>Ga0214543_1000098_pt1 | contig 109894 bp, 101 predicted proteins | sample CNSS2metaG_FD_160094 | JGI IMG/M metagenome (GOLD analysis project Ga0214543, IMG submission 160094) | Root nodule microbial communities from cowpea collected in UCLA plant growth center, Los Angeles, California, USA - CNSS2 | ecosystem: Host-associated > Plants > Roots > Nodule | place: USA...
CCGCATGACATTGATCCCCTGCTTGTGTCCAGAACGCCGCGAAACGTCTGAAACCAAGTAGAATCAATGTCATGCGCCTTGTCCACAAAATTAAACCGGACAGCAGTGGGTCAAGCCCGAGGATGACGGCCTTCAGAGGTGTGCGCCAAATCGGCAGGCAATGTCCGCGATTTGGTCTCGGCGCTGTTTTTCGCCTTCACACACTTCCCTCAGATTGGCAGGCAATACTCAATTCCGCATCAGCGGCTTGCTGATCACCTTGGATTGGCGAGGCGGAAATCATCGACGCGGCCGGGTGGGGCGGCTACCACCTCGCCCTTTTCGACAAGCAGGTCCCTTGCGCTTTTGCCATTGCCTTTGGGCGGCTCGCTGGCGCCGAGGAGCGCGGTGGCGCCGTCGAGCGCCGGATCGGTGAGGCTGATCGGCGGCGTCCTTACGATGTCCTCCTTGGCAAGCGGAGCAGTGACGACGAGATCCTTCAGGCCGTCGGCACCGGGCATGTCGCTGTCGCTCGTGGCCGCCTCGCCGAGCAGCTTGCGGATATCCTTTTCGACGTAGAAGGCGAGCTTGCGCTTGCCGGCCTTGGTCAGATTGATGCCGTCCGAGCCGCGCAATCGGGCCTGTTGGCCATTAATGTCTGAACCGGTCAGCACGAACTTGCCTTGCTCGTCGACGAACCCGTCCCAGATGTCGATGAACTGTCCGCCGGCCTTTTCCACTTCCTCCCGATAGATGCCGTTGAATGTTACCATGTCGGCCGTCATCGCGGACGATTGGAAGGGCGGCATGCCGACCCAGAAGACCGGCAAATTGTCCTTTCTTGCGAGGGCGGCGAGCGTGCTGACGCGCCTGCGATATTCCTCTGTCCAGCGATCGGTCCGGAACTTTTCCTTGCTGTCGCCGATGCGCATGGCCTGGCGGTCATTGGCGCCGATGCTTATGACGACCGCCGCAGGATTAAGTTCGCCAATATATTCGGGCAGGATCTTCGGCCAGTCGAAATAGTCGTCGCGGACGAGGCCCGAGGAGCCACTGGCGCGGGTCTCGATCACGATGCCGGGCGACTGCTCGAAAGCGACCTTCAGGCCGTCACCGAGACTGTCGGCAACAAAGTCGCCAACGACCAGCACCTTCTTTGCATCCGGCGACTTCTCGACAACCGGCGCCGGCGGCGGCGTCTCGACGACGCGCGGCTTGGCGCGTTGTGGGCGCCTTTGCTGGACGCCCGCGGGCTGTGGACGGCGTTTCTGTATCCGTCGTGGCCTAGGTGCCTCGGGATACGAGTATCGATCATCGTAATAGATCGGTCGCTGACCGATGCCAAAAAGCCGCTGCAGCAGGTTACGTCGCGGAACAGGCTCCTGTGCCGCGGCAATGGTGGCAAAGAGGCCGGCGACCAGCATCGCTGCAGCGCCTGTGAGGATCGGCGCAAAACGAAGCAGGCGAAAGAACTTGCCCTTTCCGCCGTGTCTGATCGTGAACATGCTTCTCACCGTCGGATGGCAGGACCTCACCATACGCCAAATCGCGGCGATTTGGGACCACTCGATCGCAAATCGCCGTGAACTTACGCTTTGCGGTCACTTGCGCAATGCGCGCAGGACGTGAGGCGTCGGCTCTCCGTCAGGCGTCAGGCCGTTCTGTGCCTGAAATGCCTGGATCGCCGCCTTCGATCCCGATCCGAAATTGCCATCGACCTCGCCGCTGTAATAGCCAAGCTCCTTCAAGCGGTTTTGCAGTTCGAACTTCTCGCTGATGTCGAGGGAACCGTCCGGGCGTGGCCAGCGCTGCTGCATGCCGGCATAGCCGGCAATCTGGTCGGCGAGCAGCCCGACGCCGAGCGCATAGGAGTCTGAGGCATTGTAGCGCTTGATGACAAAGAAATTCCTGGTCATCAGGAAACCCGGCCCACGACCGCCGCCCGGCAGCTTCAGCTCGGCCCGCACGCCAGGGTTGAGGAAGCCTTTGCCGTTCGGGCGGACGAAACCGAGTGCCGCCCACTGCCCGAGCGTCTTCGTCTGGCCCGAAAACTTCGCCGCATTGGCCGGCGGGACCACTTCGTAGCCCCAGGTCTCGCCGGACCGCCAGCCGTTCTTCTTCAGGAGATTGGCGGCCGTTGCCAGCGCGTCTGGGACCGAGTTCCAGATGTCGCGATGTCCGTTGCCGTCCGCATCTACGGCGTAGAGCAGGTAACTCGTCGGAATGAACTGCGTGTGACCCATGGCTCCAGCCCAGGAGCCGGTGAGCTCGCGTGGCGTCACATCGCCACTCTGCAGGATCTTCAGCGCTGCGATAAGTTGCGTCCTGGCGAATTTCGCCCGTTTCGGGTCGGCATATGCAAGTGTGGCGAGCGCGCGGGGAACATAGTGCAGCCGGTCGTCCTTCTGGAGAATGGCACCGTAATTCGATTCCATCGACCAGATCGCCAGCAGCACGGTCTTGTCGACGCCAAAATGGCGTTCGATCGCATCGAGCGTGCGCCCATGTTTCACCGCCATCTCCTGCCCGATGCGCCGGGTATACGGATTGACTCGCGAGTCGATGTAGTCCCAAATCTTATGCTTGAATTCGGGTTGGTGTTGGGCCTTCTCGATCACCGTCGGGTCGGGCGTCTTCACACCGGCAAAGGCCTTGCGGTAGGTTGCCTGGGTGATGCCATGCTTGGCCGCCGTCGCGTAGAAATCATTGATCCAGTTCTGGAAACCTGCATCGGCCCGCGCCGGCGAGGCACCAAGCGCGGCGGCAATCACGAGAGCGGCGGCAATATGTCGGAAGAACGTCCTGCGGTTTCTGATCATCTGCTGTCGGTTCCGTTTCTCGGCGGAGTGTTCAGCCGGCGTTCATGCCGGACCGACTACTCCGGTTTTGGCGAATGTCGCCCAGCAATCCGCTGAAGGGGCAGCATGCGGGGTCTTTTGGGCCGAACGGCAGAGCCGTGTCGGACAGTGGAGAAGTCTACAGAAACGAAGTCAACAAAGTCTTTACCATGAAAATACCCAGGCGTCCTCCTTCGTGGACGATGGCAAACGGCGACCATATCCAATTCAAAATGTCTGTTCCAGGCGAGACCAAAGAACCCCACTGCAGGAGGTGTCCATGACCGAAAAGCGCAAAGTCCGCAAAGCCGTATTTCCCGTCGCAGGGCTGGGGACGCGTTTCCTTCCGGCCACCAAGGCTGTACCGAAGGAGATGCTGACGGTCGTGGACAAGCCGGTCATCCAGTATGTCGTCGACGAGGCGCTGGAAGCGGGCATCGAACATCTGATCTTCGTGACGGGCCGCAGCAAGGCGGTGATAGAGGACTATTTCGACATCCAGGTCGAGCTGGACCAGACTTTGCGCGAGCGAAACAAGAAGGCCGAAATCGATCTTCTCGAAGCCATGCTGCCGAAAGCCGGTACGACCAGCTTCACCCGCCAGCAGGCGCCACTGGGCCTCGGACATGCGGTCTGGTGCGCGCGCGATCTCGTCGGCAACGAGCCCTTCGCGCTGCTGCTTCCCGACATGATCATGAAGGGCGAGAAGGGCTGCCTCAAGGGCATGGTCGAGCTATACGAGGAAAGCAAAGGCAATGTCGTCGCCGTCGAGGAATGCGCGCCAGACCAGGCGCACAGATACGGCATCGTCGGCGTTGGCGAGCCGGTCGGCGACGGTTTCCGGATCACCAGAATGGTCGAAAAGCCCGCACCGGGCACGGCGCCGTCGAACTTCTTCATCAACGGCCGCTACATCCTGCAGCCGGAAATCTTCCCGATCCTCGAACGCCAGGAGCGCGGCGCCGGCAACGAGATCCAGTTGACGGACGGCATGGTGAAGCTTTCCGAAACGCAGCCCTTCTCCGCCTATCGCTTCCGCGGCGAGACCTTCGACTGCGGCGCCAAGGACGGCTTCATCCTCGCCAACGTCGCCTTCGCACTCGAGCGCGCCGACATTCGTCCCGTTGTAGAGGGGCCGCTTAAGGCGCTGCTGGAAGGGCTCAGGTGACCAGTTGCATGAAGCCGGCCACGTCTGTGGCGCGGTAGTTAGCGCCTCAGCGTGAGACCCAGCCCTACGCGGGCCGTCTCGCTCGACGGGCCGCTGTCCCTGTTGGTCCGCTCGTAGCTGACGTCTCCTGTGAGCGCGAGATAGCGGCTCATGTCATAGGTCAATCCGGCGCCGGTGCGCCAGGTCGTTTCGTCGGAGGCGGCGCCCGCTGGGAAATTGCGAAGTGTCACGCTGTTCGAGAGCCTGGCGACGAGGTCTGATCTCAACCGATGCGTGACCACATTCGTCACCTCGTAGTCGATCGATCCCGCCTCGCCGGCCGCAGTGGATGGATCGAGATAGGTCAGGAAACCAAGCAGGACATCAGTGCCGCGCTGAGGCGACCAATTGATACGCCCGTCGACGGATAGGCCGCGAAGATCGCCAAGCCGCTCGTCGTCAAAACGGTAGGTCTCGTACCCGAAGGCCAGTTCGCCATTGAGTTTCTCACCGAAATCGACCTCGAAACCGCCCCGACCGGCATAGCTTTGATAGGAGCGCTCGAAACCCGCCATGTCGCGCCGCCGGTCGTAAACCGATTTGCCGACGGAAGCCTCGAGGAAGGGAATGAGCGCAGGCGAAAGCTCATAGCCGAGCCGCGCGGTGAGCGTCGCCAGGTTGCGGTCGCGGTCCTCCATCGAAAGCGTCGTGCCGTCGTCGAGCCTGACGTCGCCATAGGTATGCCGTTCGAAATCGATGCCGAGAGAGCTACGGATGATACCGAAGTCGCGCTCCGCTGCGGCGCCGACCCGATAGCTGTTGACACCTGACTGCGTCTCGGCACTCGCGATTGCATTGGGGTCGTTGGTGTCCTCGCGCTCGAAGCTATAACCGGCGCGCAGCCTGGCAATTGTTTGGTCGCTCAGGTCGAGGCGGAGTTCCGCTTCGAGGTCGGCGCGCGGCTCCTCCTCGCCTTCGCCCGAGACGTTGTGTTGCAGCACGCCTTCGCCGCTCACGCTCAATTGGTGGCGTGACCAATCCGACGTGAGCGTCCCCTTGAGCCCGGTCTCGAGGAAGCTCCGGCTTTGGCTGGAGCCGCCGGTCTTCTGCCGTTCGTGGTTGATGGCTTCGCTGAGCGCCGGCTTCAGCACGAAAGTGCCGATGCGTATCCCCGTCGCCTCGTCGCCATAGGGATCAGGCCGTGCGCGCAACCCGTCGATCGTCTCCTCGCGGCGGTTGAGGCGGTTGAAGTCCTCGTCGAGTGCGGGCGTGAGATCGGCGCCGGAGACGGCGCCGGTCGTCTGTGGATCGGTAATCGCCGGCGAGGAACGTCCGGTCTCATTCGCGGCGGGAGGCGCAAAACTCGTTTCGCCGAGACTTTGCGCGGCAGCCGGCATGGCCGCAAGAACGGCAACGCTCACCAATAGCCATTCCGGCACTTTCGCACGCATGGCGCCCGCTGATCTCGAGCGTAAGGTATCGGGCGCCATTGTTCGTCTGTCCGCGTCGCTGATTGCAATCCTTTCGCAATCGTAAAGGCACGTGGTTAAGCAATCGTTTCTTAAGAGGAAATCCGAAGTCGGAGGCGCGCGGATGTCAGGCGCGCTCGACCGTCAGATGCCTTCCGCTGCTGGCTACTATGCGCACGCGCGTGCCCACGGGAAGATCGGGTCCCTGGACAGCCCAGGTCGTATCGTCGAGACGCACGCGCCCATGGCCCTCCGCGATCGGCTGCTCGAGCACCGCGGTGCGGCCGACGAGACTTTCGGCACGCTTGTTGAGCAGAGGTTCGTCGCTCTCCTCCGAAGTGACGAAGAAGCGGCGTCCGATCAAAACCATGGTCAGCGAAAGAAGGGCGAAGACGATCAGTTGCACCTGCCACACCCAAAAGGCGGCATCCCAAAGTAGCAGGGACAGAATGCCGGTCGCGAGCGCGGCAAGGCCTATCCACACCAGGAATACGCCCGGCACGACCACTTCTGCCGCTAGCAGCACGAGACCCAGGACCCACCAGCTCCAGGGGCCGAGTTCGAGGACGAGGCGGGCGATCATTGTGTTTAACCTCAGGGCGTATCGGGGCCGGAAGCCGGACCGGTGCGTGGCGTGGACACACGTGGGCGCGAGGCGGCAGGCGGCTGGCCATCGGCGAAGACCTCACGGGCGATCGCGCCGATCCCGCCGAGCGTGCCGATCAGCGAGGCGGCTTCCATCGGCATCAGCACGATCTTCTGATTGTTCGCGGTGCCGATCGAAGCCAGCGCCTCGGTGTATTTCTGCGCGACGAAGTAATTGATCGCCTGAACGTCGCCGGCGGCAATCGCTTCGGAGACCATCCGCGTCGCCTTCGCTTCGGCCTCGGCCAATCGCTCGCGCGCTTCCGCCTCGCGAAAGGCGGCTTCGCGCTGGCCCTCGGCCTCGAGGATCGCCGACTGCTTGGCGCCTTCCGCACGCAGGATCTGCGCATTCCTGGCGCCCTCCGCCTCCAGCACCTGTGCACGTTTCTCGCGCTCCGCCTTCATCTGCCGGGCCATGGCCTCGACCAGATCTGTCGGTGGCGCGATATCCTTGATTTCGACGCGCGTGATCTTGATGCCCCACGGGTTGGCGGCCTCGTCGACGACCCGAAGCAGGCGGTCATTAATCGTGTCGCGATTGGAAAGCAGTTCGTCAAGGTCCATCGAGCCCATGACCGAGCGGATATTCGTCATGGTCAGGTTGAGCAGGGCATTTTCGAGATTGGCCACCTGGTAGGCGGCCTGTGCGGCGTTCAGCACCTGGTAGAAGGCGACCGCATCGGCCGAAACGCTGGCATTGTCCTTGGTGATGACCTCCTGGGTCGGCACGTCCAGTACCTGCTCCATCACATTCATCTTTGCGCCGATCCGATCGAAGACGGGGATGATGATGTTTAATCCCGGCTCGATGGTCCTGATGTAGCGGCCGAAACGCTCGATGGTGTAGCGATAGCCTTGGGGCACGGTCTTGATCCCGGTGAGGAGGACGAGGACCACGAAGACCACAAAAGCGATGACCGCGATATCCATCCCGCCCAAGGCGATCCTCCTCTTTCAACTTTAGCGTTTGGCGTGCTGCTGGAAATAACACGTGGCGATTCGTCGGGATATTTCAAGCGGCGGAAGGGGATTGCGAGACCTTTGGGCGAGAAAAGCTGTGCGTAATTCAGCGCGGCCTTAAGAAGGCTCAAACCCGTTTTCGCGCACGAGTGGCTTTCTATTTGGTTTGCTCGCCTAGGCCCAGCCCTGAAGTTCGCGGCGTACGACATGATCGAGCACGGCCATCCCTTCGGCGCTATCGTTCAGGCACGGGATATGGGCGAACTTCTCTCCGCCGTTGTGGAAGAAGCTTTCAGCCGCCTGGCCGGCAATTTCCTCCAATGTCTCCAGGCAATCGGAGACAAAGCCGGGGTTAAGCACCGCAATGCGCCTGACGCCGTCCTTGGCGAGTTTCTCGACCGTCTCATCCGTATAAGGCTGCAGCCATTCCTCCGGGCCGAAGCGGGACTGGAACGTGACCCTGAGCTTTCCTTCCGGCCAGCCGAGTCTTTCCCTGAGCAGGCGCGCCGTCTTCTGGCACTGGCAGTAATAGGGATCCCCGAGATCGAAATAGCTTTTCGGAATGCCGTGGAAAGATGCAAGCACGACCTCCGGCTTCCAAGCGAGCCCAGCCAGATGGCGCTCGATCGACGTGGCGAGCGCATCGATATAGACCGGGTCGTCGTGATAGGGCGGAACGGTGCGCAGCGCCGGTTGCCAGCGCATCTTTTGGAGCGCCTCGAAAGCCTTGTCGTTGACCGTCGCCGTCGTTGCCGCCGCATATTGCGGGTAGAGCGGGAAGACGAGGATGCGCTCGCAGCCCTGCTTCTGCAGCACCTCCAGCCGCGAGGCGATGGACGGCTGGCCATAGCGCATAGCCCAATCGACCATCACTTGCGGCTTGTCGGTGAAGCTTTCGGCCATCAGCGCCGCCTGGTTGCGGGTATAGGTGCGCAGCCAGCTTTCGTTTTTCTCCTTGTTCCAGATCAGCTCATAGGCCTTGCCAACCTTTTGAGGGCGCGTGTTGAGCACGATGCCGTACAGGATCGGGTACCAAAAGATGCGCGACCACTCGATGACACGCCTGTCGCTCAGAAATTCCTTGAGATAGCGGCGCATCGAGGCAAAGTCGGTGCCATCCGGCGTGCCGAGATTGACCAGTAGCACCCCTATCTTCCCGAAGTTCACGGGCGGATGAGCGGTGGTCGGTTCGGCGGTTGCTTCGGTCATCGTATTCCTCATGGGCGCAAATATGTTGAACGGCCCCTCTACTTTCAAATCCTTCTAAAAAGAAATGCCGGCGCGGGGAAGCCGCACCGGCGCCAAAACTTGAGGCAAATCGTCTTACTTAGTCGGAATCTCCAGCTCGCGCCCGATTTCGAGCCTGCGCGGTGCCGGGTCGCCATTCGCGGCCGATATCCTCTTCCACTCCGCACCACTGCCGTAGAAGGACTCGGCAAGGTCCCACAGCGTGTCGCCGCTGGCGATGACGTGCTTCTGCGGGCCGCCGGCGGGTGCCGTCGCATCGGGGGTTGCCATGGGCGGTGTAACGGCGGCGCCTTCGGCCGGCTCAGCCTTCTTCGCCGGCTCGCCCGTCGGCACGGCTGTCGCAGCGGCGATTTCCGTGATCCGACCGTCCGTGTACGGCTTGAACGGCTGATGCGTGGCGAGGTAATCGGCAAGCACCGTTTCCAGTCCCGGCCCATAGTCATAGGCGTTTTCACCCTTGCTCTCGAAGACGGAATAACCGTCTCCGCCGGAGCGCATGAAGTTGTTGGTGACCAGCGAATAGGTCTTCTGCGGATCAAGGGCAGTGAAGTCCTCGCCCTCTTTCACTTCGACCGAAACAACCCGGTTTCCGGCCGGCTTGCCAGGATCGAAGGAAAACTTGAGTCCCGCGACCTGGGGGAAGCGCCCGGCCCCTTCCTCGATTTGGCTGAGGCCGTTCTCCAGGGCCTCACGGATATCCGCGCCCTTCAACTGAAAGGTGGAAAGCGTGTTCTGGAAGGGGAGAACCGTGATCACTTCGCCCATCGTCACGTCGCCGGCATCGATCGATGCCCTGAGGCCGCCGCCATTGGTGATGGCGATAGTGACCCCCTGGTCCTTGACGCGGTCGAGCATGGCGTCGGCCACCAGGCTGCCCATCTCGCATTCCTTGGCGCGGCAATTCTCTCGCGACCCGTCGATCGGAGCCTCGGTCTTGGCGATGACCTTCGAGCGCAACTCTTCGATCGGTTTGGCAAGCTCCCTGACGCGGGCGACAACGGCTTCATCCGGCTTGACGGACGAGTCGATGAGGATCGGGTCGCCTTTGGCGCTCTTCACCACGCCATTGTCGTCGAAGGTGACGACAAGATCGCCGAGGTATTTCGTGTAGGCGCCCGCCTGCACGACCGGCACCTTGTAGCCGCCGGGATTGTCGACCATCGTCGGGTACGGCCCCTCCGCCTTCTCATCGGTGTTGGAAAGCAGACTGTGGGAATGGCCGCCGACCACAACATCGACATCCGGGATCTTGGCGATCGCCGCCAGATCGCGCGGATAGCCGACATGTGTCAGCGCAATGATTTTGTCTACGCCCTGCTTTTTCACCTCGGCCACGGCGCTGGTGATCGTCGCCACGTCTTCGCCGATCAGGATGTCCGGACCCGGAGAGGAAAGCTCGGCCGTATCGTTGGCGACAGCACCGACGATGCCGATCTTCTCGCCGCCGACATCGACTACGATCGAGGGCTTGATCCGGTCGCCGATCTTCGATTTGCTGCTCGGCAGCACGTTGGCGGTCACGACCGGGAATGTCACCTTATCGAGGAAGCTTGCGAGCCCGTCCTCGCTCTCGTCGAACTCGTGATTGCCGACGGTCATCGCGTCGAACTTCATCAGGTTCAGGAACTCTGCCTCGGCCGCACCCTTGTAAGTCGTGAAGAAGAGCGATCCCTGGAAGTTGTCGCCGGCATTGAGCAAGAGCATGTTCTTGCCGGCGAGCTCCCGGCGTTTCTGTTCGATCAGGGCCTTCAGGCGGGCGACGCCGCCGAAGCACTCGTTCTTTTCCTCTTCCTCGGCCGAGCAGGTTGAATCGAACTTGTTGATCGACTCGATGCGTGAATGGAGATCGTTGATGTGCAGAATGTTCAACTCGTAGTCGGCGAAGGCGGCGCCCGCTGAAAGGGCGATAAGGGATGCGGTGATGAGCCCGATCCGCACATGTCTGATCATGGTGTTCTCCTGTTTACCAGTCTTCTCGCCGAGCCGTTGCTGCGCATCCTCGTGTAGCTTCGGCCGTTTGCCACGCCGGATGTTTTCACCAGTCATGGAAGACTGCAAGCGTTAAACGTGTCACGCTCCGGCTGCGTCGAAGTAGAGTTAAGCGGCCAAGAAAAAGAGAAAGCCCCCGGGTCGGAGGCTTTGGCGGCTGGCTGGCGGGGTTTTGTTCGTTCAACCTTGACGCGCGAGTGAGAACTGGGCGCCGGAGTCCGTCGTGCAATTCAACTGATTGCTGGTCACCAGCGCGCAGTTGACCTTGGATTGGGTATTGCGCACCAGCGAGGTCATGTTGATCTCGACCAAGGTCGGGCTGACATTCACGTAGCTGCCGGAGGCGAGGAGCTGGTTCGTATCGGTGGTTCGCGTCGAAAACGTGCCGCCGGCGAAGGTGGAAACGATGCCGTTGGGGTCGACCCATGCGCCCTCCACGCCGGCCGGCCGGCTCGCCTGCGGTACCTGACGGACTTCTCGCGAAGTCGAATGGCACGATGCCAGCGCCGCGGCAGCGGCAAGGAGTGCAAGGGTAGCAAATGGCTTCATTGGCGTTTCTCCCGCGTCACGATTGGAGCGGATGCGAACGCAACACCGCTTCACACTTGTCCGCTCTAGCGCAAAAATCCTCGATCCGGAACTGGCTAAGGGTAAAATCAGGCAGAAATTCAAGGCGCTGCAGCGACGTTTTTGCACAAGGACAAGATGAGGAGCGCCGCCGCAGTGACGCCCAGACCATGCCTCGATCAGGAGTTGAAAGCAAGTGCGGGCGGAAATCCGCCCGAACTGCCGCTTGGAAGCATGCGCCAATCCGCCTACAGCGCCGCGCGTCTTTCAGACGCGCAAAGTTCGCTCAGCATTTGAGTTGCCGCATGTCGAGCTCCAGGGAGGCATGCGGCAGGGTTTTCGCGGTCGTCGTCAGCGAACGAGGATGTTCCTGAATTGCCAGGGATCCGCCGTGTCGATGTCCTCCGGGAAGAGGCCGGGGCGCCCGTCGAGAGGCGTCCAATCGGTATAGTGACCTTCGACCGGACCGAGATACGCGAGTTGCACTTCAAGGCAGCGCTTGTAGTCCATCTCGTCGGCTTCGACGATGCCCGCAGTCGGGTTCTCCAGCGCCCAGACCATGCCGGCGAGCACGGCGCTCGTCACCTGCAGGCCCGTCGCATTCTGATATGGGGCGATGCGGCGGGTTTCGTCGAGCGACAGGCGCGAGCCGTACCAGTAGGCGTTCTTGGCGTGGCCGTAGAGCAGCACCCCGAGTTCGTCGATGCCGTCGACCAGTTCGTGTTCGTCCAGAACGTGCAGCTCCGGCTGCGCCTTGCCGCCATTTCCGAACATCTCATGCAGCGAGAGCACGGCGTCGTTCGCCGGATGATAGGCGTAATGGCAGGTTGGTCGGTAGACGACGTCACCATTCTTGTCGCGAACGGTGAAGAAGTCGGCGATCGATATCGATTCATTATGAGTGACGAGGAAGCCGTATTGCGGCCCGGGGGTCGGGCACCAGGTGCGAACGCGGGTGTTGGCGCCGGGTTGTTCGAGATAGATCGCCGCCTTGCAGCCCTTCTTGTGCCTTCTTGCGTTTTTCGGCATCCACTCCTCGTGCGTGCCCCAGCCGAGTTCGGCCGGCTGCATTCCCTCGGAGATGAAGCCTTCGACGGACCAGGTGTTCCAAAAGACGTTCAGCGGCTTTGGGTTCTTCGCCCTCTGGGTGTCGCGTTCGGCGATGTGGATGCCCTTGACGCCGACCTTCTTCATCAGCTTCGCCCAGCCATCGCGATCGTCCTGATGCGGCTCTTCGTATTTGATGCCGATATCGTCGGCGAGGTTCAGGAGGGCCTTCTTGACGAACCAGGAAACCATTCCGGGGTTGGCGCCGCAGGTCGAAATCGCTGTGGTGCCGCCGGGGTTCTTTTCCTTCTCACGGCGGACGGTCTCACGCAGCGCATAATTGGTGCGGTCGGCATTGTCCATTTCGGCGTCGAAGTAGAAGCCGAGCCAGGGCTCGACCACCGTGTCGATATAAAGGACATCGAGCTTGCGGCAGAGCCTCATGAGGTCGAGCGATGAGGTGTCGACCGAGAGATTGACGCAGAAGCCCTGGCCGCCGCCTTCGGTGAGCAGCGGTTTCAGGATGTCTTTGTAATTCTCCTTGGTCACGTATTCGCGGACGTGGCGCACGCCATGCCGTGCGAAGATCTCCGCATCCTTCGCGTCCTCGCGGGGCTCCACCACGATCAGTCGGTTCTTGTCGTATTTGAAGTGGCGCTCGATCAACGGCAAGGTGCCGTGACCGATCGAACCGAAGCCGATCATGACGATGGGACCGGTGATCTCGCCATAGACCGGGTAGGTGGTGTCTGACATTTTTGTGTGTCTCCTGGAAAAAGCGGCTGAGGTGATGCTGGAGCCCGCAGAGATGCGAGCCCGGATTAATCGGCCCTAGAGCACAGTTTCGTGTCACAATAAAGGGCCGGCGGGTCAACCGCGATCTCGGATCTTGCCGAACCGGCGATCGAGGCAAGCGCTGCGATGAGGGCATCGCGCTTGCTGACAAGGCCCTTGTAGGCCGCCTGAGGCAGCGTCAATTCGTGGAGTTGGGCAATGAAGGATTGGGCCAGGGCCGGCGCATCCGATCGCCTTCTCAGTGCGGCAAGCGGATCGGAATAGATGCGGATCGTAAAGACGATTGCCCCCGTCTGCGGCAATTTGCGGAGCGTCTGCCTTTCGACGCGGATGAATGTCCCGTCCTCGGTGAGGGCGACGGCCCCGGTGCCTATACCTTCGGATTTCGACTTCGGCAGGTGCAGCGCGCCGTCGACATTGATCGCCCAGTTGAAGCGCTCGACGAAACGATCGGGTGACAGCCTGTCGAACATGCGGGTGATCAGTTCCGCGTTGCGCGTGCCCGCCTCGAAACCGGGAACAGGCGCATGGATTTCGTCCATTGAGCGGCCGAACTTCTCGGCAAGCGACCAGGAGGAGGGGAAGGCGACGTAGGCGGCGGTCAGACGCCATGCCCCTTCCTTCAATTCCAGGATGGCGAGGTCGTCCTGGATCAGCGAGCCGGCGGCGAGGATCGGTGCGTCACCGTCGAGCGCCACCTGGCGTCCGGCGATGACCATTCTGTTGCCCTCGCGCCGGTAGATGTGCGGATAGCGGCGTACCAGATAGTCGGTCAGATTCCAGAGCATTTCCCGCTGGGCAGCTTCGGTTCCGGGCTCCGCTGCAAAGACGCTGTCCCGACGCGATGAGAGCAGCAGCTCCTTTTCCGACAAATAGAAGTCCAGCGCCTCGTCCGGCTCGATCCATCGGTCGGGGTCGAGCTGGGTGAGCCCGGTCGTGAAGGGCTTGGAGGAGCGGTCGAAGGGCGTATGCTTCATGGGCCTCAACTTTTCCTGCGCGTTTCGCGGTCGAAAGGAGTGCAGGGTTTTTTGCCCGCCATCCAGCGATAACTTCGGAAGATCGATCAAACGATTTTTACTCGATCCGACCCCAAATCATCCGAATCTTATGCGCTTGCCACGGGCGGTTCGTGCTATAGCTTAAATGGAGCCGCCCGCTTCGCGCTCTGATTGGTGTTGTTCAAGCTGGAGCAGATCGACCGTGACCGGTGAACATGTCAAGGCCCTTATGGGTTTGCAGGCCAGAACGTCGGCGCTGATCTCGCTATATGATCAGCACGGCCGCTTGCGATTTGCCAATGCGGCATTTCGTTCCGCCTATCATGTCGGCGTGGACGAAGCGCCGACCTGGGCGGAGATCACCCGCCGCAATCATGCGGCCCTCAGGGGGGAGGTGATCGAAACCAGCGACATAGAAGGCTGGATCACCTCTGTCCTCGAGCGCCGCGGCAGCGCACCGTCACGCCAGGTGGAGACGGAACTGCACGACGGACGCATGCTTTTCACTACGGAGACGGTGGACGAAAATGGCTGGCTGCTCTCGATTGCGATTGACGTCACCGCGATAAGCGAGGAGGAGCGCAAGCACCGGCGGGATCGCGATTTCGCGCTGCGCGACTCCAATGTGGACGAATTGACAAGCGTGCCCAATCGGCGCCACACACTCGGCAAGCTCGCCGAGTTCGTTCAGGATTGCGCCGAGAATCCGCAGATGTGGGGTTGCGTCGCCATTCTCGACATCGATTATTTCAAGGCAATCAATGACCGCCACGGCCCCCACCGTGCCGACGAGGTGCTGCTCGATTTCGCCCGGCAGATGCAGGGATTCGTGCGCCGAACCGACTGCTTCGGGCGAATCGGCGGCGAGGAGTTCATGCTGATCCTGCCCGATACCACTGTCAGTGAGGCGAATCTCATTCTCGATCGGCTCCTCGACAAGGTGCGTAACGCCCGGCCGCTCGCGAATATTCCGGAATTCTATTACACCTGCTCGGCCGGAGTTGCCGAATATCGCGAGGGCGACAAGGTCAGCGATATCTATGCGCGTGCCAGCCGCGCGCTTCATCTCGCCAAGCGCGAGGGACGCGATCGGGTGCGACGCTACACGCTTCCTGGCTCAGACCAGGAGTTCCGCCCGGATCAGACCTCGTAGCGAGTTGCCGACATAGAGGCTCTCGCCCGCCTTGAGAAGATCGGCCGGCGAGAGCCGTGCGACGCGGGCGCGCCGCGCACAGATGAGCTCATTGCGAAGAACGCCGGCAAGCAGGCCGCATGCGGTCGGCGGCGTCCTGAGCGTGCCGCTGCCGTCGTCGAGGAAGACCGAGCTGATGGTGCCCTCGCAGACCTCTCCCTTCTCGTTGAGCAGGATGACTTCGTCGGCCTCGGCAGGGGAGAACTCGCTGCGTGCGGCCTCGTAGACACCGCGTCGCGTCGTCTTCATCCGCAGCAGGCGATCGCCCGAATCGAGGCGTGTGGAGGCGATCCGCACGCGCCAAAGCGCGTCGTCTGGTAGCGGTGTGAAGGGGGCGTTCGTCACCGCAATGGCGCCATCGCGATCAAGGGTGAGGCGGACGCGCAGCGACCTGTCGGCTCCGGACACGGCCTCTTTGAGGCGCGCCTCGGCGGCTTCCGCACCCGCGAAACCCAGGCGCCCGGCCGAGCGCGACAAACGTGCAAGATGCAGCCGCAGCCGGAGAAACCCTGATTCCGGTTCATAGCGCAAGGTCTCGATGAGCGAGAAATCCGTCATTGCGCTATCTCGGCATCGCCGACGGCGAAGCGGGCCTTCAGCAGGCATTCGTCATATTCGTCCTCGGCTTTGGAATCGAAGACGATGCCGCCGCCGACATTGAAGATCGCCCGGCCGTCTGAAAAGAGCGAGATGGTGCGGATCGCCACGTTGAAGCGCATGACGCCGTTCGGGGCGATGAGGCCGATCGCGCCGCAATAGGCATCGCGCGGGCCGCTTTCCAGCTCGTGCAGGATCTCCATCGCACGCATTTTCGGCGCGCCGGTGACCGAGCCGCAGGGGAAGAGAGCCGCGAAGATGTCGCCGATGCGGATATCGGGCAAAAGCTTCGCCCTGACGTGACTCACCATCTGGTGGACCGTCGGGTAGGTCTCGATCTCGAAGAGCTTCGGGACGTCGAGCGAGCCGACCTCGGTGATCCGCGAGATATCGTTGCGCAAGAGGTCGACGATCATCCGGTTTTCGGCCTGGGTCTTCTCGTCGTCGCGCATCGCCCGGATAATTGCCGCATCCTCATCGGCGTTCGCCCCACGCGGCGCTGTTCCCTTCATCGGATGGGTCTCGATCCAGCCGTCCGCATCGACGCGGAAGAAAAGTTCCGGCGAGCGCGACAGGAGGACCGGCCCGTCGAGCGCCACCAGCGCGCCGTACTTCACCGGCTGGCGCTCGATCAGCGACCAGAAGGCGGCGAGCGGGTCGCCGGACCAGCGCGCGAAAATCGGCATCGTCAGGTTCGCCTGGTAGCAGTCGCCCTGGCGCAGGTGCTGGTGGAGCCGCTCGAAACGTTGCCGATAGGCGGGGAAATCCCAGCCGGCGCGCGGTTCGGCGAGGAACGGCTCGTTCTCGAGTCGCCGCTGCGGCACGGCGAGCGGGTGATCTTCCGCCGGTGCATCGAAAACGCCGAAGGACATGAGCGGCGTTTCGCGATTCTCCGCGGCAAACGGCGCGAGCTTCTGTTCGAAAAGGTGACCCGCTTCATAGGCCATGTAGCCCGCCAACCATTTGCCGGCGCGATGCGCGGTTTCGAGTTCGGCGAGGCCACGCCGGAACTCCGACCGCGTGCGCGCCGTGATCACGCGCGACGGTTCGGCGAAAACCGTCGTCCGGTTCTCGCTGTCGTCCCGGAAGAGGATGAATGGCGCGTGTTCGATCATCTGTCGTCGCTGTCAGTCGTCCAGAAGCTCTGCAGCGCGGGCGCTGCGGCGGGCTCACGCGCTATCAAGCGCCGCCAGCTCGTCGATCAGCCCCTCAACCATCGACAGGCCCTGTGCCCAGAACGACGGATCGGCGGCATTGAGCCCGAAGGGTGCGAGGAGCTCGGAATGATGCTTGGTCCCTCCGGCCTTGACATCTCGAAATATTTCTCCTGAAAGCCGCTCTCGGCGTTCTGATAGACGGCATAGAGCGAGTTCACCAGGCAATCGCCGAAGGCATAGGCATAGACATAGAAGGGCGAGTGGATGAAGTGGGGGATATAGGCCCAGTAGGTCTCGTACCCCTCGGAGAGCCGGATAGCCGGCCCGAGGCTTTCGGCTTGGACGGAGAGCCACATCGCGCCAAGGTCATCCGCCGTCAGCTCGCCTTCCTTTCGGGCGGTATGGACCTTGCGCTCGAATTCGTAGAAGGCGATTTGGCGCACGACCGTGTTGATCATGTCCTCCACCTTCTGCGCCAGCATCGCCTTGCGCTCGCGCCTGTCCGTGGTCCGCTCGAGGAGCGCACGGAAGGTCAGCATCTCGCCGAACACAGAGGCCGTTTCGGCAAGCGTCAGCGGCGTCGAAGCCATGAGCGCCCCTTGTGCGCCGGCCAGGACCTGGTGGACGCCATGCCCGAGTTCGTGGGCAAGCGTCATGACGTCGCGGGGCTTGCCCATATAGTTGACGAGCACGTAAGGGTGCACCGAAGGAACCGTCGGATGGGCGAATGCGCCGGGCGCCTTGCCGGGCCGGACGGGCGCATCGATCCAACGCTCGTCGAAGAAGCGCCTTGCAATCGCCGCCATTTCCGGGGCGAAGCCGTGATAGGCCGAGAGCACCGCGTCCTTGGCAGCATCCCATGGAATAATCGCATTCGGGGTTTCGGGCAGGGGGGCGTTGCGATCCCAGAATTCCATCTCTTCCATGCCGAGCCACTTGGCCTTCATGGCATAGTAGCGGTGGGAAAGCCGAGGATGGGCTGCCTTCACCGCCGCGGCCAGCGCGTCCACGACTTCCCGCTCGACCCGGTTGGCCAGATGGCGGCTATCGGCGATGTCCTTGAAGCCGCGCCAGCGGTCGGAGATTTCCTTGTCCTTGGCAAGCGTGTTGGTGATGAGCGTGAAGGTGCGGATGTTCGCCTTGAACGTTTCGGCAAGTGCCAAGGCCGCCTTCTTGCGTTTCTCGGAAGATGGATCCTGCAGGAGGTTCAGCGTCACTTCGAGAGGCAGGGCTTCGCCATCGACCGAGAAGGTGAGCGAGGCGATGGTTTCGTCGAACAGCCGATTGAACGCGTTGGCGCCGGTCATCGATTTTTCGAGGAAGAGCTGCTCTAGCCTATCTTCGAGCTGATAGGGCTTATCCTTGCGCAGGTCGAGGATCCAGGGCTTGTAATGGGAAGCCAGGCTGTCGGCTTCAAGCGCCGCATCGATCACCGCGTCCTCGATGCGATTGAGCTCCAGCGAGAAGAACAGGAGATGCGCCGAGATGTCGGTCAACTTCGATTGCACGTCGCCGTAGAGCTTGCCGTTGGCCGGGTTCGACGTATCGGAAAAATAGGTGAGCCCCGCAAAGGAGGCGATGCGGCCCATCAGTTCCTCGAGCGCCTCGAATTCCCTGACCGCCGCACCGATGCCGTCACCGCCGGTTTTCCCCGCGGCGGCTTGCGCAAGCCTGCCCTTCCACTTCGCCTCGAAGGCGAGCGCATCTGCCTCTGCCTTGGCCATGTCCGCGCGGAACGTTTCGGAGTCAGCGGCGGTATAGAGATCCTCGAGCCGCCAGGCGGGAAGCTCGCCGAGCCCTGCCGCCGCGCCCCCTGCCTGTCCCGGGTCGGGGTGCGCTGCGGAGCGGCCGAAGCCGGCGACAAGGTGGGAGGCGAAGTTCATCGGCGTTTCTCTCGTTTGTGTCTTCCGGCCGCACGGGCTGCTGGCAAGCGATATGGGGCCCATTGCTATCGCCGGCAATGGATAAAATGCAAGCGTTTCTCAAAACATGATGTTCAGCCCTCTGTGGCACGAATGATGGCATGAATTGGCACATGAAGTTGGCCAAGAGTACCCGCATGTCCAGAGCAGGAGGCTTTCGTGACATCCCATATTCTTGTCATCGATGACGATCCGGTGCAGCGTCGGTTGCTGACGAACATGATCGAACGGCTGGGCCATGTCGCACATGTGGCGGACAACGGCCGTAGCGGGCTCGAACTGCTGGGTCGCAAGGGCGGCATCGTCAATGTCATCCTGCTCGATCTCCTGATGCCCGAAATGAACGGGCATGGCTTTCTCGAAGCGCTCGCCGAACGCGGCGTCGATACCCCGGTCATCGTTCAGACGGGGCAGGGCGGCATCGAGACGGTCGTGCAGGCGATGCAGGCCGGCGCATTCGATTTCCTCGTGAAGCCGGTCTCACCGGAAAGGCTGTCGATCGCGATCGGCAATGCCCTGAAGATGGCAAGCCGCGACGGAAAGGTCAAAACCGCTCGCCGGCCGCGCGGCGGCGCGGTCGGCTTCGACGATATCGTCTCGGCCAGTCCGGCAATGATCCGGGTTCTCGATCTCGCGCGCCGCGCAGCGCAATCGAACATCCCAATCGTGCTCGAGGGTGAATCCGGCGTCGGTAAGGAGATGGTGGCGCGGGCGATCCAGGCGGCAAGCGATCGGGCGAACAGGCCGTTTGTGACGGTTAATTGCGGTGCCATTCCCAATAATCTCGTCGAGAGTATCCTCTTCGGTCACGAGAAGGGCGCATTCACCGGCGCCACCGAGAAACACGGCGGCAAGTTCGTAGATGCGGACGGCGGCACGCTGTTCCTCGACGAGATCGGCGATCTGCCGCTCGAAGTGCAGGTGAAGCTTTTGCGTGCAGTCCAGCAGGGTGAGATCGAAACCATCGGGGCGCGTCAGCCGCAAAAGGTCGACGTGCGGCTGATCTCCGCCACTAACAAGGACCTGATCACCGAAGTGCGCGAAGGGCGCTTCCGCGAGGACCTCTACTACCGCCTCAACGTCTTTCCGATCACAATTCCTGCACTCCGCCGGCGCAAGGAAGACATCCCGGTGCTCGTGCGCGCCTTCGTGGAGCGCTTCGCCGCCGAACAGAGGCTCGAGCAATGTCCGTCGGTCTCGAGCGGAGCAATGGCGTTGCTGACGGCCTATGATTGGCCGGGCAATATCCGCCAGCTCGAAAATGCGATCTTCCGCGCCGTAGTGCTCGCTGGGGGCAACGAGCTGACGGTGAAGGATTTTCCGCAGATCGCCGCCCAGATACCGGGCTATGTCGTGGCTGATCGCGGCGGCATCTCCTGGGGCGAGGCGGGGCCGGAGCGGCGAGTGTTGGCTGAAACTTCCCCGGCTCCCCGGCCGGAGATGGCGGTGCCCGAAAGGCCCCGCCCGCGGGAACAAATGCCAGAGGCGCGTCTCGAGAATGCCATCGCCAGCATTGACGAAGGCGGAAACGTGCGCAAACTTGCCGAAGTCGAAGAGGAACTGATTCGCTTTGCCCTGAAGTTCTATCGTGGTCAAATGAGCCAGGTTGCGCGTAAACTCGGCATTGGCCGCTCGACCCTCTATCGCAAGCTCAAGGATTACGGCATCGATCCAGACAATCCACTGCGCGAAGCGGCCTAATACGAGCTATTCACAACCCGTTGCCGTGCCAACTAGCCACTACCCGTTTAGAGCTTGTTAGTAAACCGTTCACTATATTATAAGGAGCGGTGATCACTGTGGCATATATGCCATGCTGTCACCTTAATTGACAGTCATGTGACACAACAAAGCACGGTTGTCCGTCGGACGGGGATTGAATGCCATATTTGTTCGGTTTGGAGGAACCAGTCGGTTCCCTCGCGCGCAGACTCTGCTCGGCGGTTGTCCGAAAGGTCCCGCGGGTTCTCACCTCCATCGCCTTGGCATGCTCTCTTGTCACGCCTGGCATGGCACCTCCTGTGGAGGCTGCCGGCCAGACTCGCACCCTGAAGCTCTATTATATCCACACCGGAGAAAGGGCGCAGATCACCTTCAAGCGCAATGGCCGCTATGATCCGAAGGGCTTGGCTCAGATCAACCGGTTCCTGCGTGACTGGCGGCGCAACGAGCCGACCAAGATGGATGCGCGCCTTCTCGACCTCGTTTGGGAAGTCTACCAGAAGAGCGGTTCGCGGGATTACATCCACGTCGTCTCGGCCTATCGCTCCCCGGCAACCAACAGCATGCTGCGGTCGCGTTCGAAAGGCGTCGCCAAGAAGAGCCAGCACATGCTCGGCAAGGCGATGGACTTCTACCTGCCGGACGTCAGGCTGAAGACGTTGAGAGAGATCGGCATGAAGTTCCAGGTCGGCGGCGTCGGCTATTATCCGACGTCCGGCTCGCCGTTCGTGCATATGGACGTCGGCGGCGTGCGCGCCTGGCCCCGCATGACGCGCAACGAACTCGCGCGGCTCTTCCCCGACGGAAAGACCATGCACATTCCGGCTGACGGCCGCCCGCTTCCGGGATATGAGCAGGCCGTTGCCGATTACAAGCGGCGCGTCGGCGCGTCGGCAATCGAGGTGGCCGGCGGCGGTGCCAAGGGACCGGGCGATGTGGACGGCAAGCGTCGCAACCTCTTCGCCATGCTCTTCGGGGGCGGGGACGAAGATGAGGAACCGACGGCAATCGCTTCCGGGGCGCCCGCTGGCGGAGCCGCGACAACCCGCACCGCCGCATCGGAAGACCAGGAGGCTCTGCCGGGCGTCGCGGGTTCCGCAACCGCATCGGCAACCGAAGACCAGCAGGATTTCAATGCTCCGGTCCCGGCCGTACGCCCGGCCTTCAAGGAGGCACCGTCTGACAGCGGCGTAGCGGTCGCGCTCGTGGCGCCGCAACAAAACAGTGCCCAGGAGGCCCTGGCGGCAGCCATGCCGCAGACGGCGACCATTCCTTCGGAATTCACGGATCTCAGCACTCTTAAAGTGCCTGTTCCCCAGATGCCCGAGCGGCGTGACCTGAACGAGATCGTTGCCAACGAGACGCTTATGGCCTCCGCGGACACCGGGATTTCGGAACTGGGCTTCGTGCCTGTTCCCGGCATACGCCCTGCGGGCGAAGCGGCTCTTGCCGCCGTTGCCGAAGCCAAGGTCGTGACCCCCGCTTTGACGGACCGCCCGGTGGTCGCCTCGTTCGCTGCGCCGTCGCAGGAGCGGGCGAGCACTCAAGTGGCGCTGGCGGCGCCCGCTGTCGAAGAGCCGGCCGCTGCACCTCCGATCCGCTTGGCCGCCTACGCGCCGCAAAGCGAAAGCAACAGCCGCGCGTCGATCTTCGACAGCGCCTTCGACACCCAGGCGGATGCGCCGTCAAAGGGGGCGCGGCCGAAGAAGCACGACGCAGAAGCTCAGAGCCGGTCCCCCGTCCGCACCGAGCCGAAGCTTACGCAGAAGATAATTTCCGAATGGGCGCTCTCGACGGGCCGGGTGGCTACGCTCTCGAAGCCGGTCAAGGCCCCTCGCTTCGTCAGCAGCAAGCTCAGGGCCGCGCCGACTACCGTTTATGCCGCGGGCTTTTCGGCCGGTTCACAGACGGTGGATACCGCCCGCTTCAGCGGAACTGCCGTCAACTTCATGGAAGTGAAGCGGTTCAACTGAGCCGCGTTCGAAGAGCCCAAAAAAGCCCGCATCACGCGGGCTTTTTTGGCGATGTGCTTTCGTCTTATGCGGCGTCCTCGGCCGCCGGGACCATGCCGAGCGCCTGCAGATAGGTGTCGAGGATCGCCTCCTGCTCCATGCGCTCGTCGTGGTCCTGCTTGCGGATCGAAATGACCTTGCGAAGGATCTTCGTGTCGAAGCCCATTGCCTTCGCCTCGCCGTAGACGTCCTTGATGTCGTCCGCGATGGTCTTCTTCTCCTCTTCCAGCCGTTCGATCCGCTCGATGAAAGCGCGAAGCTGATCGCGTGCGAAGCCTTGGGCATCCGACATGGTATCTCCTTGGGGAATTGTTTTCCGGGTGCCGTCACGTGCCGCGAACAGCAGCCAAGGTCAAGGCCCATTGCGCAACAGGCGGCGGTATTTCCTCGGAAACCCCGGTTTACAGCCAAGGCTATTCCTTGGATCGATTGCGCTCGAAGGCCGCCTTCTGCTCGTCGGATGCATCTCTTTGATGGCGTGCCCGCCATTCGTCATAGGGCATGCCATAGACGATCTCGCGCGATTCCTCCTTGCTCATCCTAATGCCCGACGTCTCGGCCGCTTCGCGATACCAATTCGACAGGCAATTCCGGCAGAAGCCGGCGAGGTTCATCAGATCGATGTTCTGGACGTCACTGCGCGTGCGCAGATGCGCAACCAACCGGCGGAACGCGGCGGCCTCGAGGGCGGTGCGCTGGTCCTCGCTGAGTTCGGTCATGACAGTTTCTCCTCTTCGTCCCCGTCATAGGCGCCCGCGCGCGAGGGGTGGCGCTCATAGGCATGGAGTTCCGGCATGGCGTTGAGCTCGGCGAGGATCGGGCCCAAGCGTTCGGCCCAGGTGGTAACACCTGCGTCATCGGCGATCAGGTCCTGTCGCACCTCTATGAGCGCATGCGGAATACCCGCCATCATGCAGTGACGGTACATGGTATCGCCGCGCAGCGCTCCGTCATAGGGCTCATTGTTGCCGACAATCATGTCGCCGGCGGACTTCAGCCGCTCGATCAGCGGAAAAACGGCGCGCGGGTCATTGTCCCAGAGCACTGCCGCGTGCCATGGGCGCTGGTAGCCCCTCCAGGTGGGCGTGAAAGAGTGCAGCGAGATCACGAGCGGCGCCTTTCCGCTTGCAGCGGCGACCTCGGCGATCGTCTGAGAAACGGCCCGATGGTAGGGGCGGTGAAAGCGGTTCAGCCGATTCTGCCACTCCTCGTCGCTGATCGGATGATTTCCGGGCACGACAGCGCCATCGGAGATCTTCATGATCAGCGTCGGGTCATCTTCACCGCGGTTGGGATCGATCAACAGGCGCGAGAAACAGCCGAGGACCGCGGGCGCATCGAGCGCTGCCGACAACCGCCGGGTGAGCGGTTCGACGCCGATGTCGTAGGCGATGTGTCTTTCGAAAACGCTTTCGGGCAGGCCGAGGCGGCCGTATTCCAACGGGAGCCGGTTCATCGCGTGGTCGGCAAGAAGCACGAGACCTTGCGCCGAATTGCCCTTGATGAGTTCGTAAGGGGAGTAATGCCGCATTCACTTCCAGCTTCGGTTCCTGATGTTGCAACCTGATCGCACGCAAAGTCGCCCTCCGCAAGAAAAAGGCGCGGGCAGCGCCCCATCTGTCACAGGAATGGCGAATATAACCGATTAGAGTTGCGTTGACTTTCAAGGCTGGTCGTCGCAAGAAAGTCCCACGCAAAAAATGAAAACGGAGTTCCGCAGGAAGCCGTGTCCAGAAATCCTTCTCCAAAAGTGAAGCCGTGGTCGAAGAGGTTGGCTATCGCCCTGTCTTTCCTGGCGATCTCAGGCTCGGTTCTATTTGCCGGCGACGCTCGCGCCGATTTTCGCGTCTGCAACGGAACGCAGACTCTTGTGGGCGTGGCGATCGGCTATCGGGCCAAGGAAGGCTGGATTACGGAGGGCTGGTGGCAAGTGCCGGCAACGACCTGCGCCACGCTGATCGAGGGCGAACTCCAGTCGCGCTACTATTATCTCTATGCGGAAGATGCCGCCCGGGGTGGTCGCTGGACCGGCGACATCAACATGTGCGTCGCCGAGAACGAGTTCAAGATCGTCGGCGTTGAGGACTGCTACGCGCGCGGCTTCCAGCGCATGGGATTCAAGGAATATGACACGGGACGGCAGGGGAGCTGGATGGTTCAGCTTTCCGATACACCCGGCACGCAGGAAAGCCAGAATTGATGAGACGGAACAGAAAAGTCAAGATTCTCGCCACGCTCGGACCGGCCTCGGCCGAGGAGCAGATGATCCAGAAACTGCACGAGTCGGGGGCCGATCTCTTCCGTATCAACATGAGCCATGCAAGCCACGAACTCATGCGGACCCTGATCGGGCGAATTCGCAGCGTCGAGGCGCGTTGCGGCCGTCCCATCGGCATCCTGGCCGACCTGCAGGGGCCAAAGCTGCGCGTTGGGAAATTTGCCGAAGGCAAGGTCGATCTCAAGATCGGCCAGACCTTCACGCTAGACAACCGCGACATTCCCGGTGACGCGACACGCGTCTTCCTTCCACATCCGGAAATCCTCGAAGCCGTCAGGCCCGGCGATCGCTTGCTGATCGATGATGGCAAGCTGCACCTGCGCGCCGAAAAAACCAATGGCAAGAGCATCGTGACCACCGTGGTTTCCGGCACGAGGATTTCGGATCGCAAGGGCGTCAGCCTGCCAGATACGCTGCTGGGCGTCGGGGCCCTGACGGACAAAGACCGTACCGATCTCGATGCGGTGCTCGCGACGGGCGAGGTCGACTGGGTGGCGCTTTCCTTCATCCAGCGCCCTGAAGATCTTGCCGAGGTACGCAAGATCGCCCGCGGCCGCGTCGGCCTGATGTCGAAGATCGAAAAGCCGCAGGCGATAGAGCGCATCGACGAGATCATCGAACTCTCCGATGCGCTGATGGTGGCGCGCGGTGATCTCGGCGTCGAGATGCCGCTCGAATCCGTTCCCGGCCTGCAGAAGCAATTGACACGGGCCTGCCGGCGTGCCGGCAAGCCCGTGGTCGTCGCTACGCAGATGCTGGAATCGATGATCTCGTCGCCGGTGCCGACGCGCGCAGAAGTATCCGACGTCGCGACCGCGGTATTCGAGGGTGCCGACGCGGTGATGCTTTCGGCGGAATCCGCGTCCGGCGAATATCCGGTCGAGGCGGTCGCCACCATGGCTTCGATCGCCAGCAGCGTCGAGCGCGATCCGCACTATCCTGGCATCATCTATGCCCAGCGCACGCCGCCGGAGGCGACCGGCGCGGACGCCATTTCGCTCGCCGCCCACCAGATTGCCGAGACGCTCAATCTGTCGGCGATCGTCTGCTACACCTCGTCCGGCGCCACCGGTTTGCGGGCGGCGCGCGAGCGGCCGCAGGTGCCGGTCATCGCCCTATCGCCGATCGTCGAGACGGCACGGCGCCTCTCGGTCGTCTGGGGGCTGCACTGCGTCGTGACGGAAGATGCGACCGATCTCGACGACATGGTCAACCGGGCCTGCCGCATTGCCGTCAGCGAGGGCTTCGCCCAACCGGGAGATCGTATCATCATCTCCGCCGGCGTGCCGCTCGGAACGCCGGGCGCCACGAACATGCTGCGCATCGCCTATATTGGCTCGGACGGGCTCACCGGGGTCTGAGTTGGTCCTGCTGCATGTCTGCTTAAGGCGACCTCGTCTCAAGGATATAGACATGCAGCAATTCTGGGGCGAACGCCGGCATCTCTGCCAGCTCACGGCAGGCAAGATAAGATAAAATAAGGGGCATTTACCCCTGTCGCCTTTCAGCCAAGCCCGCTGCACCGATCACGTCCGGCTGCCGGCCAGCTTCTCCGACAACTCGCCGAGCTGCTCCTGCGCCTTGCGGTCCGAGGGGTAGATATCGAGAAACTGTTGCCAGGCGCGAAGGGCAAGCTCGTTCTTGCCGGCCGCCTCGAGCATGGTCGCCATCCCGGCGATCGCGCCGAAATGTCGGGGTTCGAGCGCCAGCACACGGTTTATGTCGGACATCGACTTGCGGAAGTTGCCCATCTGGTAGTGCAGCGTGGCGCGGCGGTTCCAGCCCTCGACATAGTTGGGGGCGAGCACGATCACCTGATCGAGCATATCGAGCGCCATGGTCTTCTTCTCGCCGGCGATCGCCTTTTCCGCCCATTGCATCAACAGGTTCACGGTGGCGCTGCCGGAATCCTGCCATTCGAGACGAATGCGATTGGCGAGCTCGCGCGCCTTTTCCTCGTCGCGCTCCCTTTTCAGGTCGGTGAACAGGGCATTGAGGCGCTGCTGGGGCGTGGCAGGGCTCGCCGCTTCCGTTTGCGACTGCGGCTGCGGCGGGAGAAGCGGATCGGCCGCCGCCGCGGATGCGGCCAATGCGGAAGAGGCCAGAATCAAGGTGACGAAAATACGCATGGCGGGCATCGTAGCCCGCCATGGAACAAGATCAAAATCAATTATCGAGGATCGCGAACGACCGACGATCGCGCCGGCGGCAGAGCGCCGCCAACCGGGCCTTAGCCCTGGCGAGCCTTGAAACGCGGGTTCAGTTTGTTGATGATGTACACACGACCCTTGCGGCGAACCAGACGGTTTTCGCGATGGCGGGCCTTCAGCGACTTGAGCGAATTCTTGATCTTCATTTTTCCTGATCCGCAGGTTTCGGGGAATGAAAATTCGCCCGGTAATTCAACAATCAAAAGCGCGCCATTCAGCGCGCTCTTTCAAGTAGGCAGGCACATAGCGTGTCGTCCCGAACGTGTCAACCGCGGGAGCGGCGATTTTGGCGCATGCCTTAGGCAAATCTGTGGGCTCGAGCGCTTCGCGATGGAGCCTCTCATGCGGGGGGCGGCTCGGGTCTAATCGTTGGAGGCGAAGACCGCTGCAGGCGGCCGGTTGCGGCGTCAGCCGGCTCGGAGCAGGCGCGTGAAATGCCCCATCTTACGGCCGGCTCGCGCTTCCGACTTGCCGTAAAGGTGGACCAGCACATCGGGTTCCGCCAGCAGGCCGGCGAGATCGTCGATCTCGTCGCCGATGAGGTTCTGCATCACACAGGAAGAGTGACGCGACGGGTCGCCGAGGGGCAGCCCGGCGATCGCGCGGATGTGCTGCTCGAACTGCGAGACGACACAGGCAGCCTCGGTCCAATGACCGGAATTGTGAACGCGCGGGGCGATTTCATTGGCGACCACGCTGCCGTCGGCAAGCACGAAAAACTCGACTCCGATCACGCCGACATAACCGAGTGCGTCGAGAATGGCCGTGGCTGCTTTGTTGGCGGCTTCAGCCGTCGCCTGGCCGACCGATGCGGGCACGGTGGAGGTAAAGAGAATGCCGTTGCGATGCACGTTCTCGGCCGCGTCGAAGCAGGCGGTCGTGCCGTCGGCGCTCCTGGCGGCGATGACCGAAATCTCCCGATCGAAGGCCACGAAGCTTTCCAGGATGAGCGGCACGCCTCCGAGTGCGGCATAAGCGCCCGAGGCATCGTCCTTTGTGGAACGGAAAACGCGCTGGCCCTTGCCGTCATAACCGAGGCGTCGGGTCTTGAGCACGCCGATTCCATCGAAATCGGCAAGCGCCGCGTCGAGATCGTCCTGGCTATCGACGGCATGGAAGTGAGCGGTGGCGATGCCGCAGCCGTTGAGGAAGCGCTTCTCGACGAGCCGGTCCTGCGCCACCTCCAGCGCCTTGGGTGGCGGAAACACCGGCCTGGATGCCGCCAGTCGCTCGGCCGCGGCGACGGGGACATTCTCGAATTCGTAGGTGATCAGGTCCGAGACTTCGGCGAGCCGTTCGAGTGCCCGCGGGTCGTCATAGGCGGCGACGATCTGGTCGTTCGCCACCTGGGCGGCCGGACAGTCCGCCTGCGGCTCGAGGATGACGGTGCGGAAGTTCAGCCGGGCAGCCGCCATAGCAAGCATGCGGCCGAGCTGACCGCCGCCGATGATGCCGATAGTCTTCATTCCTCGTCCACCGGATATTCGGCAACCGAGACGGTCTGCTGTTCGCGCCAGTCGTCGAGGCGGTCGGCGAGATCCTGGTCCGTGAGTGCCAATACGGCGGCAGCTAGCAGGGCGGCGTTGACGGCGCCAGCCTTGCCGATCGCCAAGGTGCCGACCGGAATGCCGGCCGGCATCTGCACGATCGAAAGGAGGCTGTCCTGACCGGAGAGCGCCTTCGACTGCACCGGAACACCGAACACCGGCAGTGGCGTCATTGCAGCGCACATGCCCGGCAGGTGAGCCGCCCCGCCGGCGCCAGCGATGATCACCCTGAAACCCTCGTCGCGGGCGCCTTTTGCGAAGCGCACCAGCCGATCGGGCGTGCGGTGGGCGGAAACGATGCGGGCCTCGTAGGGAATGTCGAGCGCCTCCAGCGTGTCGGCGGCATTCTTCATCGTCTCCCAGTCCGACTGACTTCCCATGATGATGGCGACGGGCGGAGTCGTGGTTTCGGTCACGTGTTCAGCATCCGTTTCAGGCAGTGATGTCTTCAAGCGATGATATCTGGGATGATCTGGTCTTCGATCTTGGTGATCTTGTCCTTGATCGCCAGCTTCTTCTTCTTCATGCGCTGAATCCGCAATGCATCGCAGCCGGTTTGAATCATCGCGTTGATGGCAACGTCATAGTCCTCATGCTCCTGCCTCAGGCGCGCGATGGTCAGTCTGAGTTCGGCCTGGTCCTGGTCCGGCATGCGAATACGATCCCCATGAGCCCGGTCGCGGTCGAGTCACGATCCGGTATTTCCTGCGCCCTCTACCACATCTTAGGCCGAGACGGGAAGTTACCCGACGTCATCATTTCGCCTTCGACAAATGAAAAATGGCGTGGCACAGTAGTAAGGTTACAACCATGAAACATCCGGCATTTGCGTGCCGGATGCAAGCAAAAGGAAGGGAATGCCAATGACCATTGAGGCTCATCTTGCAACGCTTGAGAAAAAGCATGGCGCCCTGGAACAGGAGCTCCACGAAGCTCTCAATTCGCCCTCTTGCGAGGATGAATTGATCAGCGAACTCAAGCGGCGGAAGCTGCGCATCAAGGACGAAATCGAAAGACTCCGTTCCTCCGCCCACTGATCGCGAGCGGTACTCTTCCCGTCCCTCCACCAGGGCGACCCTATCAATTGCGCCCGATGCTGCGACGGAAGGTCATAACAATCCCAACATGGAAAATGCGGAATGCTTGACCGGGCTTCGCCCGGTCGCTTCCGAAGGCATTTCGCCCCGCTTATCGTTGTGGACCGGCACACCCCAGCAGGGCAATGGCGCCGTGTCTCAAGACCAGAACTGATCCAGCCAGAGATTGAGCCGATCGAAGCCCGGCCTGTGGATCGCGTATATCCTCCGGGTGCCGCTCGTCGACACAGAGACGAGGTTGCAATCGAGCAGCGCCTTTAGATGCTGCGATACGGCCGGGCGGCTGATCGGCAATCCCTCGGCAAGTTCGTTGACTGTCCTCGGTGCACGCCGCAGTTCCTCCAGCAGATGGCGCCGGTTCGGGTCCGCAATGGCGTCGAAGGGGTCCGCGATCGTCATGCGCCGACGTTAAGCGAATTCCCGCCGTGCGGCAAGAAGAAATTGTGCGCTGCGGTAGGGGCTGTATTGCTCTGCAGCATCGAGGTGTCGTCGTCAAATGCCCGGCAGGAGGCTGAACAAACCGTCCCAAACGAGCTTGGAGCCGGCAATGAACGCCATCGTGTACATGAACGGATAGAAGACCTGCGGCTTCATCCTCCTGACGATCCAGGCGCCGCAGGCGGTCGCGGCCATCGCCAGGGGAAAGAGCGTCGCCGATGTGGCGAGATTGCCAAGATCGAGTTGTCCGAGGGCGAAATAGGGGATCAGCTTCACCGCGTTCAGCGTGGCAAAGAAGCGCACGATGGTCCCGGTATATTCGCGCGGATCGAGTTTCAGCGGCAGGGCGTAGATCTGGAAGGGCGGGCCGCCGGCATGGGCGACGAAGCTGCCGTAGCCGGCGAAGCTTCCCCAAAGAGCGGCCGGGCCGAGGCGGTGCCGCTTCGGCGGGATCGGTGCGCCGCTGCGGCTCAGCCAGACGGTGTAGGCATAGCGCAGCACGAAAATCACCGTGATGAGACCGATGATCAGCCTTAGCGCGTCGCGTGGCACGTGGGCGGCCGTCGCCCAGCCGATGGCGATGCCTGCGATCGCGCCCGGCAGCAGCATGGCGAGCGTCTTGCTATTGCTATGCTTTCGCCAAATCCACAGGGAAACCATGTCCATGGCGATGAGAATCGGCAGAAGCAGCGCCGCTGCCTGAACGGGCGAAACCGCCAGCGAGAGAAGCGGCACCCCCATCAGCGATAGCGCCTCGCCCATGCCGCCTTTGGAGAGGCCGACGAGCAAAACCGCCGGGACGGCGATGACATAGAAGTCTAGATCGGGAAGCATGGGCGACGGTTGATCCTTTGGTCATCTCCGTCTATCGGTTTTGCCAAACGAAATCGAGGGCGGGCTTTCCATTTTGCGGCCGCCGCCAGGAACGGATGACATGAGCAACACCGAAAATCGCTGCCGGCTCGTGCTGGTCGCACCCGACATGCCTGACATCGCAGAACGGGCGAGAGTGCTCGGGGATGCGCTGAAGGGTGGCGATGTGGCCTCTGTCATCCTGCCGCAATACGGGCTCGAGGCGGCAGACTTCCAGAAACACGCGGAGGCGCTCGTGCCAGTAATCCAGGAGGCAGGGGCCGCGGCGCTCATCGAGGGCGACACCCGCGTTGCCGGCCGCGCCAAGGCCGATGGGCTGCACGTTCCCGGCGGCACGGACGCGCTCGCCGAGGCGATCGAGAGGCACGCGCCGAAGATGATCGTCGGTGGCGGCAACGCCACCGACCGCCACCGGGCGCTCGAGATCGGCGAACTTAGGCCCGACTATGTGTTCTTCGGTCGTATTGACGGCGACATCAAGCCGGAGGCGCATCCTAAGAATCTGGCGCTTGCGGAGTGGTGGGCCTCGATGATCGAAATTCCTTGCATCGTCATGGGCGGCACCGATTCTCAGTCGGCACTCGCGGTGGCGGAGACCGGGGCCGAGTTCGTCGCTTTGCGTATGGCAGTGTTTGCCGATCCGGCGCAGGCGCCATCGGTGGTCGCGGCTGTCAACGCCTTGCTTGACGAAAAAGCGCCACGGTTTGAAGATTAAGACGTGTGGATGCCGAGCCGTTTCCTCTTTAAATCCAGCCGGGCTGTTCCCCTTGCCTTGGCGGTCGTCCTGGCCGTCTTTTCGGCTCGGGCCGCAGAGCCGACATCCCAGGCGAGCACCGATGAGGCAAGCGCGCCGAAGCGCGGGCGGATCACGCCGTTCAATGGCGCCGCGCTGCCCGAAGGGGCGGTGGCGCCCGGGTCCGGTCAGTCAACAAAGCCGGAGGCGGACGACGGCAGCACGCCCTCGAAGGGCGTCAACGTCATCGACCGAATGGGCGCCGAGCTGCCGGCGCTTCCGGAAGAAAAACCCTTCACAGGGAAGCCCGATGAAGCCTACGGCGCCTTCCAGCGGGGCTATTACCTGACCGCGATGGAGCTCGCCCTGCCGCGCGCCCAGCTCGGCGATCCGGCCGCACAGACGCTTGTTGCCTCCATTCTCGACCAGGGCCTGGGGGTTGGGCGCAACCGTAAGGAGGCCGCCTTCTGGTATGGCCAGGCGGCTCAAAACGGCGACCCTGCGGCGATGTTCAAATATGCGCTGATGCTCATGGAAGGGCGCTATGTCGAACGCGACCGCAAGAAATCGGAAGAGCTGATGAAGAAGGCGGCCGACCTCGGCAATCCCTCGGCCCAGTTCAACTACGGGCAGACGCTTGTGGCCGACATGCCCGGTCCGAGGGGACTGAAGGCCGCAATGCCGTATTATGAGAGGGCCGCCGAGCAGGGCATCGCCGATGCGCAATACGCGCTCTCGCAGATCTTCCTCAATGTCGAGGGAATCGAAGACAGCAAGCGTGCGCGTGCACGCGAATGGCTGATGAGAGCCGCGCGCGCAGGCTACGATACGGCGCAGCTCGACATGGCCATCTGGCTGATCGAGGGCATTGCCGGCGACCGTAACCTCGACGAGGGCTTTGCCTGGATGAAGCGGGCGGCCGAGGGCGGCAACGTCGTCGCTCAGAACCGGCTTGCGCATCTCTATGTCAATGCCATCGGCACGCGCCCCAATCCGGTGGAGGCGGCGAAATGGTACGTGCTTTCGCGCCGGGCGGGCCTCAAGGACGACGCACTCGAAGATTTCTATCTCGGGCTCAATGAGGAGCAGCAGAAGTCGGCGCTTGCTTCGGCGAACAAGTTCCGCTCGTCCTGACGGAGGCGCAGGGGCGCCGGCCATTTGGTCGCCGCACTCAATTTTGCTTGAATTCCGGGGGGTTTTATGGTCTTGAAGCCGCGGTTTTGTCCGCGGCTCCTCTACTCAGTATCTCCTGCGGACGGAGTGTCTTCTCACTCGGTTTTTTGACGATGGGTTCGCGAGCCTCGCCGCGAACCGTCAATGAGGTTCAATATCCGGCCGCGAGATTCGGTCGGCCTTCGTTTTCAGAGGATCGCCCTATGGCCCGTTCTGCCCTTCTCAATGTCATGGTCCAGGCCGCTTTCAAGGCCGGCAAGTCGCTGGCGCGCGACTTCGGCGAAGTACAGAACTTGCAGGTCTCGCTGAAGGGCCCGGGCGATTACGTTTCCCAGGCGGATCGCAAGGCAGAACAGATCATTCACCAGGAACTGATGAAGGCGCGTCCGACCTATGGCTTCCTCGGCGAAGAGGGCGAGGAGATCAAGGGCACCGACGGCGCCCATCGCTGGATAGTCGATCCGCTCGACGGCACGACCAATTTCCTGCACGGCATACCGCATTTTGCCGTCTCAATCGCGCTGGAGCGTCAGGACGAGGTGGTCGGCGGCGTCGTCTTCAACCCGGCCACGGACGAGCTCTACACCGCCGAGCGCGGCGGCGGCGCCTTCCTCAACGATCGGCGGCTGCGGGTCGGCGCCCGCCGCAACCTGTCCGACGCGGTGATCGCCACAGGCACGCCGCATCTCGGCCGCGGCAACCACGGCAAATACCTGATCGAGTTGCGTCACGTCATGGGCGAAGTCGCAGGCGTCCGCCGCTTCGGCTCCGCTTCCCTCGACCTTGCCTATGTAGCCGCCGGCCGCTTCGATGGTTATTGGGAGCGCGATCTCGCCGCCTGGGACATCGCTGCGGGGGTGCTGCTCATCCGCGAGGCCGGCGGATGGGTGACAGATGCCAACGGCGCCAACAAGCCGTTGGAGGACGGTTCGATCATCTGCGGCAATGAATACATCGCCAAGGCGCTGCAGGAGGTCGTTTGCCGTCCGGTTCCAAACAAGTAACCGGATCGTGCAGAGCGCCTGGCGGCTGGCAGGGCCCTGCAGATATGTTCGGTGGGGCGCTTGTTTTCCTTCAATTTGGCACAAAGTTCCACTACGGCGCCGCGCGTCTAATCAGATGCACAAACGACGCTGTAAGTCTTTGAATCTGCGTATCGTGCTTTCCGAAAAATCGGTTCCGATTTTCAAGCCGATGCGCTAGGCTCCGGGCCTGCGCGAATGGCCCTCGGACTTGCGTGGCATTGCTTCTGCGGGCCGAGAATGGCCGATGATTCAGAGCCTTGCGGCGCTCGCCTTGCCCCAAAAGGCCCGGCGTTGCCCGCAAACCGGGAGACTGGCAAACTTATGACGAAATTGAACCTGTCTGGCTGGAGTGACGGGCAAGGCGCGGAGGAGAATTACAATCCTCACAAACTCTCGAGCCCCATGCCGTATTTCTGGACGATGGCCATATTCCTGATCATCGTCGGTTTCGTCGCCGCTATCCTATTCCGCCAGGCGCGCGATGCATTCTTCGGTAATCCGGGCCTGAATGGGCTGATCCTTGGCGTTTTGCTGATCGGCATCCTTCTGGCGTTCAACCACGTTCTTGGCCTCAGGCCGGAGGTCCGCTGGTTCAATTCGTTTCGCGCCGCCGGGAGCGCGGCCAAGGTCGGGCGCGATCCGGTGCTGCTTGCGCCGATGCGGGCACTGATCGGCGAGCGCCACAGTGCAGGCATCTCGACGATCGCGCTTCGGTCGATCCTCGACTCGATCGCCACGCGCCTCGACGAGTCGCGCGACACCACCCGCTATCTCACCGGCCTTCTCGTCTTTCTAGGGCTGCTCGGCACCTTCTGGGGTCTGCTCGGCACCATCGGCTCGATCAACACCGTCATTCAGTCGTTGGACGCAGGCAGCGGCAGCACGGAGGACCTTCTGGGATCGTTGAAAAGCGGCCTTTCGGCGCCGTTGACCGGCATGGGGACTGCCTTTTCGGCTTCACTGTTCGGCCTTTCGGGTTCGCTGATCCTCGGTTTCCTGGATCTCCAGGCGGGCCGCGCGCAGAACCGTTTCTACACCGAGCTCGAAAACTGGCTGTCATCGGTCACCGATGTCGGCAGCGGGGTTTCTTCGCCGCTCCAGGTGGTGGACAATGCACCGGCCGAGGAGTTGCGGCGCCTGACCGACCAGATTGCCCGCATAGCTCATGACGGCGGCGTGAATCAGCGGACGACCGCGGCGATGGCGAGCCTTGCGGAGGGCATCCAGGGCCTCGTCAAGAACATGCGCGGCGAGCAGCAGATGCTGCGCGACTGGATCGAGGCGCAGCAGGAGGAAGCGAAATCCATGCGCAAGACGCTGGACAGGCTGAGTGCGCGCATCGGCCAAGCGGACCGGATCGCCGTACACAGCGAGAAAGCGCTTTCGCAGCCCAAGCTCCACGCCGATGATGGGGGTGATTGATCCATGGCACTTGCCCGAAGGGGCCGCAATGCGCGGGCGATCAACTATTGGCCGGGCTTCGTCGATGCGCTTTCGACCCTGCTCATGGCGATCATGTTCCTGCTCAGCGTCTTCGTTCTGGCGCAGTTCCTGCTCGGCAGGGAGATCAGCGGTAAGGACGAGGTATTGAACCGGCTGAACAGCCAGATAAATGAGCTGACGCAACTGCTCGCGCTGGAAAAGAGCGGCAAGCAGGATCTGGAGGATTCGCTTGCCAATCTCCAGGCGTCGCTCGCGCAGTCCGAAGGCGAGCGCTCCCGCCTGCAGGCATTGCTCGACAAGGGCGCCGGCAGCGTCGAAACGGCCAATGAGAAGATCGGCCGGCTGGGATCGGAGCTCGAGGACGAGCGGCAGATCAGCGCCCGCGCGATGAGTCAGATCGAGCTCCTTAACCAGCAGATAGCCGCACTGCGCAGCCAGATCGCCGCCATCGAGGGCGCGCTTCAGGCATCGGAGGCGAAGGACCAGGCTTCGCAGGCCAAGATAGCCGATCTCGGTCGTCGGCTGAACGTCGCACTCGCTCAGCGCGTCCAGGAGCTCAACCGTTATCGGTCGGATTTCTTCGGGCGGCTGAGGGAAATTCTGTCCGATCGAGAAAACATCCGTATTGTCGGCGATCGCTTCGTCTTCCAATCGGAGGTGCTTTTTTCTTCCGGCAGCAGTGATCTCAATGCCGAAGGCCAGGCGGAGATGAGCAAACTCGCCGTGGCGCTGCTCGATCTTGCCAAGGAAATCCCATCGGAGATCAACTGGGTCCTTCGCGTCGATGGGCATACGGACAATGTGCAACTGTCGGGAACCGGGCGTTTCCGGGACAATTGGGAGCTCTCGTCGGCCCGTGCCACGTCGGTCGTCAAGTTCCTGATCTCCAGGGGCGTTCCGGCCGATCGCCTGGTGGCGGCTGGTTTCGGCGAGTATCAGCCGATCGCCGAGGGGGAAAGCCTGGAAGCACGGGCACAGAACCGCCGCATTGAACTCAAGCTCACCGAGAAATAAGCGCGCAGCACCGCGTTTGAACCTGACGTATGGGCGAGAATTGGGAAATCGGTTCCGATTTTCCGGGCCGATGCGCTGGCTTACCGATGCGTGGCGACGAAAAGCCCCTCAGCCCCATGGTCGAATTGCAGCCGGGCGAGCTTGGCGTAAAGTCCACCCTGGCGGATCAGCGAGGCATGGGTGCCTTCTTCTACGATGCGGCCGTTTTCCATGACGAGGATGCGGTCCGCCTTGAGCACGGTGGCGAGCCGATGGGCGATCACGAGGGTGGTGCGCTCGCGCATCAGCCCCTCGAGCGCCTTCTGCACCAGTTTCTCGCTCTCGGCGTCGAGAGCCGAGGTCGCCTCATCGAGGAGCAGGATCGGGGCGTTGCGAAGAATGGCGCGCGCAATCGCGATGCGCTGGCGCTGGCCGCCTGAAAGGGTCATGCCACGCTCGCCGACCACCGTATCGTAGCCATGGTCGAACTTGGCGATGAATTCATCCGCCTGCGCGGCGCTCGCGGCCGCTTCTACCGCCGTGCGACTTGCGTCCGGTGCACCAAAGGCAATGTTGTCGTGCACCGAGGCGGCGAAAATCGTCACATCCTGTGGCACGATCGCGATCCGCTCGCGCAGTTCTTTCGGGTGGACTGTGCGGATGTCGGTGCCATCGACGAGGACATTCCCCTTCGCCGGATCGTAGTAGCGCAGGAGCATGGAAAAGACCGTGCTCTTTCCGGCGCCTGAGGGGCCGACAATCGCCACCGTCTCCCCGGGCTCGACCGTGAAGCTCAGGCCCTTGAGGCTCTTGTAATCCGGACGTGCCGGATAGGCGAAATGCACATCCGTAAAGGCGATTGCCCCCTTCGCCGGCACAGGCAATGGCGCCGGATTTTCCGGCGCGCGGATCTGGGGCACCTCGCTCAAGAGCTCCCTCAGGCGCTCGGCGGCGCCGGCGGCCTGGGAAAGTTCACCCCATACTTCGGACAGCGCACCGAGGCTGCCGGCGGCGAAGACCGAGTAGAGCAGGAACTGGCCGAGCGTGCCGGCGGAAAGCGTTCCGTTGAGCACGTCTCTTGCGCCGAACCACAACACGGCGACGACGCTGCCGAAGACCATGGTGATGGCGAAGGCGGTGAGGGCCGAGCGTGCCTTGATAGCCGCGCGTGCGGCGTCATAGGCGTTCTCGACCGCCGCGCCGAACCGCCGGTTGGCGCTCTCTTCACCGTTGAAAGCCTGCAAGGTACGGGTGGCTGCGATCGCCTCGCCGGCATAGGCGGAGGCAGCGGCGAGCGTATCCTGCGCTCCACGGGCGCGGCGGCGGACCGAGCGGCCGAAACCGACGAGCGGGAAGACGATCAGCGGAATGGCCGCAAGCACGAGGCTGGAGAGCTTCGGGCTGGTATAGACCATCATGGCAATGGCGCCGAGACAGAGAATGAGGTTGCGCAGCGCGACCGACGCCGTCGCCCCAACCGCCGACTTGATCTGTGTCGTGTCGGCGGTGAGCCGCGAAACGATCTCGCCCGACTGGTTGACATCGAAGAAGCCGGCGGAAAGCGCCGTCACTCGCGCGAACACCTCGCGTCTGAGGTCGGCGACGATGCGCTCCCCGAGCGAGATGACGAAATAATACCGGGCGGCACTCGCCAGCGCGAGTACGATCGCCAGCACCATCAGCATCGAGAAGTAGGTGTTGATGAAGGCGGAATCGGAATTGGAGAAGCCGTGGTCGATCATACGGCGAACGGCGAGCGGCAGCACCAGCGTCGTCACAGCGGCGATCGTCAGCGAGATCGTCGCGCCGCACACTAGTCCGCGATACCGGGCGACATAAGGTAGAATCGTGGCCAGCGGACGGATGGACTTGCGCGTTGGCGGTCGGTTCTCTTGTCTAGCCACGTAACCCCCCGATGGCCCGTAACGGAGGGGTTAAGTCTTCCGCTCGGCACTTGTTATCCCGCGGTCCTTCATGTATAGGCACGGCATCGAATTGGGAAGCCGTGGCCCGAGAGCGGTCTGCGGCTTCATTTACGTGTTCGGTCCCAAAGTCGCAATGCCTTGCGACAATTGGACCCTGGAACTCTAGGAAGATTGTTATGAAGGCAGACATCCATCCCGACTACCACATGATCAAGGTAGTCATGACCGACGGCACCGAATACGAGACCCGCTCGACCTGGGGTACGGAAGGTGCGACGATGAACCTGGAAATCGATCCGAAGTCGCACCCGGCCTGGACCGGCGGCAACCAGCAGCTCGTCGACCGCGGCGGCCGCGTTTCCAAGTTCAAGAAGCGCTTCGAAGGCCTCGGCCTCTAAGTCTCCAGATGGTTACAAAAAAGCCCGGCCAACGCCGGGCTTTTTTGTTGTCACTCGTTTTGAGAACAAAAGCCCGGCGCATCGGCCAGGCTCGAAATATTATGGAAGGTCTCAGTTGGTGCCGAAGGCGGTTTGCAGCAGCTTGATCTGCGCCTTGACGCCGTTCTGATTGTCGGGGAGGAAGGTGGCCGCTTCCTGGGGTCGGTAGATCTCCCGGTCGAGCAGGGCGACGCGATTCTGCAGGCGGAGCGATCGCTCGATTAGCTCGCGGAACATGTCCGGAAGGTCGTTCCAGCCGGGTGCGCTGCGGTCGACATTGAAGCTGTCGAGGCGAACCTTGTTCTTTTCCGACAGGACCTGATCGCGGCTCATCTCGCCATTGTTGACGGCGCGCTGCAGGAGAAGCCAGGAGGCGACTTGCATCAGTCGGGTGGTCAGCCGCATCGACTCGGCCGCATAAAGCACGGAGGCCATACGCGGCAACACCTTTGAAGCCGCCCGGCCCGGCCCGTCGAGGTAGCTCGCCGTTTCCTCGACCAGCCCCATGCCTTCCGCATACAGAGCCTTGAACTGCGCCGAGGACGCAGCGTGTCCCGCGAAACTGACGGTATTCAATCCTCTCTCGGACATGCCTGTGTTATCCCTGGTTCAAACGCATCACGGTCAGGTAACGGCGAGGCCGTGGGAAAAGTTTCCTTGGGCCCGTCTATGCTGAAAGAATGATCTGATACCGCATTCCGCGCAAGAGTATTCTTAAGAAAGGGTTAATCTCCACAATTCTTTGAATTGCCGTTTTTGAAACAAAAAAAGAGCCGCACGGAGCGGCTCTCAAGGTAAAACAGGGAGAAAATCAGACCCATTCGCCAGTCGGTGAAAAATGTCTGAGTCCGGACGCATCCGGATGATCCGACAATCGCAGAAAATGCTTAATTTGCCGTTAAGCCATGCCTTTTCCGGGGCGGGCGCGTTGCCTGGACGTCAGCGGAAGAGGCCTTCGGCCGCCGAGCGGCTTGCGGATTTGCGGGCGCGTTCGGCCTCGAGCCTCGCGATTTCTTCGGTCAAGAGCGCGATGCGCGCCGACAGTTCATCGACCGAGAGCTGCGAGAGGTCGCTGCCGATCTCATGGGCGGTCTTTTTCTTCGGCTGATCGTCGTCAAACAGGCTCATTCTCCTTCTCCTCCTCCTCCAGCTTATCTTCGTCCTCCTCATCCACGCCGCCGTTCTGAGGCTCGTCGACCGGCATTGCGCGCGGGGAAAGCTGCAAGCTTTCCGGCGTCGTCGGCGCGCCGGCATTGACAGGCGAGAATGTCTCGCGTTCGGCGACCGGTATCGGTGCGCGCCGCCGGCTGCGGACGATCGCATAGGCAGTGATCAGCATATGCGCTGCGGCTGTGATCATGAAGAGGCCATAGGGCCCGGCGGCGGTCATCACCGGTCCGCCGATCGTCGGGCCGATAATCGTACCGATGCCGTAGAGGAGGAGCAGGCCGCCCGATACCTTGACGAAGTCCTCGGGCGTGGCGAAGTCGTTGGCATGGGAGACCGCGATCGGGTAGAGCGCATTGGCAGCGGCGCCATAGATGGCGATCAGCGTCATCACGATCCAGACCTGGCTCGGCTCGGCGACGAACAGCAGGAGTCCCGCGGAGGCCCCCACAGCGGCGAGGGCGGCGAGCACATAACGGCGGTCGACGCGGTCGGAGACGCGGCCGGCCGGCAACTGCATCACCGCGCCGGCGAATATCGCCACGCTCATCATGGTGGCGACGGTGCTGTCGGAAAGGCCGGCCTGGCGGCCGAAGACCGCGCCAAGTGTGCCGAAAGCGCCATTGGCAGTGCCGATCAACAGGATGCCGAGGAAGGAGACCGGCGAATTGCGGTAGAGTCCGCGAAGGTCGAGCCGCACCTGCTTCAGCGGCTGCGGCGAGGCGGCCTTCGACAATAGAGTCGGCAGCATGGCGACGCAGTAGAGAATGCCGCAGATCATGAAGAAGAAGGTCGTCGATGTCTCGCCGAAGGGAATCATCATCTGGCCGCCGACGACGCCGACGAGCGTGATGGCGATATACAGCGAAAAGATCACGCCGCGGCTTTCATTTGTGGCGCGCTCGTTCAGCCAGCTTTCGATGATCATCGATGTGCCGGCCGTCGCAAAACCGGTGACCGCTCTCAACGCGACCCACCAAATCGGATCGATCAGCACGCCGGTCATGAGCGAGATGATCGCGATCAGCGCGGTGAAAACGCTGAAGGCGCGCACATGGCCGATGCGCTTGACGACATTGGGTGCGAAGAAGCAGCCGAGTACGAAACCCGAGGCCCACGAGGTGCCGAGAAAACCGAGAATGTTGGTCGGATATCCTTCTGCCGTGCCGCGCACCGGCAGCAGCAAACCTTGCAGACCGTTTCCAAGAAAGAGGAACAAAGTGCCGAGCAGGAGCGCGGCCACGGGAAGAAGCAGGTTCTTTCTCATCATTCACCCGAAAAACGTTCTGCCATCGGCAAGTGGCGACCATGCGTACGCGCTGAAGCCAGATTCGAAAACGCCGGTCATTGCAAATCGGCGGTGAAAACAATAGCCCTCTATGCGACGAAAAGTGACGGCCGTATGACGTGAGGGCCTTGGAACTTCTCCGGATGGAGCGAATGTCGAAGATACTGCCGATCCTGCTGCTTCTTGCCATGTGCGTGCAAATCATCAAGCCGCTCGGATATCCGGGGCTCCGGCAGCGCCGGGACTTTTGGAAAATTGCCGTCTTCGCCATCGCAGTCATGATGATCACGGTGCTCGTCAGGCCATAGGCGAATCCGGCATTTGCCTGGAAGTCCGCCTCGCACCGCCATCCTCCTCTTTTCGGTTTCGCATGCATGGCTGCCAGCGGCGACGCGGCGGTTCCCTTTGAAACAGCTCGGTTTTCAAGCTTGGGCTATCGTTGCGGCCGATCGGCGCTTAAGCGCATTAGCGGCTTTCGCGCGATTGGGAGCGCGATGGTGCATGTTGCAGTCTCTGCGGGACAGGATGCCAAGAAAGGGTTAAATTAGCGTGCTCGGCCACAAGATGAAGAACGAGGTCCTGTTGGAACGCCGCCTGACCGCCATTCTCGCTGCCGATGTCGTGGGCTACAGTCGTCTCATGGGAACCGACGAGACGGGGACGCTGGCCGCGCTCAAACGGCACCGCCGAGAATTCGTGGAACCGAAGATCGCTGAGCACAGGGGCCGCGTCGTCAAGCTTGCCGGCGACGGCATGCTGGTCGAATTTTCGAGTGTGGTGAACGCCGTCGCCTGCGCTGCCGAGATTCAGCGCGGCATGCTCAGCCGCAACGAGGGCTTGCCGCGCAGCCGCCGCGTCGAACTCAGGATCGGCGTCCATCTTGGCGACGTCATCGTCGAGGATGGAGATATATTCGGCGACGGCGTCAACGTGGCCGCGCGACTTGAGGGGCTTGCCGATCCCTCTGGCATTGCCGTTTCCGCCTCCGTGCGCGACCAGGTCGGCTCCAGGCTCAATCTCGATTTCGTCGAGAAAGGCGAATTCAGCCTGAAGAACATTGCACCAAGCATCCGCGTCTATACGGTCGCCTTCGGCGACGACGCTTCCGGGCAAGAGGCCGCGCCGAGGGTCGACCGCGGCTACGAACTGTCGATCGCGGTCCTGCCTTTCACAAACATGAGTCACGATCCGGAGCAGGAATATTTCTCCGACGGTATTACCGAGGACATCATTACCGATCTTTCAAAGATCTCGCGTCTGCATGTCGTCGCGCGCAATACCGTGTTCACTTACAAGGGCAAGGCCGTGAAGGTTAAGCAGATCGCCCATGAACTCGGCGTGCGCTACATCCTGGAGGGCAGCGTGCGTAAGGTGGGCGAGCGCGTGCGCATCACCGGTCAGTTGATCGACGCACAGACCGGCGGCCATCTTTGGGCCGACCGCTACGATCGCGATCTCACCGACATCTTCGCCATTCAGGACGAGATCACCCACGCCATCGTCAACCAGCTCAAGATCAAGCTTTTACCGGAAGAGAAGAAAGCGATTGAGAGTGATCCGACCACGTCGGTCGAGGCTTACACCTATTATCTCCGCGGCCGGCAGTTCTCGCACGCCTGGACACGCGCCTATATGCTCTTGGCACGCCGGATGTTTTTAAAGGCTGTCGAACTCGATCCGAACTACGCCCGGGCCTATGCCGGCATTGCCGACTGTGAATGCGCCATCAGGGACTGGCACGTACAGGATTTTCCGCTCGAAAGCATTCTCGAGATGAGCGCCCGGGCCCTGGTGCTCGACCCCAATCTTGCCGAGGCGCATGCCTCCCGCGGGATGGCGCTGCACCAGAGCGGTCAGTCGGAAGAAGCCGGTCGTGAGCTCCGCCAGGCGCTGGCTCTCGACCCTCTGCTCTACGAGGCGAATTTCCACTACGGCCGCTACCTGTTCATGCAGGGCCGGTTCAGCGAGGCGGTCGAATTCTTCAAACGCGCCGCCGAGATCCGGCCGGACGACTACCTCTCGCCGATCCACCTGATGAGTTGCTATCGCTCGCTCCGCATTGAGACGGAGCGGCGGCGATGGGCCCGTATCGGAATCGAGCGAGCCGAACGGGCGCTCGAGGAGCATCCGGAGAATTCCGGCCCGGCGCACCGCGGCGCCCTGGCGCTCGCGCATCTCGGCGAGGCCGAGCGGGCGAAGGAGTGGGCGGCGCGTGCGCTGGCAATCGATCCTGACGACCTCGTCGCGCAATACAATCTGGCCTGCGTCTATTCGCTTGTCGGCGAAGGCGAGCGTGCGCTGGACCTCCTGGAGATGGTCGTGCCGCAGAGTTCCAATTATCACCTCCTTTGGTTCCAGCAGGATTCCGATCTCGACGCCATTCGCGACCATCCGCGTTTCCGCGCACTCCTTCACGGGGACTGCGAGGCAGCTACAGCGCCGTGATGCTCATCAGAACCACAAAGGTCGAGCGGCCGCTGTAGAGAAATTCAAACCTCGATCGTACCGCGCATCGCCGTCACACAGTCCCCCGAGACGCTGACCTCGCCGAGAGCGCCGTTCCGCTTTTTGACGACGACGGTGATCACGCTTCGGCGGCGCATCTCCACGCCTTGCTCGATCGTCAACCGGAGTTCCGCATCGTCGTCGGGGAGAAGCGAGCCGAGATAGGCGCCGAGCGCCGCCGAGGCGCTTCCGGTCGCCGGATCCTCGATGACATTGTCGAGAGGAGCGAACATCCGCGCACGGATATGCCAGGGGTGCTCGTGCGGCCGGGCATAGAGAAACAGGCTGAACGTGTCCTCGGCATGCGGATAGCGCGCGTTCGCCTCGCTGAACGCACTGACATTCGGCCGTGCCCGTGCAAGCGCCGCGACATCATTGACTTCGGCAACTGCGAAGGGGAGGCCGACGGAAATGCGCACCGGCGAGTGATTGCGGCCGGACACCTCCTCGAGTTCGAGCGAGGCGCAGGCGGCGATCGTCGCCACATCGATCTCGGCCCCGACGGCGAGCGGCCGGGGCGCGACGATGCGCGCGCCGGTGACGATGCCGTCCTGACGCCGCAACGCAACTTCGACGAGCCCGGCCTTTTCCTCAAAGCGCAGATTGTCGCCCACGGTCCTGCCGAAGACATGCTCCTGGCGACCAAGCACGAAGGCGGTGCCGACATTGGGGTGCCCGGCAAAGGGCACTTCCGCCGCCGGCGTGAAAATGCGCACGCGCGCGGTGTTTGCCGGATCTTGGGGCGGCAGGACGAAGGTGGTTTCGGAATAGCCGAACTCGGTGGCGATCGCCTGCATTTGAGCGTCGCTCAAACCGCGCGCGTCCGGGATGACCGCAAGCTGGTTTCCGGCGAAGCGCTCGGCGGTGAAGACATCGACGGTGACGAAAGAGATGGTGTTCATGAAGGCCCCGGGTTGTCCCATGCGAAGATGTAGAACCGTTGCGGCGGTCGCCGAAACAGCAAACTTGTCTCGATGACAATTGCGCTGGTTGCGACGCGGGCACAAAAAGACTCGGCGGCGTCGCTGCCGCCGAGTCTTTCCTCTCTCCCCTAAGTCGTCAGGCGGCTTGTTCGAGATCCTTCTTCCAACTTCCCTGGGCGGCGAGGCTGCACATCTTGGCGCGATGGGTGAAGGCGCGCTGGCCGGCGGCGACGTTCTCCGCCTTGCCTTTCCAGGCGTTGAGGGCTTCCTGCTGCAGGGCGCGGCCGTAGGAGAAGGTGAGCTTCCACGGCAAGTCGTGAACGGTGTTCATCGCGGAAAGATGCGCCGTTGCCTCTTCCGTCGACTGGCCCCCGGAGAGGAAGGCGATGCCGGGGACGGCGGCGGGCACGGTGCGCTTCAGCACCTTGACCGTGCGCTCGGCGACCTCCTCAACCGTGGCCTTGCGCGCCTTCTTCCCGTCGATCACCATGCTCGGCTTCAGGATCATGCCCTCGAGCTTGATCCGTGCGTCGCCGAGTTCCTCGAAAACGGTGCGAAGTACCCATTCGATTACTTCTTCCGAGCGCTCGATCGAATGATCGCCGGGGGCGCCGTCCATCAACACTTCCGGCTCGACGATCGGCACGATCCTCGCTTCCTGGCAGAGTGCGGCATAACGGGCGAGCGCATGGGCGTTGGACTTGACAGCACCCCAGGTCGGAAGCGTGTCGGAGACGGCGATCACGCCGCGCCACTTGGCGAAGCGGGCACCGGCCTCGTAATACTTCGCCAACCTGCCGGCGAGCCCGTCAAGGCCCTCTGTGATCGTCTCGTTGGGGAAATAGGGCATCGGCTTGGCGCCGGCATCGACTTTGATGCCGGGGATGGAGCCGGCATTCCTGATGATGTCGACGAGCGGCGTGCCGTCGGCCGCTTTCTGAAAAAGGGTCTCCTCGTAGAGGATGACGCCGGAGATATAATTACGCATCGCCTCGTCGGAGCGCAGCAGCATCTCGCGATAGTCGCGGCGCGAGCTTTCCGTAGATTCCAGCCCGATGCCGTCGAAGCGCTTCTTGATCGTCCCGGTCGACTCGTCGGCTGCGAGGAGCCCCCGGCCATTGGCAACCATGGCAACCGCAATATCTTCCAGTCTTTCGCTCATCTTGTTCTCCTACACACAGCGCCGATCACGGCGGAGCAGCGAATGAAACACTCTCGGTTTCGGCGCGCGAAAGCTTGTTCCGCGCTGCCGAACGGCGCGCGTTAACAGAAGATACCGTGCGTGAGAATGGCAGTAAAATCGGCTAAAACGATTTAAATAATTTTAATCGGTTGAAATATCGCAATTATTCTCGCCCCGGCCCGCAGTTTTGTCGGGCCGGGACGCAAGTCGTTATTTCTGCTGATGCAGGATGTCGACGCCTGGCAGGGGCTTGCCTTCCATCCACTCGAGGAAAGCGCCGCCGGCGGTCGAGACGTAGGTGAAGTCGTCGGCGACCTCGGCATGGTTGAGTGCAGCAACCGTATCGCCGCCGCCGGCGACCGACACGAGCGAACCCTGGCGGGTGCGGGCTGCCGCGTGCTTGGCCGCGGCAACCGTCGCCCGGTCGAAGGGCGCGATTTCGAAAGCGCCAAGCGGGCCGTTCCAGACAAGCGTCTCAGCGCGCGAGATCCAGTCATTTACTGCGGCGACAGAGTTCGGGCCTACATCCAGTACCATCTGATCGGCGGGGATCGCCTTGATGTCGACGACTTCGCTGTCGGCACCGGCCTTGAACTCACGGGCGACGACGCCGTCGTCCGGCAGGACGATGGTGCAGCCGGCGCGCGATGCCGCGCTCATGATCGACTTCGCAGTCTCGGCAAGATCGTGTTCACAGAGCGACTTGCCGACGTCGATGCCTTGGGCAGCCAGGAAGGTATTGGCCATGCCGCCGCCGATGACGAGAGCATCGACCTTCTCAACCAGGTTCTGCAGAAGGTCGATCTTGGTCGAGACCTTGGCGCCGCCGACTATGGCGACGACGGGGCGCTTAGGATTACCGAGACCCTTTTCAAGCGCTTCGAGCTCGGCCTGCATGGTGCGTCCGGCATAGGCAGGAAGATGATGCGCGAGACCCTCCGTCGATGCATGGGCGCGGTGGGCGGCGGAGAAGGCGTCGTTGACATAGATGTCGCCATTGGCGGCGAGTGCCTCGACGAAGGACGGATCGTTCTTCTCCTCTCCCTTGTGGAAGCGGGTGTTTTCGAGCAGCAGCACATCGCCGTCATTCATGTCGGCGATCGCATTGGCTGCCTTCTCGCCGATGCAGTCGGCGGCGAAATAAACGCGCTGGTCGAGAATTTCCTCGACCGCGGGCGCGATCGCCTTCAGCGACATTTCGGGCGCCGGCTCGCCCTTCGGGCGGCCGAAATGGGCAAGCAGGATGACCTTCGCGCCCTGTTCGGAGAGCTCGCGGATCGTCGGCGCCACACGCTCGATGCGGGTGGTGTCGGTTACCTGACCGTCCTTGACCGGCACGTTCAGGTCGACGCGCACCAGCACGCGCTTGCCGGCGATGTCGTTGAGATCGTCGAGTGTTTTGAAAGTCATCAGATTGTCTCCGGTGAAAGTCTTCGGAAAAGATAAGGGTAGTCGATGACGAGCCCGTCCTCATCGACCGGAAGGTCGGCGGTGAAGCTGTCGTCATTTTCCTCGAAGCGGTAAAGTTTGCCGTCCTCGAGGCAGGTGTAGCGCTGAACGTCGACGGTGGGTTCGAAGCTATCGAACGGCACGTAGAGCATTTTGAGCTTCACCGTGCCGGCATCGCCGACGAGCCCAAGCCGTCGGATCGGGAGTGTGTTGGTGAAGGGCGTGGCCGAGAGATCGATGTCGATGCAGCCATCGAACTGAGGGAGGGAGGTGCCTTCGGCCGTGCGCCAGTGGCCGCCGCCGTCGGAACGAAGATGCAGTCCTCGCCCGTCCATCGTCTCGACGATGAAAGAGTTGACGCGCCAGCCGGCATCACAATCGATGCGGTAGCGGACTCCGTAGGCTGCGCCGTCACGCTCGCCGATGACGACGCTTTCGGCGCGAATCGCCGCGCCGACGAAGGCGTCCAAGGGTCTGATCGTCAGATGTTCGAGCCCCTCCCCCTCGAGCGGGCGCCAGCGCACCGTCGTTGAGGAAAGGGCCCGAAACATCGGTCCTAGAGCAGCTTGCCGAGGGCGACCGCCGTATCGGACATGCGGTTGGAGAAGCCCCATTCGTTGTCGTACCAGGTGAGGATCGAAACGAACTTGCCTTCCATCACCTTGGTCTGATCCATGTGGAAGACCGAGGAATGCGGATCATGATTGAAGTCGATCGAGACGTTCGGGGCGAGCGTATAGCCGAGAATGCCCTTGAGCGGGCCTTCGGCGGCAGCCTTGATCGCGGCATTGACCTCTTCCTTGGTCGTCTCGCGTTTGGCGACGAACTTGAGGTCGACGACCGACACATTCGGGGTGGGCACACGCATGGCGAAGCCGTCGAGCTTGCCCTTGAGTTCCGGCAGAACCAGGCCGACGGCCTTGGCGGCACCGGTCGAGGTCGGAATCATCGACAGCGCCGCGGCGCGGGCGCGGTAGAGATCCTTGTGCATCTGGTCGAGCGACGGCTGATCGTTCGTGTAGGAGTGGATCGTCGTCATCATGCCGTGGTCGATGCCGATGGCGTCGTTCAGCACCTTGGCGACCGGTGCAAGGCAGTTCGTCGTGCACGATGCGTTGGAGATGACGAGGTGGTCCTTCGTCAGCCTGTCGTGGTTGACGCCGTAGACGACGGTGAGGTCGGCGCCGTCGGCCGGTGCCGAGACGATCACGCGCTTGGCGCCAGCTTCAAGATGGGCGGCGGCCTTGTCGCGTGCGGTGAAGATGCCGGTGCATTCCATCGCAATGTCGACGCCGAGTTCCTTGTGGGGCAGTTCGGCCGGGTTGCGGACGGCCGTTACCTTGATCGGTTTGCCGTTATTGATGACGATCGCGTCACCTTCGACCTTCACATCGGCCGGGAAGCGGCCATGAATGGAATCGAAGCGCAGGAGGTGGGCGTTGGTCTCGACCGGGCCGAGGTCGTTGATGGCGACGACTTCGATATCGGTGCGGCCGGATTCGACGATGGCGCGAAGCACGTTGCGGCCGATGCGGCCGAAACCATTGATGGCGACTTTCACTGTCATGTCGGGTCTCTCCCTGTCAGAATGGCATGTACGAATGGAGGACGCCCGCAAGAGCTCCCTCCGGCTTTAAATCAGGACAACTTGGCTTCAGCGGCCGCAACCACGACTTCCGGCGTGATGCCGAAATGCTTGTACAGATCCTTATACGGACCGGAGGCGCCGAAGCTCGACATACCGATGAAGGTGCCATCGCTGCCGATCAGATGATCCCAGCCCTGGCGGACACCGGCTTCGATCGCGATCTTGACCGGCGAATTGCCGATGATCGCCTTTCGATAATCCTCGCCCTGCTCGTCGAAGAGCTCGAAGCAGGGAACGGAAACGACGCGCGTCGAAATGCCCTTTGCCGTCAGTGCCTGACATGCCTTGACGGCGATCTCGACTTCCGAGCCGGTGGCGAAGATCGTCACCTTGGCGTCGCTGGCGGTGATGAGGTCGTAGGCGCCGCGTGCGCAGAGGTTTTCGTCCTCGAATTCCGTACGCACCGCCATCAGGTTCTGGCGCGTGAGTGCGATCGCCGACGGATGCTTGCGGCTCTCGAGCGCAAGCTGCCAGCATTCGGCGGTTTCCGTCGCATCCGCGGGGCGGAACACTAGCAGGTTGGGGATTGCGCGAAGCGCGGCGAGGTGCTCGACCGGCTGGTGCGTCGGGCCGTCTTCGCCAAGCCCGATCGAATCATGGGTCAGCACATGGATGACGCGGATACCCATCAGCGCTGCAAGCCGGATCGACGGGCGGCAATAGTCGGAGAAGATCAGGAAGCCGCCGGAATAGGGGATGAGGCCGCCATGCAGCGCCATGCCGTTCATGGCAGCGGCCATACCGTGTTCGCGCACGCCGTAATGGATGTAGCGGCCGGCGAAGCTGTCCGGTGTGATCGAATGGGTCTGGCTCGTCTTCGTATTATTGGAGCCGGTGAGGTCGGCCGAACCGCCGATCGTCTCGGCGAGTACGCCATTGATGACTTCGAGCGCGTCCTCGGAGGCCTTTCGGGTCGCCGGCGACGGTCTGGTTTCCGCAAGCTTCTGCTTGTAGGCGCTAATGGCGGAGGCGAGGCGGCCTTCGAGTTCGCCGGAGAAGCGGCGGATGAACTGTGCCTTCTTCTCGGTTTCGGCGCCATCCAGCCGTTCTTCCCATTCCTTGCGCGCCTTGGTCGAGCGAAGCCCGGCGAGCCGCCAGGCATCGAGCACGTCGGAAGGGACGGTGAAGGCCTCGGCTTCCCAGCCGAGCGCCTTGCGGGTCGCGGCGATTTCCTCGGCACCGAGTGGCGAGCCGTGTACCTTGTGCGTGCCGGCCTTGTTCGGTGCGCCGAAGCCGATGACGGTCTTGCAGGCGATCATCGTCGGCTTGTCGGACTTCTGCGCCTCTTCAATGGCCGCGGCGATCGCGTCCGGGTCATGGCCGTCGACGGCGATCGTGTGCCACTTGCAGGCGCGGAAGCGGGCGTGCTGGTCGGTGGAATCGGCGATCGAGATCGGTCCGTCGATCGAGATATTGTTATCGTCCCAGAAGACGATAAGCTTGTTGAGCTTCAGGTGGCCGGCGAGCGCAATCGCCTCCTGGCTGACGCCCTCCATCAGGCAGCCATCGCCGGCGAGCACATAGGTATAGTGCTCCATCAGCTCGGCGCCGAATTCCTCGCGCAGCTTCCGCTCTGCAATCGCCATACCGACGGCGTTGGCGATGCCTTGGCCGAGCGGTCCCGTCGTCGTCTCGATACCGGCGGCATGGCCGTATTCCGGATGCCCGGCAGTCCGCGAGCCGAGCTGGCGAAAGTTCCTGATCTCGTCGATGGTAATATCTTCGTAACCGGTCAGATAGAGGAGCGAATAAAGCAGCATCGATCCATGGCCGGCCGACAGGACGAAGCGGTCGCGGTTGGGCCAGTTGGGCTGCTTCGGGTCGAAGCTCAGGTAGCGGGTGAAGAGAACCGTTGCTATGTCGGCGGCACCCATCGGGAGACCAGGGTGGCCGGAATTTGCCTTCTCGACGGCGTCCATGGAGAGGAAACGGATCGCATTCGCCATCCGATCGTGTTTTTCGCGAGAGATCATGACTGTTCCGTTTGGGTTCGGTGGTCAGGGACGGCCTCTATCCTCCAAAGACCGTATGAGAAGCGGCCGACACATAGCAGGTGCGCCGCGCGAGTCAACAAATACAGGCTTTCCAAGACGAAATGGCGGCGATCTATCGCGCCTGTTTTTCCAGGCCGAGATCCGACTGCGAGGGGTGCATTTGCCGGCCATATGGACGATCCACAGCTTGCGGCCAGCAATTGTCACGCCTGCCATTGTTGAGACTAAGGTATTGGGTTTAAAAAGGGCAATTCCGACCGCCCGGGAATACGGCGATTCGGAAGGGAGGGCTGTCGGACGCGAGAGCTCTGCCACTTTGTTGAGGGCAACGAAGAGGCCGTCTGGCGGCTTCCCATCCCGCTCGCGTGAGGTTTCGAAAGAGATGCCGGCAAAGACGGTCAAGGCAGCGATCGAGGAGTTGCAGAACGCGGTTCAGTCCCTTGAGATCGCGCTCGACGGCCGCTTTGACAAGGAAAGGGACGTGGGCGAGTTCGAAGAGGAGGTCCGGCGGGTCAATGAGGATCGGTCGCGGCTGGCGCAGGAGCTCGACCAATCGCAATTCCGGGCGAACCGTCTGGAAGAGGTCAATCGCGAGGTTTCGCGTCGCCTGGTAACGGCAATGGAAACCATTCGGGCAGTGCTGGATCGCTGAGGTTCTCGAGCATGGCGCAGGTGACGGTAACGATCGACGGCAAGGCCTATCGAATGGCCTGCGAGGAGGGGCAGGAGGACCACCTCAGCGCGCTTGCCGTGAGGTTCGACCAATATGTCGGCCATCTCCGAGGACAATTCGGCGAGATCGGCGATCTCAGGCTCACCGTAATGGCGGGCATCATGGTAATGGACGAGTTAAGCGAGGTGGAAAAGCGGCTGAAGAGCCTCGAGGCCGAGATCGACACCCTGAGACAAGGTCGCGACGCAGTCCTTTCCGACCAGATGCGGAGCGAGGAGGCGGTCGCTTCGGCGCTCAGCGAGGTGACGGCGCAGATCCAAACGATCGTCGCCAGGCTCAACGGGCGTCCGACGCCGGCGAATTGATCGGTGCCAAGCGTGTGATTTGAGCGGCGTTTCTGCAATCTCGCTCTGGCGGAAATCGTAAGGACGTTCTATATCTGCTACGCGGTCTGCGCTTCCCGACAGGAACCACAATCCCCGGGGCCATACACGATCTCAAGGGAGCTGTCCCTGGCCGGACCCGTGGGTCCGGGCATACGGCGCCCACCTACCTAGTAGGCGCCCGGGATCGTAAACCATCCATCGGTTGTCGTGGATCGCACTTCTATTTCTCGTTCCGGAATTTCTACCCGCGTGGCGGCTGGGATGCCGCGAGCGCCTGGCCCCTTTCCCTTGCGGGGAGGGTGAGGTCTTGCAGATGTTCGCTACAGCGCCGCGCGCCGTTTCAGACGCGCAAAGATCGCTGCAAACTCTTTGGAATACGCGCGCTTCCCATCGGCTCCGACTTTCGGGCCAAAGCGCCAAGCGCCTTCTTCAACTCATCCCCGCCCTGAAAGCCCGGCGGATCGCCTCGGCCATCGCGCCGATCGTCTCGGACCGGGTTCCCGGCCTTGTCCGCAGCACGACGTTGGAAAGGTCGATGATGCCAAAACCATCCTCCTCGGCGAGTTCCCGGCAATTGGGCGGAATGGCGCTGCGCGAGAGCGGCGCTACGGCGAGGCCGGACAGAACGGCGGCGATGAGGCCGCTGGTCGTCCGGCTCACAAAGGCGATGCGGCTCTCGATGTCGCGTCTTTTCAGACTCTTCATGGCGAGGTCGTCGCACCAACCGCCTTCGACATAGGTGTAGGTGGCGATCGGCAGGGGCTGGCGCATATGTGTGCCGTGCTGGTCGGAGGTCACCCAGACGGTTGGGTCGACCATGAGCACTTCGTTCTTGCTTCGTCCGCCCTGCTCGAAAACGACGGCAATGTCGATCTCTCCCGCCTCGAGGTCGGCCAGATTGGACATCGACGTGCCCTGCTGGACCGTGACCTCGACGCCCGGATGGATTGCGGCAAAGGCGCCTAAGGCCGTAGGAAGCGTGGAGTTGATGTATTCCTCCGATATTCCGATCCTGACCGAGCCGCCCAGGGCGGGCTGTCGCATCGCCGTTGCCGTGTCGTCGAGGAGGGTGACGATATGACGGGCCTTGTCGACCAGGCGCAGCCCGTCGGTCGTCAGCACGACCCCGCGGGAATGCCGCTCGAACAGCGGCAGACCCATCAAGTCCTCAAGCCGCTTGATCTGCATGCTGACTGCCGACTGCGTGCGTCGGACGATGTCGGCGGCGCGCGTGAGATTGCCGGCGTCGGCAACCGCCAGAAACGTCCTGAGCAGATCGCTGTCGAGGGGCAGAGACAAGTTTTCCGCCATTAGAAAAACTGATGACAGCCATGTTTGCAATTCGTTTGCCGCATGTCAACCGATGATGGAGAATCACCAGGCCGTATATATCGAAAGGCGCTCGCATGCGTGTCCTGGTAGTTCCCGCACTCCATCCCGGCCGACAGTCCCGGTCGCTCGAAGCTGCGCTTGCACATTGCTGGTTCTGGATTGCGATCCGAGCTCAGTGGGTCCTCGTCCTTCACCGCGGCGATCGGCGCCTGCTGGCGGATGCCGGAGCCACGGATATGCTCGATCGGCCGGGCGGCAATGGGCCGACGCTGCATCAGTCCCATTGGATGCTGTGAATCAGCTTGAGCCTGAGGGCGCGGCAGACCGCTTCGGCGAGATTGCCCGCCTTCAGCTTTCGTATCGCCTCGGCGAGCGCCCCGTCGATCCGATCCAGCGGGATGTCCGTCTCCCGCATTATGTCGAGCCGAGCACGGCCGAGGGCTGCTAGCGCAAGGCAGCGCAGTTCGAGCGGCGTGAGTTGATCGAAGGCGTCCGTCATGGGCCTTGTCCCCTGCGAGACTTCGGCGATCAGCCGATCATGTCCCTGGTCAATCGCGAATTTGATTGCACAGTCGATGCGGCGCGCGAAGCTGAATCACAGCAAATGGTGAATGCGCAGCTAAAGCACGTCGCGCTCAAAACTATTCAAGACGCATTCGCACGACGCACAGTACAGCGACCTTCCCGCCTCTGAACAGACGCGCGAAGCTCGCTGTAGCACTTTGCATTGCTGTATGTCTTTGTTCTTAGATCGCGATCGATTTTAAGGAGACATGCAGTGGATACCCTGGTTCATATAGGTCGCTGTCTCAGAACCTGCCGCACACTCACGCGGAGGTGGAGGATTGTCGCGAAATATTGCAAAAGCGACGGTGACATGCTCCCGGCGGATGGGCGCCTTGGGTTACGTCTTCTGCAAAACTGCTTTGCCGGGAAAGGGTTGATTGATGTCGCCGAAGGATTTGAAGGCCGCACTGAGGAAAGAGCGTCTCGCGTTGCGAGACGCAATGCCGGCTGAGGTGCGCATCGAGTCGAGCCTCGCCATGGCCGACCATGCCGGCGACATTATCGCACTCGATCCCGGCCACGTCGTCTCGGGTTTCTGGCCGATCCGCTCGGAGCCCGACATCCGGCCGCTGATGGTGCGGCTAAGGGATCGCGGCGCAAGGCTCTGCCTGCCGGTCATCCTGGACAAGAAGACGATCTTATTTCGCGAACTCCTCGACGGCGTGGCGGTGGTCGAAACCGGCTTCGGCACGACCGGGCCCGGCCCGGATGCGCCGGAAGTCGATCCGGACATCATGCTGGTGCCACTTTCCGCCTTCGATGCGACCGGCCATCGGATCGGCTACGGCGCGGGCTACTACGACCGGGCGATCGACCGTCTGCGCCGCAAAGGTCATATGCCACGGCTGATCGGGATTGCATTCGACTGCCAGGAAGTGGCATCAGTGCCCGCTGAACCGCATGACGTGGCACTCGACGCCGTGCTAACGGAAAGCGGGTTTCGGCATTTTTGAGTGGGAATAAGAGCAGTCAGCGATCCCGCATCCCGCTCCAACTTATGAGATCAAGGCAGGATTGACGGCATGCGACTTCTGTTTCTGGGAGATATGGTTGGCAGGTCGGGCCGCATGGCGGTCTGGGAGCGCCTCCCTGGACTGATCGGCGACCTGAAACTGGATTTCGTCATCGTCAATGGCGAAAATGCCGCGGGCGGTTTCGGCATAACCGAGGAAATCTTCCTGGAGACAATCAATGCCGGCGCCGATGTGGTGACCACCGGCAATCATGTCTGGGACCAAAAGGAGGCCGTGGTCTTCTGCGAGCGGCACGACCAGTTCCTGCGCCCAGCCAACTATCCAGCCGGCACTCCGGGGCGCGGATCCAACCTCTACTTCGCCCGCAACGGCGCCCGCGTGCTCGTCGCCAACGTGATGGGCCGCGTCTTCATGCATCCCGAGCTCGACGACCCCTTCACCTGCGCCGAGGCGATCCTGGAAGCTTGCCCGCTTGGCGAGCATGCCGATGCGGTTGTCTTCGACTTTCATGCCGAAGCGACGAGCGAGAAGCAATGCTTCGGGCATTTCGTCGACGGTCGAGCCAGCCTCGTCGTCGGCACGCACACCCATGTGCCGACCGCCGACCACCAGATCCTGAACGGCGGCACCGGCTATATCAGCGATGCCGGCATGTGCGGCGATTATGATTCCTCGCTCGGCATGGATAAGGAAGAACCGCTCAACCGTTTCATCTCGAAGATGCCGAAGGGCCGTTTCGAGGCGGCCTCGGGTCCAGCTACCATCTGCGGCGTCGGAGTGGAAATCTCCGACCGCACGGGGCTCGTCGAGAAGATCGCACCGCTCAGGCTGGGGCCGCGGCTTGGCGAGACCGTCCCCGAGTTCTGGTCTTGACGCAGCCGTTTCCATGACCTGCGCCTCTTCGGCAGGTCCGGCGCCACCCGGGCGGCTTTGAGAATGGCTTTTTTTCAAGTGACAGCCGTTGCAAATGGTGGCAGGTTAGCACCCAAAATCAGAGCCGCATCGAGCGGCCGCTACTCGCAAGTTTCCATGTCGATCTGAAAGCCAGAGCCGCATGCGGGTTCAAAGGCCGCGTGCACTTCCTCAGCCGCTCTGGTGCTGCCCCGCTGGCGCACGTCTCGGGGTCGAAAATCGCCACGGCAGCAGATTGAACCCGCTGCCGGGTGATCCTGATGGTCAAGTGCCTGGAGAGCGTGCATGTTGCGAAAGTGGCGTCTGCCGGCGATCGTCGGCATTTTCATCTCCCTTTTCATCTCGGTTCCCGCAGCATCGCAAGAGGCGCAGATGCCGACGGTCACGGTCGCCAAGCCCGTGGTGCGCGATGTCATCGACGCCGATGAATTCATTGGCCGCTTCGAGGCGGTCGACGAGGTTTCCGTCCGCGCGCGCGTCGGCGGCTACCTCGATCAGGTTTTCTTCACCGACGGCGCGATGGTGAAGAAGGGCGACAAGCTCTTCATGATCGACCAGCGCCCGTTCACCATGGCGCTTTCACAAGCGGAGGCGACACTCGCCTCGGCGCAGTCGACGCTCGATTTCGCCGAAGCGCAGTTCAAGCGTACGGAGTCGCTCGCGGGCACAGGCACGCTCTCGGCATCCAAGCTCGATGACGATCGCCGAGCGCTCCTGGCGGCGCAGGCGAACGTCCGCGGAGCGCAAGCCGCGGTGGAGCGTGTCAGGCTCGATCTGGAATATACGACGATCACCGCGCCGATCAGCGGCCGCGTCGATCGGCGGCTGCTTTCGCCGGGCAATCTCGTCCAGGCGGATGAGACGGTGCTGACGACGATCGTTTCGCTGGATCCGATCGACTTCTATTTCGATGTCGACGAGCGCCGCGTGCTCGCCTACGCGAGCACGGCGCGCGAGCGGGGAAGCGCATTACAGGAAGGCGCCGGATCGCTTTCCGTGCTCGTGACGATCGCCGATGCGAACGAGGCGCCCTTTGAGGGCAAACTCGATTTTTCGGAGAACCGTGTCGACCAGCAGACGGGCACGATGCGCTTGCGCGCTCGCTTCCCTAACCCCAACCTTATTCTTCAGCCGGGACTGTTCGGCCGCGTAGAGGTTGAAGGTTCCGATACGTACCGGGCAATCCTCATTCCGGATGAATCCATCGCTGCCGACCAGAATGAACGCGTCGTGTATGTGCTCGGCGAAGACGGCAGCGTCACCGCCAAGCCGGTGCGGCTCGGCCCGCGGCTACACGGCTACCGCGTCATCCGCAGCGGCATGACGGGCGACGAGACGATCATCGTCAACGGGCTCATGCGCGTGCGTCCCGGGGTCAAGGTGAAGCCGGAGCTCGTCGTGCTGCCGCAGGAGGCCGCGCAGGCGGCGGAGGCACGCCGATGAGATTTGCGCATTTCTTCGTCGACCGGCCGATCTTCGCCTCCGTGCTGTCGCTGGTTTTCCTGATCGTCGGCGGCATTGCCTACTTCCAGCTCCCGGTCGCCCAATATCCGGAAATCGCGCCGCCGACGATCGTCGTCAGGGCCTCCTATCCGGGGGCGGATGCCGAGACTGTCGCCAATACCGTTGCGACGCCGCTCGAGCAACAGATCAACGGCGTCGAGAACATGCTCTACATGTCCTCCTATTCGACCGCCGACGGCTCGATGTCGCTGACGATCACCTTCAAACTCGGCACGGATCTCGATCAGGCGCAGGTGCTGGTGCAGAACCGCGTCGCAATTGCCGAGCCGAGACTGCCCGAAGAGGTGAGGCGCATCGGCGTCACCACGGCCAAGAGCTCGCCGGACCTGATGATGGTGGTTCATCTCCTGTCGCCGAACGACCGTTACGATCAGCTCTATGTCTCCAATTACGCGCGCACGCGCATCCGCGACCTCCTCGTCCGGCTGGAAGGGGTTGGCGACGTCATTCTTTTCGGCGAGCGCGAATATGCGCTGCGCGTCTGGCTCGATCCGCAGAAGCTTTCCGCCTATGCCATGACCGCAGGCGACATCGTCGCAGCTTTGCGCGAGCAGAACGTCCAGGTTTCGGGCGGGGCGATCGGCGGCCCGCCAATGTCGGGCGACGCTGCCTTCCAATACACGGTGACGACCGACGGGCGCTTCAGCGACGCCCGGCAGTTCCGCTACGTGATCGTCAAGGCGACGGAAGACGGCAGGCTCGTGCAATTGCAGGATGTCGCCCGCGTCGAGCTCGGCGCCCGCGAATACGTCACCAACAGCTATCTGAACGGCAGTCCAGCCGTCGCGCTCGGCATTTTCTCGCGGCCCGGCACCAACGCGCTGGCCGCAGCCGACGCGATAGAGGCGACGATGGCCGACCTTGCGCGGGATTTCCCGGAGGGTCTCGAGTACCGGATCATCTACAACCCGACGGAATTCATCTCCGAATCGATCGACGAGGTCTACAAGACGATCGGCGAGGCGGTCATCCTCGTCGCGCTGGTGGTTATCGTCTTCCTTCAGTCCTGGCGTACGGCGATCATTCCGATCGTCGCCATCCCCGTGTCGCTGATCGGCACCTTCGCACTGCTCTACGCCCTCGGCTTTTCTCTGAACATGCTGACGCTCTTCGGTCTGGTGCTGGCGATCGGCATCGTCGTCGACGACGCAATCGTCGTGGTCGAGAATGTCGAACGCAATCTTGCGCGTGGGCTGTCGCCGCGAGAGGCGGCGCATGTGACGATGGACGAAGTGGGCGCGGCGGTCATCGCGATCTCGCTGGTGTTGACGGCCGTCTTCGTGCCGACCGCTTTCATTCCGGGCATCGCCGGCCAGTTCTATTTGCAGTTCGCCGTGACCATCGCGGTCGCGACCGTGATCTCAGCGTTCAACTCGCTGACTTTGTCACCGGCGCTTGCGGCCATTCTCCTGCGCCCGCACGAGGATCACGCGCATGAGCGCCGCAATCCGCTCACGCGGTTCGGTCGCGGGCTCGCCAACGGCTTCAATGCCGGCTTCGACCGCATGGCCGACGGCTATGCCTGGATGGTGCGCCGCTTGGTCGGCACAGGTCTCGCGATTGCCGCTTCCATCGTCGTCTTCGTCGGCCTGCTTGGCGCTACATGGTACATGGCGCAAGCGGTTCCGCGCGGCTTCATACCGACCATGGATCAGGGCTACGCCATCGTCGTCATCCAACTGCCCGAAGGGGCTTCGCTCGAGCGCACCGATTCCGTCGTCCAGCGCGCATCGACGATGATCCGCGAGGTTCCGGGTGTGAGGGATGCGGTCGCCTTTGCCGGATTCAACGGCGCGACCTTCACCAATGCTTCCAATTCCGGCGTGATCTTCACTCCCTTCGACAGTTTCGAGGAGCGGCTCGAACACGGGCAGAGCGCGGACCAGATCATCGGCCAGATCTTCGGCACGATGCAGAGCATCCAGGAGGCGTTCATCATCGCCGTGCCGCCGCCCTCCGTGCGGGGCATCGGCAATTCGGGCGGCTTCAAGATGCAGATCATGGACCGCCAGAGCGCCGACATGCGGCGCGCGCTGGCGCTTGCCTTTCAGATGATGGGCGCCGCCAACCAGACAGAGGGTCTCGTGGGCGTCTTTACCACGTTCTCGGCCTCGAGCCCGCAGTTCTTTCTGGCGATCGATCGCGACAAGGCGCGGGCGCTGAACGTGCCGATCCCGAATATCTTCGAAACCCTGTCGATCAATCTCGGCGCCTCCTACGTCAACGACTTCAACGCGTTCGGTCGTGTCTACCAGGTTCGTGCGCAGGCCGACCAGCAGTATCGGATGGAGCGCGAAGACATTCTGGCCCTGAAGGTGCGCTCCGCCTCCGGTGCGCTGGTGCCGCTCGGGACGCTCGTCGAAATCCGTGATACGAGCGGGCCTGCCCTCGTCCAGCGCTACAACATGTATGTCTCCGTACCCCTACAGGGCAATCCGGCACCCGGTGTGTCGACCGGCACCGCACTCGACAAGATGGAGGCGCTCGCCGCCCAGATGCTGCCACAGGGCACCACCTTCGAATGGACCGAACTTGCTTTTCAGGAGCGCCAGACCGGCAACACCGCGGTGTTCATCTTTGCTCTCTCGGTGATCTTCGTCTTCCTGGCGCTCGCGGCGCAATACGAGAGCTGGGTCCTGCCGCTTGCCATCATCCTGATCGTGCCGCTTGCCGTCCTCGCCGCGCTTATCGGCGTGTCGCTGCGCGGAATGGACAACAATGTGCTGACCCAGATCGGCCTCATCGTGCTGATTGGCCTTGCGGCGAAGAACGCAATTCTGATCGTCGAATTCGCACGCCAGGGCGAGGAGGAGGGCAAGACACCGATCGAGGCGGCGATCGAGGCAAGCCGGCTTCGCCTGCGGCCGATCCTGATGACGGCTTTCGCCTTCATCCTCGGCGTGGTGCCACTGGTGATAGCCACCGGACCGGGTGCCGAAATGCGCCAGTCGCTCGGCACGGCGGTCTTTGCCGGCATGCTTGGGGTCACCTTTCTTGGCCTGTTCCTGACGCCGGTCTTCTATGTGGCGCTGCGTTCGATGCGCAGGAAGCGCGTGCCGGCGGCTGAGGTAGCGGCTACGCCGGGGGAATGATCCGGAGGCCCGCCCGAATGACGCGATTGTGAGCGACGGGCTGCCGCTCGGCACTGGACGGCGTAGCAACCTTGAACGATCCTGCCTCCGCTGAAAACGTGGGGGTCAAGGATGCTGCTGCTCAGATGCCTTGCCTATGCTCTCGCCGCCGTCTGGCTCGTTCAGGCGTTTTGGCCGCAAGCGGCTCATGCGCAACAGTCGCCCGCGGCCGTCAGCCAATGCCAGGCGATCGCGCAAGCCGCGCCTTCGGCGACATTCGTGAGCTTCTCCGTGCCGCCGGTCACGCCGGCTGCGGCGAGCGCCGGGGAGGTAAGCATCACCCTTCTCGGCCATTCGACCTTTCTGATCGAAACGCCCGGCGGCGTTTCGATCGCCACGGACTATAACGGCTGGTTCCGCACGGCGACGCCGCCGACCGTCGTGACGATGAACAAGGCCCATTCGAGCCACTATACCCTGGCACCGGACCCGGCGATACGCCACGTGCTGCACGGCTGGGGTGAGAATGGCGAACCGGCCGACCACGACCTCGTCGTCGGCGACACCTATATCCGCAATGTGGTGACGGATATTCGCTCCGGCTTCGGAGGCACGGAGCCGAACGGCAATTCGATTTTCATCTTCGAGGTCGCGGGGCTTTGCGTCGGCCATCTCGGGCATCTGCATTACGAGCTCGACGACAGCCATTATCGCGCGATCGGCCGGCTCGATGTGCTGATGGTGCCGGTCGACGGCGGCTTGACCATGGGGTCGGAAAGCATGAGCCGCGTGGTTTCCAGACTGCGCTCGGCACTGATCCTGCCGATGCATCGGCGACCCCTGATCAACGACTTTCTGGCGATGTTCGGCGACGATTACGACAAGAGCTTTGCCGCTGGTCCGACGATCAAGGTGTCGCTCCGATCCTTGCCGACGAAGCCGCTGATCTATGTCCTGCAGGGTGTTTGACATCCGTCGGCACCGGTCTCGCCTCATGGAAAAGACAGGGCCCCCTGCTGGACGGAACGCTGCGAGGAAACTATAAGGCGCCCCATCCCAACGAAATCATTGGATGCAGAGGGCGCCATGGCTGGCCATTCACAGTTCAAGAACATCATGCACCGCAAGGGCCGTCAGGATGCGGTGCGCTCCAAAATGTTTTCCAAGCTCGCGCGGGAAATCACCGTCGCCGCGAAGACCGGCCTACCCGACCCGGGGATGAACCCGCGACTGCGACTGGCGATCCAGAATGCCAAGGCACAGTCGATGCCGAAGGACAATATCGAGCGCGCGATCAAGAAGGCTTCCGGCGGTGACGCGGAGAACTACGAGGAAGTCCGCTACGAGGGCTATGGCCCGGGTGGCGTCGCCGTTATCGTCGAAGCACTGACCGACAACCGCAATCGCACCGCCTCCAATGTCCGGTCGATCTTCACCAAGGCGGGCGGCGCCCTCGGTGAAACCGGCTCGGTTTCCTTTTCCTTCGACCGCGTCGGCGAAATCACCTACAAGCTTGCGGCCGGCGACGCCGACAAGGTGATGGAAGCCGCGATCGATGCGGGCGCCGACGACGTCGAGACTGACGAGGACGGCCATACGATCATCTGCGGCTTCGAGGATATCGGCGAGGTTTCGAAGGCGCTCGAAGGCGTGCTCGGCGAAGCCGAAACGGTCAAGGCGATCTGGAAGCCGCAGAACACCGTGCCGGTCGATGAGGAAAAGGCGCAGTCGCTGATGAAGCTCATCGACAATCTCGAGGACGATGACGACGTCCAGAACGTCTATTCGAACTTCGAAGTCTCCGACGAGATCCTGGAAAGGCTTTCGGCCTGACGGCTGAATCCTTGGATTTCCAAGAACAGTCGACCCGCATTGCCGCAAGCCGTGCGGGTCTTTCGTTTCAACCGGCAGCCGTCGTCGTTTTGGGTTAAAGGACCTAGAGATTGCCACCCAAGGCAAGCGTCAGCGAGTTGTCGATATGCTCCTTGAGGGCGGCAATCGCATCTGCCTCCCTGCCGTCCCTTAGGGCCTCGAGGACGGTCAGATGTTCCCCGATTACGCGCAAGGCGTTGGAGGGGGTGACGCGGATGCGTGACTGGACCGCCATGCGTATCTTGATCGCCGTGACCCGGTAGACGTTGTCGATCAGGGCATTTCCCATCGCCCCGACCAGCCATGCATGCATCTTCCAGTCGAGCCTTTGGAATCTGTTTGCCAGGTCGGGATCGGCCTCACGCGCAAGTCTCTCATGGGTTTCCCGGTGCTCGGCAATCCACCCATCAATCTCACCGGAGGTCAGGGACTTGAGTGCATAGGATACCGCGCTGGTCTCGATCATGGACCGCATTTGGTAGGCATCGCGCACGAAGGCGACGTCAAGGCTCGGCACCATCAGTCCGCGCTTGGGGAGTGTCTGGAGCAGCCCTTCCGCTTCCAACCGCGGTATCGCCTCGCGCACTGCTGCCAGCGTGGCGCTGGTTTTCTCGACCAATTCCCGCTGAGATACCACCTGGCCCGGCTTCAGCGCGCCTTCGTTCAGCAGATCTTCGATCCGGTCATAAGCGGCTTGACGCAGCGGCGCACTGCTCGAGAGCCGCGTCACAATCCGCCTGGTCAGCTCGTTCGCATGTGCCATTGCATCGCCGTCCTTGTTCTGCGTTGACATATTACTAACATGTTAGTCACTTGTCATCCGTGGATTAATGTCTATCCTAATGCATTCCGGCCGCAGGAGGAGAGGCGACCGGACCCGATCATTAGCGGAATGCCAGATAATCTGCCCTGCGGGCACAGCCGGCCGAGGTCAAGGGACCCGGCGTTTTTAATGGGAGGAAAACATGACAACGAATTTCACGCGCCGTTCCGTGCTCACCATGTCGGCGGTCGCAAGCGCCTTGCCGCTGATCTCGCGCACGGCTTTTGCCGCGGACAAACCGGTATTCAGGCTCTCCACCCCAGCTTCCGACACCGACCAGCGTTCCGTCGCCCTGATGGAGAAGTTCGCGCCCGGCATTGCCGATTTCGCGACCTTCGAGCCGCACTGGAATGCAACACTCTTCAAACAGGGCACCGAGCTCGAGGCGATTGCCCGCGGCAATTTGGAAATGGCCATCACCTCCGCACAGGAACTCGCGGTGTTCCTGCCGGAGTTTTCGATCTTCTCGGCGGGCTATGTCCACAAGGATGCGGCCCATCAGGTAAAGGTCTTCAACGATCCGCTGATGGCTTCCTTGAAGCAGAAGGTGGAAGACGAACTGGGCGTAAAGCTTTTGACGGTCATGTATCTCGGCCGCCGGCAGCTCAATTTGCGCAAGTCGAAGGAAGAGCTCACGGTGATGACGCCAGCGGATCTCAAGGGCGTGACGCTGCGCATGCCCGGCACCGATGCCTGGCAGTTTCTCGGCAAGGCGCTCGGCGCCAATCCGGTACCGATGGCCTTCACGGAAATTTATACCGGCCTGCAGACCGGAGCGATCGACGGCCAGGACAATCCGCTTCCGACCGTGGTAGACGCCAAGTTCTACGAGGTCACCAAACAGATCTGCCTCACTTCGCATCTGGTCGACCTCAATTATCTGGCCATCTCCAAGAAGGCCTTCGATGCCCTGACGTCGGACCAGCAGGCGGCGCTGCAGAAGGCTGCCGACGATGCCGCCGAATTCGGCCGCCAGAACCAGCTCAAGAAGGAGGACGAACTCGTCGCATTCCTGAAGGAGAAGGGGCTGGACATCTACGAACCGGACCTCCCGGCCTTCCGCGACCACGTGCAGAAAATGTTCCTGGAAAGCGAATTCGCTGCCGCATGGCCTGCGGGCATGCTGGACAAGATCAACGCACTCGCGAGCTGACGCACCAAGCCGCATCCGGGTCTTTCTCCCCGGATGCGGAACTTGTCCAGGAGATCCCGATGACCAGCATGTTCAACTGGCTGCGAAAAGGGGCCGAAGCCATCGGCGCGCTGATGATGCTGGCCCTTTTCGCGACCTTCCTGCTGCAGATATTCTCGCGCTACGTCATGGACCAGCCCTTCGGCTGGACGCTGGAGCTCTGCCTGATCCTGTGGGTATGGATCGTGTTCTTCGGCTGCGCCTTCTTCGTGCGCAACGAGGACCACATAAGCTTCGATCTCCTCTACCGTTCGACTTCGCCTGGTCCCCGCCGTATCATGGCCGCAATCTCGGCCCTGGCGATCGTCGCGGGCCTCTCGTGGTCCCTTGTGCCCACCTGGGACTGGATCGATTTCCTTCGCATCAAGAGGAGCCCAACGCTGCGCGTGCCCATGCGCGACGTCTATTTCGTCTACGCTGTGTTCCTCGTGGCCGTGATCGCCGCCTACACCTGGAGGCTTGTCCGGATATTGAAGGGCGGGGGCGTCGACGAGGACCCGGCCGAATATGATGAGGCCCGGCTGTGAGCGTCGCCCTTTCCCTATGCCTTCTGGCGATTCTGGCGCTCGCCGCCATCGGCACGCCCGTTGCCTATTCCATTCTAGTCGGGTCCATTGTTTATCTTGCGGTGAAAGGGCAGGATGTCGCCATTGCCGGCGAGCAGATGGCCTCAGGCCTCTATGACAGCTTCGTCCTGCTCGCAGTACCGCTCTTCATCGTTGCCGCCAATATTATGAATGCAGGGACGATTTCCGAGCGGCTTCTGAAATTCTGCGTGGCGACCGTCGGGCGTTTCCGTGGCGGGCTCGGTCACGTGAACGTGGTCTCGTCGATCATCTTTTCCGGCATGTCGGGTTCGGCTGTCGCCGATGCGGCGGGTGTGGGGCGCATCGTCACCGAGATGATGAGGAAAAGCGGTCACTATTCGCGCGGCTATGCGGCGGCGCTGACGGCGGCTTCCGCAACGATCGGCCCGATCATTCCTCCGTCGATCCCGATGGTGCTTTATGCGCTCGTTTCCAACACGTCCGTTGGATACCTCTTCCTCGGCGGGGTTACTCCAGGGCTGTTGATGGGTGTGATGCTGATGGGCATGAACATCCTTTATGCTCACCGGCGCGGCATTTCTGCCGATGAGACGGTGCCTCTCAGCGAAATTCCGCGCCTCACCGTCCAGGCATTTCCTGTCCTGCTGATGCCCGCGATCCTGCTTTACGGCATCTATGGCGGCATCGCCACGCCGACGGAAGCCGCAGCGATAGCGGCGGCCTATGCACTGCTGCTGGCCACCTTGTTCTATCGGTCGTTGACGCTCAAGGCCTTTTACCAGGTTCTTGTCGACAGTGCCCGCCCTTCCGCCGCCGTCGGTCTCGTTATCGGCGGCGCACTGGTGCTGAACTATATCGTGGCCTCGGAAAATATCGGCACGACGATCGCTCAGGCACTCACCGGTATCAACGTTTCGCCGCTCGCCTTCATGCTCGGGATCAATCTGCTGCTGCTCGTCCTCGGCTGCGTGCTCGACGCCTCTACGATCATCCTGGTCATCATTCCGCTGTTCATCCCTACATGCCGGGAACTCGGTATCGATCTCGTCTATTTCGGCGTCGTCGCGGTGGTGAACACCATGATCGGCCTGGTGACGCCGCCTTACGGAATCCTGCTCTTCGTCATCAATGCGACGACCCGCATTCCGCTCGTCGAGATCATTCGGGAAATCTGGGCCTTTATCGCGGCACTTATTTTCGCGCTGATCCTGATGATCCTTTTCCCCGACATCATTCTCTGGCTGCCGAAGCTCTTCGGCTATGCCGGGTGAATCATGGAGTCTCAAGTGACAAAACGCGTAGCGGGCATCATCCCCGTCATGATCACCCCCTACGGGCCTGACGGCAAGATTGACTGGGGTGGCTATGAGGCCCTTATCGAATGGTACATTGACAACGGGTCAGAGGCGCTCTTCGCCGCCTGCCAGTCGTCCGAAATGCGGTTTCTGTCGCTCGAAGAACGGGTCGATCTGTCGCGCTTCGCGGTCGAAAAGGTCGCGGGCCGCATACCGGTCGTCTCGTCCGGGCATGTGGCGGACAAGCTCGACGAGCAGATCGCGGAACTGGCGGCCATTGCGGAGTCGGGGGCGGATGCGGTGATCCTCGTCACCAACCGGCTGGCGCCGGCCATGGGCGGCGCGGCGGACGTTCGCGCCTCCTTTGGTGCGCTGCTCGCCGCCCTGCCGAAGGAGGTACCGCTCGGACTTTATGAGTGCCCGGCACCCTATCGTCGTCTGCTCAGCGATGATGAGATCGACTTCTGCGCCCAATCGGGCCGCTTCATCCTGCTCAAGGATGTTTCCTGCGATCTAGAAACCGTCAGGCGGAGGGCGAAGATCACCGAAGGCTCGCCTCTGCGCATCTGTAACGCCAATGCCGCAATTGCCTATCCGGCCATGCAGGCAACCGGCGCCGGTTTCTGCGGGGTGATGAACAACTTCCACCCCGACCTTTACCGCTGGCTGCAGGACCATGGACCGGAATATCCGGAACTCGCCGAGGAACTTTCGGTCTTCTTGGTGCTTTCGGCGCAGACGGAGCCGATGGGCTATCCGAAGCTCGCCAAGCTCTATCATCGGCGGCTCGGCACGTTTTCGGGCATATCGAGCCGTGCAGTGCCCTACGACATCCATGAGAAATTCTGGGCACTCGAAGCGGTCATCGACCGAATCGTACAAGGGACGGAACTGTTCCGCGCGAGGATCAAAGCGCTAGGCGGCGCTGATGTTTAACCGGACCTTGGCGTGGCAATGCCAAACTCAGTCAAGCCAAAGGTAGCCCGATCTCCTTCCGCGGGCGAAGCGCCTCTGCTGTGCAATGTTTTTGTTTTGTTCACTTTTCCCTGGCAGCCTCCTTCCGACCGACATAGGGTGAGGCATGCAAACGACGATTCGCATCATCGGTATCGACCCGGGCTTGAGGCGCACCGGCTGGGGCATAATCGAGACGCTCGGCAACTCGCTGCGCTTCGTCGCCTCCGGCACAGTGACCTCAGATGGCGAGATGGACCTTGCCTCGCGCCTCTGCCAGTTGCATGACGGGCTTGCCGACGTGGTGCACAGCTTCCAACCGCACGAAGCAGCGGTCGAGCAGACCTTCGTCAACAAGGATGCGACTGCGACCTTGAAGCTCGGCCAGGCACGCGGCATCGCCATGCTGGTTCCGGCCCGGGCCGGATTGCGGGTCGCCGAATATGCGCCGAACGCCGTCAAGAAGGCGGTGATCGGTGTCGGCCATGGCGAGAAGCAGCAGATCCACATGATGCTGAAGGTGCTGATGCCGAAGGCCGAGTTCAAAGGCAACGACGCCGCCGACGCGCTCGCCATCGCCATCTGCCACGCGCATAACCGCCAGGCGATCACGAGCCGCCTAGCGGCGCTTGTGGGGTAGGGCACGGACGTGGCGCCCACAAGTGTGCATGGAGAAACGAGAGCAAGATGATCGGTAAACTCAAGGGCACGATCGATGAAGTCGGCGAGGATTACGTGGTTCTCGACGTCCATGGCGTAGGCTATGTCGCGCACTGCTCGGCGCGCACGCTCGCAAAGCTCGGCTCGGCCGGCGAGGCGGCCGTGCTCTTCATCGAGACCTATGTGCGCGAGGATCAGTTGAAGCTCTTCGGCTTTTTGACGGCGCTGGAGCGCGAATGGTTCCGCCTGCTGCAGACCGTGCAAGGGGTGGGATCGAAGGTGGCGCTGGCGCTGCTTTCGACGCTGACGCCGGCCGAACTCGCCAATGCCATCGCACTTCAAGACAAGACTTCGGTAGCGCGCGCCCCCGGCGTCGGGCCGAAGGTCGCGGTGCGGATCGTGACCGAGCTTAAGAACAGGGCGCCGGCCTTTGCCGGCGAGATGTCGAGCTCCATCGGCCTCAAGCAGGAGTTGGGCGAAGGTGTTGCTTCCGCGCCGGTCGCGGATGCGGTGTCGGCCCTCACCAATCTCGGCTATTCGCGCGATCAGGCGGCAAATGCCGTTTCTGCGGCCCTGAAGAATGGCGGTGAGGGTGGTGACAGCGCCAGGCTGATCCGGCTGGGATTGAAGGAACTGGCGCGATGAGCCCTTCTGCGGCCGCATTCGCGTCGGAATGAAGGCCTGCCGGTACGATCAGACTGGATCGGCGGCCGCGCTCGCACTATGGTTGAGAGCTGTACGGTGCCGTCGGATGGCCGTGCGACCCAGCCCGCAAATGGAAATTTGAAATGAATGAAGCCGCACGCCTGATAGCGCCGGAAAAGCGCGGTGAAGACATCGATGCGACCCTGCGCCCGCAATCGCTCGACGAGTTCACCGGCCAGGCGGAAGCTCGTGCCAATCTCAAGATTTTCATAGAGGCGGCGCGCAATCGCGGCGAGGCGCTCGACCACGTTCTTTTTGTCGGTCCGCCTGGGCTCGGGAAAACGACGCTGGCGCAGATCATGGCGAAGGAACTCGGCGTCAATTTCCGCTCGACCTCCGGGCCGGTGATCGCCAAGGCCGGCGACTTGGCGGCGCTTCTTACGAATCTCGAAGAGCGGGACGTGCTCTTCATCGACGAGATCCATCGCCTGAACCCGGCGGTCGAGGAAATCCTTTATCCGGCGATGGAGGACTTCCAGCTCGATCTCATCATCGGCGAGGGACCGGCGGCGCGATCGGTCAAGATCGATCTTTCCAAGTTCACACTCGTCGCGGCAACGACCCGCCTCGGCCTCCTGACGACGCCACTGCGCGACCGTTTCGGAATTCCGGTGCGACTCAATTTCTACACGGTCGACGAATTGGAACTGATCGTGCGCCGAGGGGCGCGGCTGATGGGCCTCGGGATGACCGACGAGGGCTCGCGCGAAATCGCCCGCCGGGCTCGCGGCACGCCGCGCATCGCCGGGCGCCTACTGCGGCGGGTGCGCGATTTCGCCGAAGTCGCCCGGATGGAAGCCGTGACGCGGGAGCTTGCCGACGAGGCGCTGACGCGCTTGCTTGTCGACAATATGGGGCTCGACCAGCTCGACCGCCGTTACCTGACGATAATCGCCCAGAATTTCGGCGGTGGGCCCGTCGGCATCGATACGATCGCAGCCGGGCTTTCGGAGCCGCGCGACGCAATCGAGGATATCATCGAGCCCTATCTGATCCAGCAGGGTTTCATCCAGCGCACCCCACGCGGCCGCGTGCTCACAGCCAATGCCTGGAAGCATCTCGGCCTCAATCCGCCGAAGGATGTCGAAGCGGCGCAATTCCGGCTCACACTCGAGGACGACTGAGATGATCACCCGCCGCGATTTCATGAAATTGGCCGGCGGCGGTTTTGCAAGCATTGCCGCGCTCGGCGGCTACGCCTTTGCCGTCGAGCCGCTCGCGCGCCTCTCGATCGTGCGCTATCGTTTGACCCCGCCCGGCTGGACGCCGGGGCTTAAGCTCCGGCTCGTCGCGCTAGCCGATCTACATGCCTGCGAGCCCTGGATGTCGGCCGAGCGCATCGTCTCCATCTGCAAGCGTGCGAACAGCCTCGGCGGAGACATCACCGTGCTTCTCGGGGATTATGCCTCGAGCATGAATTTCGTCACGCGCTACGTCCACTCGAGCGAATGGTCGAGGGCCTTGTCGACGCTTAGCGCACCGCTGGGCGTGCATGCGGTCATGGGTAATCACGACTGGTGGGAGGACAGGACCGCCCAGATGAACGGGGGCGGCGAGACGTTCGCTCACCGGGCGCTCGCGGGCGTCGGTATCGAGGTCCACAGCAATCGCGCCGTCCGTCTGGAGAAGGAGGGTTTCGGCTTTTGGCTCGCGGGGCTCGAAGACCAGCTTGCGCTTCGCCCCGGCAAGATCTGGAGTCGGCGGCGCATGACCGGGCTCGACGATCTCGACGGGACGCTCGCGCAGGTGAGCGACGATGCGCCGGTCATCCTGCTTGCGCACGAGCCCGACATTTTCCCGCAAGTGCCGTCGCGGGTCTCCCTTACACTCTCCGGTCACACCCATGGCGGCCAGGTACGCTTCGCCGGCCTTTCCCCGGTCGTGCCCTCCCGCTTCGGCGATCGTTATGCCTATGGCCATATCGTCGAGGAGGATCGCAATCTGATCGTTTCCGGCGGTCTCGGCTGCTCGGTCGCCCCGATCCGCTTCGGCGTGCCCCCGGAGATAATGGTGGTCGATCTTGGGTAGGAGTGGCTGCTTTATCGCACATCTTCCGCAAATCCCCGGATCGTAGCCGCCAATCGGTCGCTGCCGCCAGGTGACCATCCAAGCGCCCGCATTTTGTCGGTGGACATCTCCTTGAAGCCATTCGGATCGGCGGTCGGTGGCAAAGCATGCGGACAGCCGATTGCCGATTGAAGCACCGCGAGGATTTCACGATTGTCCGTCAGTACGTCCGAGACATTGAAGACCATGCCGGAGACCTTCGCCGCATCCGTTTCCAGCATCAGGCGCACGGCCTGGGCGACGTCATCGCCATGGACTTCGGTGCCGATCCGGGGCGGCACGGGCCTGCCGTCGAGATAATCGGCGAAGAGGCGGCTCCATTTGTGGGATCGGCCTGATCCGGCCGGACCGTAGACGCCGGTCACACGCAGGCTCGTCGTGACGAAGCCAGGGGAGGTGAGCGATTTGAGCGCGTTTTCGGCAGCGAGTTTCACCTCGCCGTAAAGCGTGTCCGGTTCGGGCTTCGTCGCCTCGTCGAGGACGGGCGAGGAGGTTTTGCCATAAACCGCGCGGCTGGAAAGAAAGACTGAGCGGCGCACGCCGGCGGTGCGCGCCTCTTCGAAGAGGCGGACGGAACCGTGGAGGTTGGCGCGGCGGAAGCCCGTCGGGTCGTCGCCTTCGCCGCCCCGGTACCTGCCCTCGATATGGTCGAAGGCGGCATGGACGAAACAATAGACGTCATCGAAGGCGGCGATCTGATTGCGATCCGGATCGAGGCATAGCGGCAGATAGGCGACCGGCCGGGAGAAGAAGCTTGCCGCGGGCGGCGTGCGGCCGCCGACCGTCAGCTTATAGCCGCTTGCAAGCAGATGTTCGACGATGAAGCGGCCGACGAATCCGGTGCCGCCGGAGACCAGGACGCGCGTCACGATGGCGTGCCGGCGCGTACCGGATTCTCGAGGATAGCAATATCGGGGATATTCTCGCCCGTGAAATAGGCGTGCCAGAGTTCGATCAAGGGCTGGAGTATATGCGCGCGCGGATGATCCTTCTCCCACGGCTTCTCATACTGGTAATGAAGCACCCCGATCGCGCGCCAGTCCCAGAGAGCGGGCAGGTTGAACCAGACATATTGCAGCATGTTCATCGTCACTGGCAGGCCATGCCAGTCGGGAAAGAATTGTTGCAAGAACGTCTGGTCTGTCCGGGACCAGAAACCCTCCGGCGCGTCGAGTGCGACGAGCATCCTCTCGAATGTCGCAAGCGACGGTTCGGCGACGAAGACACCGGAGTTCAGCCGGTGAAAATCGGCGAGGCTCTCGTACACATTCGGTGCCGCCGAAAACTCCGGGTAGCGAAAAAGCTTGTCGATGTTGCGCAGAACAAGCGCGTCGGCGTCTATGAAAACGCATCGTTCGTATTCGGTAAGCTGCCAGAGCCGCAGCTTGCAAAAGTTGTCGAGCGGGGAGTGAAACTTGGGCTTGCGTCCCTTGGTGAAGGGCGCCTTTTCATGCACGTTGCGGCGCGCATGACGGGCGTTGAAATCGTCTGAGAGCGGCAGGAGCTCCGTTTCGAACAGACGGCAGCCGAATTCATGAAGCGGCTCGAGCGCCGAGATATCCACTCCGCCCGTATGCAGCACCACGATCTCCGCCGTCGTATCGGTGAGGCGGAGGGAGCGGGCGAGCGCCCGCGCGCCGAGCGCGTAATCGCCATTGGTGACGAGCGTCACGAATGCGTGGCGGGCGCGGGGCGGGGAGGAGGGGCGAAGCCCCTCCGACGCGGTCGTCTCAGCGATCATGAAACGGATTTCAGCCGCTTGCCCTCGGGATCATGATTGATCAGCGGAGCGATGTCCTTGGTCCAGGCGGAGACGGCCGGCACGCGCGAGCGGTCGACGCGATAGGCGAATTTCTTCGCGACGTCGACGATCTCGGAAAGCAGCCCGTCCTCCAGGCGGATGGGCTCAAGCCCGAGCGCCAGGAATTTCTCATTATGCACCACGAGCTCGTTCTCCGCCGCTTCCTTGCGCGGGTTCGGCAGCCAGGCGATCTCGGAGCCGGTCTTCTTGGCGATCATCTCGGCGAGGTCGCGGACGCGATGCGTCTCGGTCATCTGGTTGAAGATCTCGACGCGGCTGCCGCGGGCTGGCGGGTTCTTGAGCGCGAGCTCGATGCAGCGCACCGAATCCTGAATATGGATGAAGGCGCGCGTCTGCCCGCCGGTACCATGCACGGTCAGCGGATAGCCGATCGCCGCCTGGATCAGAAAGCGATTGAGCACGGTGCCGTAATCGCCGTCATAGTCGAAGCGATTGATGAGCTGCGGGTGCCGGCGCGTCTGCGCCGTATGGGTGCCCCAGACGATACCCTGATGCAGGTCGGTGATCCGGATGCCGTCGTTCTTGGCATAGAACTGAAAAAGCAGCTGATCGAGGCATTTCGTCATGTGGTAGATCGAGCCCGGATTTGCCGGGTAGAGGATCTCCTGGCTCACCGTCTCGCCGCCCACGGTGTCGATCCCGACCGGCAGATAGCCTTCGGGGATGGCCGCGCCGATGGTCGAATAGCCGTAGACGCCCATAGTACCGAGGTGCACGAGGTGGGCGTCGAGGTCGAGCTCGACCAGCGCGTTCAGGAGGTTATGCGTTGCATTGACGTTATTGTTGACGGTGTAGTTCTTGTGCCGGTCGCTCTTCATCGAGTAGGGGGCGGCGCGCTGCTCGGCGAAGTGCACGATCGCATCCGGCCGATGATGATCGAGCCATTTCTTCAGAAGCTCATAGTCGCGGGCGAGGTCGATCAGGTTGAAATGGATCCGCCGGCCCGTCTCCGCGTGCCAGATGCGGGTGCGCTCCTGGATGGAATCCATCGGAGTGAGGGATTGCACGCCGAGTTCGGTGTCGATCCAGCGGCGGGAGAGATTGTCGAGAATGTGGATGTCGTGGCCCGCATCGGATAAATGCAGAGCGGTGGGCCAGCCGACGAAACCGTCACCGCCGAGGATTGCGATCTTCATATGCACGAGTCTCCTGATCGGGAGGAAGGGACAGTGATCAGATAGGACAGGATTGTGACAAAGCTGCAATACTTGCAAATGTCTTTTTGTTCCTGCACAGAAGCGGAAATCCTCCCGGAGAATGCCATGTCACTGATTTCGCTCGCCGGCGAGCTGACGGAAACCGGCCATCGACTGATCCAGCGGGTCTATTACGAGGACACCGACTTTTCGGGCGTCGTCTATCACGCCCGCTACCTGCACTTCATGGAGCGGGCGCGGACGGATTATCTGAGGTTGCTGGGCGTCGAACAAGCAACGCTTGCCATCGAAGGCGATTCGGAAGGGCTTGTCTTCGTGGTGCACCGGATGGAGATCGACTTCAAGGCGCCGGCGCGCATGGACGACGTGTTGACGATCGAGACGACCACCGAGAAGGCCGGAGGCGCCAAGATGGTGCTGCAGCAGCAGATCCGCCGCGGCGAGACGCTCTTGATCGCAGCCAAGGTGATCATCGCGGTGATCAACGGCCAAGGCAGGCCGCGCCGGCTGCCGGAAGCGCTGGCAGCGAAGTTCCTGGCGGCGCAGGGTGCAGTGGCATAAGCACTATTGGTGAACCGCTGGCACAGGCGGCCCTAGCTTTCCACCGACTGCAACATAGACTTCGTGAGCGACTGCCTCGCCTTGCCGAATTCGCGCCAGGGGTCGGTGTCGCTTTCGATGCGGTCGACGATCTCCGCAATGTGGAAGCTGTTGGCGGCATCGAGCTCTTCGAGCTCGTCCCAGCCAACCGGCGTGGCGATCGGTCCACCTTCGCGCGCGCGGCTGGAGTAGGGGGCGATCGCCGTCGAGCCGCGGTCGTTTCTCAGCCAGTCGATGAAGATCCGGCCCTTGCGCTTGGCTTTCGACATGGTGGCGACGAATTGGTCGGGATCGCGATCGGCGAAGCCTTGGGCGATCGCCTTGGCGAAACGCTTCACCTCGTCCCAGGCAGCGCGGCGGACCAGTGGCACGACCACATGCACGCCCTTGCCGCCGGTCACCATGGCAAAGGACTTGAGGCCGAGTTCGGCGAGCTCGTCATGCAGCGCCGTGGCGGCACGCTTTACAGTCGCGAAGCCGACGCTCGGATCGGGGTCTAGGTCGAAAACCAGGCGGTCGGGCTGCTCCAGCCTGTCGATCGTCGAACCCCAGATGTGAAATTCAAGCGTACCCATCTGAACGGCGGCAACCAGGCCCTTGGCGTCATGGACATACATGTAGTTCTCGGTTCCGCCCGAAGATTCGGTGATTGGAACCTCCCGAATGTCCTTCGGAAAGCCGTCGCTCGCATGCTTTTGATAGAAGCATTGGCGCTGTCGTCCTTGCGGGCAGCGCACCAGAGAAAGTGGATGGTCGGCGGCAAGCGGCAGCATCCTTTCGGCAACCACGGCGTAATAGCGGGCAAGATCGATCTTCGTGATTCCCTGGCCCTGGAAGAGCACACGATCGGGGTGCGAGATACGTATGCCAAGGACCTCCTCCTCGCCTTCCCGCGATCGTTTGGCGGTCTGTGCGGGCGTGGGTTTTCCTTTGCTTGTCTCGGCCTCTTTTTTTTGCGCCTGCGGCGTCTCCAGTTTCACGGTCGAAGCCTCCTTGTCTTCACGAAGCCCCTGGAACGAGCCGTGGCGGATATGCCCGTCATCGGTGAATTCGGCGAAATCGACTTCCGCCACCAGGTCGGGTTCCAGCCACACGGCATCGCGGTTCCTTTCCCGCGGCACTCGCGCGAAGGGCGATGTCCGGCGTTTGCGCACGTCGAAGAGAGCGGCGAGTTCTCCCAGCGTTCGTCCGGTGAAGCCGGTGCCGACGCCGCCACGATAGATGAGTTTGCCGTTCTCGTAGGTGCCGACGAGCAGCGAGGCGAAGGGGCGGCCTTTCTTGTCGGAAGGCGTATATCCGCCAATGACAAATTCCTGGCGCTTGGTGCATTTCACCTTCAGCCAGCTTCGCGTGCGGCCGCTCTGGTAGGGCGCATTCGCGTCCTTGGCGATGATCCCTTCCTGTCCTGCCTCGCATATGGCCGCTAGCACATGCGCGCTGCTGCCGCGCACATGCTCGCTGTACTGAACGGTTGCTGTCGTCCCGAGGGTGTCAAGCAGCTCCTTCAGCCGCTCCTTCCTGGCGACGAGCGGCTTTCGACGCAAATCCTCGCCGTCGAGTTCGATGAGGTCGAAGGCGTAATAGCGGGTATCGGCGCCGGTCTTCAGCGCCTTCTGCAGTGCAGAAAAAGTCGAGCCTTTCTCCGCAAGCGCGACGACCTCGCCGTCGATCAGCGCCGATTGGCAATCGAGCTCTGCGAGGGCGGCAGCGATCACGCGGAACTTGTCGGTCCAGTCGAGTCCGTTGCGCGTGTAGCAGCGGACGGTGTCGCCACCGACGGCGGCCAGCACACGGTAGCCGTCGAACTTGACCTCATTCAGCCAGCCATCGCCCGAGGGCGCTTTCGTCACCAGCGTCGCGAGTTGCGGCGGCCTGAAGGGGGGAGGCTTGGCGGATGATTTTGGCGCCCGACGTTTGTGTCGCCTGACCTCCTCGGCGATCGCACCGGCTTTGAGATTGGCGGCGATGCTCTTGTTCGAGTGCCAGATACGCGCCTTCCCTTCGCCCTTCCCGGCGGCGATCTCGTCCATAGTGCGGCCGGTGCGTACGCTCGTGACATGTCCCTCCACGAGCGCGTCTCCGTCCTCGGAGGCGACTTCGTCACTCTGTTTCACCAACAGCCAGCTCTCCCGCTTCTCGCCGTCACGCGGCCGCATCCGCACGAGCGCCCAGCCGCCTTTCATGCGGCTGCCATGCAACTCGAAGCTGAGTTTGCCCTTCTTCAGGCCTTCGGCCGGATCGCCCTCCGGCTCCCACCAGCCGGTGTCCCAGAGCATGACCGTTCCGCCGCCATACTCGCCTTCCGGGATCGTCCCCTCGAAGTCGCCATAGGCGAGGGGATGATCTTCCGTACGCACGGCGAGGCGCTTGTCCTCGGGGTTGAGGCTCGGACCCCGCGTCACCGCCCAGCTCTTCAACACCCCCTCCCATTCAAGGCGGAAGTCGTAGTGGAGCCGCGTCGCGTCGTGCTTCTGGACGAGAAAGCGCTTCCTGCCGTCATGGCTGGGAGCGACGGCCCCCTTGGGCTCGCGCGTCTTCTTGAAGTCGCGCCGCCGGTTGTATTCGGACAGAGGTTCACTACGCGCGGCCATTCCTCATCCTCACGCCATCCTCACGCCGATTTCCGCTGGCTGCGCGAGCCGTAGGTGTCATAGCCACGTCTCAAGAAGCACACGGGCTGGACTGTCGCGCCGGTTTTCGGCGCATGGACCAGGAGCGAAACGTGCAATCGCGGGCAAGGTTCCGCACTGCCGTGGCGCTTCAATCGGCCTTCGGTAACGCTCTTTTAACCATAACGGTGTCTTAATCCGTGTATCAGGATTTGTGCAGTGCACGTCATCCTTTGACCAAAATTGACGGCAAGAAGGCAGGCTGAAGCAATAAATCGCAATGCCGCATTGGTGGCAATGCCGGGGCATACTTGCAAAAGATCGTTTGGGCGACCCGGTTATGAGCATGAGAAGCTCTGCCGGGTATTCGGATTCGGGGACTGAGATCGATGGAACAGGTTGGATTGGCCGCGACAAGCGACGTGACTCTCTGGTCGCTGTTCATGCAGGCGGGCCTTGTCGTAAAACTGGTCATGCTGGGCCTGATCGGGGCCTCAGTTTGGACCTGGGCGATCGTCGTCGACAAGTCGCTGAACTACGGGCGCGTTCGCCGTCAGCTCGACAATTTCGAGCAGGTCTTCTGGTCCGGCCAGTCGTTGGAGGAGCTCTATCGCACGCTTTCCGACCGGAACACGACCGGCATGGGAGCGATCTTCGTTTCGGCGATGCGCGAATGGAAGAAAAGCTTCGAACGCGGTGCCCGGGCGCCGATCGGGCTGCAGATGCGCATCGACCGAGCCATGGACGTGACGCTCGCGCGTGAATCCGAGACGCTCGAAGCGCGGCTCGGCTCACTTGCCACAATCGGCTCGGCGGCTCCCTTCATCGGCCTTTTCGGTACCGTTGTCGGTATCATGACCTCCTTCCAGGCGATCGCCGGTTCAAAGTCGACCAACCTTGCAGTCGTCGCACCGGGCATCGCCGAGGCATTGCTCGCGACCGCTATCGGCCTGCTCGCCGCTATCCCGGCCGTTATCGCCTATAACAAGTTCACCGCCGATGCCGGCAAGCTGACGGCACGCATGGAGGCCTTCGCCGACGAGTTCTCCGCCATCCTGTCGCGGCAGATCGATGAGAAGCTGCAGCCCTCGCGCCAGGCCGCGCAATAACCCCGAGCACGGAGACAACGCTTATGGGTATGGCAGTTGGCGGAGCCAAGGGTTCGGGCGGCGGTCGCCGCCGGCGCGGCGGCCGGAGAAGCACGATCAGCGAGATCAACGTGACGCCGCTCGTCGACGTGATGCTGGTGCTGTTGATCATCTTCATGGTGGCGGCTCCGATGATGACGGTCGGGGTGCCGATCGACTTGCCGGAAACGCAGGCGAAGGCGATGAATGCCGAAACCCAGCCGATCACCGTTTCGGTCAATCCGGCCGGCGAGATCTTCCTGCAGGAGACGCCGATCGGCATTGACGAGGTCGTGCCGAAGCTCGAGGCGATCGCCACGACCGGCTATAACGAGCGCATCTACGTGCGCGGAGACACCAACGCCGATTATGGCACGGTGATGAAGGTCATGGCGCGCATCTCGGCGGCCGGCTTCAAGAATCTCGGGCTTGTGACACTTCAAGAACAGGAAAAGTGATCTCCGGTCATGAAGGGCAGTCTTGCAACATCTGCTGTCCTCCACGCCCTGGTGCTGACCTGGGCGCTGGTGTCACTCGGCAGCCCGGCCGAATTCGAGGTCGCGGATGTCGAGGCTCTGCCGGTCGATATCGTGCCGATCGAATCGATCACCCAGATCCAGCAGGGCGACAAAAAAGCGCCGGCTAAGGAAAAGGCATCGCCCGTTCCAACCAAGAAGCCCAATCCGGTCGAGAATGCCGAGAATGTCGGTGAGAACGACATCGATCTCAAGTCGCCGCCGAAGCCTGACGCCAAGCCTCTTCAGAACGAATCGGCGGCTGCCCCGGAAAAGGCGGAGAAGGCTCCGCCGAGCCCCGATCCGGTGAAGGAGGAAATCCAGAAGGTCGAAGAGCCGACGCCTGCCTCCGAGCCGGCAACGGAAGTCGCCGCCCTGCCCGAGCCGAAGCAGGAGGTCGAGCCCGATCCCAAGCCGGAGCCCGCCCCTGCCGAAGAGACGCCGGCGGAGAATCCGGCGGCCGAAGCCCTGCCCGAGAAGGTGCCGACGCCAATGGCCAAGCCTAAGGTCGAAAAGCCGGCGCAGACGGCCAAGACGCCCGAGCGCAAAAAGGAAGAGGCGAAGAAGGAGCAGAAGAAGGCGAGTTCCCAGAAGGAGAGCGACTTCAACGCCGACGAGATCGCGGCGCTGCTCAACAAGCAAGAATCCTCCGGCGGCGGCGCCAAGCGTTCGACCGAGGAGGCGGCGCTTGGCGGCAAGAAGACGACCTCCGGTGAAAAACTTTCGCAGAGCGAGATCGACGCCTTGCGCGGCCAGATCCAGAACAATTGGTCGATCATTCCGGGCATGGCCGATGCCACCGACGTCCGCATCACGGTGAGGATGAGACTCGACCCGAATGGCGAGTTGATTGGAGAACCGGAAGTCGAGGCGACCGGCGGCTCCGATGCAGCGCGCCGGGCACTGATGGGTGGCGCGCGACGCGCTATCCTCAAATCGGCACCCTTCCAGGGCTTGCCGGCCGACAAATACGACACGTGGAGTGAGGTCGTCGTCAATTTCGACCCAAGCTCGATGCTCTAAAGGATGAAACGCTGAAAGGCTTCATGGAAATGCTGAGACGCAATATTTTCCGTCTTCTCATGCTGCTGTTTGCAGGTGCGCTGTTTGCCGCGCCGGCGAACGCAGTTGTGGAGATCGACATCAACAAGGGCAACGTCGAGCCGCTGCCGATCGCTGTCACGGACTTCCTCGAGGGTGAACTCGGCCAGAAGATCTCCGACGTGATTGCCGCCGATCTCAAGCGGTCGGGCCTTTTCGCGCCCATCGACAAGGGCGCGTTCATCGAGAAGATTTCCAATCCAGATGGCGCCCCGCGCTTCGAAGACTGGAAGGTGATCAACGCCCAGGCACTCGTCACCGGCCGGGTTACCCAGGAGGGTGATGGACGGCTGAAGGCAGAATTCCGTCTGTGGGACACCTTCGCCGGGCAGCAGATGCTTGGCCAGCAGTTTTTCACCCAGCCGGAAAACTGGCGCCGCGTCGCCCATATCATCGCCGATGCGATCTATGAGCGGATCACCGGCGAGAAGGGTTATTTCGATACCCGCGTCGTCTACGTCGCCGAGAGCGGCCCGAAGAATGCGCGCAAGCGGCAGCTCGCTATCATGGACCAGGACGGGGCCAATGCTCGCGCGCTGACCAATTCGAACGACATCGTTCTCACTCCGCGCTTCTCGCCGAATCGCCAGGAAATCACCTACATGTCGTTCGAGAACCAGCAGCCGCGCGTCTACCTGCTGCAGCTCGAGACCGGACAACGTGAGGTGGTCGGCAACTTCCCAGGAATGACGTTCGCGCCGCGCTTCTCGCCGGACGGGCAGCGGGTGATCATGAGCCTGCAGCAGGACGGCAATGCCAATATCTACACGATGGACCTGCGCTCGCGCACGACAACGCGGCTGACCAACACGGCCGCGATCGATACTTCTCCGTCCTATTCGCCGGACGGCAGCCGGGTCGTCTTCGAAAGCGACCGCGGCGGCAAGCAGCAGCTCTACGTCATGGGGGCCGATGGCTCCGGACAGACGCGTATTTCCTTCGGCGACGGCTCCTATTCCACGCCGGTCTGGTCTCCCCGCGGCGACCTCATCGCGTTTACCAAGCAGTCGGGCGGCAAGTTCTCGATCGGCGTCATGAAGCCGGACGGTTCGGGCGAGCGCATCTTGACTACGGGCTTCCACAATGAAGGTCCGACCTGGGCGCCGAACGGCCGCGTGCTGATGTTCTTCCGCCAGAACGCCGGCGCCGGCGGCCCCCAGCTCTATTCCATCGACCTGACGGGCTACAACGAGCAGCTTATTCCGACGCAGGGTTTTGCGTCCGACCCTGCCTGGTCGCCGCTGATGGAATAGGCGGGAGGCGGCGTCGCGCACATCGCGCGTTTGTCCAAAAGCTTTCCACAGACGCGGCGGGGATTGTGGCGAATGTGCCGCTTTCTCGCCGCAAAGTGCTGGTCTAGCAGGCCTCCGACGCAAATTGTCGATTTGTTAACCATATCCATTGAAGAGCAATTAACCGCCCCCGGTTACAGTCTGGCAACCGTGAATTCAGACACCTCTCTTAGACAGTCCTCAAGGAGACCCGGCCCCATGAGCCGAATTGACACCCCGGCCGCAAGCCGACTGCAGACCATTGCCCGCAATCCGGTCATGATCGCCCTCGTCATGACGCTTGCCGTCGCCGGCTGCGCGTCGAAGAAGAATCTGCCGAACGATGCCGCCGGCCTCGGCCTTGGCGCAGGTGCGGCAACCCCGGGTTCGCAGCAGGATTTCACCGTCAATGTCGGCGACCGCATCTTCTTCGATACTGATTCGAGCTCGATCCGCGCCGATGCACAGGCCACGCTCGATCGTCAGGCCCAATGGCTGGCGAAGTATCCCAATTACGCGATTACCGTCGAAGGGCATGCCGACGAACGCGGCACGCGCGAATACAACCTCGCGCTCGGCGCCCGCCGCGCCGCCGCGACGCGCGACTATCTAATCAGCCGCGGCGTTCCGGCCAACCGCATGCGCACGATCTCCTACGGCAAGGAAAAGCCGGTCGCCGTTTGCGACGATATCTCCTGCTGGTCGCAGAACCGCCGCGCCGTCACCGTTCTTGGCGGCGCCGGAAGCTGATTTTCAGCCTGGAGTCGCGATTATGGAAGGGCGGCTCGGGCCGCCTTTTCTTTTTTACCACACTTTGGCCGAACTCCGTTGCTTTTTCACCGCAATTGGAAAACTGTGCGGCTCGCCCCCATGGAACCGGCAAGGTGGCGGTCGGGGGTGCGAGTAAATCCGTATCGAACAGGACAATTGGGATGAAGAAATTTGTCGTGGCAGGACTGATTGGTCTGACAGCCCTTTCGGGGCTCGGCCCAACGGCCAATGCCATGCCGCTTTCCGGGCTCCTTGCTCGGATGACTGGAGCCGGTAAAGGCGACTTGCCGGTGGTGAAAGTGCAATCGGCCGACGTCGGTCGGATCGGCCAGCTCGAGGAACAGATCCGCTCGCTCAACGGGCGTATCGAGGAAATGAGCTTCCAGATCCTGCAGATGCAGGAGCAGATCCGGAAGTTCCAGGAGGACAACGAGTTCCGCTTCCAGGATCTCGAAAACGGCAAGTCCTCCACGCAGAAGAGCGGCGCGCTCGACGCGCCGAAGTCCAGCGACCAGGCATCCGTCACCCCCGAGGTGACGGACAGCCCGGCAACGGCTGCGCCCGAAAACGGCGATATGGCCGCGACATCATCTGCAACGCCCGGCGCCGCAGCGCCGCCGACCACGCTCGGCCAGATCGTTTTCGACGAAAATGGCAATCCGATCGGGGCCACGGCGGAGGCCGAACCGGGCGCCAATGCCACGCTGCCGGGCGTCGAAACGGGCATGGCCGACCAGAGCGGCACCGGTTTCGGCGGCAACAATGGGGCAGACGGCCAGCAAACGGCTTCGCTCGGCAATGCTGGCGATCTCTATCAGTCCGGCTATAGCCATGTGCTTTCCGGCGATTATGGCATGGCCGAGCAGGAATTTCGCGGGTATCTTGAGGCTTTCCCGGAGGGCGACAAGGCAGCGGACGCCAGCTTCTGGATGGGCGAAGCGCAATATTCGCAAGGTAAATACAACGAAGCGGCGAAGACTTTCCTCAACGCCCACCAAACCTATGGCAAGTCGCCCAAGGCACCGGAAATGCTGCTGAAGCTCGGAATGTCGCTTGGCGCCCTCGATAACAAGGAAACCGCCTGCGCGACACTGCGCGAGGTGAACAAGCGTTATCCAAAGGCGTCGGCCGCCGTGAAGGGGAAGGTCGCCAGCGAGCAGAGCCGTTTCGGCTGCTGAGGCCAATCCATGTCCGACGCCGTTCTCGACGCGGCCAGAATTTTTCTCAATTCCTTTATCGAACCTCGCAGGCTGCTCGTCGCCGTGTCCGGCGGCAGCGATTCCAAGGGTCTCCTTCTCGCACTTCACTATGCGAGTCAGACGGAGGTGCGGAAGGGCTTTTCGCTCGTTGCCTGCACGATAGACCACCGCCTGCGGCCGGAGTCCGCAAGTGAAGCCGAGGCGGTTGGTGCCTTCTGCGCTTCGCTAGGCGTTCCCCACCGCATCTATCGCTGGGAAGGCGATAAGCCCAGGACCGGCCTTCAGGCAGCAGCGCGCAGCAAGCGCTACGAACTGCTCGCCGAAGCGGCTGACGCGCTCGGTGCCGAATGCATAGCCACCGGGCACACGCTCGACGACCAATACGAGACGATCGCGATGCGCGGTGCGCGCGGCGCTGAAGGCGGACAACGCCAGGGGGGCGCAGGCATGGCGGCAACCGTGCTCTACGGGCGGAGGATCTGGGTTCTTAGACCGTTCCTCGGCTTGCGCCGCGCCGCGATCCGCGCCTTCCTCGAAGCGCAGGACGTGGGCTGGTCCGACGATCCAAGCAACGTCAATCCCCTGTTCGAGCGGGCCCGCGTGCGTGCCGATCTTGCTGCGTCCGGCGATGTGCCGGCACTGCGCTGGAGCGCCCCGCAGCGCTCCGCCTCGTCGGCAAGGGCTGCCGCCCTGATCAGAGCGTACGTCCGTGTATATGGCGCCCTGGTCGCCGAGATTGCCGTGCCGCTGGCGGGAAAGATGGACGACCCGGACTGGCGTCGGGGGCTGATGTCGGTCGCCGCAGTCCTCGGCGGGCGCGATCACCTGCCCGCCGGTGCGACGGTCAAGAGGCTCTCCGGCTTTCTGCAATCGGACCTTCCTGGCCGGATGACGGCGGGGCGGGTGGTCTTCGACCGGCGTTCGAGCGGCCTTTATCTCTATCGCGAGCCGCGCAATCTTCCCGTGCTCGATCTCAGGCCGGGCGAGCGTGGGCTCTGGGACGGCCGCTTCACGATCGCCAGCCTGGGTTCCGCCCTGACTGTGAGCGCGGGAAACGGCGGTGTTTGGCAGCAGAGGCTTATTGACGCAGGCTTGCCGAAGGGGGTTGCCATAAGGGCTTCGCAAGTGGCACTTCACATTGTGCCAGCGGAGGCCGGAAATACCGGAGGCGACACGGCGAAGGTAGAGTGCCGCATCGGGCTTTACGACACCTTTTTGCCGGGTTTCGACAGGATTATGGCGGATGCCATCGCCGTGCTGTTCGGTCGTGATCGATACCCCGCGCCGCCGGTTCACGATGTTTTGACGGAATTGGAAGGGTAGCCGGCGGTTTGCCTTGGCAAGGCAGCGGCGGAACCCTATGTTAGGGAACAAGAGTGTAGCCCGGCGAAGGCCCGGCTGCGGAGGTTCCGGGGAGTTCGATGAACCCTAATTTTCGAAACTTTGCCCTTTGGGCAATCATAGCGCTTCTCCTGATAGCGCTATTCAGCATGTTCCAGCAGCCCACCGAGCGCACCGGTTCGCGCGAAATTCCCTTCTCGCAGTTCCTGAAGGACGTCGACTCCAATCGCGTCAAGGAAGTGGTGATTACCGGCTCCAAGGTGATCGGCAGCTATTCCGAAAGCGGCGCGACCTTCCAGACCTATGCGCCTGCCGTCGATACAGCTCTGACGGAGCGGCTTGAAGCCAAGGACGTCACCGTCACCGTTCGCCCCGAGACCGACGGCTCCTCCGGCTTCCTGAGCTACATCGGAACGCTTCTGCCGATGTTGTTGATCCTCGGCGTCTGGCTGTTCTTCATGCGTCAGATGCAAGGCGGATCGCGTGGCGCGATGGGCTTTGGCAAATCCAAGGCAAAGCTCCTGACCGAAGCGCACGGCCGCGTGACCTTCGAGGATGTCGCCGGCGTCGATGAGGCCAAGCAGGACCTCGAGGAAATCGTCGAATTCCTGCGCGACCCGCAGAAGTTCCAGCGCCTCGGCGGCCGCATTCCGCGCGGCGTACTGCTCGTCGGTCCGCCCGGCACCGGTAAGACGCTGCTTGCCCGCTCCGTCGCGGGCGAGGCGAACGTTCCCTTCTTCACCATCTCCGGCTCGGATTTCGTCGAGATGTTCGTCGGTGTCGGTGCATCGCGCGTCCGCGACATGTTCGAGCAAGCGAAGAAGAATGCACCCTGCATCATCTTCATCGACGAGATCGATGCGGTCGGCCGTCACCGCGGCGCGGGCCTAGGCGGCGGCAACGACGAGCGCGAGCAGACGCTGAACCAATTGCTGGTCGAGATGGACGGCTTCGAGGCGAATGAGGGGATTATCCTGATCGCTGCGACGAACCGTCCCGACGTGCTCGATCCGGCGCTGTTGCGCCCGGGCCGCTTCGACCGCCAGGTCGTCGTGCCGAACCCGGACATCAATGGCCGCGAACGGATCCTCAAGGTGCATATTCGCAACGTGCCGCTCGCGCCGAATGTCGATCTCAAGGTGCTTGCCCGAGGCACGCCCGGCTTCTCCGGCGCGGATCTCATGAATCTCGTCAACGAGGCGGCACTGATGGCGGCGCGGCGCAACAAGCGCCTCGTCACCATGCAGGAGTTCGAGGACGCCAAGGACAAGATCATGATGGGCGCGGAGCGCCGCTCCTCCGCCATGACCGAGGCCGAGAAGAAGCTCACCGCTTACCACGAGGCCGGCCACGCGATCGTGGCCCTTAACGTCCCCTCGGCCGATCCGCTCCACAAGGCGACCATTATTCCGCGTGGCCGCGCTCTCGGCATGGTGATGCAATTGCCCGAGGGCGACCGCTATTCGATGAGCTACAAATGGATGATCTCGCGCCTTGCGATCATGATGGGCGGGCGGGTTGCCGAGGAACTGACCTTCGGCAAGGAGAACATCACGTCCGGGGCTTCCTCGGACATCGAGCAGGCGACGAAGCTCGCGCGGGCGATGGTCACGCAATGGGGCTTCTCCGACCAGCTCGGTCAGGTCGCTTATGGTGAAAACCAGCAGGAGGTCTTCCTCGGTCATTCCGTCGCGCAGCAGAAGAATGTATCCGAAGCGACCGCCCAGAAGATCGACAACGAGATCCGTCGCCTGATCGACGACGCCTATGAAGCGGCGCGCAAGATCCTGACGGAAAAGCACCACGAATTCGTGGCCCTTGCCGAGGGGTTGCTGGAATACGAGACGCTGACCGGCGACGAGATCAAGGCGCTCATTCGCGGCGAGAAGCCGGCACGCGATCTCGGCGACGACACGCCGCCGCACCGTGGTTCCGCGGTCCCGTCTGCCGGCACGAAGAAGGAAGTCGGGGCCAAGGGCGAGGAACCCGAGGGCGGCTTCGAACCGCAGCCTCAGTAACAGCAGCTGTGGAACATCAATTGGCTTCGAAGGCCGCCGCTTCCATGGAAGCGGCGGCTTTTTTGGCTCTCGGTCTTACTTCGGCGCAGTTGGTAACGCGGTGTAATGATTTCTGATGATAGGATTGCTGCCGTTTGTTGTGCATATGTGCCAAAGATGGCGCAAAGCCGCCTCATTTCGTGTTTTGACGGGGAGTGGCATAGCATGAAGGCCGGAGCGGAGAGCGGAAATCGCCGCTCATCTCTTCCGCAACAAAGGCTGCAGGCGAGGTCCCGGGCATGAAGACCAACCGAGGAACACGCAACAGAACGCGGGCTACGAAAGAAATCCTGCAGAAGCAGGACGATGGAGTTTTCATGAAGCGCAAATATTTCGGCACCGACGGTATCCGCGGCCAGTCCAATATTTTTCCAATGACGCCGGACCTTGCGATGCGGGTCGGCATTGCCGTCGGGACGATTTTCCGCAACGGCGCCCACCGCCACCGGGTGGTGATCGGCAAGGACACGCGTCTTTCGGGCTACATGCTCGAAAACGCGATGGTCGCCGGCTTTACCGCCGCAGGGCTCGATGTCTTCCTGCTCGGACCGATCCCGACGCCGGGCGTGGCTATGCTGACGCGGTCACTACGCGCCGACATCGGCGTGATGATCTCCGCCTCTCACAACCCCTTCCGCGACAACGGCATCAAACTTTTCGGGCCTGACGGCTACAAGCTTTCCGACGAGATAGAGGAGAAGATCGAGGAACTGCTCGAACAGGACATGTCTTCGCAGCTTGCCAAGCCTGAGGACATCGGCCGCGCTAAGCGCGTCGACGGCGACATATATCGCTATATCGAACAGGCGAAACGCACGCTCCCGCGCGACGTGACTCTGCAGGGGCTGCGGATCGCTATCGACTGCGCCAACGGCGCCGCCTACAAGGTTGCGCCGTCCGCGCTCTGGGAGCTCGGCGCCGAAGTGGTGACGATCGGCACCGAGCCGAACGGCGTCAACATCAACCTCGAGTGCGGCTCGACCCATCCGGCGGCACTGCAGAAGAAGGTTCACGAGGTGAGGGCGGACATCGGCATTGCGCTGGATGGCGATGCCGACCGGGTATTGATTGTCGATGAAACGGGCAAAGTGATCGATGGTGACCAACTGATGGCGGTGATCGCCGACAGTTGGGCTGCCGACGGCATGCTCCAGGGTGGCGGCATTGCCGCCACCGTCATGTCGAACCTAGGGCTCGAGCGATACTTGCAGGCACGCGGGCTCAAGCTGCACCGCACCAAGGTCGGCGACCGCTATGTTGTCGAGCAGATGCGCCAGGACGGACTGAATGTCGGCGGGGAGCAGTCGGGCCACATAGTGCTCTCCGACTTCGGCACGACCGGCGATGGCCTTGTGGCGGCACTGCAGATACTCGCCGTGGTCAAGCGGCAGGGCAAGTCCGTCAGCGAGGTATGCCAGCGATTCGAACCGGTGCCGCAAGTGCTGAAGAACGTCCGCGTTTCAGCCGGCAAGCCGCTGGAGCATGACGCCGTGCGGCAAGCGATCGCCGATGCCGAGGCGGAACTCGCCAGGAGTGGCCGCCTCCTCATTCGTCCCTCAGGCACCGAACCGCTGATCCGCGTGATGGCGGAAGGTGATGACCGCGGCAAGGTCGAACGCATCGTCGATGAGTTGGTCAATGTGATCGGCAGCGTTCGCAGCGCGGCCTGATCCGTCGTTCTTCAGGTTCCACGGCGCCAGCAGTCATTCAGACGGCAGGCGGCGCCGCAACCTTGAACCAGCGGGTACCCCCTCTGCTGACCGCGTCACCTTGCCAGTTTAATCGTCGGGATCGGTGCATCCAAGTCGGTGGTTGAAATACCGGTTCCATCGCCCGTTTCTTGCAATACTGGCGAAAGTTAATGTTCAGGGTAAATTTTTGTAGTTAATCGGGATTTAACCTTTCCCATCCATCATCCAGGCAAGCATCCACTAAGTCCGCAACACATGCGTGCGGACGAGCTGGAGTATTCGTATATATTGGGGTGGGGCATGAAAAAGGTTTTGAAGGGCGTTGCTGTGGCTTTGCTCGGCGCCGCGCCGGCTTACGCCGCGGATATCTATCAGCCGCCGGCAGCGCCGCCATACGTCGAGCAACCGGTCGCAGTCGTCCAGACCAGTGGCTGGTACCTGCGCGGCGATGTTGGCTATGCCTGGAATGATCTGCGCGGCGCGCATTTCTTCCAGGGCTCCAACGGCAACCTGGTTGACTTCGATAGAGCCCATCTCGATGACTCCTACGTCCTCGGTGGTGGCGTCGGCTACCAGATCAACAACTATCTGCGCTCCGACGTCACGCTTGACTATCTCGGGGAGGCCGATTTCAGCGGCTCGACCAGCGGGAGCTGCGGCGTTGCTGGCAACTGTGTGTCGACCGACATCGCCACCATGTCCGCCTGGAGCTTGCTCGCCAACGCCTATGTGGATCTTGGAACCTACGGCTCCTTTACCCCCTATCTCGGCGCCGGTATCGGCGGCACGCGCGTGAAATGGGGAAGATTGCGCAACACCAGCTGCGACGTGACCGATCCCACGAACTGCGATCCGACAGTCGAGCACGATGGCGAGGCCAAATGGCGCTTCACATACGCGCTAATGGCCGGCACTGCGGTGGATCTGACCTGCAATCTCAAGGCCGACGTCGGCTACCGCTTCCGTCACATCAATGGCGGCGACATGTTCGGTTTCAATGCCGGCAGCGGTCCCGGCTTCGACAAGGACATCTATATCCACGAGGCGCGGGCGGGTCTGCGTTACTCCTTCGGCAGCCCATGCGAAGCGGCCTATGTGCCGCCCGTCGAGCCGATCGTTTACAAGTAAAGCACTGCATTTGCCCTTGGATCGGAGCCGACCTAAGGACTGAAAGCAATCGCCACAGCGACCTTTGTGTATCCGAAACGATGCGCACGCCGCCGGAACAGGAGATGTCGCATATCGTCGGGCCGCCCACTGGGCGGCCTTTTCCGTTTCGTGGAGGTGCAACGTCGCAGCAGATTCCTAACATACATGGTTAACCCGTGGTTAACCCGTGCCTGCAATAGTTAACGCCGATGGGCAGTCTGCGTCGTGGAGCCGCGCCGTTGACGGTCAAAGGCGAAAGGGCATGGAATGGGCTGGCGGCAGGGAATTTGGAGCGTTGTATTCTGCGCCGGTCTGCTAGCAACGGGTACAGCAAGGTCCGCCGACGAGGAACTGATCGATGCGCCGGAAATCGCCATTTCTCCGGAGGCCAGCGACGGCGGTCGCATCTATCTGCGCAGCGACATCGGCTATTCGGGCTGGCTCGGTGAGGGCGATCCCTTCTATCGCGCGTTCGACAGCGGTACCGGCAGCTACAGCAAAACTTCGTTCGACAGCGCTCGCTTCGACAAACCTCTCTCCGGCACGGTCGGGATCGGCTATCAAGTTACCGATATTTTCCGTGCCGATCTGTCGGCCGAGTATTTTGAAGGCCGCTTCGACGGATCTTCGTTCTCCGTAACTCCCTGCATCGGCGAAGGGGCAGGTACATCCTGCGCCTTTACTCACCATGCCAATTTCTCCGCGCTGGGGCTGATGGCGAACGGATATGTGGACTTGGCGACGCTGGCTGGTTTCACGCCTTACCTCGGCGCCGGCATCGGCGCCACGCGGATCGACTGGAAGACCGTCCATGAAAGCTCGGCCTGCGTCGCCGGTGGTGGAGTCTGCTCCGGAGCCGCGGGCGGGGCGTCCTATCAAGGGGAGGATAGCTGGCGCTTCACCTATGCGCTGATGGCCGGCGTTTCCTATGATATTACCGACCGGCTGAAATTCGACCTCGGCTATCGCTACTCGCACATAGCAGGCGGCGACATGTTCGGCTTTGGAGCGGAGGCGCTTGCCGGCGCTATCGGTGCCAAAGGACGCGACGATGGCCTCTCACGGCACGAAATCCGCGCTGGCTTGCGCTTCGCCTTGTGGTGACCCGCCCATTTCGCCGAGTTGGCTGATTTGCTCGGAACGCCAAAAATTTTATCAAAAGCGACGCAGGGCACTTGACTTCCTCTGCGCTCCACAATATTGCCGGCGGCGGGACACCCCTCCCCAACGAGGGGCTTCTATCTGAGAGGATAGCAAATGACGAAGCCTGCCAAGCCGGCCGTGCGCCCGGCAAATACCCATTTTTCTTCTGGTCCTTGCGCGAAGCGCCCCGGCTGGACGCTCGAAGCCCTTTCCGATGCCGCACTCGGTCGCTCCCACCGCGCCAAGATCGGCAAGGCGAAGCTGAAGCAAGCCATCGATCTTACCCGTGAAATTCTCGAGGTGCCGGCCGACTACCGCATCGGCATCGTGCCTGCTTCCGATACCGGTGCCGTCGAAATGGCGCTTTGGTCGCTGCTCGGCGCCCGCGGCGTCGACATGCTCGCTTGGGAGAGCTTTGGTGCAGGCTGGGTCACCGACGTGGTCAAGCAGCTGAGGCTCGCCGATGTCCGCCGCTTCGAGGCCGACTATGGCGAACTGCCGGATCTCTCCGCGATCGATTTTGACCGCGACGTCGTCTTCACCTGGAACGGCACGACGTCGGGCGTACGGGTGCCGAACGCCGATTTCATCCCCGCGGACCGCAAGGGGCTGACTATCTGCGATGCGACCTCGGCCGCTTTTGCGCAGGAGCTCGATTTCGCCAAGCTCGATGTCGTCACCTTCTCCTGGCAGAAGGTGCTGGGCGGCGAGGGCGGCCATGGGGTGCTGATCCTGAGCCCCCGCGCCGTCGAGCGACTCGAGAGCTATCAGCCCGCTTGGCCGCTGCCAAAGATCTTCCGCATGACCAAGGGTGGCAAGCTGATTGACGGCATTTTTGCCGGCGAGACGATCAACACGCCCTCGATGCTCTGCGTCGAGGACTATATCGATGCGCTTCTCTGGGCGAAGTCGATCGGCGGTCTCAAGGCGTTGATCTCGCGTGCGGATGCCAATGCCGAGGTCATCCACCGCTTCGTCGCAGCCAATGGGTGGATCGCCAACCTGGCGGTTGCGCCGGAAACGCGGTCCAACACCTCGGTCTGCTTGAAGATCGTCGACAAGGATGTCACGGCACTCGACGCGGACGCGCAGGCTGCCTTCGCCAAGGGGGTGGTTGCGCTTCTCGAAAAGGAAGGCGTCGCTTACGATGTCGGCCACTATCGCGATGCTCCCTCGGGCCTGCGCATCTGGGCCGGCGCGACGATCGAGTCCGCCGACATCGAAGCGCTGATGCCGTGGCTCACCTGGGCTTTCGAGACCCAGAAGGCAACGCTTTCGCAGGCTGCCGCCTGATCGATACCTTGCTTCGCTCTGCGTGGGCGAAGCCATCCCAATTCGTTCAGACCTGATTTTTTGAAGGAGGCCTTCATGGCACCTCGCGTTCTCGTATCCGATGAACTGTCGGAAACCGCCGTCCAGATTTTCCGCGATCGCGGCATTGAAGTGGATTTCGAGCCGAAGCTCGGCAAGGACAAGGAGCGCCTTGCCGAAGTGATCGGCAAATATGATGGCCTTGCCATCCGCTCCGCCACAAAGGTGACCGAAAAGCTGATCGCCGCCGCCACGAACTTGAAGGTGGTCGGTCGCGCAGGCATCGGCGTCGACAATGTCGACATCCCGGCCGCCTCGCGCCGCGGCATCATCGTCATGAACACGCCCTTTGGCAATTCGATCACCACCGCCGAACATGCGATTGCGCTGATGTTCGCGGTTGCGCGCCAGCTTCCTGCCGCCGATACATCGACGCAGTCCGGCAAGTGGGAGAAGTCGAAGTTCATGGGCGTCGAGATCACTGGCAAGGTGCTCGGCGTTATCGGCGCGGGCAATATCGGCTCGATCGTCTGCGCGCGCGCCATCGGGTTGAAAATGCACGTGCTTGCCTATGATCCCTTTCTGTCGAAGGAACGAGCCGAGGAGATGGGCGTCGTTAAGGTCGAGCTTGACGAACTGCTCGCCCAGGCGGACTTCATCAGCCTGCACGTGCCGCTGACCGACAAGACGCGCAATATCCTGGGTGCGGAGGCGATCGCCAAGACGAAGCCGGGCGTGCGCATCATCAACTGCGCACGGGGCGGCCTAGTCGACGAGAAGGCGCTCGCCGAGGCCTTGAAGTCCGGCCACGTCGCCGGCGCGGGTTTCGATGTGTTTGAGGTGGAACCCGCCACCGAGAGCCCACTCTTCGGCCTGCCGAACGTCGTCTGCACGCCTCACCTCGGCGCCTCCACAACGGAAGCACAGGAAAACGTGGCCCTGCAAGTCGCCGAACAGATGTCGGACTACCTCGTAAAGGGCGCCGTCACAAATGCCATCAACATGCCGTCCATCACCGCCGAAGAGGCGCCGATCCTGAAGCCCTTCATCCGGCTTGCCGATGTGCTCGGCGCCTTTGTCGGGCAGGTGACGGAGAGCGCCATCAAGGAGATCGAAATCCTTTATGACGGTTCGACCGCTGCGATGAACACGAAAGCATTGACAAGCGCCGTCCTCGCCGGGCTCATCCGGCCCCAGGTGGCCGACGTCAACATGGTTTCGGCACCGATCATGATCAAGGAGAAGGGCATCATCCTTTCAGAGGTCAAGCGCGACAAGACGGGCGTCTTCGATGGCTACATCAAGCTGACGGTCACGACGGCGAACCAGACGCGTTCGGTCGCCGGCACGGTCTTCTCAGACGGAAAGCCGCGCTTCATCCAGATCAAGGGCATCAATCTGGACGCGGACGTGGGCAACCGCATGGTCTACCTGACCAATACCGATGTGCCCGGCATGATCGGCTTCATCGGCACGACCTTGGGGGATGCCGGCGTCAACATTGCAAACTTCCAGCTTGGCCGCGAAAAGCAGGGCGGCGACGCGATCGCGCTCCTCTATGTCGATGGTCCGGTATCCGAGACCGTGCTCGACAGGCTGCGCGCGAATCCGGCGGTCCGCCAGGCGAAGCCGCTGGTGTTCAACGTCGACTGAGCGGCGTTCTTCGGACGAAACAAAATTTCCCCTCCCAAACCCTCCCCACAAGGGGGAGGGGCTTGGTATGCGGCGCTCGCCTGCCCATCTTCAGCTTTCGCGTCTGGCGCAAGGGTTAAGGCAGAGGCGGAAAGGGTGCGGCTCGCAAAGCCCTCTCCCTTGTTGGGAGGGGTTGGGGAGGGGTCTACTTTGCCTAACCTGCCCTTACCGCCTCATTCCGTCACTTCGGCGGTTTCGGCCGCCCGCGCTCGGCGATGGCGATGCCACCAAGGACGAGCAGCATCGCCACCAGATGGAACAGCTGGAAGGTCTCGCCGACGAGCAACACGGAAAGCAAGGTGCCGAAGACCGGGATGGCATTGATGAACAGCCCGGCGCGGTTCGAACCGATCATCTCGACGCCGCGAACGTAGAGAACTTGTGACATCAGCGACGGGAAGATCGCGGCATAAAGGACGATTGCCCAGCCGGTCGCATCCGGCACGATCGCGTTGCCGCTTTCAAATTCCCAAGCGAGCAGCGGAACGGAACTGATAAGCGCGCCGAAGGCGGGAACGGCGATGAAGCTCTGCCAGTGGATGGCCGGTCTCCAGCGCAATGCGACAGTGTAGACGGCGTAGACGATGCAGGCGAGAATCATCAGCGCGTCGCCGAAATTGAACTGCAGCCGGAGGAGGCTCGCAAAATCGCCGTGCGCCGCGGTGGTGAGTACGCCGATCAGCGTCACGGTGAAGCCGACGACCTGGGCGATCGACGCCTGCGTGCGGAAGAGCGCGAAATTGAAGAGGAAGATCAGCATCGGGATGCCTGCCTGCAGGATGACCGCATTGATCGCGCTCGTGTACTTCACTGCCGAATAGAGGAAGGCGTTGAAAAGGGTGAAGCCTACCGCGCCATAGGCGAGTAGTTGCAGGCAGTGCTGGCGGATCTTCTCCCAGTCGCGGCGGATTTGCGGCGTCATCAGCACAAGGATCACGGCGAGTGCGATCAGCCAGCGCAGTGTCGTCAGCATCATCGGACTCACATGACCGACGGCCATCTTGCCTGCGACCGAATTGCCGCCCCAGAAAAGCGACGTAATACAGAGATAAAAATAGGCTTTGGGGTTCACGCGGCTGAAGTTCCGTTTGGAGGCATGGGCAGGCGGGCGCGCCCTAGGGTATAGGCGGTAAGGCCGCCTTTTGTCATGCAAAAAGGCCCTGCCACGGGGCACATCGGGGTCGCTTTCCGCAAGACAACACAGTATAGATGCGCGGGTTTGAGAACAGCGCAATGCCTTGTTGCGCGCGTGAACAGGAAAAAGATGATGACGAATGTCGTGGTGGTCGGATCCCAATGGGGTGACGAGGGCAAGGGCAAGATTGTGGATTGGCTCTCGGAGCGCGCCGATATCGTCGTGCGCTTTCAGGGCGGTCACAATGCCGGCCACACCCTGGTGATCGACGGCGTCAGTTACAAGCTGTCGCTGCTTCCCTCCGGCGTCGTTAGGCCCGGCAAGCTTGCCGTCATCGGCAATGGTGTGGTGATCGACCCGCATGCCCTGATCGCAGAAATCGACAAGCTTTCCGCGCAAGGTGTCAAGATCACGCCCGAGAACCTGCGCATCGCCGACAATGCGACACTTATTCTTTCGCTTCACCGCGAACTCGACGGTATCCGCGAGGATGCTGCCTCAAACAGCGGCACCAAGATCGGCACGACCCGCCGCGGCATCGGACCGGCCTATGAGGATAAGGTCGGCCGGCGCGCCATCCGCGTCATGGACCTCGCCGATCTCGATACGCTGCCGGCCAAGGTCGATCGGCTCCTGACGCACCACAATGCATTGCGCCGAGGTCTCGGCGAGGCAGAAATCAGTCATCAGGCGATCTTGGACGAGCTGTCCGCCGTCGCGGCGCGGATTTTGCCGTACATGGACACCGTCTGGCTGCTTCTCGACCGCCAGCGCCGCAAGGGCGCACGCATCCTGTTCGAGGGGGCACAAGGCACGCTGCTCGATATCGATCACGGCACCTATCCCTTCGTCACCTCGTCGAACACCGTTTCCGGCCAGGCGGCTGCCGGCTCCGGCATGGGGCCGGGCGCACTTGGCTATATTCTCGGCATCACCAAGGCCTATACGACGCGTGTGGGCGAGGGGCCGTTCCCGACTGAACTCGAAGATGAGGTCGGCCAGTTCCTCGGCGAGCGCGGCCATGAATTCGGAACGGTTACCGGGCGCAAGCGACGTTGCGGCTGGTTCGACGCAGCGCTCGTGCGCCAGTCCGTGGCCGCCAACGGCATCACCGGCATCGCCCTCACCAAACTCGACGTACTCGACGGTCTCGACGAGTTGAAGATCTGTGTCGGCTATACGCTCGATGGACAGGAGATCGAACACCTTCCCGCAGGTCAGGCGCAACAGGCGTCTGTCAAGCCCGTCTACATTACGCTCGAAGGCTGGAAGGAATCGACGGTCGGCGCGCGAAAATGGGCCGATCTGCCCGCACAGGCGATCAAATATGTTCGCCAGGTCGAGGAACTGATCGGCGCGCCGGTCGCCCTGCTTTCCACGAGCCCGGAGCGCGACGACACAATACTTGTGACGGACCCTTTTGAGGACTAGTGTCGGCGCAATGCGGCGGCATGGTAATCGTCGCCGCGTGTCTGAGAATTGAGAAAGTTTCTGATGGCGGATTTTGTTGCAGTTATTCGCAGGACCGTTGACGGCCTGTCGGAAAACACACTGGAAATGCGAGAAAGGGTCTACGAGAAGGCGCGCGGTGCCGTGCGCCGCCAACTCGAGAACATGAACCCGCGCCCATCGGACGAAATGATCAACCGCCAGCTCAGCAAGCTGGAATCGGCCATTACTGAAGTCGAGAGCGAATACACCGAGGCGTTGCCGGCGCTCGAGGAGCCGGAGGCAGCCGAACAGGAGACAATCGCGGTTGCGCCGGAGGCGGAAACCCCGCCGGTGCCGGTGACCGAGCCGGAAGAGGCAGTGCCAGGGGTGCCGGCCGAGGAGGATCAGCCGGGCGAGCCCGCTCCCGCGCCTCTCGCGCCCGAGGTGGAAACGGCCAGCGAGACAATCGAGGCGGCGCCGGCCGAGCAGGTGCCGGAGCAACATTGGCAAAGCCAGCCGGAAACCGTCACCTCTTCCGGTGAAGAATATCAGGAAGCGCCCGCTGAGCAGGAAGCACCGGAAACGGCTCCCGCCGTCTCCGAATGGCCGGAACCGGCTGAAGAGCCGATGGCGCACGCCGACCAACCGGATGCCGAGGAAATCGGACCGGCGGAACCTCATGCCGAAGAATTCCATCGCGAACAGCAAGAAGCGGAGCCTACTCCTGCCGAGCCGGATGAGGCATTCCGGCCGGTCGAGGCCGTAGCGGAACGACCAGCGCCTTCCGAGTGGGCGCTACCCGAGTGGGATGATGGCGCGCCCGTCGACGCCGGGAGCGAGCCGCAGCAGCCCCAAGCTCCGCAGCCAGAGGAAGCCGCGGCCGAGCCGGAACGGCTGGGCCTCCATCCGACCGCGCCAGCGGCGGCCGAACCCGCCCGCGCCGCCGAGACTGAATCGGCGTCGACCTGGACCTTCGACGACAACGATCCCTTTACTGTCTCCACGCATGCTAAGGACAAGCAGCCTGACCCGGATGCGTCCGAATGGTCCTGGCCGGTGGAAAAGGCGCCCGCCGCCGCAGCCGAGGAGGAGCGCGCCGGCAACGCCTGGGATCATATCGATGACCTGCTCGGTTTCGAAGAGGCGGGCCGGGCTCAAAAAATTGCCGCGGCATCCGCCACGAGCGACGACACGGAGGCCGGTGCTGTGCCGTCGGCTGAACCGCCACGGCCAGCGTCCTACCGCGCCACGCCGAAGGAAACGCGGTTCAGCATCAAGCGTTTGGTGATTGGCCTCGTCGTCGTGCTTCTCCTCGGTGGAGGCGGCTATGCCTATTGGGTGAACCGGGAAGCTGGCAATGCCTGGCTTTCGGACATGATTGCCAGGCTGATGCCCGACGGCGGGGACGTCACGCCCCCCGCCGAAGAGGACGCGCCCGCCGGACAGCCGGGCGAGCAATCCGCTAAGCAGGACGGTGCCGCTGCGCCCGAGCCTGACTCGACCAAATTCACGCAGCGGCTGCTCCCCGATGGGACCGAACGGGACGAAGGGCCGGCCGGCACGAATGGCAAGGAGGCATCGCAAGAGGGCAAATCCGTCGCCGCCCAGACCGAGGCCGGTCGATCGAAGGACGTCGAGGAACCGCAGCAAGCATCGCCATCCCAGGCGGCGGCTGAGGAAAATGCTCCGGCCGACTTGCCCGAGATCTCCCTTGCAGATGGCGAGAAGATGTTCCTTTACGAGGAGCGGCTCGGCCAATCCTCGCCGACCGCGATCCCCGGTACCGTCTCCTGGTCGATCAAGGAGGAGTCGCCAGGCGGCGACGCCAAACCCGAGCCGGCGATCCAAGCGCAGATCGTGGTGCCGGATCGCGGCCTGACCGCGCTGATGACGATCAAGCGCAATGTTGATCCGTCGCTGCCGGCAAGCCATGTCATCGAATTCGTGTTCTCGCTACCGCCAAACTTCGAAGGTGGCAGCATCGAAGGGGTACAACGCGTGTCGATGAAGCGCACGGAACAGGACCGCGGCGATTCGCTGATCGCGGTCCCGGCGAAGATCACCGACGATTTCCACATGATCGCGCTTAATGACTTCGCGGAAGCGGCCAAGGGCAACACGGAGCTCCTGCGCAGCCGCAGCTGGATGGATATTCCGATCACTTACAGGAACGGACGCCGCGCCTTGCTGACGCTCGAAAAGGGCACCACCGGCGCCGAGGTCTTCAACAAGGTGCTGCAGGCCTGGAGCGGTGTCGGCAGCACGGCAGCAAGCGGCCAGTAGAAAAAGAAGCGCCCGGAGGCGGACGGAGAGAAGCCCGGCAGGATGGCTGTTTGCCGGGATTCTAGCTTTCCGAATGGGCGGGGGCTATGCTGACGGCGCTAGGTTCTTGCCCATCACGCGCCCTCGACGACGCGGAGCGCATTGGCGCGTTCGATCGCGGCCTTCCGGACGGCATCCTGCACCTTCTCAAAAGCGCGGACTTCGATCTGCCGCACGCGTTCGCGGCTGATGTCGAATTCGCTCGACAGGTCTTCGAGCGTCACGGGGTCCTCGGTGAGGCGGCGGGCCTCGAAGATGCGGCGTTCCCGGTCGTTCAACACCTTCATGGCGCTCGCGAGCAGCGCCCGGCGGCTATCGAGCTCATCCTGCTCAATCAGGATCTCTTCCTGATTGTCGTTCTCGTCGATCAGCCAGTCCTGCCATTGGCCCGAGTCGCCCTCACTTGCCTTGATCGGCGCGTTCAGCGACGCGTCGCCGGACAGGCGACGATTCATCGAAATGACCTCGTCCTCGCTGACCTTGAGGGTCGTGGCGATTTCCTTCACCTGTTCCGGCTTGAGATCGCCCTCGTCGAGGGCCTGGATACGGCCCTTCAGCCTGCGCAGATTGAAGAACAGCCGCTTCTGATTGGCGGTCGTGCCCATTTTGACCAGTGACCACGAGCGCAGGATGTATTCCTGGATCGCCGCCTTGATCCACCACATGGCATAGGTCGCCAGGCGAAAGCCGCGATCCGGCTCGAACTTCTTGACCGCCTGCATCAAACCGACATTGCCTTCCGAGATGACTTCGCCGATCGGCAGTCCGTAGCCGCGGTAGCCCATCGCTATCTTGGCAACCAGACGTAGGTGGCTCGTCACCAGCTTATGTGCGGCGTTGCGGTCGTCATGCTCCTGATAGCGCTTGGCGAGCATGTACTCTTCCTGGGGCTCGAGCATGGGAAATTTGCGGATTTCATCGAGATAGCGGCTGAGGCCGCCCTCTCCAGCAGCAATGGTCGGCAACGTGTTGCGGGCCATGAAGCACCCCCTTTTGAACTCCGGTCTCCGGGACGGCAGGCCGGGCGTGGGTCTTCGTCTAGACCCCACGAGACTAGAACATAAGTACGGCGAAAGCATGATTCAAGGAGTCCGGTTTCACGCTGCCGTGATACCGGAAGGAAGGACGTCGCGGTTCGAGACTTCTATAAGATTGGATTTCCAGGCCGCAATTTCAAGGGCAATCAAGCGTCGGCATGCAGAGCTGCAATGAGCTCCTGCATGTCTGCCGGCACCGGTGCTTCAAAACGCATGGTTTCGCGGCTCGAGGGATGTTCGAACTGCAGCATGAAAGCGTGCAAGGCCTGTCTGGCAAAGCGGTTCACCACAGTTTTCGCCGGCTCGGGCAACAGATTGGCCTTGGTGCGGAAGGCCGCGCCGTAATCGGGGTCGCCGATGAGCGGATGGCCGATATGGGCCATGTGCACGCGGATCTGGTGGGTCCGGCCGGTCTCAAGCTGGCATTCGACCATTGAGGCGAGGCAGGTGCCGTCCGGCCGCTCGTGATAGCGTTCGACGACTTCATAATGGGTGATCGCCTCGCGCGCGTCGTCGCTCTCCTCACGCCGGACTGCCCGTTTCGTCCGGTCTCCCGCCCGTCCGAGCGGGGCGTTGATCGTGCCCTTCAGTTGGCGGGGTCGACCCCAGACAACCGCCCGATAGGCGCGTTCGAGCGGGCCGGTGCGGCCGTGGTCGGCGAACTGATCGGAGAGGTGGCGGTGAGCAGCATCGTTCTTCGCCACGACCATGACGCCGCTCGTGTCCTTATCGAGGCGATGCACGATCCCCGGCCGCCTCACACCGCCGATGCCGGAAAGGCTTGCGCCGCAATGATGGATCAGCGCGTTGACAAGCGTTCCCGTCCAATTGCCGGCGCCCGGATGCACGACCAGGCCGGCTGGTTTGACGAGGACGATCAGGTCCTCATCCTCGTGGAGCACATCGATCGGAATCACTTCGCCCTTCGGCTCCGGATCCTCCGGCTCGGGCAGGGCGATCTCGAACGTGTCGCCGGGGTGCACCTTCCGCTTCGCTTCGAATATGGTCGTCCCATTTACCGAGACGGCGCCTTGCTCGATCAGCCCCTTGATGCGGCTACGGGAAAATTCGCCCGAAAGCGCGTCGGTCAGGAAAGCATCGAGCCGCCCGGCGGCAGCCTCATCGGCCTTGAGGACTTTCCTATTGCTGGTGGCTTGTTTAAAGGGATCGTTCATTCCGTTTCAATTCCGATGGAAAGCCAGCCATGACCGCAATCGAGCCCGAAGACAAACCGGAAGAAAAGCCGCTTGATCCGGCGATGGAGAATGTCCGCCGCAAGATGGTGCGCCTGCAGCTCGTCTCGGCCGGCGTGATGCTGATCATGCTTATGGCCGTCCTGGGGGCGATTGTCTACAAGCTGACGAGCACATCCGAAGGCACGGAGGCGTCCCACACGGCCGTCGGCATTCCGGCCGAAGCGCCAGTCAACGCGATCGCGGCGCTGCCGGCAGGGTTTTCGGTAAGCGACGTGGCGCTTTCCGGCTCGCAAGTGCTGTTCTACGGCAGTCTGGCGGGCGCCGAACCACGCGCGATCGTCTTCGACATCAGGGCAGGGCGCATCGTTGCGGACATCACCGTCAGGACGAAATGACGTATGATTGCGCCTCCGATCCGGATCGACGACCCATCGGACCCGCGCATTGCGGGATTCGTCTCGATCAAGGAGCGTGATCTCACCGGAAGGCAGGGCCGTTTCATTGCCGAAGGCACCGTCGTGCTGCGCTTGCTTGCTGCGGCGCATCGCTCAAGTCGCGGTATCGTGGCCGACGCTATCCTGCTCTTGGAGAACCGCGTCGCCGGCCTTCGCGAACTGCTTGCCGAGTTCCCAGAGGACGTCCCGGTCTACGCGGCCGACGCCCGTGTGTTCGACGCCATCGCCGGTTTCAACATGCACCGCGGCGTGCTGGCAATCGGCCGTCGCGACCGAGTGCCCAGCCGGGATGCGCTCCTCGCCGGCCTTCCGGCCTCGAGCCTCGTCCTTGCCGCTTGCGGCATCTCCAATCACGACAACATGGGATCGCTGTTTCGCAACGCCGCCGCCTTCGGCGTTGACGCGGCGCTGATGGATCAATCGAGCTGCGATCCCTTGTACCGCAAGGCCATCCGGGTTTCGGTCGGATCGGTGCTGGTGCTGCCTTTTGCGCGCGAGGGGACGGCGGCGGAGCTGATCGACCGGCTAAACGCAGCCGGCTTCTCGATGTGGGGTCTGTCTCCGCGCGGCGAAACCGACATCGCCGACATCCCGCCGGCACCGCGGACCGCGCTTCTGGTCGGCACCGAAGGCGAGGGCCTGTCGCCGGCCATCCTGTCTGCCGTCCGCACGGCGCGTATCCGGCAACGGCCGGGTCTCGACAGCCTGAACGTAGCCATGGCCGCGGGCATCGCGCTCCATCAGGTGGCGCGCGTCAACGGGCGGATTTGAAGTTGTCTGCACTTGGAGACGGGCAGGCCGGATCAAGGGTGGTTGTCCCGCCCGTCGTTACTTTGACGGCAGCAATTCCTTGGCGCGCCGCGCAAGGCTCTTGCGCCCTGTCTGCATATTTGCGTCATCGCCGGCAAGGAGCCTGTTGATCGTCGAATGCTCGCCTTCCCGCATCGCGGTGAAAGCCACCATGCGAGCGGCGATCTCGGCCACTTCCTCACGCAGCGCTTCGTCGTGGGCGTCGGTTTTCGAGTTGGTGAGCCGCTCGGACAGCGCCGTCGCACGCATGCGCAGATCGTCGGAAAGGCGGTCCCTATCTGGGCCTTCCAGCGGCTCCTTCCGTTTGCCGCCGGCGCCTGATGCGGCATGGCTGGCGGCCGTCGGCTTCGGCAGTTTCACGCCGGCCGCACGAAGCGCTTTCGTAGCTTCGCGGATTTCCTGGTTGGCCGTCTTGACTCGCGTCTTCAATCTCTCGATTTCCTCGGCGCGGTGTTCAAGCGCGCTCTCGCGGTCGGCATTGGCGGCGGCTTCCCGGGCAAGCTTTGTCTCAAGCTGGCGGATCCTGCCTTCGTCCCTGCCAAGGCGGAGTTCCATTTCGCGGGCGCGCGCAGTTTCCGCCTTCAGGTCCGCCGTCAGAGCTTCGCGCTCATCGCGCAGTCCCGCAGCGAGGCTCTTTAGATGCTCGATTTCGGTCTCCCGCGCTGCAAGATCTATGCGAAGGCTGTGAAATTCGGCCTCATGCTTGTCCAGCTCAGCGCTCAGACGCCGGATCGTATCGGCCTTGGCGTTGTTGTCGCGCTGCAGGTTCTCATAGGAGGCCCGCATATTCGCCATCCGCAGCTCAAGCTCACGGATGGCCGAGCGCATTTCGGTTACCTCAATATTCATGTCAGCCATCTGCGCCTGCAGATCGGTGTTTTCTGCAGCCAATCGAGTCGCTTCCTGGTGGATCTTCTCTTTCTGCAGCATCAGCTCGACGCCCTTGTCGCGCTCCCGGCGCAGCGCCTGCATGGTCTTGGCGTTTTCGGCCGCGTAGGTCGCGCGCGCGGCATCCTTCTGCGCGCGTACCTCCTGCGGGCTCAGAGGCATGGTCGCCTTCAGGCGGTCCTCCGCGAAACGCACGATGCGCCGCTGGATAGCGGGCGCTACCATCAGGCCGAGAAGGCCTGCTGTCAGGAAGCCCAGGGCAAAGAGGAGGGCGTATTCAATCACGTGCTTGCCGTTTCATCTGGACCGATCCGCTACCCGTCGAGGCGGCTCCGCCATACTATCTGCCGCAAAGATGGTCTCTGCCGCAAGAATTACTTTCCAGATCGCCCGGCATTGGTCCCCGTGTCGTTACTGTCAGAAGGGATTCCAGGTCGGCTGCTGTGTCAGCTTCAGATAACCGACATTGACGCCGAGTCTTGCGCCGATGCCGGTGCGGATCGGCACGACGATCACGTGTTCATCCGTCAGTACGGTCATGCCGACGCCGGCGACCACATAAGCCGAGCCGGAAACGCCGCCGAAGCGTTTGTAAAGCGACGGGACGCTCGGCAGGTTGTAGACGAGCATCATCGCCCGGCTGCCCTGGCCGCCCCAGTCGAGCCCGAGCGACGGTCCCTGCCAGAAGACAGGATGCTGCCCGACATTCTTCGTATGGAGCTCGCCCTCCCCGTAAGTGAGGCCCGCAATGAAGGCGCCGGAGCCCTCCTGCCCGAGAATATAGCCGTTCGGCAGCCCGTAACGCTGAAAGGCATGTTCCACCACCTTGGCCAGTCCGCCTGAAGTCTGACCGAAAAAGCCGTGGCCGGCATCAATGATTTCCTGCATCGTATACTGGTTTCCGTTCGCCGACTGGGCGTTTGCGGCGGATGGCGCACCAGTCGTCAGGGTGAGGGCAATCAGCATCATCGTGGTCAGCATGGCGCGGACAGCCATTGCGGTTGCCTTCATCATCTGCTGCATCGTTTCCTCCGTCGGGCGCGAAATGCGACTCGTGCGGGCTGCGGCCGGCTTTACGAGCGCACCTCACTCGCTTCAGTCGTCCCTCGCGAAACCAGGGTGCCACGACAATTTGAACCGATGATCTTAACAATCGGTTTACCAAATGTGATGTCATTATGGCCGATAGGGAAAAGGTCGTGCTCGACGGCTCGCATGGGCAAGCCCATGGTCAGGCGAGCTTCGCGGGGATTGTGCAGGGCTCGGCTGCAACCGGACAAGGATGAAAAATGGCGAAGAATCCGAACCTGACGTTGACGGGACACGATCTGGCGGCGCTGCTCTGCAGCCGGGTTTGCCACGACATCATCTCGCCGGTCGGCGCCATCAACAACGGCCTCGAACTGCTCGACGAGGGCGGCGCCGACTCCGATGCGATGGATCTCATTCGCACCAGCGCCTTGAACGCCTCGGTCCGGCTGAAGTTCGCCCGCCTCGCTTTCGGTGCCTCGGGATCCGTCGGCGCTTCGATCGACACCGGCGAAGCGGAAAAGGCGGCCAAAGACTTCGCCGCGGCGGAAAAGAAGACGGAGGTAACCTGGAGTGGTCCGCGCGCCATCATCGCAAAGAACCGGGTCAAGCTGCTCTTGAACCTCTTCCTCATCGCCTATGGGGCTATCCCGCGCGGCGGTTCAATCGAGATCACACTGGAGAACCCGGAATTCGACGCGATCTTCACGCTCGTCGCCAAGGGCCGGATGATGCGCGTGCCGCCGAAGCTCGTAGAGCTCCTCTCCGGCACGCCGGAGGAGGCGATCGACGCCCATTCGATCCAGCCCTACTATACGGTGCTGCTCGCCGAAGAGGCGGGCATGACGATCGACGTTGTTTCGACCGGCGAGGAGATCGTCTTCACTGCGCGCACCGGCGCCTCATCCTGATCAATGGCCCAAGAGTCGGAGCCCATTCTTGGGCAAACGTAGACCCAAAGTTTTACGGCGCCGCGCGTCTTGTCCGAGCGGAAAATCGCTCCAGCAATTTGATTGCCGTTGGCTCTTTCCTTTAAGCTGGGTCGGTTCAAGGCAACATGCGAATTGCTGCGAGGCGAGAGAAGCGTCAGCTACCGAGGTAACGGTTTCTTTGCCAAATCCGTATAGGACTGTTTCATGGACGCGTTTTCCGCGTACGAGGCGTGAAGGAGTTGAATATGCGCCGCTTGATGATCGCTGATGGCTCGGACGTCGTAAGGAAAGTCGGGAAGCGCATCCTGTCGGGCATGGGCTTTCTCGTGTCCGAGGCGCCGAGCGGCCTTGACGCCCTGGTGCGTTGCGAGGCGGAGATGCCGAATATTCTAGTCGTCGACGCGGGCCTCGACGGGGCGCTCGACCTCATCGCCAATATCCGCCGCATGCCCGAGGGCGCGTCGGTCAAGATCTACTATTGCGTCGTTGAGGCAGACCTCAGGAAGATGATGGCCGGCAAACGTGCCGGCGCCGACGACTTCCTCTTAAAGCCGTTCGATCGAAAGATCCTGACGAGCGTCTTCGCCAGCCAGTCGATGGCCGCCTGATCCCTCCTCCCAAGGGTAGCTCGCCGCGGCCTTGCCGCGGCTTTTTTGTAGTGCGCAAGGCATGGCAGGTAGTGCCTTGGCTGGGCCTACCCAAGTCGTTGTTGTGGCGGTTGCGAGCGGCTTTGTCAGACGCATCCAAGAGGCGGGGCGCTGTCCGGATTCTAGCTCCGATGATGCTGTCGCGCATCCGGTTCCGAACGACAAAACCCGCCGAGGGGCGGGTTTCGGGACGGCGGCCGACGGGCGATGCGGCAAGCGAAATCAGGCGGTTTCCAGATAGTCGTTGCCCTCGGGCTCACGCAGCACGTAACCGCGGCCCCAGACCGTCTCGATATAGTTGGCCCCGCCGGCGGCGTTTGCGAGCTTTTTGCGCAGCTTGCAGATGAACACGTCGATGATCTTCAGTTCCGGTTCGTCCATACCGCCATAAAGGTGGTTGAGGAACATCTCCTTGGTGAGCGTCGTCCCCTTGCGAAGCGACAGGAGCTCCAGCATCTGGTATTCCTTGCCGGTCAGATGCACGCGCTGGCCGCCGACTTCCACAGTTTTTGCGTCCAGATTGACGATCAGCTCGCCGGTGGCGATGATCGACTGGGCATGGCCCTTGGAACGGCGCACGATCGCGTGGATGCGGGCTACCAGCTCGTCCTTGTGGAAGGGCTTCGTCATGTAGTCGTCGGCACCGAAGCCCAAACCCCGGACTTTGTCCTCGATGCCAGCCATGCCGGAGAGGATGAGGATTGGCGTCTTCACTTTCGACAGGCGCAGCGTTCTCAACACTTCGTAGCCGGACATGTCCGGCAGGTTCAGATCGAGAAGAATGATGTCGTAATCGTAAAGCTTGCCGAGATCGACGCCTTCTTCGCCGAGGTCGGTGGTGTAGACATTGAAACTCTCGGACTTAAGCATCAGCTCAATGCTCTGAGCCGTCGCGCTGTCGTCTTCGATCAGTAGAACCCGCATAGTCTTCCCCTTTTCCGCCGCCCAAGGTCGTCATGGCCCCCTTACGCGATACGGATCCAGTCGTTGCCTGATTTGGAGGCTGCCATCAAATGGTTAACAAATTCTGATTCACTCTGGCAAGGTGTATCGAAGATGTTAAATATTTTTAGCAGTCTCCTGATTCCAAAGGTGAATCTGAAACAGCATTCTTCATGCGATGCTTGAAGAAGTGCCGCTATCCGACTCTGCAGACTCGCAAATGCGCCGTGTGCCACATTTCATGCCTCAGCATTTACGGAGCCTTAAATCATCGCGACTATGATTAACGATGCCCGTAAACGAAAGGTTACCAGCGGTAGGCATTTGTTAAGGCCGCAGGAGTTTTTTGTTTCCGGCCCTCATTGGGCCGGCATGGCGGGCTGGCGCGTGCTTGCCTGAATCGGCGCCGATTCAGGAACAACATGCGGTAGGTTGAGAATGCTGCAGTGGCTGGATGCTCGTTTCGAACGACGCAAGGCGCTGCAGGATCGGTAGCCGGGGTCTCGCCATCCACGGGAGTATTGCGTATGAAACCACGTGAGAGCCTTGTCCGCCTGAAAGAGTTTCAGGTTCGTGAGAAGCAACGTCAGTTGAACCAGCTTCAGACGATGATGACTGAGTTCGAGCGAATGACTAAGGAACTGGAAACCCAAATCGTCTTCGAGGAGAAGAAGTCTGGCATCTCCGATCCTTCGCACTTTGCCTATCCCACCTTCGCGAAGGCGGCCCGCCAACGCGCCGACAATCTGCAGGTATCCATTCGCGAGTTGAAGGTGCAGCAGGACGCAGCCGAGCTCGCTCTTGCCGAGGCGCAAGCCGAATATGAGAAGGCGAGCGCTCTGGAAGAAAGGGACTCGGCTACTAGGCTGCGCGCCTGAAAGAAACAAGGGCAGACGAAATTGCCGGCCATGCGTAGGCCCGCCCCCTTCCCGGGAGGCGGGCTTTCCTTTGAAGGCCTTCTACAGCGCCACGCGCAACGGTCGCCGTGGCATTTTGAACTGCCGCATATCCCTCTCGTTCAATCGAGGTCGATTGAACGAGGCATGGCAGTAGGTCATGTGGATAGTTGTTCGAGCCTTGGGGGATCATCGCGGCGACCGACTTCCCAATGGCGCAGGCCCAAGCGGCACAGAGCGTCCGAAACGAAACCGGCGGCTCAGGAGCCCCGAGTCGCCGGTTCGAACTATGGCCCTGCTGAGGGGGAGTTTAGTGGCGATACTGCTGGATGCGCGTGGTGCGCAGGCCGGCGAGGCCGTGGTCGTTGATGGAGGATTGCCAGGAAAGGAATTCCTCGACGGTTAACGTGTAACGCTCGCATGCCTCTTCGAGGCTCAAGAGGCCGCCACGCACGGCTGCGACGACCTCGGCCTTCCTACGGATCACCCAGCGCCGGGTGTTGGCCGGCGGCAGGTCCGCGATCGTCAGAGGACTGCCATCGGGGCCGATGACATATTTTACGCGTGGACGCATCATTTCGGTCATGGGACTCTCTACACAAACTCAAGACCATATGGACGCGACCTTAGCTTTCCACATTTAATATTTGCCTAAGCGGCCGAGAACAATTTGTTCATAATTTGAGACACTTCCGCCGCTGGAAAGTGGGATTTTGCGGACGCCTTCACTACTGGAGCCTTGCAATTACCACATTTCATTCGGAGTGAGATCGCGCATAACGGGACGCCCCAATAGGAAGGAGCGCCCACCCGTGCGCTTCGGATTCCCGCTTTTGCATGGGAACTTGCCGGTCCGGCCGCTCTCGGCGCGACCTAGTCGAACATCTCTTCGGCGCAATGTCCGAGTGCGGAACTCTTGTGTCGGCCGGCGGCGAAGCCGGTGAAACGGTGCATCTGGAATGATGGAAACGAACAAACCGGCCTTGCAGTGCGAGGCTGCCTTGGGCATGCTTTTCGACGTCGAACCCGGCTCGGTGCGGACGGAATATGAGGTCCTCCACCTGATGCGGCGGCTCATTGCCTGCTTCGGCTACTCGCATTTTGTTATCGCGCGGCTACCCATGGCTGAGGAACAGCGCTTTGCCGAATGCCTCGTGCTCAGCAACTGGCCTGCCGAGCTTGTGCGCCAGGTCGATGCGGCGGCGATCTTTCCGAAAAGTCCGCTTGCCGAGCGTTTGCGTCGAACGAAACTGCCGGTGACGGGCGGGGAGGAACTTCTGCAGGCGGCGGCAAGGGACGAGGGGAGGGAGGCGATCCACCCTGTCCAGCTCCATCCGGAAATGGCCCGCCACTTCGCGGTGCTCCTGCATACCACCTCCGGCGATTCATTCTTGGCGATGCTTTCGGGGAGGCGGGAGGAACCCGCCGGCGCGGAGCGCGCGATGATCTATCTGGCGCTCGTCCAGGCCTTCGAGTGTCTCGAGCGCACCTTCGGGTCCGGCGGCCTGGTACGCGAGAAACTGTCGAGCCGGGAGATCGAGTGCCTGCGTTGGGCGGCGGCGGGCAAGAGCAGCGATGAGATCGCCATCATCCTCGGCATCTCGGCCTATACGGTGGCGAGCTACTTCAAGAGCGCCACCCGCAAGCTGGACGCGGTCAACCGCATGCAGGCGATCGCCCTTGCGATGCGGATGAAGCTGATCTGACGGCGCCCGTGCAGGCTTCGCACTTGCGGCGCGAAGCACAAGTTTCTATATGTCGCGGCACGTAAGCCCGTGGGAAAATGCCGTTGGCGAAAGCGCCTTACGGCCGCAAGCGAAGATTAGGGGCGGTGGCGGAGATCGACCGCGCCCCGATGCCGGATTGGATCCCGTGAACAGTCTCGATTTTGATCGCAAGCCTGAACATACGCGCGTCGTCGTTGCCATGTCAGGCGGCGTCGATTCCTCCGTCGTGGCAGGGCTGTTGAAGCGCGAGGGCTACGACGTGCTCGGGATCACGCTGCAGCTTTACGATCACGGCGCGGCGGTGCACCGCGCCGGCTCCTGCTGCGCTGGCCAGGACATCGACGATGCGCGCCGCGTCTCGGAAACACTCGGCATTCCGCATTACGTCCTCGACTACGAGGCGCGCTTCCGCGAAACCGTCATCAATCCCTTCGCCGAGAGCTACATCGCCGGCGAGACGCCGATCCCCTGCGTCGCTTGTAACCAGACGGTCAAGTTCGCCGACCTGCTCACGACCGCAAGGGAACTCGGGGCCGACGCGCTGGCGACCGGCCACTATATCCGCTCGCGGCCGAGCCCGAACCCGCGCTATGCGGGTCAGCGGGCGCTCTACCGGCCGACGGACGCCGAGCGAGACCAGAGCTATTTCCTCTTTGCGACGACGCAGGAACAGATCGACTATCTGCGCTTTCCTCTCGGCGGTCTCTCCAAGAGCGAGACGCGGGCGCTTGCCGAAGAGATGGGCCTCGTCGTCGCCAAAAAGGCCGATAGCCAGGACATCTGCTTCGTGCCGCAGGGCAAATACAGCGACATCGTCTCCAAGCTGAAGCCGAACGCGGCGCTCGCCGGCGAGATCGTTCATCTCGACGGGCGCGTGCTCGGCACGCATGACGGCATTTTGCACTACACGATCGGTCAGCGCCGCGGCATCGGCATTGCCACCGGCGAGCCGCTCTATGTCATCTATCTCGACGCCCGCTCGCGACGGGTCATTGTCGGCCCGAAGGAGGCCCTGGAAACGCGCCGCGTCTATCTCCGCGATGTCAACTGGCTCGGGGACGAGGAGTTGCTGGCGGCGGCGGCAGGCGGTTTCGAGTGCTTCGCCAAGGTCCGCTCCACCCGCCAACCGGCGCCGGCGCTGTTGAAGAGCGACGTCGAAGGGCTCTATGTCGAACTTGTCGAAGGCGAAGCGGGCGTTGCGCCCGGCCAGGCCTGCGCGCTTTATTCCGGCACCGGCGAGGACGCCCGCGTCTATGGCGGCGGCTTCATCCGCAAATCCGAGCGCGAGCCCGCCGCCGAGGCAGCGCTCCAGGCGCTCCTGCAGGCGCCGGCGGCGGCCTGAGACGTGCAATCCGGCTCTCCGGGAAAAGTTCACTATTTCCCGAAGACATTGCTTGACACTAGCCGGAACAGCACCTTATAAGCCGCCCGACCAGCCGAAACGGCTTCGCTTGAGAAGCTTTGCGGCATCGGCGGCGGAGTAGCTCAGTAGGTTAGAGCAGAGGAATCATAATCCTTGTGTCGGGGGTTCGAATCCCTCCTCCGCTACCACACGTCCCCTGTCCAGCCCGGAGACATAGGTAACAGTTTGTACCTGAGACATGGGTGACAACCTCGTGCCGAACGGGTTGTCGATGGTCTGCAGGGTTCTCTGCTCCAGGTCGATATATCCCAGATCATAATGCATGAAGCTGACGAGCCAAATGCCGTCCTCCACCTCCTTG
>Ga0214543_1000100_pt1 | contig 109201 bp, 49 predicted proteins | sample CNSS2metaG_FD_160094 | JGI IMG/M metagenome (GOLD analysis project Ga0214543, IMG submission 160094) | Root nodule microbial communities from cowpea collected in UCLA plant growth center, Los Angeles, California, USA - CNSS2 | ecosystem: Host-associated > Plants > Roots > Nodule | place: USA...
GTTGAGGCTTTTTTTTTTTTTTTTTTTTTTTGCGTTGTCGAATTGATTTTTCGTGTGTTCTGATGGTGTTAAGTGGCTTGATTATACTAATATACGGAGGTAGTTATGTGGTACAATTTGGAAAATGCATGTATGTGCCTGTTAAAGTGTGTGGAAATCGGTACTGGATTAGTTTATGTGTATTAACAACTAGATGGACTGTGAACTTTGTTGGCCTATATGGTTAGTGTGTATGTGCAACGACATTGCTATTGTTAATTGCTGATTGCAGGTTTTGGGAAGTGCGTCTTCTTCCTCCTCTCTTCAGAGGGAAGTCAGTGATAATACAAGCACCGAGAGTACCAACAGTGTGGCGTCAACTCGGCAGAAATCAGTGAAAAATCACAGTTCAAATGCGTCTTCGAATGGTGGCCAGTCACCCCAGGCTTCGGTAGCTGCAACTGGGTCCCATAACTCCTCTCCAAAGGACCACACACAGAGAGGTGGTTTTGTGTCCAATGATCATCCGCAGCAGCGTAATTCGTTTAGAAATCGAAATGGTGGTCCACATCAGCGCGGAGATGGTTCTCACCATCATAACTATGGGAACAGGCGCCAAGAATGGAATAATAATAGAAGTTTCGGAAGTAGAGATACCAATGTCCCTCCACGAGTTGTTCCAAGATTTATACGGCCACCTCCGCCTCCTAACTCTACTCAATTTTTTCATCCATCACCAATGCGGCCTTTTGGTGGCCATATTGGATTCCATGGTATGGTGTATTAATGTTATGGTGATTTCTTTCAACACAGAACATGCTCTGATGACTGTATTCATTTCCAGAACTGTCACCTCCGGTGGTGTTTGTTGCAGCTCCACCTCCACCCCCAGATTCACTGAGAAGTGTTCCTTTTGTGCCTCCCATGCCACATCATCCCCTGTTCTTTACAGGTCCTGACCCTCAGTTGCAAAATAAGATAGTCACCCAGATTGACTACTATTTTAGGTACTGTTTTTACTTTGGTCTTTCGGTGTTTTGTTTTTGTTAGTTTGTTGTCTTCAATCGGTTCCGAAAGCTGACTGTAGTTGTACCACAACTTGTCTATCGCAGTAATGAGAATTTAATTAAAGATACGTTCTTGCGGCAGAACATGGATGACCAGGGCTGGGTTCCCATTAAATTAATTGCAGGCTTCAACAAAGTGAGTTATGAAGGAGAAATAGATAGATTGTTTTGTTTTTTCACTGACTCATAAAATATATGCTTTTGAAAAACGCATAATGATTAACCTACTTTAGTGGAGATGGATTAAATTGTATCTAATGACCACTTGTCTTCTACTGGATTGACTGATTGGCGTGTTTCAATCCTGTAAAAGACAGCTGGAGTGTTCTTATTTTGATCAAATTACGTCTTACCTTAGTTGCCCTTTCCATACATTCATTGGATTACAAATATTGGTAGCATGTATATGGCTGCACAGTCTGCACCATTTCAGTAGAAAGCATGTCAACGACTGGGGAAAAACATGACTCTAAATCAAGTTTTTGCATTAAAATCATTGAAGTAACAATGTGTATATTGTAAGTTCTCCGATTTTCGCACCCTACTTTGATTTTATTTGGTAGATAGTCCTTATAGTTTTGGGGGATTCAAGTTTTGGTCTTTGATTTTTTTTTTCAAAGTTCAGTCCTACACTAACTTTCTCTATTATGTAGTAATGATGTTCTGTTTAAGGAATATGGACTCATGTTTTGATAATTTTGTTTTGTATTAAAAAATTAACTTGGAAAACAAAAAAGTTACTGCAGGGAAAATTTTAAACACATGGATTGGATCTGTTTTAAAGGTTAAGTTAGGTTCTGGTTAAGTAAATAAAAACTTATTGTTGTTCAATTTTTTTACTACAGCCTTATTCTCTCCGTATTCCAAGTCTTTTCCTAACCTTTTATATCCATTTTTTTAACAGCACCATTTATATCAAATTGCTTGTGTTTATTCTCAAATAAAAAGGATAGCGGAACTGAAAGCTTGAGTTTGGTAGTCAAATTGAGGTTATGCATAATACATCGAAAGAGTATTGATTTTTAAATCCAAGAGAACAGAAAAAAGGTGAAAAAGAAATAATCAAACTTTAGTTCCGAATTATTTTTCATCCTTAATGATATATGTCTAGTGGTGGGAAATGTATGTTGACATGGAGACACTGTTACTTTACAATTGTTGTAGTTAATGGATATAATTACTGTCAAGCACGTGATATTATGCCTATACACCAAGGGTGGATCATAAGGCTTTATGGTTTGTTATTTATAGTTCAATGTATATTTGGTTTAGACTTTTTTCCCTTTTGGCTAAACTTGAAACATTTTACTCTCTGGTGTATACAGAAGTTGATCTCACTAAACATCTAGAATCTTAATTATGACTGGTGAAATGGCAATGGGTAGTGAATGCGTGTGATTGTTTAGAGTATAACGACTTTTAGTGTACAGGTTTTGAAGTTTGTATTGGTGACTAGTTTAGTGTTGAATATCAAATTAATTTCGTAATGCTTCAGTTCAAGTTATGCATTCATTTAAATCTCTTCTATTTGGATGCGAGTAGTGTGGCCTTATTTGTTACCAATGATGAATGGTTTTTTTTTTTCTCTCTGGTTTATGCATTTGACTTGCAATATGCAGATTATGTTAGGTGCTGTTTGGACTCCAATTTTAGTACTTTTTAATGGTCACTATTTTAGTGTTGCAGTTCCTCAATTAACATACAAAATTTGTAACGTTGCAGTTCAAGTGATGCATTAATTTAATAATTTCTCCTACTTGAGTTGTAGCATTATTTCTTTACCCAATTACGGAATTAATTTGATACTCACCACTCAATGATGAATTATTTGTAGCATTAGCATATTGTTTATCCAATAATGAATATTTTTATCTGTCAGGTTATGTATTTGACTGACAATATCCAGATGATATTAGAGGCTGTTCGAAATTCATCTGCTGTTGAGGTGCAGGTAAATTCTTCGAATACTGTCTGCAGATTTGAGTTTGAGTGTTGACAAGATTTCATTGGTAGTATTTAGGGAAAAGTTATTTTTATTTTTTGTTTTATTCTATCATTTATTAAAGCTGTTTTAAAATTTCTCACTGTCATTTTATTATAGGGTGACAAAATAAGGAGACGAAATGATTGGAGGAGATGGCTCATGCCTCCTGTTCAGTTTTCTAATGCTACAACCCCTGGAGAGTCGAATCCGGACATACTGGCTGAACAAGTACACAATATTGCTTTGGAGACTAGTAACTATGATGGTCCAGGAGCACTAGAGGTTCTACATGATACTTCACAACAACATAGATCTACATTTGGGGATTTGAGTAGTCCATTGCAGCTCTCCACTGGTGAGGGTACTGGTCAAGTTGGAATTCAAGGTTCACTTCACTCCATTCCAGCAAGAAATTAGAGTTTTAGACGTGCATTAGCACTTTGTGTGTTTTTGAAGAGCTCATATTAAGAGGGACACGTGAAGCAGGATTCTAAGAATGGTCTAAGTCTTTACTTATGGCACAATGGGAAATGATTGCTCGAGGCATATTTAGGATAAATATGATTGAGAAACGGAAGAAAAATACATCGTATAAAACAGAAAACACGGTAACAGCTCCCTCTCCCCTCAGCAAAAGTACAGAAAAGACTTTTCTTTTTATTTAATGTTTATTTTTGTTTATGGAGCTAGATGCACGACTTTTGTGAATACTAAATTTCTTTATGGGTATAATGTTGTCACTCTTACGGGGGGAAATATTTGCTTTAATATGGGGAATTTTTGTCTGTGTTCCCGACTGCCCCTCAGCTGCTTTTTAAAATCTCTGGGTCAGCTTTGCCACCACCACCAGTATCGGGAGCATGTGCACGTGTGTTGAATGTGTTTGATAGCCACCTGCTGCCGCTGATGGAAGAGCAAATATAGCTTTCTGCCGCTGGAGCTGCTACTAAGTGTGATTGCTTTATGTCACTTGCCATAATATCTTCCGTTTCATCATATCTGCTCTATGACATTGGTATTTATATTTTTGTGTCTGTTTAAATTCTGCCAAAATTCCGAACCCGTAAGTGGTCCCTGTGGGGTCATTTAAGATTTTAATTATACAGGTTACAGCTGTATAAGGAGATATTATATTTCTGTTTAGATTTATGATATGAAGTTGCATGGATTCTGAACATATATCTCATAACACGCCGCCTCTTCATTTCCCCTCTCATACCCGGGTTTGATTTTGTTAGTTTTCAATGAAGTGTTGTGACATGTGAATGATCGGTTTTTCAAAATATTATAAGGAAATAGAAATTAATACATAATTTCTTGGCATACCGTAAGAAATTTGAAATTTGTTTAATATTAGCCGTCATTGAGCAATTGACATGATGTGGTTAAAAGAATCTCCATTCCAATGTATTCGACTCCCATTTTTATTCTTTAGAGGAAGCAGTTGCTGATTAGGTAGAGGGATCGGAGGAAGCTATAGGGTGAGGTTGGTGGCACCAAAATTTGTATTAAATAAATTTTGAGGTGGTTAGAAGCATACTCATAAATAGAGGGATTTATATATGTATATCTATATACATTAAATGAACTTTGCATTGTTTATTTAGTAGATTTTGGTAGCATAATAACACTTGAGAAACGTTAGTTATTTATTTAGCAATGTTATTTAGAAAAAAAAAAGAGTTATGAAATGTATTGCAAAATTGTGCTGCGAGAACAATTTATTGAGTTGGATGATAAAGTTTTGGGACTTATGTTTCAATAGGGTGGCACTCTTGAAACTGGGCTGGAGGAAAATAGCTTGGGTTAGGTTGGTGATTGAACAGAAGTTAGAATGAGATCAAGCTCAACGAAAACAAGAGAAGTGTTGGGAGGTGAATAGGTGGATAGAAAGGAAATGAACATTAAATAAATAAATTTATTGGAAAAGAGGAATGTCATATCTCTGTATCTATTTCATATATTTAGTATTAATTATATCATATATTTCTAAATTTTTTCCCCCTATAGTTCATCTCTCTTTCAGGCTATTTGAGTCCCACAGTTTGTTGAGGAAAGAACTAGCGTAAGCTCTTGCAGGGAGAAATATTGAAATGAAAATACAAGAGTATTATAGTTGTAATATTATCAGATTATTTTATTTTTCTAATAAGTTAAATTAATTAAATTTACACTAATTTTTTTCAGTCGGTCTTTTAGTATTCTTCAAAAAAAAAAAAACTTCAATTCTTATTCACTTGATTTTCTTTACATTGTCTCAAATTCATCTTCCGATATAAATAAGAAATATTCATTTGTTTAAAAATATTAAATCAGACTCACCCTTAACCTTTATTCGATGAATAATAAAAAATATTATGTTTTTTTCTAGACAATTAAACAAACATTAAGAAAAAGTAAAAATATTAAAAAGTGAAGAAGTCTTATATTAATGTGCACATATAACATTTAATAACTGAACGTTAAACAAAAATTCAAATTCGTAATACAAACAAAAGCTAATATTAAAAAAACACAAAAACATTAAACAATAATAATGCAAGTTCTCAAGTTAGCTCTATGTAACAACACCTTCCAAACGATTGTACAAGATTCCTACCATTATTATTTTTCTAATATTTAAAATGTCAATTATTAGTTAGATTTATAAAAAAAGCAAAAAATGTTCCACTTATCACACTCAAAGAGAACCACAGAACTCAAAAGATAAATCCTATGAACCGATGTAAATAAATACTGAAGAGAGAAAAATCACTAGTGTTACTTTTTGTATGTATTTATTGACAAATACGTTTTTAATTTCAAACTTTTATTGTATAACAAACAATCGACCACATGATTAAGAAATAATGTCGTTTATCAATCATGTCACACTTTCATTGTACATCGATAGCAATTTATTTTTTTAATTTAATTAATGGTATTGAATTTGAGAAATTTAGACATTTAATTTAATTAAATATTTAAATATTATAAGAAAATAACAATATATCAATTTGTAAAAAATAATATTGATATCTAAACTAATTTTTATTATAAATAAAAAATTATAATTTGTATATGAATTATATATTATTTTAGATACTAGTATTTTTTTAGTTTATAAATTAATATATGAATTAGCAGATATAGAGAATAATTATTTTTTGTTTTTAATATAAGATTGGTTATTACTTAATGATTTTTTGTAGTGAAATAGTTTATTTTATTGTTGAAAATATACTAATTTATTTATATTCGAGTTATTAGTTATGGTCAACATAAGAGAATAGAAAGTATAAATAATTTTGATTTAAAAGAAAGTAGTATAATTTAAATTTTGAAAAGAAAATTGAGTTAAATATATGAAAAATAGATCAAAAATTTAATTCAACTTACCTTACAAAACCTATTTGTGTGAAACGAGGTTTACACTTATTACAAATTGTTACAAAATCTATTTGTAGAATGAAGTTTATACTTATTATAAATTGTGAATTCATATTATCGTTAGAAATGTTATAATAATTTAATTAAAATAAAATAATAAATTTCACTAAAATAAATAATAACTGTATGAGTGTAATATCATATTAATAGTATCAACTCATTATTATAAAATCAATTTTTCAATTGAAGTTGTCATTAATATATTAAAATAAACTTCACTTAAAGGTTAAAATAACGAGAAGTTATATTTTAAAACTCGTTTTCGTTTTTCATAAAAGATATCCGTAATATATTATAATTTCAAAACTTTGAATTTTCTGTCATAATTTTACTTTTAAAAATATTCAAAATGTTGAAATGGTAATATATATTTAAAATGATTAACTTCAAGAAAGTAAAATAAGATTATTAAATATATAAAAGAAAAATTGAAACCCTAATTTCAGAGATTGTAGATTTTTAATCAATCAAATGAACCAAGTTTGCCACGTAAAAAGTGTTAGCATGAAAAAAAGTTGTTTGGCCAAGTGTTGGTCTTTAATGATGTTATAAGACACGGAATGGTCCTTTGGGAGTACCTCTGTGGAGGACACCGTGCCCTTATTAAAGTTTCTATTCTCTTCCTTCACCCATCCAACAGTTACTAACCACTGGATAATACCACATTGCCTTGTGCTACCTGACAAATATCCATTACATGGCTGTGACAAAAGATTTGATTCTAATCCAATCTAAGGTACCATAAACAAACAAAACAACTCAGTTTTTTTTTTTTTTTGCTTTTGTTTCAAAAGTATGTTTTCAAATCTGATTTGTAAGTTTATATTTAATTTTACAAAACTAGTTAGTAAAATAAGTTATATACTGAATAATTTTATTTTTAATTGACGTATAACTTTTAGGACATTTTTTTTACATCGAGATATCTTAATATAGGATTAAATATTAATAGCAGATGGGATTCAACCACAAACAAATTACGTATTTTAAATCATAGTTTTAATGTTATATTAGAAAATATATTTTAAATCTAATTAATTGTACACAAGTTAGACTCAATTATATTATAAATTTAATTACCTTTTGTTGATGCTGTTTTAGATAAAAATAACAAATTAATATTTTAGTTTTTTTTTTCAATTTCATCTTGTATTTGAAATACAATTTTATTATTGCTAAATTTTGTGAATTAGTTTAATAATTTCTCATTAAAATTAATACTAAAATTTTAAAATTAATACTAAAATTATGTTAATTATACCGATAAAATATATTATCCTTATTAACAACTTTAATTTTAATAAAAAATCATTTTAAAAGAGTAATAAAAAAGTCAAATTACATTAATATTTAAAAAATAAATACCAAATTAAAAAAAATAATACTAAAAGATTAATTAAATTTATATTACATAATCTTACTTTATTTCTGGTTAGGACCAGAATTCGAACAAAGTTTAATATTTTATAGAATTCGAACAAAGTCTAATATTTTATTTTAGATTAAGTATATTTTTAATATTTGAATTTTGATTTAAAATTTAAATTTGTGATTATCCAAAATTTTGATATATTTTAGTTCTAAATTTTAAAAATAAATAAATATAATATTTTAATCCAATTAATTAACTTTTTTAAGGTGATGAACATATTTTTTAACAAATATTAAATCAAAAATATGTAAAATTATATAAATAACTTCATTACTAATATTAACATGAAAAATATTTGACATGTCAACTAAAATTAATATAATTAAATTTAAAAAGTTATATTTAAAATATAAACAAATTTAATTTTAGATTATAATTGAAAAATATGGTTAACCCTTCATATTTTTTGATTCCATAAACATAAAATAATTTTCTAAAACAAGAGCCTGTCTTTACTTGACATTGATTCTGAGCATCTGTGCATTAATAGTGGTGGCATGGCATGGGTCGATGGGTCTCAATCAATCACACCATTCTTTGATGTGAAAGGTTTCGTTAGTATGTATGCATTATTATTATCACTACTACTAGTTACCAACCTTCATTTCCTTCATTTTTCAACCCATGCTTAACAAATTTGGTGATCCCAAACGTTTGTAGAAAGAGAAATAAACATGTTGCATATGTTTTGGTTTGGTTTTGCAGGTACCAAGTAAGGTAGAGAGTGGTGTTTAAAGAAAGTTGTGTCTACTCTTCATATGGTAAGTGGGTGAAGAAGAAAGAAAAAGATGAGAAAAAAAGAGGTAGTAATAGTAATAGTAATAGTAGTAGAAGTAGTTGTAGGTATAATAGGGTACTAAGAAGGTGACATGAAGATAGAGAAACTTTTATGGGAAAATGAGGTGTGGGAACACTGATTGATTGGGGTAAAAGCAAAAGTAGGTGGGTCCTGCAATCAAACCCAAAGGAACCCTTATTTAATAATATTAATAAATTTTCATTTAAAAAATATATATTATTTACATATAAATATTTCATGGGTTAAGTATATTTTTATTTTTTAATGTTTAGTGAAAATTTTTTTTTTTTTCAAATTTTTGTTTTAGTTTTATCCTCCAAACTTTAAAAAGATTAAACTTAGTTAAAAAAAACTAAATTCACTCACTTTTAAAATAAAAAATTAAATTAAAATTAAAATTAAAAAAATCTAATTTTAATTTTCATCTAACATTAAAAGACAAAAAAGTATATTTAACTTAGATTTTACGATATATATTAAATATATTTTAAATCCATGTGTTTGAAAAACGTATGAAGTTGGTGTTATTGTAAGATATTGACACACTTCAAGATTTTGTTTAAACATAAGAAAATTGGAAAAGATAAGAAATTTCATTTATTACTTAGATAAATAAATGAAAAACTTATTTTGAAAATAAGATATATAAAGGTCATTTCTTTACAAAACACAAGCGCCCTTTACATGTCAATTTCAGTAGTTTTTCTTTATCATGAATAATAAAAAAAAAACTTTATACTATGATTTAAATTGTGTATTATTAGTTTAATGTAAACTTTATATTTCTTTTTTAATTTTAAATACGTTTAAAGACATTTATCTTTTTTCTTCTATCCTCTAGGAACCTATTCTAGCCTTAAAGAATATTATGCGGTGCTTCAGTTCACTCGAAGTTCCAATGACCTCTACGACCACATGTGTGTATACAGTAAAAATCATAACAAAATCTGGGGTTATAAAATTTGTTTGATAATAACAAGATTAACTATAGAAAGAAAAAATAAAATGTGTTTAAATTGAGTCTATTATCATTAAAAAAAACTAATATGTTTATAATTAATATTTGTGCATAAAAAGAATTATACTATTAATACTTTGTCCGGTCATATTCAATTATTTGTAATTTTTCATCTTTATAATACTTAACAATCACTATTTCACAGTGAAAAAAAATTAAAGAAAAATGCAAATTTAATTAAAAATCTGATCTTATCATGACTTCCTCGTTACTACTTTGCGGTTTTTATCTTTAATTACATTTAGTAAACCTTAGTTTTCTTTATTTCCCCTGCCCCTATTATATTTACTGTTTTGGAGGTTCTAATGAAAAAACAAAATGATTTTCTTAAAACATTTTGAATACACGGTGAAGTTATGAGACTCTACAGAACCTAACAAATAAACATATGTTTCTGGTGAATTTCGATTGAACTAAAAACTCACATTTTTTTAATTGTGTGAGAGTAAATAAAAAAAACACACATTTTTAAAAAGTAAAAAATCAATGATATTTATTTTTTAAACATTTGATATGTAACGAAATTACCCACAATATATTGTTTCTTTCCATCGGGTTTTGTCTTTCTGTTTGTTGAGAGATGGTTGTGATGAAGGGAGTGTGAATAGTGAATGCAGGAGTGCATTATATAATATGACATGTGTACTTGAGAGACTGCTGCACGTGTCAAATCGGCGTGTCCTTAAAACACTACGGAACGGCTCTTCTGGTGGCTCAACAAGTGGGTGAACATCAGCCTTTCTTTTTTCTTTTCTTTTTATACTTTTAATTTAATTTAATTTAATTTTTCAACAGATAGTCCGTACAACATCGTGCTATGCCTATGTGTACGATTTTTCTTTTATCATCAGACCTACAATAAACACTTTTTATATAATTTTTTATTAAATTATCAAGTTTATTATTATATTCCAATTTTTAATTTAAATAAATGTTAATGTGTTAAAGAGGATGGTTGGTTTTGTTTTGTCGCTTAAAATACTTTTCTTTAACATTACATTTCTTTTTTCAGGATCTACTTGCAAAATAAATGTTTCAATTTTTAATTATTTCTATAGTTAATTTAGCTGTAATTGAGAACTGAAACAGAGCAAACAATGAGACGGTATTTTCAAGCAGAGCAATATCTTAGCAACACATTCTTTAATACTATTATAATTTTTAATAATTTTTAAAAATAAAACAAAATTAAAACCTAAAATTAGCAAGGATGTCACTTATGAATTTTGAAAAGAGAGTAACACAGAAAACTAGATATCAATAGTCACGGATAAAATTCATATAATAAAATATTTTTTAATTTAAAATACTATATTTTTACAATAATCATATGATAAAATTAACATAATAAATTTATAAAGATATGTTATTTTTGTAATTATTTATTATTTATCCCACTCGCTGTATAAAACTAAATATTTATAGTTAGTATTAAATTTCTAACCTGCATGTTCTTTGATTGTTGCACAAGAAAGAGAGAAATGATTGACAAAAAATACTTCAGAGAAAAGAACAATCAAAAATATTCATATTAAAAGAACAAAATACGAAGATAATAAGATAAACTAAGAAAACATATATTCAATTAATATCGAATGCAACAATAATTATTATGTGAAAAAAAATCTGTGTACTGCGCTATTTTTATGTATATAAATGAATTTTGAAAACTTAATTTGTAACTTATTCTAATTATTTTAAAGAGAATGTTGATGAGTGGGACACCGGTTAAAATAGTTAATATTTGATTTTATTATTTTTATATTAAAAGTTTAAAATAATTAATTTTATTAATTAAAATTAGCGCTGTCGTATTTGTATATCCAATAAATTTTAAAATAGCTGTTAAATTTTTTTTTTAAAATAATTATCAAAATAAAAAAAATTTAAAAGAACTGTTAAAGATAAATTAATTATAAAAAAATTAATTTTTAAAATAATAATTAAGAGTAAAATTAAAAAATGAAAAGTAGACAAAAAAAATAATTTCTTTATATATTATTAAAATTAATATAAATTTATATAATTGATTTTGTAAAGATAAAAATGTCTTTTAAAATTAAAATTTTTCAATTTTTCATTATCTCAATATAATACAAGAAAAATATATATCTGTATATGACACTTAAAAAGTCTTAGTGGAAATTTAAAGAGTTTGAAATGTACTGTATTTAATTTTTACAAAAAAAGAAATTCTCTTTAAAATTTATAATCTTTTTTAAATTTTCGTATGATGAAAATATTACTCATTCGTTAAAATTATTTCTCCTTTTTTCATAATAATTTTTGTCATTTCTTCAAATTAATTTTTTTATGTTTAATTATATTTTAATTTTTAGTAATATTAAAATAATTATTTTATTATTTTTAAAATTTGTATAAATATATATCAAATAAATTATTAATTAAAAATGTATATCGGTTATGAAAATTTTTGTCCTTTAAAATAAAAGAGTAAAAATGTATTTACTATAATTGAATCACATTTGTTTAATATTACAGTTAAATGGACACTTTTGTAAAAGTTAAAATATATTAATTTATTTTTGAACACGGGTCATCAAGACCCTTATTTTAAAGTTAAAATAAACATTTCTTATTTGAACATTTGCACCTGAATTCTTCAATATCAATTAACATTTATTAATTATGAAATTTATGATTGTTATATATATATATATATATATATATATATATATATATATATATATATATATATTATCTGAAAGTATTATTAATATCTACCAGTAACACGAGATAAATACATCAGTGGATGCATTTGAAGAAAAAATATAAAATATCTATCAAAGCATCAAATAAATTAAATCCCGTAAAATAAACGGAAGCACTATTCTTATAAAATGAAATAAATAAATAAAACACGCACATAGCTCAATTTCTTTTTCTTTTAGTGAAGGTAATTGTATTTTTGTTTTCCATTTGAAAATAAAGGATTTAATAAGATTTTAAAAATTTAAATGATAAAGTATTTCATATATGATATACCTATTTCGTGCTATTCACTAAATACTACTTAAAGAATGTATTTTTTATATATTATTATTATTACTATTATTATTATTATTATTATTATTATTATTATTATTATTATTATTATTATTATTATTATTATTATTCTGGAACGTGTCAAGGATTTTATTCATGTTTATAGGGTCATATTAGTTTACAGTTCACATCAATGTTCCCCTGAAATTTGTGTGTAAAGACAAGCCAGTCAAGAATCCTGTAATATATAAAGGTCGTGTAATTTTTTTTTTCTTTATTAATATAACCACTCTTTTTTTTCAAATAAGTTGAGTTATTATTTATGTTTCTTAAATTGCTTTCAAATATCTCATTATAGATCAACTACACATTAATACGAAACAATAAAAAGTACATTTAGTTTAGGTTTATAAATGTAAAAACTATCAACTTGCATGGTACTACTTTTAAATCATCTATAACCCTTTATTAAAATATATAAAATAAAAGAAAAAATAAATTCAATCTACTCACCTAAAGTTTAAAGTTAAATATGTTTTAAGTTATTAATTTTGATTAGAAACTAAAATTTATCTATGGACAAAAATTTTATATATTTTAGTTTGTAAAATTAAAAAAATAATTAATGTAATCTTTCTGATATAATTACATTAAATTTTTTAATGACGTATCAAATTCATTTCAGGTTAGCATTTTAGTTGTTGACACATTGATGTTTTAATATCTACTAAAAAATACATTTGATATGTCAAAATAATTTATCACAATTAAATTAAAATAATGATATTCACTCATTTTTAAAGTTTAGATATCAAAATATATTAAAATTTTAAGTATAAATAAATTATAATTTTAAATACTGAAATCATATTTAACCGTAAATTTAACATATATTTAATTTTTATTTTTTTGTCACCGTACAAGGCCAGTGAGTCAGTACATATGTTAATCCATATATGGATTTAACAAATACAAATTGGACTACTTTATATCCACATTTGTGTTTAATAAAGTGTTAGATTGTTTTACAACAAAATTATTTGATCCTGTTGTAATAGAGTTTGAAGAATATGTATAACAACTTTATTATTACAAAATAGTTTCATTATACAGCCTAAAACAGAGTAAGTTTTAATCAATAAATTTACGATATTCACAAAATCCTTTACTTTGCGTTTGATAAATTTTTTTATCGTTTTTAAAATAGTTAAATGTATCAAATTTAAATTTTGTTATTTTTAAATTTCACCACTAAAAATTCTAAAATTATATGAAATTTTCTTGTAAAGTCTACAAGAAAAAACTTTTATTATTTTTTTCAAATATCTTAACAGGTAATTATTTTTTATAAAATTATAAAATTTGTAAGTATTTTTTATATAATTTATTATAAAAATGTTTTTTACAAAATATTTTTAAAAAAATTGACAGTAGTTTTTTATAATTGTTTTTATAACAAAATTTATAAATATTTAAAAAAAAATTTGAAATAGTTTTTTTATTTTATTTTTACATAAAAAAAAATTCAAACTTCCTCCAATGTATGAATTTTTTTTATAGTTATCAACGAAAATATATAAATATATTAATATGAATATTAATAGCCATTTTAAATAGATGAAATATTTTCACGTAGAGGTGTACTTGCACCTATTTATGAGATCTCATTTCTTCAATAAAACTAATAAATTAAAAATTCAATTGTAAGTGAAGTTGTATATTCACACCCTCAATGTCAATTTTATTTAGAAACCTGAACATGAACAACTAGCGGAGAAAAGATAAATACAAAAAGGAAAAATATTATTTTATATTATTTGTATAAAACTAAAATAATTTTAACAAAAATTAATTTTTATATTTTTAGACAAAAAAGAAAATAAATAGTAATGAAAAATAATATCAAATAATAAAAGAAAAGAATGATATTGTTCTTTATTATGCACATGAAAAGCTTTTTGTTTGGTTGGCACATGAAAAGCTTTGATGGTCCACATTGAGTTTCTTGAATTGGCAAACAGCTAACATCATCATGCTTCGAAAATATGCGTAGTTGCTATTGTGCATAGGATCAACCATTAAAGTGGTCCCATTTCTCACAACATCACTTCCTTCTTCTTCTACACCATCATAATAATCCTAATTTCACAATCCACACTTTGTTGTTTCACTAGTGTTTAAAGTTAGAAAAAACTCTACAATACAACCTCAAGAGCTTCTAAAATAAGTCTTACTTGCATTAATATTAATATGACAAATTTATATGCACTACAAAAAATTCTTTAAACAATAACTAATTTTATAAACAAAAAATAATAAATCTAATTGTGATTAATTTAAATATCAATTAATATCTAAAATTATCATAAATAAAAGATTATAATTAATTTATGAATTAATTAATATCATTAATCATCGAAGTTTTGATAACCCTAAACATTTGTGTATAAATTAATCTTTAATTAGTTAATAATCAATTAATAACCAAAAATTTGATGATAACTAATAGGGTTAAATATGTTGTTGGTCTTTCAACTTTTAGTTAAAATTAGAATTAGTTTTTTCTGAAAACATTGAACCAGTTTAGTCCCTCAATCATGTAAATACGTGGATTTAATCCTTTAACCAAATTTTGTGATGTTTATTTGACGTTTCAAACACATCTCACTACAGTATTTTAGTTTGTTTACACCTATTGACACATGTTAACTTCAATGTTAGCTGAGAAACGTATTTGAAACATTTAATAAACTTAATAAAATCTGGTTAAAAGGACTAAATCTACGGATTTACAAAGTTGAATAACTAGATTGGTTCAACGTTTTCAAAAGAAACTAATTCCAAATTTCACTAAAAGTTGAAGAACTAAAAACATATTTAACCCTAACTAATGTTTCATATTACTGACCTATTCACAAACAAATTATAATTTTTTATTCATAATAAATATTATTTTCAATACTCATTATTTTGAATTTATAAATTAATATTTAAATGGTTAATCAAGTGATTTTTTTAAAACTTATAGATGTCAAAAACCACTTAAGATAAGATAGTGTCTTAAAATAAATATTCGGGAATTAGCATGATGATAAAAATAGGTAGTTTATGAAATTAAGAAGTGAAGAAGCTGACCAAAAAAAAGAGAGTTTAGTTTAATTTAATTAATTTAACAGGTGAGAAAAAATTGAAACTGGGAGGGGGAGGGTTATGATTTATCATTGGCTAGGGTTTTGGCTGGCGCGCGTGTCACGTGTCGAGAATCCGACATGACTACTCACACAGAGTGTGGACAGAGATCTGCAAAAAATATAGAACAACCACCAAACACACTGTGACGCCACTCCAAAAAACTTCACTCACTCTTCTTTCTCTTTCTCCTTCTCCTTTTCAACCATTTTTCACTCTTTAATAACCCACCAAACTTTGCAACATTGCCCAATCCTACCAAACAAGGTCATCATCAAATTCCCCAAAAAAATCACTATCACACTCACACTCATCATCATCATCACTTTCTCCTTTCAACAATGGAAGAGGTGTGGAAAGACATAAACCTCGCTACCTTAAATGACCAAGTCACTACAACGCACTCCAACTTCGGAGGAGTAATCCTCCAAGACTTTCTCGCTCGACCCTTCACCATCGAACCACCAAACACCATTCTTTCCTCCCAAACCCCCTCCCTCTACGCCGCCCCCTCCTCGCCGGCGCCACCACTCCTCACCGCTCTCAGCCTCAGCTCCCACCCCCACCTCCATTTCGACCCTCACACGCACAAACCCCACCACCACCCTCCTCCACCCTCCAACCACCCTTGCTTCGCCGCCCCAACCACCGCCTCCTTAGGCGCCAAGAGATTCGCAGAACCCGATTGCAACCTCGGCGACAGAAGAAACAAGCGCATGATCAAGAACCGCGAGTCCGCTGCACGATCGCGAGCCAGGAAACAGGAAAAATTTAGCTTCACCTTTGCGCTCTCCTTAATTTTTCCGACCGTGGGATCAACTCCCACAATTCTAGGTTTAACTGAATCTAGTAGCTCCGCAAATTTAGGTCGTGGATTAAAAAAAAAAAAAACAGCGTCACGAGGTTAAGTTAAATGAAACAAAAATAGAAATGTTAATCACTGTTGGCAAATGGATGTATTACGCGCCTTACACCGTTTTCCGTTGTTTTTGTTTTTGTCTCTTCAGGCTTACACGAATGAATTGGAGGTAGAAGTTGAGCAATTGAAGGAAGAGAATGCAAGGCTGAAAAGACAGCAAAAACAGGTATGTTTCTGGTTGGAGAATTTCCATTTGCGTTTGCTTGCACAAATAATAATAATACTAAGAAGAGAGGTAAAAAAAAGACAGAATTTGGGAACATACTATAAAAAAACGAAAAGTGGTCGACGTCATTGTATAGCTAAAAACAGTGGTTGATGGTGGTATAGTAGTGGTAATAGAAGGTGATTGTGTCCCTATGTGACTACATTGCAGTTAAGTGAAGTTGCAGCGAGTGAGCAAAAGAAGAAGGGTAGCCTATATCGAGCATCTACGGCTCCATTTTGAGGAGGGTTCTCGATGGTTTAACCCACTTCACCCACATGCCCCTCAATCTTCGGTTTACCCTTTTCAGTGATAATGATGTAATGCATTTCTGGATTTGTGGTGCCCAAATTTCCACGTTTAAACCTTTTCTGACCTTACATAGTAATAGTAGTAGTTAGTAATTTGGGGAATATGTATGAGAAGAAACAAGAATGGTATTGCACTCTTAACTAGTTTTCAGTTTTAACGTCTTGCTCTTTAGTTTTTCCTCTTTATCGCTAAAATTTCTTCTTGCGGAAACTAATGTAATGTCCCTGTTTCTTGTTTCTTGTTTCTTTCCTGAACTATATCCATTCTTGCCCTAGCATATCCAACATTGCTTTATATGTATGTTTTAATTATGAGTAATCATATGTGACCGTACCATTTCGCTTTAAAAGCTCTCTATTAATGTTTTTCTTTTAATCTTTCTATCCCATCAACTTATTTTATTTCCAATTTTCTTGTTCTCTTTTGAGGTGGCATCGCCAAAACTCATCACTCATGTAGCATGCATTTAGGTACCCATTATTTTCTTTTTGGAGAATAATTTTTCAACACTTAAAGTTTTCACACATTTAATCAACCGTCTAGGTATGAAAATATATTTGATGAGCCATTTTGAACAGTGGTTAATTTGTTAAATTACCATACACGTGTTCTACGAATTAAAAAATTTAGTTAATTTAAACTTTTAAAACGATGCTTGAAATAGTAATCAAACTTAGAATTTATCATTGATACTTTTTTAACCCGTTTAGTAGTATTAGACTTATTCTTTGAATTTTTAGTAAAATATTAAGTTTAAAAAAATATAATAAAATGCATATGACAAGATTTTTTAATTTTAACTAAAATCTTAATTTTTAACGTACATAACTTGAATAACGATTCCGGCTAGTGGAAGAGGGGACCAGAAAAGTCTTATATGCCGGAGGATATTTTGCACGACAAGATGTTTTGTTCTTTCGCTACGTGGCGACAACGAGTATTATGTCCCATTAATTCGGATTTTTTTTTCTAAAGAAAAAAAAATATAGTTATTTAAGAAGCTGGGAAAAAAAAGTCTAATAATAAATATTTTTTATGTTGTAATGTTTAATAAAGTTAATTCAGTAAAACTTTATGTTAATCGAGTTTTCTGTTTAAAGACCGAAACTGAATACAAATAGGAGTATGATTACATACTTAATAATTCTTTTAATTTATGCATGTCTTATGTCAAATTATTTTGATGTGTTTTAAAAAGTTAAAAAATATATTTTTTTAGAAAAAATTGAGTTGAATAGATAACAATCCATGTGAAGTGTTCCATTAAAAAAAACCGTGTAAATTACCCTTTGACCACAAGTTATCGACATTATTTATGTTCACATTGGGTGGTTTATCTCAGTAGTTTTGGTCATAATTTTTTGTCATATTTTATTACAAACGAACTGCGCATATTTATTTCATGAAACCAAAATTTGAAACTATTTTACCACATAAACACTGTGTTTTCCCTATGTGATATCTATTTGATAAAATTGTATTATAAGTTTTACATCGATCATAAATAAAATCCACGGTTAAATTATATATATATATATATATATATAATTGTTTTTTTCAAACTATTATTTTTTTTTGTAAAATTTAATATATTTAAAAAATATATAAAAGTAAACAAGTAATACTCGAAAATCCAATTCTTGTATAAAGTTGTAAATTCGACCATAACTTTTGTTTCTTGTCATACTTTCAAGATTTTCTCAAAATTATAATAAAGTTATGTCCCTAAGCACAATTATTTTTCTTAATATCATTTTTTTTTCATAATGGTAGGATGATATTTTACAAATTTAAGGTGAATTGAAAGGTATATATTGGAGAAAAATAAATAATACGACCAATGCAAATAGAAGATTTATAAATTTATTATTTTAAAATTTTGAGTTGAAAATATTGATAAGTATTGAATATCTTAGCATCTCCTAAAACAAACCCTAACATGATCAACATAAAACTTCTCATGAATGAAAGCTAAAAACAATTATCACCATTGTGGGGATTTTAAAAGCAAGAGATGATGCAGGTAGTGGAAATAATAACAAAATATGAACCTATGAGGTGCCGACAGCTACATGGTAAAAAATGTGGTATAATTTGTGAAAGTGAAACAAAATGTTTTTTTGTAGCACTTTTTGGATGTTGTACTAAGGTGATCCATTGAAGCAGGCCTGTGATGTGTGATTGGGCCAGTGTCTATATTGAATCTGGGTTGTCGCAAGGTGCAACATAAAAAACAACAGATAAGTTACTACTAAGAACATAATTTATTAACGTTGTTTTTTGCGGTCCCCGGCAATTATCGAATTCAGGTCCTTCATGGTTTTTCTGTGTGCAAGAATGTTGTAGATGATATTAATTATCACGTGACAAAGATTAAGTAGATCAAGTCACGATCGAATCGTTATATTTGAATAATTATACTCTTAAATGAAAATATTTATATAATTTTAATTAATAATTATAGTTTTTAATCTAACGATAAGTATTCGATTTAATCGGAAAAGTCTTCTTGAATAGATATTTTTTTTATGGCCGTGATGTGAGTGAATTGTTGTCGTGTCAAGAGTGGAGGAATTCTTTTCTCCACTTCCTCGTGTGGGAATGTTGTATGATTATGAAATTTGTTGACGTGGGTGTTATTGGTGTCAATTTTCAATGTCTGTCTCAGATAACATAAAGGGTTTTTCGAAAGATGATGTGGTACCACAAATGGGGAATATTATTGTCGATGTTTCAACCGAATGAATATGAAGCTAGGCTCACTAGGTTCCTTCTCACAACACAACCATTGACTGGACTAAAACCACAGCATTTGTTTTTCTTCCTTTTTCTCCTCAATTCCCCCACGCCAACTCTAGTCATATCATTCTAAAAAATATCAAATTCCCCAAAACAAAAATACCATATTTTCACTTAATTCAGTTTTTTCCTTTAAGAATTTATGATTTTCTTATTATCTATTTGTCAATGGTACAAAATTATATTCGTGGTTAAAAATACTCATTCGAAAGACACAAATTTAAATTTAACTTTCACACCAAGTAAAAATGAAATTTGATAATTAATATATTGATGACTAATGTTAGATATCAATTTATAATCAAATTTATAAATTAACTATAATTTCTTATTTATAATAGATAATGTATTTGGCATCAATAATTTTTTAGTTTATAGATTGATATTTAAAGTTTTTTTTTTGTTTTTAAAATGATTTTTTATTTAATAATTTTTTTATAAAGTAAAAGCAAACCTTTCTCTACTAGCGTAACTTTTTGTTCCCACTTTTAAGCAAATGTATATTCTCTAAATTATTCACGCACACGTATACACTTTTCTAAATTTATATTCGTAAACAATACATCATATTAATTCATCAACAAAAGATAACTTGAGCACTCCAATAACAAATATAAGTTTATATAAGAAACTCTACATTAAGTTCCATTTGTAGATGTTCAAGTTTTAATGCATTTCAATATGGCATCATCTATAACATGTAGGATTTGTTTAAATTATTTATCGTAACTAACATCATTTGTCAAAGTGAGTCCAAAAAAAAAAAAAAAAAAGTCTCTTTTGTAAGTCACGTGATACATTGTTAGTTTTATGTTACAGTGATTTCAGAAAAAAATGTATACTCATGAAATTAAAAGAAAAGGAGGCATACTACATATGAGCGTTTTGAATTATTAACGTTACAAATAATAAAAAGTTTAAAATATAAACAAAATTCCGTTGTCGTCCAGCGGTTAGGATATCTGGCTTTCACCCAGGAGACCCGGGTTCGATTCCCGGCAACGGAAATTTTTAAGTTTTTTCTTTTTTTTTTTCTCTTTTTTTTCTTTATTTTTTTCTTTATTTCTTTCTTTATTTTTTTCTTTCTTTTTTTTCTTTCTTTTTTTTTCTTTTTTTTCTTTCTCTTTTTCTTTTTTTTTCTTTCTTTTAATTTGTTTTGTTTCTTTCTTCTTAATGTTTTTTTTTTATTTTGATTTTCTTTATTTTCTTTCTTCTTAATGTTTTTTTTCTTTTTTCTTTATTTTGATTTTCTTTCTTCTTCAAATTGCGCTTCACTTCACACTTGGTTTTAAAGAGCTATGTGATCTAACCTTATATTCAAATATGTGAACTGATTCTATTTATATTAGTTGTATTTATTTAAAATTTTGAGAAACAAATTGTGAAATGTATTAAAAGTTTTGACTGCATAAATTATTTGTTTTCATAAATTTAAGGATATAATATTTCAAAAGTTTGGTGATAGTGTCACGCTGAAAAAAAACACAACTTTGGTACTTGGTGGTTTTTAGTGGGAAGAGACGTTAAAAACTCATCACCAATTATTCATGAACACAGCATGACAATGTTTTCCGTGGAATAACATGCTTCTAGAGGGGTACTAATTTAAGAAACCTTTTCGAAAACTAATCGTTCAAAGTATGATGAGATATATTCCAAAAACAATGAATGAAATATTTGCGTAATGGGACAAACACAAATGGGGTTAAGGTTGCACAAGAAAAGGAAGTACTAAGATATAAAAGGAGAGATAAGTGAAAGAGGGTGCAAAAACTAAGAGAAACATGGGAAAAAAGTATAAAAATTGGGAGAATGTGTATAAAGGGTGATAAAAAAAGGCACTCATTAACGAAGTAATTTAGAAATGTAGCAAAAAATTCAAAAAAGAAATGTAAAAATAAAAAAGACATTGGGCTGGATAGCTATTGCATTCACCTATTGGGCCCTGATGGTCCCGTGTTTCGATGAATTAATTATGTATTGGTCTAATTAGCGTGTAAGAAGAGATTAATTTTTAATCTATTTTTGATAATTTTAATCAAGGATAAAGTATGGGGTACAACATTTTCTTACAACAAATTATTGGATAATTTTAGGCTTCAAGTAGATCTGTAAAACACCCAATCGAATTACTTGCGCACTGAGAGAGATTCAGCATGAATCTTCTGAAGACGATGATGTTTTCTTAAAGAAAACAGAAAGTATCATGGTGAATGAAATGGCCTAAAGAGAGAAGAATGAATATCTTAAATCTTTTCCCTATTACGTAATTCGTTATAAAAAATCGCATATAGAAGAGAATCGATTCCCCAATAAAGTAAAAGGAAGGAAGACATGGTGATTTGAATTCATATATATATGAGACAACAAAGCCAATTTGTTTGAGCTTGGTTTATATCAGATTCAGAAGCCTTGCACCAACAAAACATCATAGGAAGAACAGCAACAAAAATTTAGAGTATCACATACCAGCTACATGGAAAGAAGAAAACCATATCAACATCTCTTCGGTGAAGATTTCAGCACGATGAGACTTGTCCTCTGCTACCAACGAGAAACGGCAGAGTGGGCATGTTTTATGGTGACCCTTAAGCCATCTATTTACACAAATCTTATGGAATTTGTGAGAGCAAGGAAGAACACGGATTTCATCTCTGGCCTTTAACCTTGACAAGCACACACAACACCAACAATCTTCGTTGAAATTGGTGATGTAAGAAGGTAAAGGGGCATCCTTGTTCCTTTGTCCCTCGGCTAGGCCAATTAGGTTGGAGACAAGTGAGACCAAGCTTTTCAGAGTCATCTCATTTACTGCTGCCAAACCATGTCAACAAGAACACCCTTTAGAAGAAAAAGAGTTGCAACTAATGGTCACATTTATTGTTTCTTATACGTTTGAAGGTTGGTCTTAGGGTAAGAGTTCAAATGGAAGGTGGAAAAGATCGTGGATTCAACTTTGATGCTAATTTTTGAAAATATAAAATTGGTTGGAAGAGTTTAAAATAAAGAGTGAAAAAGATTATGGACTAACAAAAACTAATTTACTGATAAACAAATAATAGTAATTCCTTAAATGTTTTGCTTGGTTTGAAAGGGTGGTTAGATGAGGTTTGTGTGACAGTTTCTATTGTCCAAACACAAAAGCGGTTACACCAACATCAGAGTGTTACACTTGACCTAGTACCTCATTCCTTTGAGGTAGAATAATACTATAAACTATCGGATTCCTAACTCCAGTGTAATACCTTGTGTCTTCCACTATGTGCTTGATTATGCTTTTTCAACATATTTTTTCTACTACTTGTTGATTCTTACGTTATTTATTGTTTTTTTGTTTTCGTTTTTTGTTGCTCTTTTCATACATTTGGAATGGCGTTCAGGGAAGGCATCATTGGCTTGCATGGTTAATTGAGATAGAGAGGTATTTTGAGACTCATAGGTCGTAGGGCACTCATGTTGAATATTTTCACCAAATCTTATACTTATCTTAGTCAATGAAAACTCATACTCTACTGTTCCCACCCCACGTTTTGCATCAACATGCACAGACATTGCAAATGTAAGGATACTACACTATGTTGTACATGCTTTCAAAGGAATCAATGAGAGTAGAAATAAAAACTTTTGATGCTTATTGATACCTTGAAGTATCTTTTTAAAGGGTTTTTTTTTTTTTTAAATAGATTAATAAATATTTGATGTATGATTGAAAAACTAATATAGTAAAAATTGAGATTTTTTCTATTTCTTAAAAATTAATTAACTCTTTTTAACAACATTTTAAAATACTTTTTTTGCTAAGAGAAAAAGTAAAAACCTTTTTTCAAGTTTGTATAAAAAATATTTTTATATGATCAAAATAAAGTGAAAATTCCTTTTTTCAAAATATTTTTATATATTTCTTTAAACTATTCCTTTTGATTCATCAAAATAAGAAAAGCGAAAATTCCTTTTTTTTTTCTACTCTATTCCTTTTTATTTCTATTGGGTCCTTTTCTTCTCTTCCTTTTGTTAAGTCAAAATCTAAACAGTATTAATCCTTTTTATCTAACTGGTGTGTTTTAAATTATCGGGTGAGTACAGACTAACTCGGGACATTAAGATTAAACTAGATTCGTAAATATTGTCAATTAGGAAAAGTAAGGAATTATTGTTGAATTGGCTGGAGAAATTTCAACATCATGTACGTGTTGATAGCTTTTGAAGTTTAAGCTGTTTCAGTGATGCAGAAGCCTTTTTAAGGCAAAATGCATTGGTAACTTCTATAATGTTTAGTACATATATGTAGCTTTTTATTTAAAACAACAAAACTCTTGAATTTTTAGTCAAAAACATGCTTGCAAAATGCACTATGAAGGATCTGTCTCCATCAAAATAAAGTAGAGTTTAGAAGCAACCACTGCAAACATTTACTTAAAGTCATATTGCAAAGAAACAAATATTTGAACAGACACGTCACAAAGTGTGTCTTTCTTTGATCTGATGTAAGAAGCAAAATCCTGAGAGTCCTGTGATTTACACTCACTTTTTTCTCTTATCTCTTTTAGATATGACAATGAATAATAACATTTATTGATATCGGTAAAAACTAAAATCTCATGATGGATAGCGAACGTAAAAACATGATAGTTACACTACTATATATAGGTGTCACTGCAAACTTTTATCTTTATTTCTTGCTCTTCTTGTACCTACACAAAATGTGAATTACTGAGTTATAACCAAACCAACATAGCAAAGATTTATAGACTGCCACATTAGAGGTGCATCACCAAAGACCCATTAGACTTAGATGTTTCTAACTTTGTTATTGCAAAAGATTATTACCATGTACTATATATTACAAAGCAAAAGATTATTGAAAGTACTCTCGATTTCCTACACCATAGACCAGGTTCATCTTTATGTAAAGCTATTGATTATAGATCTCCAAAGCCTTATATCACTTTAACAGAGGTCACTTCTAACTGAACCAGAAAAAAATTATAACTTCTGTTTCTTAACCAAGTTGTGTATTACTACTAATTTTCACAAGAGTATAATAATAAACCTCGAATTATCCAGTTAGAAAACTCAGGGAGATACAAATCAGCCATTATACAAACAATGAAAGGGAAGGGGAAAGTGAGATTAATTTTTTCAAATTCTTTTCATTGAAGAAAAATATGAATAACACGAATCTTCCCTCCAAGTGAAAACAGTGTAACTTCTTTCTCTCACACAACGTTACACTGTGTCACAGAAAGTTGATCATCTTAGAAAGAACAACAGCAACCAACCCTAAGGAATTGAAATCCAAACATAAAAAAAAAAAAAAAAAAAAAATCTTACAACTTAATCTCAGGCACTTCTTCCATGACTCTCTTCATTTAGAGCTGATAAATTGGTGTCGCTGTCATGTTTTGACGCATCTTCTTCCTCAAGTATCTTCCCATCAGTTGGAACCAAGCACGGTACCCCATTTTTTATCTATCAAGTATAAAGAAAAAAGAAACATAACTACATGAGTCAACAACACTCATCGTTACACTATTGGAGAGAGGGGTAATTTTCCCCTGTAATAAACATTTTCAATACAAACATTTTATAATTCTTCAAGATTCTTGAATTTACAGATAGAACAAACTACAGATTCATAAATGCTGGAAAATGGGGCTTATGCGGTAACCCTTGCGGAGGCAATTAGGATTTCGGAAACAAAACAACATTGTCAGCTGATAAGGATCCTTAAAATTCCCAAAAGGATAAAAAAGGAACAGAAAGTGAAATTGAAATGAAAGAGAAGAGAGGAATTAGAACCGACGGGAAACGCAACGCCAATAGCATCACTGATTAAGGAATTTGATTCCTCACAATACCTGCAAAACCAAAGAAAGATTATTAATAAAAAAATGGTGAAAAATATGAACAGTTATGGAGAAATTGAGAGAGGAAACCTCAGAGGTTGCTTAGAGAGAGGGCAAACGAGGATATCGGTTAGGGTTTTGGCTGCTTTTTGCAGAACCTCTTTACTTCCTCTCACCATTTTCTTTCAACTTCACTCACTCTTTCAAGTTACATTGCTAGGTACACCTATCAAAGTAATTTTCTTAAATTGCAAAATGGCCCTCTAATGAATTTTCGTTATTGTAGGTCTCAGGCTCCATCACGTTTACAGGAAATTACTTTTTGTTTTTCGGACGTAATGCTTAGAACTAACTTTCCTGAAAAATAGCAAAATTAATTTTTTTTTTCTCATTTTTTTGGATAAGTTATGTGGATAAATATTATTTTAAAATATATAATTTTATTTTTATTTATATTATTAATATTTAAAATAAGTAAGTAATGTTTAATTTTTAGTAATTTTCACATATATATATATATATATTAAAAAATTAATATAAGTATGTTAAATTCGTAAAATAAAAATGAAAGATTTATCATGTTTTTAAAATAAAAATTAAGTAAATTTTAAATAGTTAAAACTTAAGAAGTCAAAATTGCATAAAACAAAATATAATAACCAAGATTATGGGTAATTAAAATTAAGAGCTAAAATTACAAAATTAACAAATTTCATTTAATCCATTTATTTTTTATTTTTTTGGGATAGACACTCAATGCTCCTATAAAATTGGTTTTAAAATTTTTAAAAACTTACAATTTGATAAATGTTAATTTCTTAATTATTTAAAGAATCTTTGTTTTGATCCCTAATAAAATAATATTATTTGATCTCCAACATTATTGTCTTCATCTTAATAGAGTATTTTAACCTTGTCCTTAGTATGTTAAACACAATATTGATAATGATATTTTTAATTCGACTTAGATAAACTATATCTTGATTGTGATATTTTTAATGGTTAAAATAATTTAAACTTTATCTTACTTAAAATTTAACTCAATATTTCAAAATATTTTCGACTGACCTCCTCTTAGAATTCTTCATTTCAACCTTAAACATAATATGTTTACCATCGCCTCAAATATATCATTTTCGACTAAATCTTAATCAAATATCTTCAGCTTATTTTTTTATCTATTCCATCTCAACATAGAAGTAACAATTTTACAATTAAAATTAAGTATAGCGTTTTTATAAAAATAGTTTCAACTTTAACTTGACAAAAAAAAAATAACTAGTAATTTTTCTATAAATAATAATATTAATTTAAAAAGCATTAAATTTTACCAAAATTATGTTTGGAACCCCTTACATAAGGGAGAAAGAAAGAATGCAAGTTTTTAATTTTTGAGAAAGTGTGACTGATAGGTCCGATTTTTTCAAATAAATAATCAGATTTGTGACATGAAGTACGTAATATTTTTTTAGTCCACACTCCCATATTTGGAAAGCGAAAGTTTTCGAATTAATAATTTTATGATTATTTTTGAAAAATATCACATAGTTATTTGATAATTCTTTTTAATTTACTCACATATAATTAATGATTGACCATGTGAAAAAGAATAAAGAACAGAATCTCTTATATCTCATTTTTTATATTTTCACAGTCTTTAAAATTTTTCAATACATATAATATTTAATACTATAATTATATCCTTTCTAATATTTTGTATCGTAATATAACTTATAAAATTTTATAAGTCTGTGTTGCAATCAAATCCCCATTAAATTCTCAACATCAGGATGTGAATTCAAAGGAAGATTTATTGTAGATATTTGATTTTAAGTATATAAAAGTAATGTTTTTCAGGAAAGAAATTTTGTAAACCAGCCCATTGAGAAAACGTGCTACACATTCTTCTTTTAACCAAGTGCACTTTCATAAACACTTAGATTTGACCTAATTTTAAAGAGTACTCAGTGATATGCTTTTGAATCATTAATTGTTTTTAATGATATATGAAATTAACTAAATATTAGTTTTTTTTTTTTTTCAATTAGTACAAAATATATATTAAGAATACAAATAATTTATACAATTATTAAATATTTGTTTACACAAATTTATTCATGTCTTATTTTAAAAGAAAAAAAAAGAAATTATTGTTTTCATAACTTCAAATTAACTAATATATAAGTTCATATTTAAAAACTCTTTCATGTATTTTTTTTTTCTAAATTTTCTTCGTACTTTTCAATTTTACTTTTGGTTGATGGTATATAAAGAAAAAATGGGCAATGAAAAATACTAAAAATACATTTTATGCATCATTAATTATAAATATTACGAGTCACAATTTATAATTTTTTACACTAGTTATTTAAAGTTTGTTTGACGAAAGTATTTTAAAAGTTACAAATGTGTAATTTGTTAACCGTTATAACAAGTTTAATTTAACAAGAAAGCAACATAACCTGAAACAGTGTATTATAGGCATGCTTTGATGAAACGCACCGTTTAGTGTTTGCATCGTGAACACAACACAAGGTACCGTCTGTGGTCTCTCCACAGAAGAGGACGAGCTGAGAAGAGAGGCATGTTCGCCGTTAATGGCGATTAAGCTTTCTCATCGGAAAAAAACTGTGAAACCCAACCGCCAAATGAATGGCCAGAGTCTCCACGCGCCAACGGTTCCCATTCCGAATCACCTTTCTTACGCGCCCCATCACCACCACTCGCACGTCATATTCTTCGCTCACTGAAGCGAAAAAGCCAGGATTTACGCTCTTCTCACAATTCGAAACGCTTCTTCGAAACTCGTGCCAAAGTGCTCGCCACCTCCTTCAAATTCAAGCCTTCCTCGTCACTTCAAGCCTCTTCCGCAACCCCTTCTTGGCACGTACCGTTTTGAGCCGAGCCTCCCGTTTATGCGACGTCGCTTACACCCTTTTGATCTTTCGCCATATTAACTCCTCCGACACCTTCTGCGTCAACACCGTGATCAACGCCTATTGTGATAGCGATGCACCTCATCAAACTGTTATCTTTTACTTTCGCGCTTTGATGGGTGGGTTCTTTCCGAATAGCTACACCTTTGTTCCACTCATTGGCTCGTGTGCGAAGATGGGTTGCATTGATTATGGGAAAGAGTGCCATGCGCAGGCCACCAAGAATGGTGTAGACTCTGTGTTGCCTGTCCAGAACTCTTTGATTCACATGTATGCTTGTTGTGGGAGTGTTCAGCTTGCTAGGGTGGTTTTTGATGGCATTTTGACAAGGGATTTGGTCTCGTGGAACTCGATCATCGACGGGCATATGATGGCTGGGGAGCTGAATGCTGCACACCGACTGTTTGATGAAATGCCTGAGAGGAATTTGGTTACTTGGAACGTAATGATTAGTGGGTATTTGAAGGGTAGGAACCCTGGATATGCGATGAAGCTGTTTCGCACAATGGGTGGGTTGGGAATGAGGGGTAATGCCAGGACTATGGTCTGTCTGGCTACAGCGTGTGGTCGGTCTGGTAGACTCAAGGAAGGGAGATCGGTTCATGGGAGCATTGTTAGGATGTTCGTGAGGTCAAGTTTGATTATAGATACGGCTTTGATTGATATGTACTCTAAGTGCAGGAGGGTGGAGGCTGCGCGGAGAGTGTTTGAGAGGATGACAGAAAGGAATTTGATTTCATGGAATGCAATGATCTTAGGGAACTGCATTCAGGGGAATCCTGAAGATGGACTAAGCCTGTTTGGCGTAATGGTTGCGATAGATGGAAATGAGAGAGAAGAGAGTTTGAGGTTGCTCCCTGATGAAGTAACCTTCATTGGCATTCTTTGTGCCTGTGCTCGGTCGGAGCTTTTGGCTGAGGGCAGGTCTTACTTCAAACAGATGACTGAGGTGTTTGGTCTGAAGCCAAATTATGCTCATTTTTGGTGCATGGCAAACCTTCTTGCGAATGTGGGGCTTATTGATGAGGCAGAAGGGTTTCTGCAAAGCATGGCAAAATTTGATGGGCATATGTCATGTGAGTCATTGTTATGGGCAAGTTTGCTTGGTTTGTGTCGTTTCAAGAGGGATGTGTACTTGGGGGAACGAATTGCTAAGCTTCTTCTTAACTTGGATCCTAAGAACCTGGTCTGTTACCAGTTTCTACTGATCATTTATGCCGTGTCTGGTCAATGGGAGAATGTTTCTGGAGTGCAAAAGCTGATTAAGGAAAGAAGGTTAGGGATAATACCTGGAAGCAGTCTTTTGGACTTGAAAAATATAGTTCACAATTTCAAAGTATCAAATAAAGACCGAGAGGGAATTGAAGAAGTAAATTCGATGATGGATGAACTAGCTCATAGATTCAGGTTGCCAAGTGCGGATTTAAGTCGGTCATAAGTAGGCCACAAAGAAAACACTAGCTAGATTATCAGAGAAACCCTTCAACAAGTAGTGTAAGAATTTCAATTCACATTCTTTTATATTATAAGCTGTCAGGAATTTTGTTGATCCAGAGATCTACTCACTCAACAATCACGTAGGATCCCAGTTTTATACGGATACCAGTGTGTTCCTTGGGGCATGCATATTCACACAAGTCCCAATTTTGTATTGAGATTTTGGATTTATGATTAAGCTTATAATCTTACATCGCTTGTGCTGAACATACATTATGGTATTCAAAATGATTCCCCAAGGAATGTGACAAACATGTATTTATTTAAGCTTTTAAAATTTACGAAAAAACTAGTTGGGTTATGTTTAACAATTACATTCGTATTACGCTTTTAAAACCCGGGCCTCATTTATTAAAAAAATGTGCATTTTAAAATAGTAAGGAACATAGTTTGTATACCTCATCCCAAAAAAAAAGTTATATATTAAAGGAAAGATTTTCGAATATATGAACACATCGAAGATACCATGACGCTAAACTACTATTATCGGCAAATACTAACCAGTGTCACTAACTTAAGAAAATTCAGTTATTTCTTTTCATAATAAAATACATAAAAATAAACTTTCGTCCGTAATTACATTGGTTCTCTAGATTCATTGTCTATAGTTAAAAACTGAAATCACGTTTTTGATTTGATTAAAATTTTCTGATCAAAATTCCAAATTCTCTTGATAAAACATCCCAACAGTACAGTTTATCAGAATATTTAATTTCTTCCACCGTAAACCCCTCCTCTAAAATCACTATAAACGCAGAAATTTGATCGATGAACCAAGAGAAACGATTTGCTTAATGGGTAAGTAAAATACATACATCAATTCTTCCACAGCGGTGCCTAGGTAAATTCATCACCGGTATGCTCTAGTTTTTAAAAGTAGTGATCAAGAACTATAACTCGTACATGAGTGTTTGATATTCTGAATGACTTTTGTTGCCTTTTGGACTAAGGAATAGCAGTATGAGAAACTGCTTGGTAAATGGTGTCTCCAAATCTTTGCTCAACTGCAACATCTTTACATATTAATAACCAATATAGTGTGGTCTTAGCACTGTGGCACCATTTTAGGTGCTTACACTTATTATCATGTAACATACGGGATGATGATAATTTAGGAGCAAAAGGCAGGACATTATTGAACTCAATAACCCTCGTTTCAGAATAATCGCTTCCACTCATCACAACTATTACTTACAATTCAAGCGCTCTTAACGTTCATGAAGGAAGATAATTCTGACTCGAGAACGCAGTCAACATAATTAGTCTGAAATAGAAAACAAACAAGTATATAGCATAGGTAAATCTACAAGGAAGATCTTTGAAAAACAGACAAGCATAGCATAAAACCACATGGCAGATCTTTGATTCAGATTTTTTGAGCTTAACAAAATCATTCAAATGCCCATTGATTTTCCCGACGAACTTCCTCTTCTTCCTCAGGGGTGAAGTCATTCTTAATGTTAAAGGTCTTGCGAATTTCCTCTGGAGTCTTCCCCTTGATCATGTCTGCTACAGTCTGGCATGTAAGATCCAGCAGGCTCTTGATGTTCAGGTAGTTCGCAGCCTAAAAGCAAAATTGTCTCATTAATACGCAAAAGTGTAGACTTAGCCTACTAAATAAACAGAATATACATTGGGACGAGATTCTTCATAACCTACTATGACATTAAAATAAAAAGAAGTTCATTTCAAATTTTCTTCCCTTGTAGGAGTCCTATATTAGTTTTCCATTTCACAAATTATCCAAACATGAAAAAAAACGAAAAGTAGTAGGAATTCCAAGACTTCAACTAGTAAAGAAATAGAGTAGATAAGGCAATCCTTCGCTCAAGTGATCCATCCATACATGGAAGGAGAATAAGGAAATGTAATAGCAATTCTAAGTTACCAAGTTATTGTTTTCACTCTTAATAGAGATGAGAGGATAGGCACATTACATAAAAAATGGGAAATTTCAGATAAAGAATTAAGTGCGAGCCAAATGAATCAAGAGATTCGTGTTTGGTTGGGGAAGGTATCATACGCATCTTGAAATGAATGGAAAGAGATACTACTTTCATGAAATGAATATTTGAAACTCAGAAGAATTAGGAGTAGAGATCGTTGAACAACTTGAAAAAGCACAGGCGTAATTAAGGAAAGTTGATTCAAAAGCAGGTCGTTTTCTGTGAATGGCATTGCAATTTGCAAACTATTAAAAGGTATAGATTTTATTTCTCTAAAGTGATCTTCATTTTAGAAATAAATGCAGGAGACCTCAGCCATTGGTGAAGAATTTACAGACGAATATGAGATGCACAAGAAACTACAGCATTGAATGAATCACAATAAAAATTCCCAAAATTTAATGGGAACACAACAATCTTAAGGAAACAGTTCACCTCTACGAGTTCAGACTCTAATTACAAACGCGCAAATTGGGTTACCTAATAATGTTTTAGAGAAATTAATTTTTTCCAGGTAGCAGCACATACCAGTCCGCTCAGAAAAGATAAATAAACTCGTAGAAATTCCATAAACATGACTCTTAAATGTGACTCCCAGAATGTAAGAGTTTTCCTATTATAGATAATAATATTAAAACTCTATTAATGAAACACACGCATAACATAATTCATTTAGTACAACAATAATTCAATAGTTCAAATTCACGATAAATAAAAGTGCCAAACCACAATAAGTATGATAGTACATTATTGGTAAATAAGATTAAACACACAAATGATCAAATCATATATAATTTCATAAGCACATAATTTCTTAAAGAGAAAATGCTTCAAAAAAAATTAAGTTCTTTAAATATTTTGGGTACTAATAAAAACACCGTCATCATAGAGTCGATGAAGGGAACAAATAACATTAATTTCAAACTCGTACTCACATCTTGAAGCGAGGGTTTAAGCAAGTTCACAAAAGTTTACCCAAGTTGTCAGAAAATGGTTTGATAGAGAGTTAACTCAGTTTTCTCTACCCAGTATAGTAAACTCGCAAGAGTTCAAGAGACAATTACAGAATTAGACAACCTTACACCCTTAGATATAATAAATAAACCGTTCATTTTCATGTGAGCCAATACAAGCACAACAAAACAGCAACCCCTAACACTGCATCAAACTCAACCAACCACAAAAATCATCTAAAATCTCAGACACGGTCAATAGAAAACATCAGGTCACATAATTCGCACGATAGCAAGTTTGCAGCTACACACAACTCGAAGAACCTACCAGCATCACCACGGATCACAGCAAGTAATGACAACCACACGCAAAAACGAAAAAAAAAAAAAAACAGATTCCCAAACATTAAACACCAGCTCCATAAATTACAGAGCACCATAGCGCATAAACGAGAAGAATAAATCATCAACTAGATACCTAAGTACTATCCTAGTTCCTAAATAATCAAATAATTATTATTTAGTAACAAATTTGCAGAAACAGTCTCCCGAGTATTAAATATCAATCAATTTAGTCTTTACATTGACATATTTTGCTAGAATACACAGATACTAATTAGTGAGATGTGATATATTTTACTAATATACAAAGATACATGCAGAGACTAATATATGAGAGTTTTCAAGATTGAAGATACTATCTAGTATGATTTGAAACAAAATTCTAGGGTTAAAATTCAAAAGATTTTGGAAAAGGTTAACTGACCAGGATGAGATCGAAGAGCGTGGCTTGGTCGACCTTGACGAAATCAGCGTCCCAGGCCTTGAGATCTTCCTCAGAAGGTTTGTCGTCGGGATTGGCGGCATCGACGTGTTTTTTGCAGTACTCGATAACTTTGGCGAGGATCTTGCTGGTAACGTTTGGGAGAGGGATGCCGCTGTCGGCGCAGTCGTCCTCAATCATGTGCTTTATGGTCTGCGACTCCAGCGCCACCGCCTCGTCCACCTCGAACGCCTCCCCGTCGGAACTCTTCAGGGTGATCTTCCTCGCCGATGACATGATGATATGTCGACGATGATGATTATGATTCCGAACGAAAGAAACGAAAGAAAAGGGAAAGTCACGAACCCTAACTTTTCTCTGATTGAGATGAAAAGGCAAATAACTCACTCGGGCTTTATTTATAGTGCAAGAAGACCAACTCTCTCTCTCTGGTTACGTTAGGTTTGATTTATCCGTAAGATCATCATCACGCCCTCGTGTCTATCCAACAGTTATTCATCGCAAATAATAGTTATTAATAAATATATAAATAATAATTTTATTGATTGACGACATTATTAAAAAATTTACTAATGGGTTAGTTTGTTTAAAATGTTTTAAAAAATAATTAGTAAACATTTATTATCATTTTTTTTTATCTATGTACATGAAATTATTTCTTATGATTTTCGGATTTTTTTTTTCAACTTTGTATTGCCAAATGAGTTATGGATTTTTCTCTTTATGTGGAGATGCTTGATTATTTCGGCCATATGTTTTTTTTTTCTTGCTTTTTTATTTTGTTTTAGCTTCCCCTAGAAGTCACGAGGGTTATATTTCTTTTAATAAGGCATGAATAATTCTAAGTATAATTGAATTTAATTTGCTTAAACAAAAACTCAAAATTCGATTATTTAAATAAAGCTTATCGAATAGTTGTTTTACTTCACCATTCTTTCATTTACAAAAATTTGAGGGAGAAAATAGATATTCACGTGTTTTTTAAATTACTATAAAAATATACTATTCAGTTTTCTTAAACAATTTCCTTCTAAAGTTTTAAACAATTTTAAACCATATTTGTACATTAATTATCTAATTTCACTATATTCTCTCATATGTTTTTCAATTTTATATTTTATGAATGTTAATTAAATAATTTTTTCTCCAACTGTTAATACTAACTCAACTTTTTATGAGATTAACATTTATAGTACATTTTCAATGTAATTTTTAAAATCTCATTATTTTCTCTTTTCCTCTGCATTTTTACGTGAAGCGGTTAATGAATGTCAAATTTTTGCGATAAATGATATTTTAAACTTTTATAGTATTTATTTATTTATTTTGAATTTTATTTAATTTTCAATGATAAAAGAGAAAAAAATAAAAAGTATTACTTCTATTTGAAATTTTTTTAAAAAGGATATATTCTAAAAATCACTGTTAAGGTAGTGCTTTTTTTTTTTGTAAAGTTGTTATTCACGAAACATGTAAGATAGACAGAAAACTTCAAGTGGTGGAAAAAAATGAAAAAACTATTTGTTGTTGTAGATATTATTAGAAACCGCAATAGTTATGATTTCAATAAAAAAACAATTGAGTAAAAAACTATGGATATTAAAAAGAAAACTAGCGAAAGATATAGTAGTAATATATAATAATTATGTTTGTTAATTCATAAATCATTTAAGAAAATAGTAGCATATGAAAAATATTGGATTGAAAGAAAAATTACTAGAATGATAGATACTTTTTCATTCCTATAAAGAATATTTTTTATATAAAACTTTGAAATTTGTATCAACTCTTATTTTTTATAGAAAAAATTCACATATATCTAAGAGAGACTTTATTATTATAATATTCTATCTTAAAGAGTACATTTTTTATATCTCACTGTGATACATTTTATCTTATCATGATCTATCTAAAAATTAAAGTATATTTTCTCATCTTAGAAGAAAAATATTACTATGTTTATAAAGTAATATATGCTTAATAATGAATCAATATTAAATTACACAATTTAAGAGTATAATATAATTTAGAATTAATATGTATCAAAAGTAATTTATAATTACATTAAGTAATGATAATGAAAAAGATTTCAATACGGTAAGTTTTAACTTTTTTTTACATGATTTAATTCTAACATTCTTATTACTTTCATAAAATATTTTTATAAGATCATCTTCAATATTAAAAAAAAATAAAAACTTTTAGATTTAGATTTGTGTTTGGTGTTGCTCATAGCGTCATATCATTCATAAGAAACAAAAATATCATTTTATTTTAGTAAAAAAAAAATAATGAACTCAAACATTAATTAGTGTTAGTTTTTCATTGATTACATTTTTTTATCATGATTATAGTTTTTTTCAATCAAGGTTGTTAAAAATTGTTTTTTTTTTCTATTATGTTTTTCAACTTCAATTGTGTGTGTAGATTTAAAGATAATGAATATGTATCAAAATCTTTTCCTTTCAAGGTTGCTATAAATTCTACATGTCATCTTCATATATTTATCGGTTATAACTAAACATGTTCAACTTCAAATATGTGTATTATATTTGTGTGGTCTATAACATATTTTTCTTAACTTTCACTTTTATTTTGATTAATTGTTTCTGAATACTATTTATATTATATTCTATCAAAAATTATAAAGGTTTTTTTTAATTGTTTATTATTTTCGTATTTGTTATGGGTCTATTAAATTCTTATCGATTTTGTTCTCATATTGCATCCTTTGTCACACGTTGAATAAAAAATGAGCCACTTTGTCCTCTTACATCAGAAAAAATTTACAAAATCTACAATAAATAGTACAAAAAGTTGAGAAATTATGTGTAGAACTATATATCAATTGGTGTCATATTCATATTCAATTTTATCCCTTTTTGTGGGTACAAAACACTAACTTTTTGAATTGAAGAAAAATGTTAATGTTTCTTTGGACTAACAATAATTGTAACATTTTCTAACCAATATTTTATTCGTTGTCTCAAACTCACTGTGGAACCTTCTTTTCACTCTAATAGTCACCCCAAATCAATTTTCCTAATCTTAACTCATTGTTAAGCTTTTCTTTTAAAGTTTTTTTTTTCATTATACGCTTTTGTCACCATATTTCTACATGGAGCTATTGCTTCCTGCACCCATCAAATTTCTACCCACATTGGATTTTGTTTTCCATAACACACTAAAATAATTCCAACCCCATGTCCATTGCGCTTAATCTCCAAATCCTTTATTTGGTATATCTCAACAATGGTTGGGTTTCTTTGAAGGTCAATGTTGTGACCATGGATTAGATGATGTTTTATTGAAGTTTCTGTTATTTTTATAGGATAATTATATTTTAATCAACTTTTTTTGACTCACTTTTAATTCATTACTTCAATCACCATTAGATCATCTATTTTTATTTTTTTAGTGATGTGATGTAATGTGATGATCTAATGGTGATTGAAGTAGTGAATTAAAAGTGGGTCAAAAAAATAGATTAAAGTATCATTATCTTTTTTTGTATTAGTTGTTATTAAGATATTTTGTTGTTGGAATGTATTGAGATTTCTCATGCTTCCTATTGGTTTTTGTCCTAACCAAGGTTAATAGATCTTTAATTTTTAGTGTTTAGTACTCTTGTCTTGAATTTCTAGGATTTTCTTCTTCTTTGTGTCTAGTAAGGTTTGTTCTCTTCAGGATTGCAATTAGGTCATTCTTTTTTTTTTTTCTCTTATTTCATTAATGTGTGTGTGTGTTTTTTTTTTGTTATTGTATACGACTTTTTTGTCTTGACAAAATATTTCATTTTATTCTAGGTTTTGGTGTCAAATCGAAAAACACAAACAAATATTTACAATCTGTCAATGCATCAAAACAATAATGCTCTTAGTTATGAAGAAAAAAAAACTAAAATAGAACAAGATTGATTTTTCTAATAATAGACTTTCACTTGACGATTCCAAAGGTCAAAATAAAAAATCATCACAAACTTGTAATCAAAATTTCAAATTATCCAATAATAAACAACGCGATAAACGTAATTTCATTGAGACCACTTGGTAAATATTTCAACCAATTTTTTTTTCCTTTCTCTCTTTTAAAGGTTTCGAAAATTACACTCATTCCTAACCTAGAAAACCTCATCCACTCACCATAAATGAGACAAAATAAACTTCATTATTTTAACTTTTTTTAAACATATTATTAAAGGTCAAACCTAACAATTAACAAACATTAGTAGTTAACCTTGAACTCTTTTGATCTTAGGAGAAATATCATTGAAAATTAATAACCACAAAATAGGGGTGGTAATGTGAGTCACCTACATTAAACTAGGTTTTGTTGTCCCATCGCAAAAGAAATGCGCGCTAATTTTTCTCTCTTCTTCTGTCCCACATAACATATGATATGCATAAGGATTGTTTATTTTTTTATTTTGAATTAACAAGTATAATATAATATATCAAAAAAACAAAAAACAAAAATGTACTTTAGACGTAACCAATAGAATATTAGTTAAAAAAAATAACAATTATACAATTATACTTTTTGAATGTTGATTTTCCAATTATGACTATTAAAATTCTAAAAATCATTAATCAGGTTAGGTTCATACATTTATCTGAATATGTAATTAATAACATTTATATTTATACATATGTAACTAATACAAATAACAATGGTTGCATTATAAAGTATTTATCTTTCCGTTTAATATTAAAAATACAAAATTTATTTTTATAATTTAAATTTACTTGTGCTATACAGACCGGTTAAAATGGACCAATGGATCCAAAAATTTAATTTGTCCCACACTTTTTTATATTTACAAGTCCGCTTTCACGACTCATATCACATTGTCACCCTACCATACAAATAATAATAAATAAGTCCTTAAATGTATATACGCTGTGAATTAAAAAAAATTACTCAGGTAGATCGATGAAACACCTAGTAGTATAGTTTTATTTTCCCAGTATCTTGATCCGAAGGTTAAGGATTAATATTTTTTTTTATAATAACAAATTATTTCTGATGCAATAAATCCGTTTTTTAAAGGTTAAGAAACTCAAATGCCATGTAAACCTTTTGGAACTTTTAATAAACCAATTTTTTTTTTAGCAACTGACATGGGGTTACTTTAACCTCAGAAAAAAATGAAATATGAAAATTATGGTTGAGTAGTGAAAACACACGTTTTTGTTTTTTTTTTTTACATAGTTATTTTAGTTAAAAAAAATATTTGAAGAATAAAATGATAAAATGATAATTTTAATTTAAAAAATAATTAAATTTAAACTAGTGATTACTTGAAAGATAAAAGTGTTAAAAATTTGTGTACAGCAAGAAAAAGAATTCTCTTTTAATTATGTTATAAATAGCTTATTTATTCGAAGTAATATTCTTTCCTATACTTATTTCAACGTGAAAAAATACAACTTTAGAAAGCCTAATAATGTTTAGGGTTTAAAATGTTGAAAAGTTCGATCCAAGTCAAGTTCTTTAAAGGACAATGATACTTTAATTCATTTTATTGATATATTTTTAACTTATTACTTTAATCACCATTAGATCATCACATTATATCACTTGAAAGAATCAAAATAAATGATCTAATAGTGATTGAAGAAGTGAATTAAAAGTGGATCAAAAAAGTTGGGTTAAACTATCTTTATCCTTTTTTAAAATTCACTAGTCTGGCTGTTTTCCCTATCAGTGCATTAGAATGAGCAAATCCAAGTCTGTGCCCTCAAATAGGTATCCAAACACTCTAAAACATTCACTGGGTGGGTTGGGTTGATTCATATATTTTTGGATGGACACAACAAAATACTAGTTGAAGAAATAACGAATATCAATCAGGTAACACAACAATATAACGAAATATGGAGAAATAAGAAAAATTTAAAATCTAAAGAAAAAAAGAAGAAGAAATTCCCAGACACCGAAAAGGGGTCACAAAACGGCAAAAATGGAAAGTGTGGGAAGAATGGCTTGAGTGGAGAGTTCATTAAAAGCTGTTGCAGGGGTGCTTGGTTTGAATTTCAGTACCAGTTGAAGTGCAATTGCCATGGACATATGAGATTGGAACCATGTGTTGTACTGTTTCGTTTTCTTTGGGTCAATTCAAACACAACAGAGACAAGGGATTGCAATTACCTACCACTGTCGTATAGTTATAGTATCCGCTGTGGGGCGTTTTGGTCAGTTTGGTTTCGACTAGTTCGTTCGAGGAGTACGAGGGCAATAAGTTCGTGCACGTACTAATATTGACCAGAATGAAAACTTTTCATATTCACCAAATGAAAGATAGCAACTTTTCGGATTGGTGCAGAATAAAATGGTCGAACTGCAAAAATCATTTAACCGAACTGAACAGAAATGACTTGTTAAAAGAGAACAAATGATGAATAAATATGTCAAGGCTGATCCATTTTTACTCACCACCTTAAAAAATCAACACCTCTGCATTCAACTTTATTTTTCGTTTGTGTATGAAGTAAATATTAATCGATATCAACAAAACCTAGGGTTAGCTAATCAAATGAGTAATGACATAAATAGATGAAAGGTTTCAGTTGTACGCATGAGAAAACATGCCAATAAATTAACTCGGACTATATTAAACCAGGGGGGAAAATAGGTTTATGATACAGCATCAACTATATCTAGAAACAACTTTTCTCGAGAACAATGAAATAAAGTCACTATCTATACATAGTTAAAACAAGGCCAGGTGCGGTGAGAATAAAAATACATAATTCCTGCCTTCCTGTGAATTCTAATACAGATAGCCTCTACAATTTACCATGGTCTCCAAGTCACCTTGAATTCGCAAACAAACCAATGATGATTTCATTTCTTAGTTAATATTCCATGTACTGAGATGGTGGAGGGCTTGTTTTGGCCTTCTCAGGACCTGCAAAATGGTTTAATATCAGAAAATGAGACAGTACAGAGAAATTGATAATAAGCCAGATCCAAATTCAACAGGTTTTGCTGAGAAAATGAAGGACGATCATGACACCTACTAGGTGAATTAGCACTTTGAACAAGATGAAGTTCCCAATATTATATTAAAGCAATTTGAGGAATTAGGAGGACATACCACTGATCCCACGGATCTCCACTTCTCTCCATTCTTGCACAAGGGCACAGCAGCAACACATCAAATGAGAGAGGAAATCATCGACAAAGCCCCCCTAGCATAGAAAGTAGCTGTGGGTAAAAAAATTCAAAGAAACCAACAAATGTGTATGCATCATACTAATTCCAGTGCTCAAATTTTGACACATCTATAATTTTAACTCGACTTGAAAATTGGATGAACAGAACCTACTTTTAATAATAAGAGTTGGTACGAATTGCATAAACATGGATTAATAATACTGAATAATATGACCATGCTTAAAAAAAGGTGGGCACTATGGAACATGTCCAGTAGAATATGAGACATTTACAATGAATATGCAATGTGCATCTTAAAAGCTTATGATATCCAAAAATCCCAAACACTAGTTGTACCAAAAAAGAGGGAATGAGATGTCATATTTATGCAGAGAAGGAAGGAAGTATTACTGTGATGTTCAACATCTTCCGAAGTTTCCTCCTTACGCAGCAAGTATAGCAACAACAAGACAAAATTAATGAATATGCCATCAAGTCATTACATGCTTCTCCAGAGGCTGAAAAAAAAAAGAAGAAGCTGAAATCGTAGTAACAAAGCCTCAATAATGCTCATAGTGTTTCAAACCAACCAGATTGAAGGTAAGAATAACAAGCAAAGAGAAAGTTTTGTAACTGAGAACCCTTAGCATTAACTTTTAACTTATGGAAAAGTTCTCAATTACATAAAAGCATGTCATTATTATGTCAAATTAGATGAACATGGGATTATGTGGCACAAGATGTCACCATGATACTACAGAGGCTGTCCTCAAAACAATGTTTTAACTAAATTTATTAAAATTAAGGCTTTCCAAATAGTGGGTCTGCATGGGCCTGGGTGGTCTGAGTCTTTATCATCTTTGGTCTCCACAACAAAAGAAAGGGCACACAAGACTTCAGCTATTAAAGGCCCATAAGAAAGATTCATGATCCATTTAATAGTAACACATTATATCATAGCTAACTTACATATGGGCCTGTTTCTTGCAACAGAAGCAATCTTTGAAAATGTTCCACATGGATAGAAGAATGTCTTCATACCTGCAGTGCAAATGTTATACTTGTTATTAGGAATTGGAAGTACACAGGTATTGGATGCTCTCCTGAGCTAACTTATTTTTATGTGTACTATTTCCACGTTTTTTTTTTTCATTCAAAGGACAGATGTCCAGTTCTTACGATAATTTCTATCCAATCACAACATAAGAGATTTTCAAAGCTCTATGACGCTATCCCTTGACAAACCATTGACCTCTAATTCTTTCTAAATGGTTACTCTAACTAGAGATAGTGTAACCTCTATCTAATCTATTCTCCTAATTGATGTTTCTTCAAGACATACCCACATAAGTCCAAACTACCAAAGAGAAGCTTCTACCATTTTTTTCTTGAGTAGGTATGACCCCAAGTGTCCATATATTTCATTCATTCATAGTCCTATCTTGTCTAGTATGAGCACCGATTAACCCAACATTTTCTTCTATGCTAAATCGACCCTATTTTGTCGTTATACTTTTACCACCCAATACTCAGTTGTATAAAACATTAACATGCTTATAACTATACGGTAACTTTTGACTTAAGCTTCAGTCTTATATATCCTATTTTCTAATTCTCATGCAGCTGTCTATTTCATCCAATTAGTGTTGAGCAGCATATCATGCAAAACCACATTCCTATTAGTGTAACTTGAGAAAATTAAAATTTTGTAAAAGAGAAAGAAAGTCAAATTAAACAAGTATTTCAACTGAGTAGATCCCAAACAAAGGAAGGCGGACCACCGAAACATTTTACCTCAACAGAGACATGCTGAACGTTAAATAGTTTAAAAAGTTTGAAAAATAAACCTCAATTTGATGGCAAAAGGAACACGGATTTGTGGCTGGGATTTTGTAGCACCATGCATGATAAAGGGTTACAGACTACTAAACTAGTGGCGCTGACATATTGGAAATGAACAAGAAAAGGCATTACCATTCGTTGATAAGGCTACAAAAACACTGAGCAATAATATGCAGGTAATAAACCTCAGAAGAGTAAATGGTAAACAGAACCTAAAAAAAATCAAGCAAGAGAGAACATACAGAGTGAAGGCTCAGAACAACAAGCAAGTAAATCAGTGTGCCAATCTTCTTCCTGATAAGAACCCCCAGCTGATACTAGATCCTTTTGCGCAACTGAATATCTGTTGGGATCAATATGAGTTAGTAATAAGAATGGTAAAGATATACAAATTATTAGAAATAGCTATTGTTGATAGCATCCGACTGGAATAAAGGGATGGAATGGAAGAAGCAGGAACTTTTAGAGTAGTCAAAACTAAATTGACTTCCTAGATGACAGAGGGGTAAGGTTAAAAATTCACATATGTATTCTGACTTTTGGTAAACTAGCTATCCTGAGTGAACCTACAAAAACATTGAAGTCGAGGAAGAGAGAAATGAATAACCTTGACTGTGAATGCTTATCAACTTTTGCATGATGTTTTTCATCAGATGAATGCTCATTGTCACTGTGGTCTTTAGAATAATTGTATTCCTCTTTCTTGTGATTTTTCTCTGGGGAAGACTTCTCTGGAACAGAATAGGCTGCAACTTCTGTGACATCTAGTAAACGTTGAATAACTTGACACTGATTCATATCCAAATTTGCTTGTGACCGTTGTAGCTCTAATTTAAGCTTTTCATTTTCTTTTTTAAGCGCTTCAGTGAAAGAACAGTTGGGATAAGAACAGGATAGTGTTTTTTTCAACACAGCAGTGTCATCTATGTCAGGTTCTGGTTTAAAAATAACTGTCTGCGCCTTTTGGTCATCATCATCCAATGTGTATTCACGTTGATCCATCTCAATAACTTCAAGTCTCTCCTGAATATTCCAGAGAATGAGAGAAGTAATAGATTGTTAACCATATTTTCATACCAAATTTATAATAGCAGATGCTACCATTACATTGACAGAGCAGTTCATAATCCTCATAAATATTGAGATTCGCACAATCCAGAAATAAAAATTTTTCACAACAGCCACACTCGCATACACATGTACATATATACACATACACACTCACAGTAGAGAAACAGGGATTTGATTAATTGGTTGATGGCTTACAACTTGGGCTAGTGCCCTATTTTATAGTGGTGCCGGTGCTGATTGGAAACTAAGGTAAAAGCAAAAGTATTGCTTGACTCTATTCACAGGATCACAATACAGAAGGAACCAGACTAATGAGTTCAACCATAATTTACAAGAAATGCTTTGTTGTCCTCGTACCAAATAGTACGACACAGCATCAAGGGACATAATTGTGTGGATACATCTAATGAAGAAACAGGGGCCCTTTTCTGTATAAGAATGTCTTAAAGTGTGAATCTTGATATGACTTTCAACAACAGAATTGAAGTAAATGTTATTTAAGCCAAGTTCTTTAGTTTAGGAGTGATCAACAATAAAAAAGATCATTCACAGCTAGAGATAGCATATAATCGAACACAGCAAAAACAAAAATAGAAGCAGATACCCTGACTCTAGCATTATCCACAAGAGTAATGAGAGGAACAAGACGCAGGTATCTATCAATTTCATTCTGAGCCTTCCTGAACTGATAAACAATGTTCCAGCCCATAGCCAGCAGATAGAGGTAGCTACGGTCCTGACAACTATTGACCAATATATAAGACCTTCTGAGGGCATCTTCCAACTGCTCCAGAGGCTCCCTAGTTTCTGGGTACCTCTTCAGCTCTGAGATCTTGAGCTGCTCCAGCAAATTCCCAATCAACTTCAGATGCTGTGCAAACTGCCTGCAGTTCTTCTTATGCATCCGTGCAGTGCTTGCAGCTCTCACAATCATCCCAATCAGCTTCACAGCGTCTACACCAGTCAACTGGGCCACATTCGCAAGATCCCCTATTTGATCCCATGACGCCATGCTCTCTGCAAGTCAACCTAAAATCCAGTCACATCAGTTCCTTTCGAACATGCAATTCAATCCTTAATCTCATCATGACAATCGGAATAAATTCTTAAAAATAATATCAAAAAATGGAACAAATTATACCGGTGATCATTAAAAAATTGGAATAAATATTCATCATTTAAAAAAAAAACATGCACGAAAATTATTTATTCCTTGTAAGAGAATATACCTTTAACTAATAATAAAATTGACTGCTCCACTCACACAGTCCCACAGCGAAAGTCGAAGACGAGGCGAAACAGGAAACCAAGACGAGGCAGGCGAAACAGGAAATGAATGTTTCAGGCCGGATCAAGCATTCCGCAGAAAATGTTCCTCAAAAAATAGCATTGGCTTTGAGATCTCAACTATTCAGACACAGCCACGCCGGAAAAAATGGCAAATACAATTAACTCAGTCAAGAAAACAAATAAACAAAAAAAATCTTGAAGCTGAAGAAACATGAGATAAGATCACTACATTCCAGCGTAAAATCTGTAACTAAAATAGTAAACACATCCAAATCCTGTTCAATCTATTTATGTATGGATTAACTTTATAAAAAGAAGGAAATAAAGCAACTGAGTTGAGAAGCGAGTTGGTATGCATGATTACACATTTTCATCTCACGGAATGCATCAATCAGACGCAAATGCAGCGAGTGGTTACTGTTTTCGTTAACATTGGCTTGTGAGGAGCCTTACTTACACGAAAGAGAAGAGAGGAAAAAAGGAGCATAGAATTCAGGTGATGACAGACATTGCTATGCGCAAAGGAGCGCTTCTGAATCACTCTTTGTCTCTCTCTTGCTCTTATCGCTCACAGTTTCGGTTCGGTGCTGTTTTGTGCAGTGCAGAGCTTGACCGCATGTGATGCCACCTCACACAACCAAAGTACCCTCCGTCTTAACCTGTTATTACGACAATGCCACCCTCGGTTTCACGGACTGTAAAACTGTAACGGCGTCACACGACATGTTGCCTTTGTAGAAGGTATTGAGTGAGAGTAGGGAATGAATGTAAGAGAGTTATTTAATGGTGTGCCAGCTGGCACCGGTAAGTAGTTGAAGCAATGTGCATGAACAGTTGCCCTCTGAGTTTGCCAACAAATGAAACCCACTTACCAAAGTTTAATAGGACCTAGCATAGGTAGGGATACAAAAATTAAGTAAGTAATATATAAATTATGTGAAAAGATTCTACGATCAATTATGATAATATATCTTTTATATTTAATCACGGCGTAATTTTGTTTTATATTTTATATTTATAAATAGAGTGTTTATTAAGATTTTTTTATTGAAAGTTATTTTTTTTATATTTTTAGTTAACTATATATTCTTAAACTTTTCTATTAATATGTAAATGTTATTTTATTTCGTTCACTGATTAACTTATTAACACAATTTTCATACCATTACTTATGACTGTTGTGGATGGTATAGTGTCTTCACTGTAACATAGGGACAGTTTGGGCTCTTTACTATTTTGTATGTTTAAGATAAAAATAATAATTAAATATATTTGATAAAGTTAAATTTTTTTTAATAAAATTAGCAGAATAAGATAACAGTTCTAAGTAAGTATTGAATGGACTAACTGAAAATTTATAATAAAGATTAGGTTTTTTATTAAATGTGTTTTTTCAATTTATAATGAAAATTAAAATTAAATTTTTTTTGAAATTTTAATTCAATTTAGTCTTTTAATTTTAAATAAATTTAATCATTTTTTACAACCAAATTTTGTTTTATTTTATTTAACTTTTCAAATGCATTTCATTATAATATTTGAATTGTTTATACAGTTTGACATATATTTATTTTAAAATTAATAAAAAAATTATCATAAAACATATTTAAGACGTCAAATAAATTTAATAAATTTGATTAAGAAAACTAAATTCACATAATTCTAAGATTGAGAGACTAAATTGGAACTCGAGTTTTGAAAATGGAGTAATTCTAACTTTTATAATAAAAGTTGAGACAAAAAACACTTAAATTTTTTAAATTTTATTTTTAAAAGCATTAATATTTAATTTTATAAATTTAAAACTGACTAATATATAAAACTAAGAATATACCCAAACTATAATTTTTTAAATATCTAAGAACTAAAGAAAATAAAAAAAAAATTATCCAAGAGAAAAAAAAAAAGGAATCTCTTGATGGGTGACAAAAAGATGGTGTTGTTGGTTGGTTAGATAGGAAGTTGGGAGGTTGAAAAGGAAGAGAGAAAAAGCAAAAAGCAAAAAAGAGGTATCATCAGTACCAAACAGCATTGAAGAAAAAACACAGGAAGATGCTAATAACGTGATTTAAGGATTAATAAGGAGATTAATTGTTAAAGGAAAAAGGCAATTACGAAAGAAGGGTAAGGAGTATATTCCATCTTTCTTCTGCATTGGAACCGTGAACACTGAACATAAATTCATTGATATTAAATGAGGCAAGTGCAAGGCGAAAGAGGATAACACAGAAACCATGTAGTGAGGTGCACGTGGTCTCCACTCTTTTATGTTTCGCTGTTCCCAACTTCATGCTTCCAAATTATCACCAATTACAGATCCTGCCATGCCTCTGTTATAACCTATAAATATTAAATACTCGAATTTAATTTTATACATCTTCATTAATTATTTATTTTACTTTTCATAAATTACTATTATTCATCGTGCTCTGTATCATATAGTTTTTTCATGCTTGACATTGTTAAGTGGATTATCCATAATGAAATATGTATCTAGTACCAATTCCACTAAATGATAAAAATGTTATTACTAATCAATTATTCTTTTTTCTCATTCTTTAACAAGAACAAAAAATATAAAAAGAATAAGCAATGGTAATACTAATATTCGTGTAGGAAACAACACATTAACCTTTTTTCCAATAAAATTAAAGATATTATAATATAATAGGGTGGTAGTAATTTCCAACAGAACGATGTGTAAACTTGTATGATTTTTTCTCTTTTTGGCTCGCACTTATATATTTATATATAAAAAAACAAGTTTTTCATATGATATTTCATGTATTATATAAATGTTTACTAGCCAATTTCACATATTAATTTTTTTTCCTTTTCCGAACTGTTTTATAAGGTTGCAGCTAACCATTCTCAAACATTTACTTAACGAAAAGGTTTATATATATCTCAAATTCCTAAGAAAAAAGGTTTATAGTCTTTTTTTATATAATACTAGCACACAGATGATATCGTGTATGCGTGTTTATATTTTTTAATTTTTAAAAAATTTAAATTAAAATCAATAACAAATATATAATTTATTTTTAAAATAATTATTAAATATAGTATTAAAAAAATATATATAATTTTTTTAAATAATAATTTAAGACAAAAAAATATTCTAAAATAATGATTAAAAGTAAATTTGGTATTATAAAATGTGAAAAAAAAATGCTCCTTATGTGTTATTATAAATTAGTTTTATTAATATTTATTTACTGTGCAACTCCTATCTGCATACTTAAACATATAGACTACATTTTAAAACATAATCCAAAATTCATAGTAAAAGCATGTATCAATACTCAATATTCATATGGTAGTATACAATTAAAATATTTTATTTTATTTTCTCTTAGTCAAGAACAAGTCTCACATGATATGTAATTGATAAACTGTTTTCTATTAAATGTGGTTGGAAATACATTTATTACATTAAATATATTAATGAATGTGAATTGATGATTTAAATAATCAATGTATATTTCTTTAACGTTCAATCACTCCATTGTAACTTATATTTCCTTTAAATTTAATTTTAAAATACTATTTAATTAATAAAAAAATGTTAACGATGTCTTAAGGTAGTTTTTATTAAGATATAATTAGTAATATTTAATTTTATTATATTTATATCATCTGAAATAATTAACTCAATTAATTAAAATAATATAAATTTATATAACAAATTTTTAAAAATATAAATATTTTGTTTTTTTATTTTATTCTTATAATTGTTTTTTAAATACAAAATAAATACTTTATAATTTTTAACTTATGTACCAAGAAACAAGTAAATATATTAAACACTTGAAAATCACAAGCAAAGATATTTAATATTTGAAAATCGTCTTTCAATAAAAATTTGAAATGAAAAGACTAAAAATGTGGAATTTTAAAATGTTTGAAAGATACATTTTAAACGTTTTTCTTTTTTTAAATAATTTTAATTGTTTTCTTTAAACATTTCAAATATTTAAAAATTTATCACTTGATAATTGATATACCGGGTTTTTTTTTTCATTTGTTGCTTTGTTTGTTATTTTTTACATTTAATTATATTTTATTTTTTACAACACTAAAATAAAAGAAAAATGGTTTAAAAAAAATACAACAAACGTTAAAATTATTTTATTATTAAATTATTTTTTAACTTTTTTTCTTGTACATACAAAAATTATGAATTAACAATTGTATATCAATTCCCTAAAAATAAAATAAAACTTATTAAAATTATAATTCATTTAATATCATACTTCTCAAAATTATATGTTTATTAATTATTATTAATCGGTATCATATAGCAATACTCTTGATATAGTTAACACTTGCGTACTTTTATACTTTTATACTGTTGGGTGTTTATGTTCAACTATATAGTTAACTTTTTTTTTTTAATAATAATTTGCGTAGCAAGAACATTCATACAAATATCACATTCCTTTTAACTTTTAAGTATATTCAATTAAAAAAATAGAAATACTATTTTATTAACAGAAAAAAAAAATAGTTTAACTCGTGGTTGTGTTTGAAGGAGAATGAACAAAAAAAAAATGAAGAGTGATTTTATTTGAAGTTAATTTTGTAAATCCCTTACCCAACAACAACAACACTTCATGTCTTGGACACTAATTAAAATGCAATTGAAGTGTTTTTCTACTTTTTATTTCCCACAATGTCTGTGTTGTAATTTTATATGGCACAATGGCCTAAACCATTAACAATCTTCAGTTTCTTCATATACTTTATGAATAATTTATTGTCCATGATACCGTAAAAGTTATGGTTGTTTGCTACAGAGAAAATCAAATAAACTTATCGAAAATGTTAAACAGACACAGTTATCTGACTACTTGAGACAACCATTATTTTAATATTCTTTTTAAGTCAGTTGTACTAATATAGGAACTAGATAAGTTTATTTCCAAACTTTAATATTTATTACAACTGCATATTTTATATCAATAAGGGAAATTTCAAAACTAAACGAAAAATAAAATATTTGTTTAAAAAATCTTGTGTTAGATTTAAAGAGAATAAATACTAACGACACCTAAATTTAATTATATAAAACATCGATACTATTTTCAATCAAAAATTTAAAATAGTAAATTTATGATATAGTATTTTACTTTCTCATTTTTAACCAATATAAAATTCAGACTCAAACTTAAATTCTTATCATCTTGTTAATAAGATATTCTTTTAAGAAAAAATAATTGTAACCGTATATTCTGCTATTTGTATGGTGGCCTCCACATGAACCGTTACATTACATCCATCTCATATTAGCACATAGAAGTGCTTTACGTGGGTTTTATCTTAAAATATATAAAGGCACAAATGTTTTGTATTAACTCATCTTTACACGTGTTGTTGTATAAGTTTATTAAAAAAATAAAATTATACATAGATAAATAAAAAATAATTTCAGTTTTTATTTTATATTATTTTTCTTAAAAGATTATAGAGAAACTTCGTCCCATGTTCTAACTTGTGTTTAGTAATTATCACTAATTGATGACATGACCATGACCATAATCTTTCACATGAGACAAATGAAGATGTTGTTGGCAGGCAAAACTCCATCATGCTATAGTCTAATTTTTAGTCACGGGAGAAAAGCTTCTTCGGCTCATAGAAAGAGATTTTTTTTTTTTGTCAGAAAATACAGTTATTTATCGAAGATAATTTTATATAAATTATACCGTACACACATTTTTTCTTTTTTTAATTAAAGTTGGGGTCGTTGACCGTCGTCAACTTGGATGAACGTATCGTCGTTGTATATGACTTTTGAATTCTAAACAAATCCACAATGTAATGTATATAACACTAAAAATACAATAATCATCATGATAAAATAATTTAGAGATATTCTTGTAAAAAAAATAACAATTATTAATAGAGATGTTAAAATAGATCGGAATCCGTGAACCAACTTGGCTTACCATAGATTCGGGTCTGAGTTAAGTTGAAATTTTTTTACAAATTTTAATACGGATTGATTTCTGACCTGGCTCACTCGGGTTGAACCCGTTGTGAGTTGGATTGGCTCACCAACTGCAAATAAAGAGTCACACAAGTTTTTTATTAGGTTGGACTTTGTATTTGAGTTGTTTTTTTAGCTAACACATAGATAATTTGTGTTTTTGTTACTTTTGTTTGTATTTTGATTGTATTAAAGTTTATTTAGATTTTAATTAGAATTATAAACTAGTTTTGACTAAAAAAAAATTTAATTAAGTGAGCTTGTGAGTCAACCCGTTTAACCTACCAATCCGTAGTGGATCGATACGGGTTGAAATTTGTTTGACTTGCTAATAAGTGAACTGAGTTTGATTGGTTCACTAAGTAATCAACCTGTAGTAGATCAAATCGAATTATTCGTTTTGACAGTTCTAATTATTATAAAATTCATAAAAAAAGGTGAGATATTAATAGTAATGATATAGCTATAAAAAACAATATTTAATGCTTGAAAACTCTAAAATGAATAAAAATATATGAGCGTATAAGAAGAAAGCCACAAATGGTCCTTTAGTTAGGCACTTAGTTTTTATGACATTTAAGACAATATTACAAAGTGGTTATAACTTTATGTCTTAATCAGAAATTCTTTTACACCTAAGACAGTGTTTTATGTGTGGATGACATGCATGGGAAATGTAAGATGTGGGTTTTAACTTATCCCATTATGGAAAGTGCCATGGGACCTCTGCATTTTTTTTTATTAGAAAAAAAAATACTCAATTCACAAGATAATGTTGGTTCATGTGGCTAAAACAATTGAAGAAATAATTGTAATTATCTCTACTGTTGTATTTTTTTTTCTAAAATGAATAATGCTTCATTGCGAGTTTATATTTTGTTTTTTTAAATAAAAAAAAGTTAACGAGTCAAGCTGTCATTTTAATTTACCATAAAATTCTAGAGAGTTGATGCAAAAATAATATTAAATTAGTAGTATTATTCCCTATTTTTTTTTATGTGAAATCGTTTTTAAAGGTACTTTTCCAATTTCTTTGTGAGGTTAAAGAACTTTTTGCTACTTTATTATGATGTATAATAATTGCAAATTGCACTATCATAATATATATATATTATATATATATATATATATATATATATATATATATATATATATATATATATTCCTTAGCTTTCATCTATACTCTGAAGTTTCTATTTTCTATAATAAACAAAAATATCTTTTGTAAATACTCAAGCAAAGAAAGAGTGTGATGAACGTAAATCAATTGGATGGTTTTTGTTCAAAACATTAGGTTTTTATGAAGTGTTAACATTACGTTTACATGGCACAACTAAAAAAATGCTACTGTATACAGTTTTAGTTATTTGTATGTTTTAAAATTCTGCCAATGACCCAAAAATGTTGTTGAGTGTATCCAGAAATGAAATTTTTGACATTTTTGTAATTTTAAGTAATTAAACCATTCTAAAAAATAATATTTTTTTTTGTTAAATTACTCTTTTGGTCCCTCTATTTGTCATGAAATTTCAGTTTGATCTTCAAGTTTTTTGTTATCTCAATTTGGTCCTCATTTTCTTAAACATGACTCAATTTGTTCCTCACCGTTAACTTTGACCAGACGATGTTAAAGTCAACGTCACGTGCCAATTTCTATTTTTTTTTTGAATTTTTTGAATTTTTTTAATTCTATTTATTTTTTATATGTGTCAAATTGTGAAGTGACACGTGGCACAACTGTGAAGTGACACGTGTAAAATTAAAAAAATAATAATAATTTTTTTAAAAAAAGAATTCAAAAAAAAACAAAAAATTGACATGTGGTATTGATTTTAACACCGTCTATCGTCTGGTCAAACTAACAGTGAAGACCAAATTGAGTTATTTTTAAGAAAATGAGGACTAAATTGAGACAACGAAAAAATTTGAGGACCAAACTGAAATTTCATGACAAATAGATTGATCAAAAGAGTAATTTAACCATTTTTTTATTCAAATGCCATAAATTAAAAATATTTCATATGTTCGAATGCAACGTGAAAATGAAAAGTAGATGTAAAAACGTATGAACATATAAACAATGATTATAGTTCATTGACATTGATTAACCTTGAGAAAACTTGACATGTACATTGAGAATGGGAAATGATTGAAATGGCTAAGGAACTTTTGAAGTGTTATAATTAAGCCATGAGATTGTGTAGTGGCAACCATTGTGTAGATACAATAGTGAACAAAAAAGGTAAACTTGAAAACCATCATTCAAAATCAATGTATTGTTCTCCATGGAACAATCAATTACCAACTTTTATTCTTCTTTATTTTTGAATGGAATCAATCATAAAGTCCAACAAACACAGATGCATAAATTTCGCAACAACCTATTCAACAAAAACAAAAAATCCTTAAAGTACAAAATTTATGTAGGCCCATGTTTATCCATTATTGTCTTGTTTTGTAAAAAAATAAAAATTAAGCAATTATATGATTTGAGCTGTAAATATAATCAGGCCACCACCACTGAACCGTTTTGGATTGAGAGAGACATGAAGAAAAATGGGCTTTATATTCATTGCAAGTTGTTTGAGACTGTAACTCACACCTCTTTTTATTCTTTTCTCACCCGTGATATTTAAAAAAAACGTGAAAAGTCAATCTTACCCTCCTCTATTACCACCAATAATAAGAAAATTGAATTGAACTTTTTATTACATTTTTTTCAATTTTTCAACAAAATGACTTTATATTATAATTTTCAACTTAAAAACATAAAACAAATTTGTTGTATGAATTATAACTGCGAATTCCATAATTATATACTTGTCTTGTTAAAATGTTTCTAACATCTTCAATGTTTTTTCACACGTAGCATCTTCTTTTGGTACATTATAATTTAATTTTTTTTTTACCATATATTTAACTCAAACTGATTTTTTTGACAATAAAGGATGATTGGAAGGTCATTAATTATATCATCTTATTTATTTCAAAATGATTTCATTAAATAGTTATTCTCATTATTATATTTATTTTGATAAATAAAATATGGATAACTAATGTATTTATTACTGTGAATGAAAAATAGTGGGAGAATGAGCCAACTGTGATATTGAGGTCTCTTTATTTCCTCACATTATAAAATCTTTGTAAATCTGTGTTTGCATTCTATTGTGTTGTTTCCTACCTTATGTTTTGTCCATGCCTCTAATTTAGTTCGATATTCAATGTGGTGTTTCCCTGCTGATAAAAAAACTCCGTTTTTATCCAAAATTTTCGTAAAAAAGAAAAATTGACATATAAATTAGAGCCTACAATTTTAAATATTAGATTTTAGTGGTAAAATAAAAATTTAATCATTATTAAGAACATCTCTAATAAAAATTTCTTTCCATTTTTTTTTTATAAATAAGCTTGCTCATTTAATTTTTTAGAAAAAAATCTTCTTTAACACAATAGTTAATTATTATGATTTTCAACATGTTAAGTAAACATATGCAGAATAAAGATTGAATGAAAAGAGAGAAATTACTTTTACTTCAATGTTTTTTATAACCATACATAATATATACATATATATTTTCTACTTATAATAGTTATTCTTAAAGATAAATAACCTTTAACGGTAAATCTTCTATACAGAAAAAAATAAGTTATAAATAACTTGTATTCGTAACGTTTAATTAAAAATAATACTTTTATCACATGTAAATTAAAAGGGTGGGAGAGAATAAAAATTAAAAGAATAATTACGCTGATAATATAACAACTTAACAACTTTAAATTTTAAATTTGTCACTGTGATAACTAATTATTTCTTTTCATTAAAATTAATCATTAATTACAAATTTTTTATAATATATTTTTTACCATCTAACCTTTCTAATTTTATAGAGTTTACTCAATGATTGTTGTATCGTTTATCACTTCTATTTTTATAAAGTATACTACTTGTATTTTTTATATTTTCTAACAAATATTTTATTTAAAAATTTAGTTTTAATTAACTCAATCTTAATAAAAAATTAAATATTTTTTATTATAAAAATAATAAAAATACTATTATTTAATTTTATAAAATATAATATTTATATTAAATTATAATTATATTTTTATAAACACAAATTAATATAATAAATATATTATAATCTTTTCAAAGTTGCGCGAATAAAAATAAATAATTCAAATCTTTATGAAAACGTGTCTGCTTTTATTATTAATAATAATGCATACTTAAAATTTCATTTAATTTAAATGAAAATTTTATTTTAATTCATTTATTTTATTTTTCTTTATTTAATGTGTTTAGTTGCAATAATAATAATAATAATAATAATAATAATAATAATAATAATATTAATGTCAATTATAATTTTATTATCATGTTATTTTTTATTTTATTTTATTTAGTAATTTAAAAGTAATTCAAATGTATTTTTTAAATTAAAAATAATTCATTTATTTATTTCAAAGACTTTGCTTTTACCCAACGTTTTAATTAATTAATGACTATTTAATAGTTGTGAATACATCATTTAGATCTATTTAATATTTTAATTATAACAAATGTTAATACCATTAAAAAGTTAATTATAATATTTCTAGTTTATTGGTGTTCATTTTTTTAACTTAACAATTTAAAAGTATTGAAACATTTGGTTATTTTAATTAAATAATAATTAAATTATTTATTTTATCTGTCTTTCCCCCGTATATTTACAAATAAAAAAAAGTATATTATGTTGTTATGAAAAATAAAGTTCAAAATTACAAATTTTTGCATGGAATTCCTTTGTTCTATATTTTGTTTCTATTTTTATACTTTTTTCATTATGTTTCTATTTTTATGTTAATTTGGAATCATTATTATTGTTTTTTTTTTCATCTTTCTCTGTCAAAATGCTTATTCATTAATAGCACAATAATTTCGTCAAAAACAAAATTATATTTGTCGTGGAAATTATGATGGGACGAAAACCAAATAAATCTATTTGAAAAAAAAATAATGAGTCAATATGTATGGGATATCCGTCTAAATCACTGTAGGAGACAAATGCATTTCCAAGCAAGCAAATACAAATGTATTTCAACAATCAAGCAATAATCATGAAAAAAGTTAAAGACATTTTTGTACCTATAAAAGAGTCTGACATTTTTGTACCTCCCACATGACTGTAGATCTGCAAACATATGTTGGTACGACACACTAATGTAGGTACCGCTCTTATCTAAAAAGTGGTGCAGCCAAAAGATGCAACATATACGTTTGTGCCGCAAACTCCTATGACTGGTTCTCATAACACTCAATGTACATATCTCTCAACCAACTTAGTTTTACGTGGGGACCACAACATTGCATGATCTCATATGACACCTCGATCGTTCAATGCTTAAAATATTTATCACACTTTCCAAAGTAGCATCGAAGTCTAATGCTTCATTTGGACAAAATTGTCCCACTATAGATAAATGGAGGAGGATGTCATCTAGTGTCACAATCATCTCTTTGAAAGGAAGATGAAAGTTGTTGGTTTCTTTATGCCACCTCTCAACAAAATCCAATATGAGGTCCTTATCAGGATATTAATAACATATACCACACAAGAGCATCAAACTTAAATTTTGAACAAATGGCTCACCAACCTCATGACACACTCTTAATCTTTTTAATCTCTTACCATGGGACACCAAATTTATGTCCACTCGGTCCTAGTAAAAAACATTATATAAACTTTTTAAATTTATCCACCAAGTTCAACAAATATTATCAAAGTATGGTCATCCTAAATAACACATGCGACATGATCAACATAGTTGTCAATAGAGAAGTATCCTCGGGTCCTTTGAAAAATCTTCCTTAATCATGATCGTCATACTTTGGAACAACCTCCTCATGGTGGATGACATTAAATTGCTCCTCATGAGTTGTTGATGATTGATCAAATTCTCCATGACTTGTTGATGGATTTTTCCATGACGACCTTGACCTCTTATACGAGTAGAAAAACTTTCATCACAAGGTATAAACGCTCATCGTGTTCTAGTCATATATATATATATATATATATATATATATATATATAATAAAAAAAAAAAAAAAAATATATAAATAAAAAAAAAAAAAACAAACAAAAAACAAAAAACAAAAAAAAAAAAAAAAATTAAAAATAAAAAAAAAAAAAAAAAAATATATATATATATATATATATATATATATATATATATATATATATATATATATATATATATTAAAAACAATAAAATAGACCACATGTCAGTATATAAAAGTTTACATTTCTTTTAGTATTTTAACATCTAACTGTAAAATCCTTTAAAATGAAACTGCCTTCCTTTTAAAAGGAATCAAAATAGTTTCCCTTCGTCCTTCAGTTTCTCACTTGAACTTTGTCCTCTTCGTGATCAGAGATAAGGATTACGTTCGCTGCAGAGTTCTCTTTGAATCTAACCAAACAAAATCTCCAAATCTCCATTCCGGTAAGTCTAAAATTCAACCTCCTTTGATACCCAATCTGTTTGACCGTGTATGCATTCTTTTTTAGGATTTCATGTGCTCTAGAGTTTTTGCATTTCACTCCTTGTTAACCAATGGCTTGTTTGGTTCGATCCAATCTCTTTCAGTTTTCTCTAGGTTGAAGTATAATTTTTATGAGTTCAAAAGTGGCTTGAAGTTCTTATAGAGTTTTGAGTGTTCTTATAAGGTGAATGAAGCTTGTTTTTTCTTCACGAATTCCATGTTGATTTTCTGCCAATTGAATTGCTTGATGTGTTCAATCTGGTATTCAATGCGATGAGCTGTTTCGAGTGGTATTGTTAAATGTATATTTTCGTTTCCTTTGTTTCGCAGAAAATGAAATTGAAATGTTGATTTGGGATCTTATATGAATTGGGAATGTTTTGGATGTTGCAATTTGGTCAATTTGAAAAATTTTCAATAAACATTTAAAGGTAATAAAATAAAATAATTTTTTTATAAATTAAAATTAATTCATTATTCATAAGAATATCTATCCATAAGTTCTCTAAAATTTAACTTTTAACTGGTGTGTAAACTAATTTTATGTTTATAAATGAGTTATTTTGATTTAATAAAAATTTTATTGTTAAGTATTTTTCAAAATGTTAAGAAGATAAATTAGAAAATACTTTTTGAAATCTTAAAAACTAAAAGTGTATTTTATGAATACATTTTAAGAGAAAAGAAGAAAAAAAATGTTTTAAGAACTAATATTGTAATATTCTTTCTATATCTAAAATGTATTTTTCATTTTTTTTTTACATTTTGGAGTCTATTTTCTACATAGTTGTAGTTCAAAAAATAAATATCAATGAATAAATTTGAATAATTATTAATTTAATTTTTAATAGGTGTATCTTTACAAAACTACGTTGTTTTCTTACAATATGATAGTAAAGTGAAAATAATTATAAAACACGACGGCAAAATGTGTGCAAAAATGAATTGAATGGTAAATTGTTCAAAAATTGAACACTAGATACTAAAATGTGAAAAAAAAAAGAACCTGAAAGATAAAATTTGAAAATAATGATAATCGAATGATAAAATGTAGAATTAAGTCAAATGTACTATTTTAATACCCTTTTACTGGAAAAAAAAATACATAATATCAAATTAAAAAATCTTCTTTTAAATTATGAGAACAAATTAGCTCTCCTTTATAATCTTAAAAGTATTCAAATAATTTTAATGTAGACAAGAACTTCCCTTTGTAAAAAAGAAATATTTTAATTAATAGGAAAATCATACCATGTATTTTTATGCTAACTTCTAACAATAATTATTAATTGACATTTTTTTAGATTTATGATTACCGTTTATTTATTTCACATTAAATGCATATTATTATAATTATTTAATTTTAATAGTCTTCTTAAATTATTGGAATACATTTATTTATATGTCATCAATACTAATTTAATATTATCAGTTTACATAATATTAATTAATATTATTTAATTTAGTTGTACTATAGTGTATTTGTAGCTTCTATAATATGTTTTATAATTTGACTTAAGAACAAAAATTAGAAGTTGACCAAATTAGTCAATGAAGGTACTTCACAGTATTAAATAATTTTTGGTAGATTAGTGAACGAGGTTGGTTGGTTTTTTAGGAAACAAACTACTCATTCCATAATAAATGTTATCTTCATCTTCTTGCATTGACCATTGTTGGTAATCAAATGCAATTTTGATACAAAAATGTAAGTAAACTTTTTTATGTTTCATCATATTTGAATGTATGTGTTGCTATTTCAATGTATAAATTTCTCTATTTGATATCTAACGTTGAATTTTGCATGCAATAAAATCAGGATGGATGATGTAGGAAAGGTTTTCAAGAGCTTCAAAATATTGTTAGTTGTAGCTTCCATAACCTTCTCTATTTTGATCACATTTTTTGTCATAAACCAAAGTTCAGTTTTTGAAATCCTCCAAGAATTTAATGCATTGATTGAAGGAACCCAGAATAATGCTACTAACAAACAAGGGATTCAAAATATTGCAACAGTTCAAGCTACAGAAAAAAAGAATCTCAATATTAGTGAGCCAGTTGTAGGTAAGTTCACACTTTGAAATTTACATTCTTATTGTCAAATGTAATTGTTACATAGATTTAAATATTGTTGGAAAATATTTGATTTTACTTTATCATTTCACAGTTAAAGGTTTAAAGAATGATGCATTTGAAGATGGAAAGGATTATCTGTCTTTATCTATTAATAATGATAATGATAAGCTCCTTGACGGACTTTTAGATTCCTCAATTGATGAAACATCATGTATTAGTAGGTTTCAATCTTATCTGTATCGAAAAGCTTCTTCTCACAAACCTTCTAAATATTTGATATCCAAGTTACGAAACTATGAACGTCTTCATCAACGTTGTGGGCCTTATACTAAATCCTACAACCAAACCATGGCAAAGGGTGCAAAACATAGCAAAAAAGATGATGATTTAAGGTGCAAATATCTTGTATATGTAACCTCAGATGGCTTAGGGAACAGGATGATAACCTTGGTTTCAACATTTCTCTATGCAATCCTCACAGACCGTGTTCTTCTTGTTAGATTTGACGTTGATATGTTAAATCTCTTTTGTGAGCCATTTTCTGATTCATCATGGATGTTGCCCAAGAATTCCCCTTATTGGAATGATATAAGACAATTTGAAACACCTGAAACCATATCTATGAATAACAAGGAAAACAACTCACGTGAGTTTTTGCCACCAGTCCTTGTTCTTGATTTAATGCACACCCATGTTGATCATACCAATCTTTTTCACTGTGATCAAAATCAAGATCTTCTGCAAAAAGTTCCTGCATTGATTTTAAGGTCAAATCAATATTTTGTCCCTTCTCTTTTTATGATATCCTCTTTTAGACAAGACTTGAACAAAATGTTCCCCAACAAAGACACTATTTTTCACCATCTTGGACGCTACCTTTTTCACCCATCGAATGAAGTTTGGGAACGAATTCAAAAATTATATGAGGCACACCTAGCCAAGGAAAATGAGAGAATTGGTGTACAAGTTAGAGTATTTAATACCCACCAAGCACCAACACAATCCATTGCCAATGAAATTATATATTGCGTCCAACAAAATAAGTTGTTGCCAAAACTCAACATGCAAAGCTCAATGAGTCCTCCTTTGGAAAAGAATACCTCAAAAGTTGTTTTAGTAGTATCTTTATACTCAGCATATGGTGAGAAGCTAAAGACTATATATCAGAGTAATATAAGTTTGAGCAGGGAAATAATAAAAGTGTATCAACCAAGTCACGAAGAGCATCAACATTTTGGTGATGACATGCACAACGTTAAGGCATGGACTGAAATATATTTGTTGAGTTTGTGTGATTCATTAGTTACAACCTCGATGTCCACTTTTGGATATGTTGCTCATAGTCTTGGAGGATTAAAGCCATAGATTTTGCAACCTGTATATGGAGAAAATGTCCCAGATCCACCTTGTCAACGAGCCAAGTACATGGAGCCTTGTTTTCACTATGCTTGTAGGACTAATACTACAGTTGATTTTACTTCTCTTTTTCATCATATTACACATTGTGAAGATGCATATAGTGGAGTTAAAGTGACTAATGCTTATATCTAGGTTGTAACAAATAAACTAGATAGTCTTCTTTGTTTTACCAATTACCCGAACTGGTTAATCAAATCACCATTACAACTTTAAATGGATGATTTGAATTTTGAAAAAAATTAAAGTGTACGAGATACAATTGCAAATATACAAAAAAAAAAATCTTAAAACAACTTAATTAATAAATAAATAATAAACCATTCAACATATAATAAAAAATAGTAAAACAGTGATCATATTTATTTTAGTGTTTTAAACACAAATTTTAACTTACATCTATTGTTGAAGTTTAAATTTTTCCAAGTGAATTACTAAACAAAAACGTACTTTACATTCCACTTTAAATGTTTCTCGCACATCACTTTAATATAACCTAGAAAAATCGAAGAGACTACTCATTTGAAACCACAGTTAACAGTGTTTTTATAACAAATGCACATTTGTTTGTATGTATAGTGTAATTTAAATTTGTTATAAAATATATAATTAATATGATTTATAACTATCAAAATTAACTACAAATCAAGTCAGAAGCGTAGAGTGAAAGTTGTAATAAAAATACTTTCAAAGAGTATCATTTCGTGTTTGTTATAATTTTTTGTATAACCACTTAAAAAAAATAAAATAAAAGAACTTCTTTATAAATTATTCATTAAATTATTATACATTAATTTTTCTAAAATTTAACTTTTAACTCGTCTAAACTAATTTTATGTTTATAAATAAGTTAATTTTGTTTTATAAAAATAAGTTTTGTTTTCTTCTAAAAAGTTTAAGAATGTATTGTCTACAGTATCCTCAAAACAAAATCATGATAATACACTTTAATTATATTATCTTTCAATTTGTTGATTAATATTGACATGAAAATCGTTAGCATTGAAATATTCAGTAGTTTACGAAAATTATATTTTTTTATTAACTAAAATATAAGCAGTATTTAGCGAATTAAAAAAAAAAAATGAGATCACACTTGTCGGAAAGTTTTCTCCATTATTTTTGTGTTGCCGACAGATTTTGAAACATACGTCGCAGTAATAGTTACAGGAAGCAGTTGTACTGTAAGAGAGCGAAGTTGTTTTTCGGAGAAAATAAATTATTGCTGAATCTGCTCGTAATTTGCATAGCTTCTTTCTCGCATTCTCAATTTCTTTCTATCGATCAAATTCGATTTCGACCCAAACGAGAAGGTAAATTCTGAGGATCTGGCTTCTGTCACTGTAACTCTTTCTTTGATGAATCGCCTACAACTAACAATTTGCTTTGGTTTGTCTTTCGTAGTTTTTCAATGTGCGTGTTGTTGCAGCGAAGGTAATTAATCGATTGCTTAATTGATATCTGAAGCTGCTTCATGCCACCAAGTTACGATGGATAAAGTAGGGCGTGGTTTCAAGAGCTTCAGAACATTATTGGTTGTGGCTTCTATAACCCTCCCTATTTTAATCACATTTACTCTCATACACCAGAACTCAGTTTTCGATCTCGTCCATGGATTTAACGTTTTGGATGCAAGAGCTCACAATGCTTCTAATATTGTCTTGAAACAAGGAACTCAAAATGTTACCACTAAAAATGCGTCAATACAAGGGGTTCAAAATGCTACAGTGAAAACTGGGGGAGAAAAGGATCATAATATTATTCCAGACGCAGCTCCTATTGGTAACTCCACTGTTTTGAATAGTCTTAGAGCTGCCAAATTCTTCAATTTATTCCTTTAATTCATCACTAGTTACTCTGTATAATATCCTTAACTTCTGATATCTCTAAATTATATGTTAGATAAGGTGTTGGGAAACAAAAATCAGAATGCTAAGCCTGGGATCTTAGAAGAACCAGCTCAGACACTACCTCTCTTAGATATTGGTAACTTATACTCTTCCTTCTACCTTAATTTCAGCCTCTTTTTTTCTTTTACATTTTCCTTGTTATTAATTTAAATATGTTTCTGACGCATAATATACAAAGGATTAGTTTCAAGATTGCTATAAGTATCTGCTCATTGCAAACATTTCTGACTTCATTTGAATAATTGAGAAAAACAAAATTAATACTTGCATTGGTAGATTACCGCTTACCATTGGTTACAACGCTCAATTTTTTATTTCTAGCAAGATCGTATGTTAAAATGAACTATGAGATGATTTCATATGATTTATTCATTTTCATGGGTTAAAGCTATACCATAACTCGACTGAAGTTTCAATGTTTTGTTATCTGGATATAAAGGTTATGTAAAATTGTGGTTTTTTGTTTGTTTATTTATGCATCTACAGGTCCAAAGAATAGTTCATTTGAAGATGGAGAGAATGTTGTGTCCCTGTCTAGTACCACCATTTCTAAAGACAAACTCCTTGATGGACTTCTGGTTTCATCATTTGATGAAGCATCATGCTTTAGTAGATATCGATCTTACTTATACCGCAAAACTTCCCCTCACAAACCTTCTAAGTATCTTATTTCCAAACTACGAAATTATGAACATCTTCATCGAAGTTGTGGACCTTCTACCAAATTCTACAACAAAATCATGAGAAAGGGTACAAAATTTAACAAAATTGATGTTAGTACGAAGTGCAAATATCTTGTCTGGACAGCTGCCAATGGATTAGGGAACAGGATAGTAACCTTGGTTGCAGCATTTCTTTATGCTATTCTTACCGATCGTGTACTGCTTGTCAAATTTGGGGCCGATATGTCTGGTCTCTTTTGTGAGCCATTTCCTGATTCCTCATGGTTGTTGTCCAGGAGTTTTCCTTATTGGAAAGATCAGAAACATATTGAAACATATGAAAACATATTAAATAATTTCAAGGTAAACAGTTCACAGGTACTTTTGCCACCATTTCTTATTCTTAATCTACAGCACACCCATGATCGTCACAATAATTTTTTTCATTGTGATGGAAGTCAAGATCTTCTTCGAAAAATTTCCGTACTAATTTTACGGTCAGATCAATACTTTGTCCCTTCTCTTTTTATGATTCCATCGTTTAGAGAAGAACTAAGTAAAATGTTCCCCCAGAAGGACACTGTTTTTCACCACCTTGGACGTTACCTTCTTCACCCATCAAATGAAGCATGGGAAATAATTAGAAAATTCTATGAGGCACATCTTGCCAGGGCAAATGAGAGGATAGGTGTGCAGATTAGACTTTTTAATACTCATCGACCACCACATCAAACTGTTATTAATGAAATAGTATCCTGCACCCTTCAGCATAAGTTGCTGCCTGATTTCAACGCACAAAAGTCAGTGGTTTCTCCTTTGAAGAAGACCTCAAAAGCTGTTTTAGTAGCATCTTTGTTCTCAGAATACGGTGAGAAGTTGAAGACTATGTATCAGACAAATAAAACTGTGACCAGGGAAGTAATAAGAGTTTATCAGCCCAGTCATGAAGAGCGTCAAAAGTCAAATGATGACATGCACAACATTAAGGCATGGACAGAAATATATTTGCTGAGTTTGTGTGATGCGTTGGTTACAAGTCCTAAGTCTACTTTTGGTTATGTTGCCCATAGTCTTGGAGGTCTGAAGCCATGGATTTTGAAGAGGGCATATAATGAAACCATCCCAGATCCACCTTGTCGACATGCCAAGTCCATGGAGCCTTGTTTCCATTATCCACCCAAATATGACTGTAGGGACAACAGCACAGTTGATTTTACTTCCCTTTTTCATTATATGAAGCATTGTGAAGATGTATCTGGTGGACTGAAGCTGGTTAATGGTAATCACTAGGTAACAAACTTGATGAGCACTGGGTTATTTACTTTGCCAACTTTACAATATTCCCTATTTGCTCTAATATATTACTACTTTGGACAGTTTTTGAGGTTGTCAAGAACAGAGAGAAAGAGCCCTTGGTTTTGTAATTTCGTTCTCACTTTTCACTATTTCCAGTCATCCAGGGATCCTATTTTTAGATCTCTAGGATAGAGGCTAAAGATTTTGTTATGGAAAAAAACTTTGCTTCCTGTGTCTCATAGGTATAATTGGTGTTGTTCTCTCTGTTGTGCGCTATTTGCAAGACGAATTAAAGTGGAGCATTTGTGTAGCCTCAATGAAATTGTGGTGTTGTGCATCACGCGACTGAAATTTTCTCTAGTGCCAGTTATAGCAAATGGACAGCATCTGATTTAGATTCCTGTTATCAATGTAGCCTTGTTCTGCGGAAGGGTTGTCTCTGATCAAACCGGTTTCACCATATTGAATGAGTGGTATTGGAGGTGAAATTCTAATTCATCACCAATGACAACATGAAGGCTATTATTTATGGATTTTTTCTTTTTACAGCAGGGATGTGATGGTGTTGGTTTTCCATACTGAGAAAGGCCATTGTAGATATAATTCAATCTGGGAAGTATGGTTTGTCAACAGAAACCCGCACAAGGTATATGCATTATTCAATATCGTTATGGTAAACTTCGATAGTTGATTGCAGGAATTCTGAAGCTCCCTGCCAATTTTTCTGCCGAACTATCTCGAGGAATGTAATAATTAGTTTAGCTAGAATGTTTCTTGCAAACAAATCCTTTTCCTACTTGTTTTAATTGTATTTATTTCATATCTTATTATTTAATTGTAAATTTAGGATTTTTGTTGTATTTAATCAATCAAATTTAGTTGTTATATGCATAAATAACTTGATGACATGCAGTGATCTTAAAAAAATATATGTTGGGTGAGTCAAAATTCTGTGTAGAAAAAATTTTTAAGTCACCAAATATATAAAATATACTAAAATTAAAAGAAAAGTTATTTTTATCTATATATTAATAAGGCCCCTCACAGAACAAGTACCAATAAGACGTTACCATATATAATTGAAGATAAAACATTCACTCCATGAGTCGGATGAATATAACATGTTTGATCTTTTTTCAAAAAAAAATATTCATATTCTGCCACTGAATTATACAAAGATTAACTCTTGCTTAGGGAAAATTGGCTATATTATATAAAATCCAGGCAGGTTACACCCTTGGAATTGATATATTTTTTTCCTTGATTTTTTTTTAAATAACTCAAATAAATAATTAATAACTATTCGTGACGAGTACGAATAAAAGTGAGATATTATATGTATGTAATTAAATACATTTTGTAGTATTAATTTTTTTTATAAGAAACCAGAAATGTCTAAATACATGTTAATGTCACACATGATATTCATTCAACATTTTTAACTAAATACATTGGTACATTTGGCATTCTTATAAATCTTTAAAAATTGAAGAAAATAAAGAAAGTTAAATCTCTTATAGACCTTCAAGAAATAACTCAGCTTCCATATTTTGGGAGGATTAGTTTTCTTCTCAAAATGAACATCTCTTCTCACTTCAAAACCATAACACTCATTTTCAGGAAAATACAATTGAAACTTAAGGAATAAATATACAAAAGATCCCACAATATTTTTACTTGTAAAAAATATAATAATAATTAGATCGTAAATACTTCATAGAAAAAAAAAGATAATCAAATATTAAATGAGACTTTAAATAAAGGCTCTCACCTCTTTATGAGTAGGCAAAATTGTTAAAACACTTTTAAAAGGTTGTAAAAAAGCAAAAGAATTAACTTATAAGTATAGTGTTTATAATAATTATTAATAATTAACTTTTTGAATATTTCTATAAATATATAATAAGTATTTCAATTTAGTTATGTGTATATTATAAAAATAAAAAAATTGGTTAAAAGAGAAATTTCGTTATTATTAATTGTAATAGATTCCTGGTATTTTTTTCCTTTATTTTTGTTCTTTCATTTCATATACCGTTTTAGGGTTTCATTTCAGTTACACTGTTTCTCATCTCTATATGGTAAGACCTCTGTTCTTCTCACTATCTTACTTCCTTGGAATTTCTTTGCTCCTCTTTCCCCAGCCTTGTTTTTCTTCGCTCCATTAACCTGGTACTTCAGAATTTGGATGTTGAGGATGGGCTGAAAATCTGTTAAAGATTTTGAAATTCACCTTATTTTTAACAATTTAGGTTTTAGTTAGGGGAAGAATTGTGTGCGTATTATTTTAATTTCCTTGAAATTGTTTGGAGCATAAGTTGCTTCTTTTATTGTTTTCAGTTCAGGTTTGGGGATTATTTTTCTCGCCAGGGTTTATGAACATTTTTTCTCGCCAGGGTTTATGAACATTTTTTTTCTCGTTCTTTATATACTTCATTGATCAAGTGTAAAGCGTGTATCTTGTGTGATGCCAATTCTGTTGCATAAATTGTCATATTTCTGTATAATTAATGATATTAATAGGTTAACAATGGTTAATATTCTAACAACTAGAGTTTGGTCAAAGGCTGGAAAAAAATGGGGAAGATAGGAAATAAATGGGGCAGTGAAAATAGTTTTCTTTGTTAAGAATATAATACGAATTGAAAGTGAAGTGGAGAAGAGAATTGATAGGTCCGGTTTTTTTTTTTTTTTAATATAGAATGTGGTCATCACTGCTTATCAGTATAAATAGGTTCAGGAATTCTTATTTTCGTTTTTCTTTCCTTTTGTATTACAGATTCAACCCAGAAGAAGCTATGAAGTCGTTCAATATAAATGGAACTACTCTTTCCCTTGCACTCTACACTGATGTAACCAATTCAAAGTTAGTCTTTCTCTCTCTGTCATGGGTTTGTTACCATTGAGTATAAGCCAAGATAGTTTGATCAGCTTGTTTTTTCTATTTAATCAAATCAAAGATTTTCTTTTTATCATAGGAGCTGTCTAGAAGCTATTTGCTATTAACTGAATTATGTTAAAGTCAGATTTCTTTATTGTGTCACTAGGCATGGATGTGATAAGGGGAATGATATTTTTGGGCCACTTTGAAATATTGATATCTGTAAGACACAACAGAAGGGACCACTTCATCTCATAATTCAGTTTAAACGTAGTTAGAGTTTGATTTGCATTTGCTTGTTATAGCAAGTAAGAACATTATGCACAAGTAGTGCAGTTACAGTACTTAATCCGTGATAATTGATGAGCCAGTTGCTCTTAGATAATTGTTTCTAGTTGGCGTTTGGCTGATTGCAATTTTTTTCTATTTATTGTCATATGACAATCTATAAAAGTAAATATACAGAACACTTTGTAAAAGACTTTATCTGTTTATTTGTAGTTGATTCAAAGGATTGTGAACCCGCTCTTAGCTAAAGTGTGTTTATGTAATTTATATTCTCACAGAGAACTCTTGGAAAGTATGCAAACCGGGACTCTGGAGCCAGAAGTTGCATTCCTCAATGCTTTACTTGTATGATTTCTTATTATTTGTGTTTAGGTCATCTTCAACAACATTTATAAGAGGATAAAAATAATTTTGTGTACAAACGGAAGAAAACGATGTAATTAGAGAAAAGTATACAGAAGTATTTATAGTTTTACTCGTTTCTTTCTTTTTCAATACGTGACCACCATCACATTTGAGTATGTATCATGAGAAGAACCTAATGATGTTGGTGCATAAATTTTCAGCAATGACAATTAACAATACTTTTTCTCTTTTTCATTTTTTTCTGATGTTACCATTGTTGTCAACTGAACCAGATTCCCAATATTTTCCCTGTTCTAGCGGCTGCTCACAAGACACTTGTAGCCAAGTCACGAGACTCATTGACCACACGCACTCCTCACTCAGAGCTCGTTTACAACTACTCAGGGTCCAAGCATGTAATTATGCATTGCTATTTAATCTGTTATGTTTCATATTTCCCCTTAGATTACTTACGTTGGCATTTCTCGTGACTAGATTACTGAATCTTTGAAAAGATGTGGCATCTCTGACAGCACAACTTATATCCTTGCTGCTCGATTTGATGCTTCTCCTGATGAGGTGAGATAATTCTACATTAAAATATGGCACACATTTGTTTCTTTCTTTCAAACACATAACTAAAGTGATCTCTGTATCTTTACTAGATACAAGCTATAGAGAAGCTCATCAATGGCAAAGAGATTGACCTGGAGGAGCTAGAAGGGAGAGCAAACCAATCCCAGATACAAAAGGTCTGTAATAGCTCTGATTCAAATGACTCTGTCTTTTTTGTGCATGTATAGCATATTCAGTCTTTTGTTGTCATTCAGCATTACAAGATATCTGCATCGGAACTTGGAGTATCATCACTTGCTGATGCAATAGTTTGCCGAATAGCTGCTCGTGATGCCTTGTGAGAAGAATGATAGTGATCTGCTTGTATACTACCAGTTTCCCTATCTCTTCTTAATCGACTGTAGAACATGTCATGAAATTTTTACAGGTTTTTGGCTTGCATTATATATACTTTAGCTTTCAAGTGTGATAATTATGATTTTTTTTTATCATTCAAATTGATGGACACATTATTAAGCTTTTCTCGCATCATGATTAAAGATGCAAACTAATCGAACAAAACTTTGAAGAATCACACTCTTAAAAGACCCATGAAATTTACAGAGAACTCAATTAGAAGGAATGGGATTTCAAATAGGAGAACAATGAAACTGAAATTGAATAACATCATTATTTCTATTACCAGGAAATACTAATCTCATCAATGGAAAATATGCACGTAACTCGATATTGGGAAGGAAATCTGAAAATGGAGAATGGTTTTAGAGCTATTAATTTTTTGGAGGATAAAATTTATATATAAATATTCATTTCAAAAAAATAATTAATAGTATCATAATAATTATATCACGTATATAAATACATGATGAATATGGATATAAAAATTGAAAGACTCTTTTGACTTTAATATTTTTAAGTAAAAGGGTCTGGTTAGGTTTAACTGAAAAAAATGCGTTTTAACCTTCACAATATGATTAAGAAATATTATATATATATATATATATATAATTATTTTATTAATTTTATTTTTTAAGTTTAATATTTTTTACACTAAAATAACTATTTATTATAAAATTATTAAAATCGTTTGCATTTACTTTTATAATTAAAGTAATAATAATAATAATTTCAAAAGAAACCTTCAACCCTCATTTTGTTTATTTAAGATTTGTGTTATAATTTTGATTGTTTTTAATTAAAACTTTACTGAATTGACAATTATGGTAAAAAAAATAAAATAAAATAAAAAGATAGAAAAGATGGTAGTTATTTGCTCTGGAATATGCTTACTGGACTTGTTAGTCTATGATGTATAGAAAACTAAGAGCAATACCATCTGGAGTTATCCATTTTCTTGTTTAAGAGAGATTTTAAATATATGCGTTATGAGAGTTATTTTTTTTATGATAATAAAAAATAAAAAATAATTATTATTGTTCTTATTTTAATTATAAATTAAATATACATTTTATAATATTATTATAAATAGTTTTATTTATTTTATAAATAATTTTTTAATTAAAAGTTGGTTAAGTTAAAAAAATATCAAATAAAAAATATTTAATTTAAAAATAATTGGTAAAATAATTATTTTAATTTTAAAAAAATATTTAAAGAAAATATAAATTTAGAATTAAGTTTATTAATAAATAAAATTCAGCGTACATATTTTTTTAAAATATTTTTATTGTATACAATGATGTATTTTAATTGCTATTGTTATTAAAAAAGTTTAAAAAGTAAAAAATAAATTGTTTTCTATTGTTTGTATATTTGAATATTTGAATTTGAATTGTGTTAAATAATATAGAAAAAATTGTGTTTGTGCTGGAGGATTCAAAGCAATGTTTTAAGGATAGGTGAAGACAGGGTGGAGTGAAGATCGCAGACAGGGTTTTCCTAATTCCTTACCCTTCTTTAGGTATTCTAATTATTCCTTTTCATCCTTCATCTTTACCCCTTCTGTTCCTGTTAAATTTGCAACACCACACTTTCTTCTCCCTCAAATTACACTCTATTTTTGTTATACATTGATTTTATTTCAATTGCAGTTAACTAATCACTAACATAGATCGATAAGATTGATTCCATCTCTCAGCACCTCTTATTTCTAGTTTTTATGAAGTTTTATTGGTTGATCTGGGTCTCGATCATTCTTGCACTATTTAGAGCCTTTTCATAGTTCCTTTTTAGGGTTTAGGGTTAGTTCCTTCTTAATGAAGTAATAAGCTTTTAGAGAAAAAGTGCGCAAAGCTGCGTGTTGAGTTCAATAGAATAGGAGAATGTTGCATTAGCAGGCATTGTGAATTGTGAGTGTTTTCGGTGGCTGGGGTTTGCATATCAACAGTTCTAGACGACATGGTATGGTTGATTATTTATGCATATTATAAGCAATATTTGAATGTTTTTTAATGTCCATGGCTTGCAGCATTACACTAATGTTTTTTATTCAATCATGTAATTATAAGCAATATTTAGTATTTTTTCCAATTTTCACATTCTTTACTCTTTCTTCTTATTTGTGGGTTAGTAGAAGAGTGAACTAAAATATTCTGTTGTGTGGCACTCGTTTTTCCATTTTCTTATTTACTTTTGGTGGTGGTACTCTAGAGGCAAGGTTGGTATTTAACACTCAATCAAGTTTTATGATGAACTATAGCTACTCCTAATTGGGTAAAAGATTTAAAACAAGTGAAAGATAATTTGAAACTGAATTGGTCTCTGTTTTGATTATCATCTTTCTAACTTTCTGCATTACATTCATAGCCATTTTTTCACTCTTGGATTACACAACAATTTTTTATTGCAAATAAAATAATAATCCAAATGGCACCGTTTCTGTATTCTCTGTGGGCCGAGATTGATAGTTTGGACATTATATTCATGCTTGTGATTAAACTTTCATACAGTTTCATGCAAATGTGGGCGCCTACATACAGGCATGCTCTTATTCTAATGGAAAATCTTATTGGCTGATGGTGTAAGTCCAAATATTGTAGTAAACAATTTCTTAGAGAAGTTATAAAAATATTTGGTTAAAATTGATTAGAGTATATGTTCAAATAATGCAAAACTCTTTAAAACATTAGGTGTAATCTTAATCAAATTTCTTTATTATTTACTGAAGCATCTAGGAACTCAAGCCAAAAGCCTCAACTACAGCTCCTTGCTATCGTCTATGCTTTTCTCTCGCTTTCTCCTCCACGTTTCTGGTTTATCTTCTTTTTTTCTGGGTTGGCTATTTGAGTTTCACTTTGTATATTCCTTGGCTGTGTTGCTATGTGATTGCATATCCGTTCTTGGCATCCTCTACGCTTTTCTCTTGCTTTCTCCTCCTCACTTCTGGTTTATCTTCTTTTCTTTTGGGTTTGATGATATGAGTTTCACTTTGTATTTTCCTTGGCTGTCTTGCTATGTGATTGCATATCCTTCCTTGGCCTGAGCTATACTAAATTGTTTTCTGTACGTATTTTCTCCTGGGCTATACTGTGGCTTCTCTATTAATGTGTTGCTAGTCAGGTTGAATATCTGCCTATATGCTTCCAGAACTTAGATATATTTCTCATTATCACTATTTAGATCCAAAACATACTCATTGGGGGAGACTAGACTAGGCCATAGTTTTTCTGTATAATTTTCACTTCTGTTTTATATGGTTCTCATTTTAGATTTTGTATTTTGAATATAATATAGTATGAGCTATATCTTAGAATAGCTTCAATATGCCATGCTACATGGGATATTATGTTACAGTCAATCCAGCAACCTATAGGCAAATGAACTTTTCACAAATAGAGACTTCTGTTTTGTGAATGATCGATTAGAAGAACTAATTTGGAATTGTTTATCATAATGTTTTCTAAATCATGTATAGCACTTTTAAACTAGCAAAGCACCCTTAAGACTAGAAGTTAGATACATATTTATGTAGCCACACACCATTGATTTGGAAAATACTTCATTACTAATGTTAGTGGCCTCCTTGAGTATATGCCAGTGGAACTTCTTCACAGCCATTGGCCTACCACGAAATTTAAAACTACTTATATGATTTTAACTAAATGCTGGTTTGCTTATTTCTGACAGTGATTCTTGCTAAAGCGATTTCTCAATAGCAGACATTCATAGCAAACACTTGAGCAACTATGGGTATAATTAGGAGTTGCTTCTCTTTCATATCAGGGACAGTATGTGGGGTTTACTTGGCTCAGAATTATCAAGTTCCTAATATCACAAAGTTAGCTGACACTGCCTTGTTCATGGCAAAAGTTGTGGAGGAAAAATACCGCAAGCCCAAGAAGTGGGATGATGATGATGATGTTTAGTTTGTAAATTGGTGCCATATTGGAATAAGATTCTTGTTTTGTTTTGCCTTATAAAAATCCTTTTTTATAGGTTCAAATACCTCAATTATAAGCTTTTTGAAAACACAAATTAGAAGAAGATTTTTATGGAAGCATTCTTAGCAGTTAATGCTCATTATTTTGTCCTTTCTTAGGAAGCATTCGCATTCTTCCGCGGTCTTCCTGATCTGAATCTTGCACTGAGACACTGTTGAAAGGTATCATATACCCAGTTTCTTAAATCTGGGAAACTAGGATGATAAGATAGCTCCAGGCCAGAAATCTGTTTTTCATGGTCATGAGAGTTTTATTTAACATTCAATTATGGGCTTGATAACAAATATTTTTTGTGTGCATTTGATTTTCTGGTTTAACAAGAACATGATGCCCCTACTACATTGGTGGACTCTGATTTTTCATTTACGCTTATGCATTCCAATGCATACAGTAATAAGACTTGTTATTGTTGTTTACTTGTGCCCCATATAAATGTACAAAATTTTCACCCATGCCATCCTCTTTTCAGTATGTATTGGTGTGCTTCTCATTTAACAAACATGGAAGGTCTGTTTAAATAACGATGATCTCCTCTCAAAAGGCTATTTTTTTTTTTTTTGGAATCGGATCGTTTCGTCATTATTATCCTTTTTCTTTTATAACCCATCTAACTTAGAAAGGGTAATCTTAAAAGAAGAGACCTCAGAAAGAGTCCTTATGGAAATAGTTATGGGATTGACACACATTAAGTGTATTTGTCATTAATTAAATCTTTTATTCTTAAAAGGTCAATCCTCCAGTTTTTGGATGGATTTCAGGCATGGGATCAACCAATTTATTTAAAGAAAAGGGCTTAATCGCCAATGGTCCAGCAACATTCGATTGAATGTAATCAACTTCATTAATGATTACATTTTATGCTTATCGTGACGAAAATTCTGTTGAGACAAAAAATTTTAAAAACATATATGGTCTACCCCACCATCAAGTGCAATATTCCTCTTTAATTAAACCATCGTTCAATATCGTCACTATAATTAAAGTATCTTACCTGGAAAGTATAAGCAGTGACGAGAAATTTTAGTCATACTTTTAAGAATATTTAATTTATTTCTTACTTTCCTGTTGGAAATTCCCTCGAAAATATTCTCACTTAAAAGTTTCACTTTCAGTTTGAAGTATGTCTTTCCATATCAAATAACTTATGGTTGCAGGTCATTTTCCGCTGGTGGATAAAATAAGTATGAACATGTTGAAAATTTATAGTACTTCAAAAATTTAAAATCATTTTTAGGTACAGAGCAGACGAAAGGGAAACACAAACTAATAATGAAAGCAGCACCTAAAGCATCCACCAGAGAGCGAGCTAGGTTAATGTTGAAGTAACTCAACTGTTTGATTATATGGATATATAGTTATTTTATATCTAAATCACATAAACTTCGTACCCATTTCCTGTTTTTTGAAGTTTATAAAAGAAGTGAAAACATAAGACTATATCAGAAGTAGTTTTTGCTATTTTCTGCATAAACTTGTGAAAAGAAATGAAAAAATATCCTCCACACCAAACAACTTGAGAGAGAAATCGAAGCAAATAACAGATATGGTCTTGGTGGAATGGAGTTGAACGAGGTCCCACTCATTGTACCTGCACCCATGTTCTTTTGCTCACTAACTGCTGAAGCACGAAAAAAGTTAACTATGTTTGCGTGCAGTGCATTAGGAATAGCAACATTCCACCTGTTATTCTCTTAGACAGCTAATTTTGTCTATGTGCACTTCCCTTTTCTGGGTTTTGAAGTGGGACACTGAGGAACTAAAGTAACAAAGACACATACGACAATGCCATGTTTATTGCTAGTGCAATTGCAGAAGATGACACTTTGGGCCTCCATGATGTGAACACCACTCTAACATGCATACATATTTACCTTTAATTTTGTTTGTTACATTCTTAAGGGCTTTGGATCAATAAGAAAGAGTGAGCTTGTGATTTGTTTATCGTTCTAATGATATTGGTATCCAAAAGTAGAAAGTAGAAAAAGCAGAAAGCAAAGCTTCGACGATTAAAGGTCAATCATAGGTCTGCTATCATGCAAAGAGAAGGAGGAACATGAGTTTCTTTATTCTAAGATATTCCAACTTCTGAGTTATTTCACCCCTTTTCTGCCACAACTTGGTCTGATATGGACAACGATCAACTCGACCAAAGGTTTCATGGATGTGTTAAAAATAGATTGAGCAAAAGTAAAGCTAGAGAATTTACTTTACCTTTATTTGTTTGACGGTATTTTTTTTTTCTGCACAGCCTAATTTACTTTAACTATAAGTAACACACTTGCTTAAGATAGCAAAATCAGAAATCAGTTTCACCTTTTTGAATATAGTTTTAAATTCATTTCAAGTAAAACTATACTTCAAATAATGTATTACACAGTACCACGTTATCTTTATATCTGTATGTCTAACATAATATCATCTTCAACCACGACCCGAATAAAAAGCATTACTTAATGAAAGTTGTTCACATATGATGCTGTATTTTAGTGCGACATGGGACCGGAGCTGCAATGTAAATAATGATGGAAGACAAGATATGGTGGTTATCCAAGGATGTGTGTGAAGTGCGAACCTCTTCTGCTAGAAATTACTGAACAAGAAAGAATTAAAAAGAGTAGTATCTCTAGATTCTAAGCAGTGCACGTGGCCTAGTGATGGCGCATGGGACAAAATAACTGCGCATAAAATAATCTTTGATGTTTTCAAACCAATTAACATCTGTAATGCATAATAATAATAATAATAACAATAATGTTCATTTCCCCCAACATTATCACACACTGAGTAGTGTTTGCTTCTCTTTCCTTGTCTCTCCCTCGTCTTCACGTAAGTGATCCCAAGACTTTGCCGCAAAACTTTCTCTTTAGTCAAAAGCACCTTGGGTCCCTCCCTCCCTTGCCTTTTTCTAATCCTCATTTCCCAATCGTTAATCTCGTATCATTTGATTAAATGAGTGCATAGAAACCAAACCATAGCATAAATCAAGGGAAATGAGAAAAACAAAAGAGAGTTAAGAATAGTAGAAGACAGCTCCTACTCTGATGATTATCTAATTGTAAAGCGATCTACTTTGGATACCCTTTGAAAACACAAAGAGAAGGAAATGGAAAACCAGAATGCCCATCTCCATATTACTACTCTTCAGTTACTTTTTCTTCTCCACTGGTTTCTGTGATCAGCATTCTCTCATCCACACAACACGCCATGCCTTCAAGACCCTTTCCTCCCACAAGTCCCACAAAAACCAAGGCCCTCTTCCTAGCACTCACCATTTCAGCTTGTGTTGTGATTTTCTGCTCAATCGTTTACTTCCTCTACCATCTGTGGCTTTCTCTAGTTCACAGGGCCAAGACCATCCCCTTTGATGCAAGTGCTCCCTTGAAGCTCCAAAGATTCGCATACAAAGATTTAAAGCACGCCACCAATGGCTTCGACACTGCGAATGTAATTGGCAAAGGTGGCTCTGGCACTGTTTTCAGAGGCGTGCTTAAAGACGGCAAGTTGATTGCCATCAAGCGTCTGGACCAATTGTCTTTGCAGTCAGAGAGAGAGTTTCAAAACGAGCTGCAGATTCTTGGAGGGTTAAGGTCACCATTTTTGGTGACTCTTTTGGGTTACTGTGTGGAAAAGAACAAAAGGGTGCTGGTGTATGAGTATATGCCCAACAGAAGCTTGCAGGAGTCCCTCTTTGGAGATGAGGGTTTGAGTTTGAGTTGGGAGAGCAGGTTTTGCATAATATTGGATGTTGCTAGAGCTATGGAGTTCTTGCACCTTGGATGTGATCCTCCAGTGATCCATGGTGATATCAAGCCAAGCAATGTTCTGCTTGATGCAGAGTGGCGTGGGAAGATCTCCGACTTTGGCTTGTCAAGGATTAAGGTGGAGGGTGAGTTTGGTGTTGACTTGTTTAGCCAGGACCTAGGGAGGAGCCAGGATCTATGGAAAAGCCAAGAGCTTTCAGGTAATTTGACTAATTTGACTGCAGAAACTCCTGCTATTGGTACTCCGGTTGAGAGTGTCAGTGAAGTAGATTTTGCTCTAGCTTTGCAAGCCTCTTCTTCATCTAAAAATAGTAGGACCTGCTTTAATGTCAAAGCTTTGAATTTGAATTCTTTGAATTATAATGCCAATATTGCTGGTGAAAGTGAAATCAGGAGTGTGAATGCAAAGGGTAAGGAAATATCAGCTTTGGATAGAGATGAGTGGAATGGTAAGTTTTTTCCTTATGATGATGAGCTTTCTAGCATTGATTATAGTAAGGAGTTAACAGTGAATGCTTCTCCTTTGGTGGATGATGAAAAGGCAAATGGGAAACAGTGGGGAAAGGACTGGTGGTGGAGACAGGATGGAAGTGGAGAGTTATGTAGTAAAGACTATGTTATGGAGTGGATTGGGAGTCAGATTTGTCCATCAAACCCTGATTGGGATCATGGTAAGAACAATGTTCAAGAGAAAGTGGAGTTGGAAACTTCAAGCCCAAAGGATAAAGACCAAGATGCAATTGCACCCCAGCCACAGGTGTTTGGGGTAGGACACAATACTACAGATAATGGGATTGAGAAAAAAGAGTCAAGGGGAAAGAAAAATCAGAAAAAGAAACACAGGAAGATGCAAGAGTGGTGGAGAGAAGAGCATCTGGCTGAATTAAGCAAGAAGACAAATAAACTGAAAAATCTTCACACTAAATGGAAGAAAGGAATGAAAGTGCCCCATTTTGATTTGGGTAGAAGGTTTTATCTTTGCAGACGTAAGAAGTTTGGAGAGGAGGGTCAAGATGAATGTGATCAAAATGGAGAGTTTAGCTTCAGAAGAGGGTGGAAGAAAAAGAGTACTCTTTCCATTGGTAGTGACATGTGGAGTGGAGATCTTTTCAGCCGCGAGCTCAGCAGCACAACTAGCATGAGAGGGACACTGTGTTATGTGGCACCAGAATATGGAGGGTGTGGATTCTTGATGGAGAAAGCTGATATTTATAGTTTTGGAGTTTTGATTCTTGTGATTGTGTCAGGTAGGAGACCCTTACATGTTCTTGCATCACCCATGAAGCTAGAGAAAGCTAACCTGATAAGCTGGTGTAGACACTTGGCTCAAGCTGGTAACATTTTAGAACTAGTTGATGAGAGATTGAAAGAGGATTTCAACAAGGAGCAAGCAAGCCTGTGTATCAATTTGGCACTCACTTGCTTACAGAAAATTCCTGAGTTGAGGCTGGATATTGGGGATATTGTTAAGATTTTGAAGGGGGAGATGGATCTTCCACCACTTCCATTTGAGCTCTCCCCTTCTCCACCTTCCAAATTTTACGGCAGAACAAGGAGAAAACAGAAGAGCACTGCAGAATAGTTTTTTGTGATTCACAAGTCATCTGCAGAATCAGTGGATATGTTTTCATTCAAGCCTGAATACACGCCTGTTGTTAGATTTATGTTGAATGTAAATCAGCTAAGTTATTTGTTCTTTCTGATGACTCAATTTCCACTGATTGTTCTCAGTGTGGCTTGATCAGAAATTTGTATAGAATGGTTACTGATTTAGCTTAACTCTTCATTGTAACAGATAAGGGCAAAAGGGTATCTGTTAGTTGCATTTGTTTTTCAGTGAAATGTTAGTTGTGGCAATGGAAAAAAAAAAACGACCACTTTGAATTTGACTACCATAAAGCAACTAAAACAAAGAACAAAGAACAAAAAACAAAGATTTATGGCTGCATTGGTCTGTCTGATATAGCAGATCCAACAACTAAGCTTGGTTTTTGTTAACAGCAAACAATTCTAACACCTAAGAGGTTTGAAATTTTTAATTGTATAACATGTTTGATATTTATTGGTGGTTTGACGAAGGACAAGAGAAGTCATAATCAGAGACTAAAGTGAGTCACTATTAAAACAGCATGATTAACCCAGCATTGTGCTTGTTCTATTTCTCAGTAAAAGTATGACTGTGTCATAATGTCGTTGACATTACTTTGTTTTCCATGATTTTGCACGACATGCAATCATCTTGTCTTTATTCTCAACGTTTGTTAAAGAAGACAAAGACAAAGCCAAATCAAACGCCACGCAATCCAAAAAATTCGTGTATATATAAGGACAAAACCAAGTAACAGAGATTGTTATTAATACTTGAATACGTAAAAGTAATGATATCATTGTGGTGTGTATGCTACAGCACTGAAAAAAGCATATACTAACCCACCAATGCTGCATGATTTGCTTCTCTTTACACTTTACTAGAGAATGAACTTGTGCAAAGATGTGGATGTTTATTATAATATCAAAGTGAAAAAATAAATATAAAAATTCAAACATAATTAAATCTTTTTAATGAACATACACAGTAATAAGAAGTCAAATATATAGCAGATTAAATATGTTTTAATTATCTCAAATTTTGAATTGTTTTATAAATAACACTCTAAATCATGATTGAAATCGTTGAAGTTTGTTTTCGAGATTATCAAGTTTACTCAATATTTTACTTAAGAGGATGAAATATAAAAAGTTGTTAACATTAAAGAATGGTTTAAAAAGAAATTATAATGTAGGAAGAAGATTGAATGTGAACTTATAGTTTTAATGTTTCGTTAATAGTTTTGTATATTTTTGGATGGAAATTCATTGAATTTGAAAAGTAAGAAACTCTACATCTTTCTTCGTTCTTTCTTTCTTTCTTTTTTTTTTTTGTCACAATGGTTTCAAAATTTTAAAATAAATAAACACTTGAAAAAAAATTAAATGCAGTAAAAATAAATCATTGAGTTAGATTTTTTTTTATTTCTATAATTTGTTGCATCTTGGTATTTAAATTTCACATTTTTTCATTAAGTATATTTTTATTATTCTCAACAATTGTTTTACTTAAAATCTTACTTGTAAGAATTTGTTTCAATCCACCAGAATACATACCACAAGAAAAAATTAAAATTTCCTTCTTTTTTTAGTTTCCTTTTAATTACTTCGAAAGGAATTGAAAGATATATTTTATGATTTGATATGATTATTTTTCTCCTAGTATATTAATTAAATATAAAAATATTTGTTAGATTTGCGTATTAAATTAATGAAAATTTCTTTTTAAATTTAACGTTCTATTTTTTTAATTATTATTTGTAATTACTTTTTATTTTTTATGGTTATTAATCAATTAACTGGTTTTGTTTTATTTATTTTTGTAAAAATAATCTTAATTTTAGGAGGAAAGTTTTTATCCGGACTTTGTTCCTTTAAGAATATAATATCTAAGATAAAGATTAAAAGTGCTTCATAGCCTATAGCCATAGGTATTATTAAGATTACTGTTTTATTTTTTAATTGAAGCACTTTACTTTTTTCTGAAAAGAATAAATAGGGAAACGAGCGTGAAGGTTTCAAAAAGTTGAACATGACTTCTTACACCAACAGTAGTCTTCTTACAATTTAAGATATTTCTAATGTTATTATCAATTTAAGATATTTATCTTGTTTAAAACAATTAATGTTATTCATGTTTACATCATGTATAGATTTACTTTTTTAATCATATAAATGTCTAAGAACTCATGTTTTTGCAACTTTTTATTTGTACTTAATTAATTTAGTTTCAGAGTAAATTTTTAATTCTGTATTTTTAATTAAAAACAATGAAATAATTTTTCATTTACAAGCAACCATAAAGATTTTATTCTGAAGGAACTCACCCAGAAAAAAAAAAAAACTAAGATCTTATATCTTAAAATAAGATCCTCTGGAAGACAATTATATTTAAAATGCTCTAAGAGATAATGGCATTGATATAAGTTTGGCCATATCCCACTAACAAAAGTACGCTTTTTTTTATTTTACCTTTTAATAAAGATGAAACTAACATAAAATTTATTCAAATAATAAAATGTATTAAAGTAAATAATAAAATGCATGAAAGGATGTAACAGCTTTCTAGACAGAGCAATAATTCATAATTTGCATAACCACAAAATTCACCATTAAGGAAAAGGAAAAGTTAGAATGCAAACTTGCAACTCCTCACGAGACTTGGAAAATTGGCATTTCTATGTTGGGAATTGTACCTACGGATTAATTTTCTTGAAACAGAGTATAAAATAAACACACACAGATACACACAGATGTTCTACATGCTCGTATATGGAATTTGATAACTTAAGACGAGTAAAGTAGGAAATTTGGCAAATATGGGGAGCATCTGCTTCTCTGTTACAAGTTACAGAATGTCCTCTCTCTTCACTGGTCTTAATAATTTTTCTGCTTCATCTAATCATTTTATAGAATATTTCACACTTTTACTACTACTAGCATTTCTAACATTCTGTTTTCCTTTATCACCACTAACTGTTACTTCTTTCTGGAAGAGCTTATTAAGCTTTGGATCTGCTGAACATCCATTTGAAATCATCTCCTCATAAAAATATCTGGCCTTTATGAACCACCTACAATTTACAAGCCCTTCAACCATTACTTTGTAATGCACACAACTAGGGACCAAATCATATGCTTTCATTTCAGTCCAAATTTTCAGTGCATTTACAGGTTGTTTCAACTTTAAGAATTTTGTCAGAATTATGAGAAAGGAATCCTTATTTGGACCCAGACCAGAATCTTTCATCCTACTCAGAAATTCCAATGATCCTTGATAATCTGTTCCCTCAAAAAATGCATGGTAGGTTTCAGTGGTTGGACTAAAATTCTCTTCTACCATTGTGTTAAATACTACCCTTGCCTCCGCTAGTTTTCCAGTTTCACAAAGAGGGAGTATCATGGAATTGAAGGTCGAAGAATCAGGCTGCAAACCTTGTTCTTTCAACTTATCTATAGTCCTAAGAGCTTCCTTCAAGCAATTGGCACGACTTAAAACATATACCAACGAATTGTATACCTCTATTCCAGGGGTCCATCCCCTTTTCTTCATCTGATCATAGAGTCTAAGAGAGTCAAAGAGGTTCCCTTCCTTTGAGAAGCAGGAAATCATGTAGCTATACGAAGTACCATCGGGTGTTATACAGTATTTTGACATTTCTCTCCAAACTCTTTTTGCTTCATATACATCCTTTGTTATGTTACACCATCCATTAAGAATAATGTTAAAGCTCTTTGTCTCAAGTAGGAAGAGCTTCTTATTCACTAGCATAAACTCTTCGGCCTCTTCAACGTTTCCATATTTACAAAGAGCAGCCAAAAGTGCATGAAATGCTTCTTGATCAGGAGTCAATCTGAACGTGTCCATAAAGTTGAATGTTTGAATAGCCTTGGCTGTGTTGTTTACAGATGCATATCTGAACGAAACAAAATACCATAAGTAAAAATGAGGGAAACTACCCACTATTAACAGAATTGACAACACTATCAAGAATCGACAAAATTTATGATCACAAGAAAATAATTAAGATCATGTCATGAATCAGAAAAAATCAAAGCAAGACTGGCATCAACAATCTATGGCTAAGAATTCGTCAAAGTAGATATTATCATATCCACAATAGACTGAAGGAGAACAAGCTGTACACTTTATTTGCTATCAACTATGCATTGCACTTCAGCAGATAAGTTATTTCAAATGTATGAAGATAAATTTGTAAAACTAAGGCAATTTAGAGTAATATTTATTTGGAGATTGAATGTTGAAGTAGCTTACCTATCAATCATAATAAGCATAGCTTGACGCGTAGAGAGAGACGAATGATGCATATCTCGAATGATGCACCAAGCAGTGGAAAACTTTCCATGAGTTGCCGATACCCAGATCATCAAGTTGCAAACTTTCTCGTCGTTAAGATGGCAATTCCATTTGAAGGCAAGGAATGCAGGTTTCCATTCCTCCCTCAATGCCCAAATAGCGGAACATATCAAATCCCTATTTACTTGGAAACTTGATGAATGGAAACCCTCTGCTTGCGAAGACGAATGGGCAATTTTTTTGAGCAATTCTAGAAACTCTGGTAGTGATGGGTCATCCAAGTTGAAGTTGAAGTCAAAAGGCGCATGGTACTGGTTGTGAGTCCGAGAGTGTAATGAAACTGTTTGATGCAATGCCTCAGAGGAAAATTTATTACTGCTTCCAATTCCGACTACGGGCACAGTCAGTTGGGAATTTGGTTTTGCGATGCCTTGCAACCTGCATGAAAAGTAAGAATAGTAGCGCCAGAGAGGTGCAGCCATTGGGACTTCAACTTTCAACCTTTGCCACGCATCCTATGTTACCATGAGACCTTCCTTCTGTTGGGAGCTTAATTTTTGTCAGTGCCAGAAAAGAGGAAAGAGTTCGTATTTTTAAGATACATTTAGGCTTTATTTACTAAGTATATTGTAAATTTAGAAACTTTCTGATAAATTTTTATAATATTTCAAGGACTCAATAAATTTAAAATTTTCAATTAAATTATCACTATTAATTTTTTTTCTCTTTAATTTAATGATGTAGTTATTAAACAATATAGTCATACTTTTTCATTATATCTTTATATCGTAATATATCGTCATATCGTTATATCATCATATTGTCATAATATTATATCATCATATTATTATATTGTCATATCATCATATTATTATATTGTTGTATCGTTATATTATTATATCGTTATATTATCTTATCATTATATAATATAGTATTATCATTATATCATCATATATTCATATTATGATATCATTATATTGTCATACCTAACTAAAATAAATATATACTATTTAATATCTTAAATGTTGAAATCGCTTTTCATCTTTTCTTATAAATCATTAAAATGTATTACGAATAATTAATGAAAATAATAATAATTAAGTTACAATTCACAATACAGTAAATATCTTATAATTCTTAAAGTACTTTGCTAAAATAAATTTAAATTGACCTTATTTTAACTTTTTATTATCTTTTATCAAAGACAAAACTCCTCTAATTATAATACATAGATGAATATTGCTAATAAAGTAATTTTCGAAAAATATAACCAACTTATATAATATACAAATAATATATAAGTAAGGTAAATCTCATATAACAAGTCTGTTTTATAAAATTTAATTAAATTTAAAATTCATGTTTTTTATATGGTATTATAATTATATATTAGAGTTTATTCTAATAAAGTGGAGATATATATCGAAGATTTCACATTAACTGATTATATACAATTTATATGTATGTAAATACATTTTAATCATTTTAATTTATAAGATTGAGTTAAATATAAAATCTATTTCATGCGTATTAATCCGTTAACAGTTTTGATATTAACATTTCTCTTAACTATCATAATTATGTAATTAAACCTCATAAATAGAAAGGTATTATTTTAATCTATTAAACTAGGAACTTTATTATTATTATATGAAATTGTTAAAATTATAATTCAAAACAAAACATATGAGTAAAGTTTCCACATTAAAAATGTGAATGCAGTTATAGTCCAAAACAAAAAACGAGGAATCCAATTATGGTCCAAGAGGCAACACATATCAAAGCACCTTATCCTTTTTCGGACTCTTTCGATGCTGCATCACTATCATGCTGGGAGTATACTTTCCCTTTCATTAAATACTTAATTTCAAATTTGTTAATTTTAATCATTCCAAAACTATAATTAATGCTTTTCAAAATTTTATATTTTAAAATTGTTATAAGTTTTTTAAAACAATTAAATTCAAAATTATTACTTTTAATGATTTGAGAAAAGTTATATATACTTTGTAAAAATAACTCATTTAAGAAAAGGGTAGGTATATAATATTTTCATGGGAATAGAAGTTATTGTTTAAATAGCTTTTTAATTTTTTTTTAAATGATTAAATATCAGCAAAATATATTTATAGGAATATCATGTCTAAATATAATATTCCGTAAACAATTTTAACTCCTGATAACAAAATACTCAACTTCATCCGAAAATAGTTGAGTTAATTTGCAGTTTCAAAGGTATATAATATCATGTGTCGAGTTTTATATTTTCAGCAATTATGCAGGATATTTTTTTTTTTCAGAAATGGAAATTCGATATTAAAGTTGCTTTCATTGTTAATGAAAAAAAATATTGAATATTAATTAAAAATTCCAAATCCAGGCCAATTAAGGAATATAAAGGTGTATAAGAATTACTCATTAACTAATAATATAAAAATTGTATACATTTTTAACGGATGTATTAATTTTGGGTGACACTCACTTAGTTGTTTATATATTGTTGAAATTTTATTTAGCAAATTCAATCATAATTTTATACTGGCAACCACGCTAGATTCAGCATAAAACTAAAAGAAATAATATGTTAATAATTTATTATATGAATGTGCATAACTAATTTTTATTACATTTTTTCACGTTGTGACATATTAAGTTAATTACTTTTGGAATAATAATAATAATAATAATAATAATAATCAGTAAATTATTAATTATAATCACAAGATTACTTGAGTTCTGTTTCTGTGGCTTGTTGTTATCTTCTTCTGCGCAGTGTCTGAAGGTGTGACGAACTTCACACACACACACACACACACCGCGGACACAAAAACACTACGGACTTCGCTCTGAACTATTTTTCTTCATAATTCGGCGCTAATCAATCCCAGTTTCTCTCTATTTCATGTATTTCCCCAACTCTAATTCAAGGGCTTTGATCTTCTTACTTTTCCCCCTTCTTCTGTTTCGAGTTTCTTCGGTAAAAAGCCCTTTCTTGTCGGTTTTCCCGCATAATTTAAGATAGATTACCTTGTCGGATTTGTTGCGAATCTCGGCAATTATCCGATTTCTGTTGAAGTAAAGTCGGAAAGTCGGAGGTATGATTCTTCCTTGTATAAAGTCTATGAATGCCTTGTGGTGTGAAGATTTTGACTTGTTCTTTAAAAAACGCGTGATTTTTTATTTTTGCTATGTCTTTTATCATCGGATGACATATGTAGAATAGATGCTTTGTTTGGGGTATGATATACATGTGTTATTCCAATAGTATCAGGTGGCTGGACTCGTTATTTTCCGAAACCTGGATATTTCCTTTTGATAGAATAAGTTAATAATCGTACTCTAGTGCATAGTATTTGTATTGGTAACTTAATTGATTACTTCATCATGAGATGTGCTTCTCTGAGATAGCTAGTGAAGACTGTTGTGCAGTTATGATGTGGCCAAAGCCAACTTGTAAGGGGTCAATTAGGGCATGAGCCTCGTCCTCCCACTATCTTGTAGTTGTGTGAGACTTCTATTATTGTTCAGACCATGATGTCATTGAATATACTGTGGGAGATTCCTAATTGATGCACTCTTCATCTGTTGGGGCCACAAATATGTTGAGAGATTGACGTGTGTCTAGATAGATCAATACTATCCATCATGAGTGATAATTTGTTTGTATAATATTGTTGGAATCAGTGGGTGGTTAAAGCTCTTTTCTCACATGTGCTTTCAGTTATTGGTGAAACTTCACAATGGCAGATCTCAAGGAGAGGCTGCTACCACCAAAACCTGCTTCGGCTCTTAATGTAAGAGAGGTTGCCAATCGACCATCTGCCTCTGGAAGGCATGCTTTCCAAGGGGTGGATGTTCTGGGGCTAAAGAAGCGAGGCCAAGGTCTCCGATCATGGATTCGTGTTGACACATCTGGAAACTCTCAAGCCATTGAAGTAGACAAGTTTACCATGATGCGACGTTGTGATCTACCTGCTCGTGATCTTCGCCTACTTGATCCTTTGTTTGTCTACCCATCAACAATCCTTGGCAGGGAAAAAGCTATTGTTGTAAATCTGGAGCAGATACGGTGTATCATTACAGCAGATGAAGTTCTTCTCTTGAATTCCCTTGATAGTTATGTATTGCACTATGTAATGGAGCTACAACGACGGTTGACAGCAAATGGGGTAGGCGAGGTTTGGCAATCAGAGGGTTCTGACGTGAACCGAAGGAGGGGAAGTAGGAGTTTTGATAATGTATTTAACAACTCTTCCCCTGATTATTTACCTTTCGAGTTCAGGGCTCTTGAAGTTGCCCTGGAGGCGGCTTGCACATTTCTTGATTCTCAGGTTCGTAGAAGTACATGTTTATGTTAGAGACTAACAAATTCTGATTTTTTTTTTTTTAATTTAAATTGTTCTTCATTTCTTTTTTTCTTTGGTTGCTATCAACAGAGATCTTGTACTTCTGTAGGATAGTCTGCATGATAACATTGAGTTTCTGTCAATATTAATCTTCGCCATATGGGGGAAGTATGACCATGTTAAGGTTGAGTGAACTTGTTGGTAATTGTTTTTTTTTTATCTGGACCTGCTGATTAAGGCCGAACTGCCCTTTTCTGGTAACAGTTTGCTAAGTCTTTAGTTTAGAATGTTCTGTAGGAAATATTTTTAGAGAAAGCCAGTATGTACCACCTATACAACTTAAATTGGATGAATATCGCAGTTGTTTCCTGTTGGCATTAAAAGATTTGGTTATTGAAATTTCCTCCCACCTCCAACTTCATAATCCCTTATTTGACCTTTAATGTAAACACTTGTCTCTAGATCCTATTGTTGAGAAAGTTGTAGGAGGATCACTTGGCTATGCAGTAATTGGATGATTTCAATTTGATGTATCATATAGCTTATGTGGTTTGTTGGTGGTAAATTTGTATGGGTGTTACTTACAAGTGAGAACTAAGGAAAATTAAATATGAAACTGTGCATTTCTTCGTGAGTTTCTACATGTTAATGTTAGGTTCATTGTGGTGGAAAGTGGGAAACAGTAGTTGACAGTAGATACAGTCGATATATGCATATTATTGTATGCCAAGGAGGTCAACCGTAGATAATATGTAATTGTTAAGAGGTATGATGAAAAGTTATTTAAGGCAACAGTATTACCTCCACTTTCTTCACATGGTCTTCATTGATATTGAAAAAATTATTTGATATGGCAGCATTAATCAAGTGATTGCATAATTGTTCAAAACTCAAATTCTTTCATATTGTATTCAAACATAATTCTTGATCCATGTGCTTGTGTAGAATATTTTCTTCTTTGATATTCCTGTTCATTTGGTTTGGATAAATTACTCTGTAAAAATTGAATTTCTGTTCTGGCCATTTACAAAAGGCAGCAGAGTTAGAAATTGAAGCTTATCCCTTGTTGGACGAACTGACATCAAAGATCAGTACTCTAAATTTGGAACGGGTTCGTCGATTGAAAAGCAGACTTGTTGCCTTGACCAGGAGGGTTCAGAAGGTGATGCTGGTTTATATTTCCTTCTTTCCACTTTTTATTGGAAGTAACAGTTACCATATTTTCTGTCTTATTAGTATTTGCTTTGCAAATGCATATATTCAGGTTAGAGATGAAATAGAGCAGCTTATGGACGATGATGGTGACATGGCTGAAATGTATCTTACTGAGAAGAAAAGACGGATGGAGTTGTCATTTTATGGAGATCAATCTATGGTTGGATATAAATCAGTTGATGGTGCATCCATTTCTGCCCCGGTTTCTCCTGTGTCATCACCTCCTGATTCTCGAAAGCTTGAAAAGAGCTTCAGTATTGCTAGAAGTCGACATGAGAGCATGCGAAGTTCTGAAACTACTACGGAAAGTATAGAGGAACTTGAGATGTTGCTGGAAGCATACTTTGTTGTCATTGACAGCACTCTAAACAAGTTGACATCGGTAAACACTGTTGTATGCACCAACCCTTTTCTTTCTGGTTTCAGACAGTTTACCAACCACTATTTCCTGCTTTTTTGTTTCAGTTGAAAGAATACATTGATGACACAGAAGATTTCATAAACATCCAACTGGTTTGTTTTCTTTTCGTGGGGTTTATGCCAATTTTGTTTATCCTAGTTTGGTCGTGTTTCTATGTCTGATCATATATATGCAAGTGCAAATTACGGAACATGTTTACTAAAACTCACAATGGGGAGAGGTCGGAGTATTTTGAATTTTGTTGCCCTAAGATTGTTGGCGAATGGGACAATAGCTTCTTATTTCCTCAGTGAAAGTTGTGTATCTTACATTTCATGGGAAGAGAAATTAGTTTCTTCAATAACCACCAATTTCCATTTCATTTTTTCCATTTTTAGTTTTTCACCTTTTAAGTTCTATAAATCTATTCTATTTTCTGAAATTACAAAGTGCCTCTGAAACATCTTCATGGGATCATATTTTAGGCATGATATTCTTGGGGAATGTGATCACTGTGGCAATATAAATATGTAACTTGAAACAAACTCCCCCGTAGTATTTCTGATTATCATGCTGTAGGGCTCTAGAAGAACAAAAACGATTCGACACTTTGTTTTGATGAATTTCTTCACAAACACTTACAGGAAAACAAAAAATTAAAAGGAAAAGTAAGCTAAATTTATCCATAAATTAAAATTAGCTATTGCATGAGCTAATTTATAGATTTTTTCTGATATAAACTTCTTAATTTTTTTTTTTACTTATGCATATGCTAATTTTTTTTTTCTACTAAGTGTTTAGGAAAGCTTACCTAAACAGACCTTATTTTAATGGTTTAATTACTTTTTTAATCTTTATAGTTGTAAATACTTTATCTTTTGGTCCTAATACTTAAGAAGTTATTCGTTTACTTCCTACACAATTGTAATTCCTTTTAGTCTCTCTACATATCATGTTTAATCTCTTTTAGCCCCTGACGTCTAAAGTCATAGGGTTTAAAAAATATATATATATATATATATATATATATATATATATAATAGTTAATTTTGAGGCGTAAATATTACAAGGTAAAGTTTGTTGATGAACAGTAGGGATCAATGAGTAATTTAACCTATTTTAATTTAGAATAACTCTACTTTTTTCCTCACAGGATAATGTGCGGAATCAGCTTATCCAGTTCGAGCTTTTACTCACAACTGCTACATTTGTGGTTGCCATTTTTGGAGTGGTAGCGGGAATATTTGGGATGAATTTTGAAATTGCATTATTCAATGTCCCCTCTGCTTTCCAGTGGGTCCTTATAATAACAGGAATTTGTGGAGTATTTATATTTTCTGCATTCGTGTGGTTCTTCAAGTACAGAAGACTCATGCCCCTATAGAAAGCTATACCACCATGAAGAAGATTAAATAATTGCGTCCTCTCTACCAATGTTTCATGTTTGGTATGCAATCATAGCATTCAAAAGGAAAGCCGGCTCTTACACAGAGCTATTCTTTCAATTCAATTTTGTATCAGGTTTTAGGCTATTTATCATGACAATCTGATTCGGTAATGTCATGTCTATATTTATGGACAGAATTATTAGTTAGAATACCTGAATGGACAAAACATCTTTATTTTACCGCTATCATCTTGGGTTGAGAGGGTCGAAGGAAGTAAAAGTTATGGTTATGTTTGATGTTAGATATATTTTTATGTTTAATATGATAATTAAGTATTGGGTTTAAATAAGATTACATGAAAATTAAGTAAATCAAACTTTGAATTAACATAAAATTTGAAGGAAACAGATAAATGATGTGATACTACAATTTTATTGGATAAAGTAGCTCTCCTTGTTATTCTTGAGTTGATATGTATACCTCATCTGCCAACTTTGTTACATTGCACTATTTGTCGTAATGTTTAACATCCTTAATCCTTAAACATTACGTCTCTTGGAGGGCAAAGGTACCTGAAGTCCTCTAAGTTCTGCTCTGGTTATTATGAGTGAAAACTTGGGAAAACAACTGCTAACACAGTTCATTGTTTATTGACAGAAGATGGAACTGGCTTTTCACCAACTTGGATTATTTACGGAAGATTTCAATTCATATGTAAGGGTTAATATCCATTGTTTCCTCTCATTGCCTCTTCAGTGTCTGTTTCATGACATTCCTACACTTGGCTTGCATTATATTCTCCTCTCAAATTGCCCATCACAATCAAATACCAACTTAAATGAAATGGTTGTTGTGCTGTCATCATAGTATATAAATTCTGCAAAAACTGTTATCCAAGTAAACCCCATTTCAGGAGCTCCACATTATTAGTCCAATTCCAAGTCTCATATATGTTATTGATACTTACTAGCGGGAAATCCAGCTTCATGATTTAAGAAAAATACAATATATTAATTATAATGGTTAAATAAAACGTAGTGAGTAGTTACATAAATATATAGGTAGTTTTTGAAGTGTGTATTTACTTTTAGATCATTTATTTTTATTTCCATTGTAAAGTATAGTTAAGATAAAATAGCAATATGAAATGAATGTATCAGAAGAAAAGAATTTCTTTATAGATCATTATAGATCATAGATAGTTGTTTAATATATATATTTATAGTCATTTAAATATTTAAACTTAACTTTTGTATTCACAGAAAATTATTTCATAATATTGCTTATATTTTAAGGAAACACATTTGTTTATGTCTAATAGAACTACAAAATCATTAAATATTTTTTGTAAATGTCTGATATTTTAGGACAAATTTTGCAGATAAGAATAAGATTTAAGGGCCGAATAGTTAAACAATAAATTGTTGTGGTTGGGTGAGTGGTTGCAGCCATCTAGAAAGTGATGGGAAAGTAGTTTGACAAAACTCAGATTCACCAAATTTAACATCAAGTATCGCAAACTTGTTATAACATCTTTAATGCCTATAAACCGTGATAAGTCATAATATTGATGTACGTGGGACCCAATCCCGTTGAACTTAAACCCTAAAATCGGTGCAAACCCTACTCTTATTTATCACCTCTCCTTCCCATTCTCTTAACCAATTCATTTATAATCATCCCTAAAACTTTACACTTAACCAAAAGGGTTATTTTTAAAGTTTAATAATCAAACGTGTTACGTGTGGGATTACTAAAATAATGTATTATATTTTCTAAATATGGATAAAAAATAACATCTCTTTTTTTAGTTGAGTTGGCAAAATGTCTCATTCATTCATTGTCTACAATCACATTGATAGTGACAGAGTTAAATTAAATAATATTTTTACAACTAAAATTATATTTTTGTGTGTTTTTGTAATTATTTAATTATATTGATTTTTTTTTCAAAGAAAACTAAGAATTATATTTTAGTGACTATCAACATAAATTTTCTCTTTCAAAACACTTCATTTTAGTGTGATATGGATTCTAATTAATGTAATTATCAATATTATTATAATTTATTACGAAATAAACCATCTCTTATCCTTAAAAATATGTAAAGTTTTCAATTCTTTTTTGTATTTTCTATTTTCTGTGAATCAAAATAAGTGGTATAGATCTTTATTATTGACTTAAAACCATCACATTGAAGATCATTTTCAATATATTTGTCTTTTTTTTTTTTTTTTCTGCTATTCCTAAGCCATCATGTTTGTCAACCATCATGTTTACTTCATTCAATGTAAAGTCTCATTTATCTATCTATATCAAAGTTATATCAACAAAAAGACTTAAATATATTTATATTTAGCTTGATGGAAGTAGAAAAAGTCTTGCTTAGAGAAAACCTTATGTATCAAATTTAGTGATAGAGGACGTAAAACAAATTCAACCACAGTTGAATGTTAAATTTAACCACAAATTTAACCAAAATGATACTTAACATTTATAGTTAATTTAAAAAGAAAAAAAATCAAGGTTTATTCTTCCATTACATACTCATTGTCTTTAAACATGATAAAATCCATTATAGTTGATCAATATTGCATATCATCACTTATATCTTGTCCTATGGGATAAAAAAAAAAACTAAAATACTTGTTTGTTGAACCTCTTCATGCCAATAACAACTATGTTAAATAGTACAATTTATTAAAAAATATTATTTTTACAAAAATTTGAAGAAGTATCTATAACTATACATAAAAGTTTCAATATTTTCTGTGTTATATGTCAATATAGTAATTTAAAAAGAGATAGGGCAACTCAAGTATCTCACACGAAATCCCGAGAATAATAATTAACTTAGGAAACACTTAACCTTCCATATCTAATTGTAAATCATATTTATTTTGAAAATTTGTGTTGTTAATAGGACAAGGTTTTATACTTTTCCTTATTATTTAATTTTGGCATTTTCACATTTTTTTTATTAAACTTATTCCTACTTATTATATCATATAATTTAAAATGTTAAATCCAATCTACTAATTTCCCACTTCTACCTCAACACCTTAGTCAAACCTCTCCCATTTCTGTCCACATTGACGCATCACTTTCTTCATTCATTAACAGTACTGCACCGCTCCTAGCATCACCAATATCTAATTAGTTAATTAATATATTTAATTAAATAAATTTAAAACTATTAATTTGACACGTTAAACCATCTATAACAATATATAAATATATAAAGATGATTTTTTTTCTTTTGTGTCCACATTTCATAATATCAATTATATCATTTACAATATAATTATTTCTTAAATTTTATAAAATTAATGATTATTTTTAATTATTTTTTATAAAACGGATTATTTTTTTTCTTTTTTTTATTTATCAATCATTATTCTCTCTATTCATTTCATTTTATTTTTAATAAATATATATTTATTTTATATATTAACTTAATAACATTACACTATTATCACCTATTAATATAATATCATTTATATTTAAAAAATACGTACACATGCACTTGTGTTTACGTGATAATCAATGATATAAATTTATAATTTATACACATGATAGTAATATAAGTTTATATCATTGAAATAAAGTAATATAAAATTACATTTTAACTTATTTTATTTTTATTTAAATTTTTTTTAGATATAAAATCATTTTGTCATAAGATAAAGTTATCAAATTTAATTTTTAAAACTTATTTCTTTTAAAGATAATGATATTTTGATATCAATCTTTTTTTTATACTATTATCCTTCACTATTATTTACTTTTTCTTTATTCTAAAAATATAAAAAATAATTTTTATTAAAGACTATTTTCCCAATAATATGTCATGGTGTCAAATATTTTTTTTTTCTTTCTTAAAAATTCATCAAGAAAATACAGTATCTTTACCAACTAGTGGAAGGGATAATGACGTGGCGGAAGGGTAAAGGTTGAATTTGGTGAGTGGGTCCGATCCATCCAACATTGCTTAATTTTGCATTGCATTGCATTGCTTCGGTTTGCATTGTCAAGTTTAAAAGCAAGTTAGAGCCACCAAATCCCATCCCACCCACACCATCAAACTTTTCAACACTCTTTTCAGGAATTAATTCTGCATTCTGGTTTTTTGGAGGGAGCACAGATATGCTGATCAACGTTAAGCAATCCACCATGGTGCGCCCGGCGGAGGAGACGCCGCCCAAGGCGCTGTGGAATTCCAACGTCGATTTGGTGGTGCCAAACTTCCACACGCCCAGCGTCTATTTCTACAGGCCAAACGGTGCCTCCAATTTCTTCGACACAACCGTTATGAAGGAGGCTCTCAGCAAGGCCCTCGTCCCTTTCTATCCTATGGCCGCCCGCCTCCGCCGCGACGACGACGGTCGCGTCGAGCTTTTCTGCGACGGTCAGGGAGTTCTCTTCGTCGAGGCTGACACCACCGCCGCCATCGACGACTTCGGCGACTTCTCACCCACCCTTGAGCTCCGGCAGCTCATCCCCGCCGTGGATTATTCTGCCGGGATCGAAACTTATCCGCTCTTAGTTCTTCAGGTCCGTTTTCTTTTCTCTGTTACTTCTTCATTCACACTTTACACGCTCCTTTCCCCACAGTTCTATTGTTTTCTTCTGATCCAAGCTTGACGTTGATATCAAGGTTTAGTTTATTCATGAGTTTTGCCTTTACCGGATACACACCTACACCTTCACCCACACCCATTTATATAAACAATAATACTCTCGTAACACTCATTTTTTTATCTACCTAAAATCATTTTTTTTTATTAAGATAGCATTTATTATTTTAAAAAACAGGATTACAAATTATTTTACCAAAATACTGTAGATTATTCTGAAATGCTTTCCAAGTAATTAATTATAGTTTGTTTCGAATATTTAAACCTGTTTGTTGAAAAATTACGTGACTTTGGAACGAATATATGTCTGTTACATATTAGACATATATATGATTAAAACTTATATGCCTCATTTTACATTACATCTACTACTTAATTAAATAAAACTAACTCTGGATTAAAAGACATACATGAATAATGTATGATTTAGGTTTGCATTGTCTTAAACACACCATTGATAAATCAAAATAAATATTTATTATTCGTTATATTTTAAAATAATTTTAGTATAAATAAATATATTAATTAATTTATGTACCATCTTTTAAATATATAAACAAAACAATGGTGGGATAATACATGCCGGAGAATACTGCCTAAATTGTAGAGACGAAAGCAGAAATATGGTATTATAAATAATCAATTGCATTAAAACTTGTCGCCAAAATGTATAGTCGTAAGTCCTAATATATTATGTACTTTAAATATTTATAAACTTGCAAGTACTTCCTGATATTAAAAATCGAAAAAAAAAAACTTTGAAAATGATGTTACTCGCTAAAGAGAAGTGGGAATCCACGTGAGAAGCATGGATTTGGTTGGGCCCGAGTTAACTATTTTACCTTTATGAAAAAATTAGTAGCATACGGTTAATCGATAGCGTTCCAACCACTCACCTGTAATTAGATACCGGGAATTATTACTCTCACACCAATTCTTTTTTACACATATTTTATTTTAATTGTTTTTTATAAATAAAAGTAATATTTTTTATTATTATAAAAGTGAACCTTTTTAATGATTAAAATATTCTTAAAAATGAATTTTCCGTGTAAGTAATATAAAAAAAATATTTACCTTAGATATTACTGGCAGCAATTCGATGTTCTAAAATTTGTGTAAAATATGATATAAAAAATATCCTTTTTATTTAGATTAAATTACATCGACTGACATCCCATGATGTTTTGAGATCACATACATAATTTTCATGTTTGTATGTTTTCAGCGTTTGCAATTTTGTATTATTTTTGAAACATCTGAGAAGATGAGAAAAATATTTACAGGTAACATATTTCAAATGTGGAGGGGTGTCATTAGGTGTTGGTATGCAACACCACGTAGCAGATGGGGCATCGGGTCTTCACTTCATCAATGCATGGTCCGATGTTGCTCGAGGCTTGGATATTTCCCTCCCTCCGTTCATCGACAGGACACTGCTCCGTGCCCGAGATCCACCTCGTCCTGTTTTTGATCACATCGAATACAAGCCTGCACCACCCATGAACACTCCCCTGCAACCCCAAAAACCAGGCTCTGATGCCGCCGCCACCGCCGTCTCCACTTTCAAATTGACCCGCCACCAACTCAACACCCTAAAGGCCAAGTCCAGAGAGGATGGAAACTCAATCAGCTATAGCTCTTACGAGATGCTGGCTGGTCATGTATGGAGAAGTGTGTGCAAGGCAAGAGCACTCCCTCATGACCAAGAAACAAAATTGTATATTGCAACTGATGGAAGGTCAAGGCTGCAACCCCCCCTTCCCCCTGGTTACTTTGGCAATGTCATCTTCACCACCACTCCTGTAGCAGTCGCCGGCGATCTCATGTCAAAACCAACATGGTATGCTGCCAGCAGAATCCACGATGCATTGATGCGAATGGACAACGAATATTTGAGATCAGCTCTTGATTATCTAGAGCTTCAGCCTGATCTAAAAGCTCTTGTTCGTGGATCACATACTTTTCGGTGTCCCAACCTTGGCATCACTAGCTGGGTAAGGCTTCCGATCCATGATGCTGACTTTGGTTGGGGAAGACCCATTTTCATGGGACCTGGTGGGATTGCCTACGAGGGGCTTTCTTTCATTATTCCCAGCTCAACAAATGATGGCAACATGTCTGTGGCAATCGCTCTTCCTCCTGACCGAATGAAAGTGTTTCAGGATTTGTTTTATGACTTTTGAACTCTCGCTTCAATTTGCCCCCATCGATTCTAAGGTGATGTTTTACTTCTTACTTCAATTTAAGTATTTTTGTTTTTTTTTTCATAAACTCTATGAATATATCCAGTTATACAATTTGATAATAGACTGCATTCGCAAAGCACGATAATCCGTAAATATGAATGAACTTGGAAACAAGGACACCTTCGTATTATCCATTTGATGTCACATGTATGTATCTGTCAAACATTTGTGTGTCAGTGCAATCCCATAATTGACTGACTGCATTTACCAATGCTATGTGTATTTTTCTCTATATTCTTATGGTGAATTTAAGTTCACTTTGAGTTGAGTAACATAAAATGAAGAAGGTCCTTGAATGTATTAGTTTAAGATGAGAGATGGAGGTGGTATCATTCTAATAAGTGGATTTGACTCAGAGGCATCAGCAACCCATGTATACTTTCAACTTTCAACATTTGAAATCCAAAATTTGCGGCGGATAAAGCACTTCAAATTAATCCATTTTATTAATGATTTGGCTGTGTAAGTTGTAATCGTGTGGTGGAAACATTTGACTGTTTAAGCATCCATTAAGACAAGATTACAAGTTCATAGAGATGTGCTGATAAAGGGATTAACGTACTATATCGAAACTAATCTGAGTGAATAATGAAGGTTATTTAATATAAAATGCAGAGTGACCATAGTCATTATTGTGTTTTCCGATATCATGGTATAGAGACTCAAACATTTGGCATATGTTAGAGGAAGTAGAAATTAAGAAAATAATGGTAGGTATGAAATGAGGCATGCACATAGAGTTGAGATGCAGGGTAATAAAGAAGATGCAGCAGAGCTGTGGGTTGGGCGGTGATTAACATCTTGTCCCCCAGTAGCTCCTTTTCCTTTCTGTGTTTTTGAGCCATGAGATACATCTATGTCCTTCCTTAGTGCTTTCGTTGCGATTCCATGCTTCTCTGCAGTTGCAAATACTAGTACTAATAAATATGTAGGAAAAAGATGCACAGTTTACTTACGGAAATAATAAATAATATGATGATGCTCTTGTTTGAAACATTAATCAACTCTCTCTTACCCACTTGATCCTGTGTTAGCACAATGTTGCTCTTGGAGGGGTTTGCGTTTGCAACTGTCTGTTCTGAACTGAAATTTCTGTCAAAATCTGAACTTGAAATGGCTTGAATACATGAAAGGAAGAGGAGAAACGTAAGAAATTTTGTCTCCATGGGTGAGCTTGTTAAAGGGATGGGGGAGTTGATGTTTTCTCTACACTTATATACTTCCTTTTCCTTCCATCAATGGAGAACGATCTAGATCTAGGGAATATGTTTTAACCAGTTTTAAAGAAACAACTTTTTCTGAATAAACATTGTACTCTATTATACGACATAATTGATTACTAATTTTATATGCATAAATGAATATTCATGGGTAGAAAATGTTAGATTTTTTCATACATGAACATGAACAGGCCGTCCTTAAAAATGATGTATGAGAAAAAGAAGGCTGCTAAATCTGAATCTTCTTCTTACACGCATATTTTAAGATAATGTGTGTATAGAAAATGTAGACCCTTTTTTTTTTTTTAATAAATTAAGGTCTCAGTTATTTTGTTAAATAATTAGTAAATATTGTGTTATGTGATTGCTGGAAGGGGAAGCAGAGTGCTGCAGAGGTCTCTTCTACCTCTTTGCTTTGCATCAGATGCTTGCTGTGTTCAAAGTAGCATGTTGAGATAACATCTGGTGCACTTTTCTGAGTCATCCATGATATTAAAGTCAGTTTCTTTTGATAAGATTGTTGAAACAATGTGAGCATGTAAAAGTGCTCCCAACATTCTCAATTACATGTCAAAGCTTAGTAATATATTACACAGTTATTCTCCTTTTTCTCATCGCATGGTAATGTCAGATTGCTTCAATTCTGTTTTTGTATGCTATCTGCATATAGATCTTTTAAATGTAAACAAGTGAAGTCATTTGAAATAGTTTTAGTTTAAATGTAAACTTACTTATATATTATGACGAATAAAGGAGCATAAACAACCTGTTGTTAGTTTTCCACGACATTAGGAAAATAGTTATAATGATTTTTTAAATTCTACTTGTTCTTATTATGTTGTTTCTATTATTGTCATGAATAAAATAATTAGTTTTTTAAAAAATAATTAAGGATAAAACTGAAATAACGAAATGTGAACACAAAAGAGGATATCCTCTTTATATATTATTATATTGCTATATTTAATTTGGAGAAAAACATTATGTTTCAATTGTTTAAGAGAACCTTACGATTGTGGTATTATGCTGAAAAAACTTTTGGGTGTGACACTTTTTACGTACAAAGGGACTCTCCATTTGTTCTATATTAATTAATTATGAAAGTGTAAAATTTTCCTTCCTTTAAATTTTCTCCTTTTTTACGAGGTGTTTTAAAATTCAACACAATTGAAGAATAGTTCAGTTCGATTCGATTTGGTTTGATTTGGTTCGATTCGATTTGGTTCGGTTCGGTTTGGTTCAGTTCAGTCCGGTGCGATTCGGTTCGGTTCAGTCCGGTTCGGTTCGGTCTGGTTCGATTTGGTTAAGTTCAATAAAGAATATATAATGAATTTTTAAAGTAGTTGTTAATTATAAAATTAGAAAACTAAAATATGTACATAAGAGAAGTTTTTAAAACAACGGTTGAAGACAAAAGAGATTTTTAGACACAAAAGAATAACGAAATGTGGACACAAAAGAGAATATCCTCTTTGTATATTGTCATGGATAAAATAATTAGTTTTTAAAATAATAATTAAGGATAAAATTGGAATAACGAAATGTGAACACAAAAGAGGATATCCTCTTTATATACTTTTTATATATTGTTATATTGCTATATTTAACTTGGGGAAAAACATTATGTTGCAATTCTTTAAGAGGACCTTACGATTGTGGTGTTGGTGCTGAAAAAACTTCTATGTGTAACATTTTTTAAGCACATTACAAAGTGTGTAAATTTTTGCTCTATATTAATTAATTATGAAAGTGTAAAATTTTTCTTTAAATTTCGTCATTTTTTTCAATGTGTTAAAATTCAACACAATTGAAAAGTAGTTCAGTTCGATTTGATTTGATTTTGTTTGGTTCGGTTTGGTTCGGTTTGGTTCGGTCTGATTTGGTTCGGTTTGGTCCGGTCCAATTCGGTTTGGTCCGGTTCGATTTAGTCCATTCCAGTTCGGTTCAATTCGATCCGGTCTGGTTCGGTCTGGTTCGATTTTGTTCAGTTCAATAAATAATATATAATGAATTTTTAAAATAGTTGTTAATTATAAAATTAGAAAAATAAAATATATACATAAGAGAAGTTTTTAAAACAACGATTAAAGACAAAAGAGATTTTTAGACATAAAAGAATAATGAAATGTGGAGAAAAAAGATGATATCGTCTTTATATATTGTCATGGATAAAATAATTAGTTTTTAAAATAATAATTAAGGATAAAACTGGAATAGCGAAATGTGAACACAAAAGAGGATATCCTCTTTATATATTGTTATATTGCTATATTTAATTTGGGAAAAAACATTATGTTTCAATTCTTTAAGAGGACCTTAGGATTGTGGTGTTGGTGCTGAAAATTTTTTTGGGTGTAATATCTTTTACGCACGTTATAAAGCGACTCTTTTTTTGCTCTATATTAATTAATTATGAAAGTGTAAAATTTTTCTTTAAATTTTCTCATTTTTTTCGAGGTGTGTTAAAATTCAGAATAATTGAAAAGTAGTTCAGTTCGATTTGGTTCGGTTCGGTTTGGCTCGGTTTGGTTTGATTCGGTTCGGTTTGGTTCGGTCCGGTTTGATTCGATCTGGTCCGGTTTGGTTTGGTTTGGTTCGGTCTGATTTGGTTCGATTTGGTCTGGTCCAATTCGGTTTGGTCCGGTTCGATTTAGTCCATTCCAGTTCGGTTCAATTCGATCCGGTTTGGGTCGGTCTGGTTCGATTTTGTTCAGTTCAATAAAGAATACATAATGAATTTTTAAAGTAGTTGTTAATTATAAAATTAGAAAAATAAAATATGTACATAAGGAAAGTTTTTAAAACAACGATTAAAGACAAAAGAGATTTTTAGACACAAAAGAATAACAAAATGTGGACAAGAAAGAGGATATCCTCTTTATATATTGTTATGGATAAAATAATTAGTTTTTAAAATAATAATTAAGGATAAAAGTGGAAAAATATTATGTTTCAATTGTTTAAGAGGGACCTTACGATTGTGATGTTGGTGCTGAAAAAACTTTTGGGTGTGACAGTTTTTACGCACATTACAAAGCGACTCTCTATTTGCTCTATATTAATTAATTATGAAAGTGTAAAAGTTTCCTTTAAATTTTCTCCTTTTTTACGGGGTGTTTTAAAATTCAGCATAATTGAAGAGTAGTTCAGTTTAGTTCGGTTCGATTTGGTTTGATTTGATTAAGTTCGATTTGGTTCGGTTCGGTTCGATCCGATTTGGTTCAATCTGGTTCAATTTGGTTCAGTTCAATAAAGAATATATAATGAATTTTTAAAATAGTTGTTAATTATAAAATTAGAAAAATAAAATATATAAATAAAATAAATTTTTAAAAAAACGATTGAAGACAAAATAGATTTTTAGACACAAAAGAATAACGAAATGTGGATACAAAAGAGGATATCCTCTGTATATATTGTCATGGATAAAATAATTAGTTTTTAAAATAATAATTAAGAATAAAACTGGAATAACTAAATGTGAACACAAAAGAAAATATCTTCTTTATATATTGTTATATTGCTATATTTAATTTGGGGAAAGACACTATGTTTCAATTCTTTAAGGACCTTATGATTGTGGTGTTGATGCTGAAAAAGCTTTTGGGTGTGACGTTTTTTACGCACATTACAAAACGACTCTCCATTTGTTCTATATTAATTAATTATCAAAGTGTAAAACTTTCCTTTAAATTTTCTCATTTTTATCGATGTGTTTTAAAATTCAGCACAATTGAAAAGTAGTTCAGTTCGGTTTGTTTTGGTTTGATTTGGTTTGATTCGATTTGGTTTGGTTTGGTCTGGTCCGGTCTGGTTCGATTCGGTCTGGTCCGATTTGGTTCAGTTCAACTCGGTTCATTCAGTTCGGTTCGGTTCGGCTCAGTCCGATTTGTTTCGGTCTGGTTCGATTTTGTTCAATTCAATGTATAATGAATTTTTAAAATAGTTGTTAATTATAAAATTAGAAAAATAAAATATGTACATAAGAGAAATTTTTAAAACAACGGTTAAAAACAAAAGAAATTTTTAGACACAAAAGAATAACGAAATATGAACAAAAAAGATGATATCTTCTTTTTATATTGTCATGGATAAAATAATTAGTTTTTAAAATTTTGATTTAAAACTTAAACAAAATAAATAATTATTTTTTTTTTAAATTTGTTTAAAGGAAAATTAAAAAAGAAATATGTACACCGATTTTAAAATAATTGTTAAAGACAATTTTTCTTTTAAAATAAAGATTAAAGATAATTTTTTTATTAAATAATTAATTTTTAAGATAATAATTAAGAATAAAACTAAAATAACGAAATATAGATAAAAAAATGATATTTCTTTATATATTGTTATAAATAAAAATTTATTTTTTCTTTCGAAAACAAAAACATAAACCGGAGAGAAATTTATGTTTATTATTATGACTGGCATTCCAGACCATTTACTTACGTTGAGTTGCATTATTTCCGATTTCCGATTTCAAATGTTTTCTCTGGGGATTTTGAAACAATTATTAAATAAAAAATATTGAGAAAAATACATATTTTAATTACCTTTAATCTCAATTTCTAAATGATGAGAAAATAATGAAATTGAGATGGAAGTGAGACTAATGTAGTTGGTAACAACAAAAGTGGGTGACAAGTATATTTCTAAAACTTAATAATGATACAATCACATGTGAGACTATATAATTAAAGAGAATTTTGCGAAGCTTAAAGATGAACATCAAGTCACAAATAGCATAAAGGACCAGCAACAAGAAGAAGATAAAACTGAGGAAATCCATAGACATCATTAAAAAAATCTGTAACAAAACGACACGTTATATAATACAGATCACGAATGATAGATAGTACTACGTAGAAAGTTAGTTGAATGATTGAAGTTGGTTATATCATGGACATATATAAAGTATTGATTTTGCACTCTGTTCTTGAATCATGGTTTACCCATAAGTGTTACACTTAGGTTCATTAGGATAGTCTGAAATACAACACCAACGAGAAATGAGTCCAATTATATAAAGTATTAATATCACTCTTAACACAAAACCTTAAAACAATAAATTTATGGATCTTTATTTTTATACAGTGCTCTACGTTCTCATTTCTGGTCAATGTAGAATTTAGACTCACGCTTGGATTTCTAACAACTGTTACCATAATTTAGAAATTCAGAAATAAGATCTGCCATTGGGCTCAGCAGTCACCAGCTATTGTGGAAGATGAAATTCCTAGAGAAGAGGCAAAAGTTGCTGCTGTGTCCCCATTAAGGTATCTCTTGAGACGATCTAAGTCATCTGCTGCATCAAGCATGGTTGGTCTTGTCGAAGGTGACTCTTGTGTGCAGAGAAGTCCCAACTCGATTAACTCCGAAATAGCAACTTCCCACATCTTTCTAACCTCTTGGGATTCATCTCTTGAGGCTCTCACCAAAGCAGGATCTACCACTTTTTCCACCCTTCCATGAAAATGAACCTTCACCCATTTCTGCAGACTTAACCCACCAACAAACAACTCATCTATTGGTCTTCTTCTAGTCACCATCTCAAGAACTAGAATGCCAAAGCTATAGACATCTCCCTTGACAGATGAATTGGAACCAAATCCATATTCTGCATCAGAAATCATGGATGACTTATTATTTGAACTAGTGGAAAATATTATCAGAAATCATGGATGCTTAATTTTGCAAGATACACAGATTAATTAATTACCTGGTGCAATGTATCCAATAGATCCAAAAAGCAAATTTGCACTGGAGTTGCACATGTTATCAGTAGCCCCAACTCCAGCACTCATAAGCAGCCTTGCAACCCCAAAATCAGAGACAAGAGCTGTCATGTCATCATTGAGGAGACAATTGCTTGGTTTTAGATCACAGTGTATGACTCTGACAGGAGAATGATGATGCAAATAGGCCATCCCTTCAGCTATGTCACTGCAAATATTCACCCTCTGGACAATACTCAATTCTGATGATCCAGAAGAAGGATAGAGGCGACTCTCCAAGCTGCCATTGGCCATATAAGGTAGAACAAGAGCCTTAAAATCTGGTAGGCTACATGCTGTGATAATCCTTATAAGATTCCTGTGTCTAATTCTCTTCAGAACTTGGCATTCTCTGTTGAAGCTCTTGGTAGAGTTTCCAGATTGCAAATGCAGCACCTTTACTGCTATTGGTGTCCCATCCGCGAGAACACCTCTATAGACATGTCCATAACTACCTGATCCAACGAGTCTCTGATTGTCAAATCCTCCAGTGGCATCTGATAGTTCCTTGTACGTGATTCTTGGGAAGTTACTAATCAACTCTGCTCTACCTGCATTTTTGCTTGCCTCAGTCCTCTGAGAGCTGATGATTGCTTTAAGATGCTTGCATCCAATTACACAGCAAATTATTGACAACAAGGTTGATACCAAGATCACCAAAATCAATATAGTCAATAACAAACGACCATGAATCCATCTTCTCCTTTGAGAGCACAAAGATATGCCTTCAATCGTCCCACAGAGTTTTGGATTCCCTAAGAATGACAAGTTTGAAACTGAATTAAAGATACCACCAGATGGAATCTTTCCTTGCAGATTGTTAAATGATAAATTGAGAAAAGTGAGCGTTTCAATTTTACCAAGTTTTGCTGGTATCAATCCAGATAATTGATTTCGTGAAACATCAAAAGATTCAAGGTTCCTCAGATCACCCAGGGACTGAGGGATCTCCCCTTGAAGAAAGTTGTTTGAAAAGTTAATCATTGAAACAGCAATGCATCCTGATATCTGAGGGAAGATACTTCCAGTGAGGTAGTTCGACGAAAGATCTATCTCCTGAACCTTCTCTAATTTGCTGAGCTCAATTGGCAGGTCACCTTCAAGGTGGTTATGAGAAACATTTATGAAAATTCTGATCTCACGCAAGCCTGCCAATTTCAGTGGGATGCTTCCTGTTAATCTATTGTGGGATAAATCAAGCCTATACAGATTACTGCACCGTCCCAATGTGGGAGGTATTGTTCCTGAGAGAAGGTTATTGTTGAGAAACAATGAATTTAGTCTAACCAAATCTCCCAAACTGTCTGGAATCCTACCTGAGAATTGGTTATGTGACAGATCCAATAGACCCAGATTGAGACACTCGCCTATTGCTTCTGGAATTGGAATTTTGAAATGGTTGTGTGACAAGAAAAGTTGTTCCAACCTCGGCAATCTGAATATATCTGAAGATACAGTTCCATTCAGAAGATTGGATGTTAAATTTAGAATGAAAAGCCTTGAAAGGCTGGCTAAGCCACGAGGGATTGATCCAAAAATTTGGTTTTCCTGCAATAGCAGGGTTCTTAGGTTGTTGAGTTGGCTGGGGAGAGTATCGGTGAACCTTCCTCCAAGGCCCATCCCCGCCAATTCAAGCTCCTCTAGATTACTGTTGTTTCTGAGAGCAGTGAAAAATGGATCAAGATTGGTGTTGCTATCATGGCTTACCATGTTGTTGTATGATAAATGAAGGTAAAGGAGATAAGGCCAGTTGCTAACAAACTTAGCAGGTAATTCGCCAGATAGATAATTGTACTCCACATCTAAATGCTGAAGCGATAGATTGGTGAGCGAGAGTGGAAGCTGCCCAGTGAATTGATTATTGTATAAACTGATACTCCACAGGATTTTGCAGTTTCCAATCTCTTCCGGGATTTGACCACTCAACGAGTTGCTGGAGAAGTCCACAACATTTAGCAGAGTGCAGTTGGAAAAGAGAGATGAAGGAAGCGAACCTGATATGTTATTTTCCTTAATGACCAGAATGTTGAGCTTGGAAAGCATGGAAAAGGAGTCTGGTATTGAGCCATGCAAATTATTGCCCTCAATGATGATGCTGTGAATGCGTCTGAGGTTGGAAAATTCACGGGGAATAATACCAAATAGGTGACTTCGAACTATCTCAAGGTTGTGCAGTCCAGTGAGATTAGAAAGAACAGGTGAAAGGAGCCCCACAAGAGCTTTATCATATAGGATTAGTCGTATAACACGATTATGGGATCTGTCACATTCAACACCTGTGAAGTTGCACACAGGAACAGCTTCAACCCAGTTTGCAAGTGAGGAAAATGGGTCTGATACGATTGTTTTTCTGAATTCCAGAAGCGCAGCTTTATCAGTGAGTAAAGAATGAGAAGGGTGGAGGTGGTGGTGCAAGGAGTGACCAAATGTTACAAGTAAAAGGAGGAACAAGGTTTGTAAGAAAACCATGTTGATGATGTAAGAAAACCATAAAATCTGGTTTTTCTGGCAATAACAATGCAAGATTGGAGAGTTGAAGAATGCTCTGGCATAGTGGAAAACTTTGAAGAAATGCGATGATGATTTGAAGAAAAATCCATGATTGGAGATGAGTGGATTCTCAACTGAGTTAAGCGTCAATTGGTAATGGATGAAGATGGAGATGATCTCAACTCACATTTCCAACGCAGCGTGCAATCTTTGCTTCTGCTTTCAACAGTGGCGCACTCACACACACACCCCTCCAGTAGAAATTTTAAATTGCAAAAATGGCTGCGAAGCACCCAGAAATATTAAAAGAAAGAGCAGATTTTTTTTTTTTTTCCTTTTGTGCAAAGCAATGCGTTTGTCACAAACGTCACATAGCAACGTATGCAAACTAAGTTGACAATCTTAGGAAAATGTCTAAGCAATTGCTTGGTTTCACTGTGTTCAGTGGGATTCGTACAAGAACACAAAACCTCGATCGTAACGTGGTTGGATAGGTCAACTCAGTGTCGTGTAAGTTTTACGGACTCACTAAATTACCTATTTTTGCATTTGTTTTTCTTTAATTTAGTATTTAATAAATTATAAAATTTTAGTTTAAATTCTTATAAAAATGTTTATTCTTCCCTTGTCTTTAATATTATATACTATATCTTCTAGATCACATAAGATGAAAACAACACATCGATATCAAATTTTTCTTAAAACATTATTTACCATAACGAGACAACTTTACTTGGAACAAATATACGATTCTTCACTCACATCGTATTTTGTTCATCTCATTGGTCAACGACAATAATCATCAATTCTTATAATATTTATTGACATATATATTATTGTATCATTAAAGTAGTTATAACTTTTGGGTGTCATAATTTTTTTGTTTCTTTCTTTATATATAGTGACACTAAGTTTGTAATCGTGAATTTTTGAAAATATTTTTTATTTATTTTTCTATTCGTGCAATAAAATGTTTGTATAGGTGACTATATATTTTGTGTTAGTATTTTTATGTTATTTCTCTTTTATATTTTTATAATATATTGATTTTGACATGTTAAAAGCTCTTATAATATATTTAAAAATAAAAAAGAATAGTATATTTTAAAAACATAAAAAATATAATTTAAATTTTATATTATCAATCTTTGATATAAAAAATAGCAGAATTTTTGAAATAACGCTAAATTTTTTATTAGCTGTTCAATTAAAAAAAATGTTTAGATACAAAAGATTCTTTAACGTAATATTCTGACCTTAAGTCTAAGAAATATTATTATTAGGGTTAATCATTACATTAGAGGAGTCGATCATCACATTTGAGGGATCAATCACTACATTCGATACATTGTTATTTTAAAGTTTAAAATTCTATCAAAGTTTTATTCTAAAACTCTTAAATAATATAAGATCAAACCATGTAAGACTATGAAATCTATCAAAACATGAGTTACAAATTGTAGTACAGGAAATTTGCCGAATCCACATCCTAGTAGTATATTCTAAGGAGAGTCCATGCGTACGTGGTTCCTATGATGTTGGTGTTTGTTCATTAATTATGGCACACAACAACTGAACTATTGAATAAGAAAGGGTTTGTTTAAGAAACATTTTTATAACTATTCCCATTGTTTAGTTGGGTTAAAGGTTTTGGTTGCCTAATAGATGAGGTAAACAATACCATGTTTGTTTATCGCATAGATTTAGTATAACTTATAGTGTCATCGTCATTTATTACTTTGCTACCTGCTTCTTCTAATCCAAACGCAAAAGACCACAACCTTATGCGTGGGATGCCATTTTAATAACATGCATTACAACCCTTTCCTATACATACAATATGAGTGGGGCATCTTCAAATATTTTCTAAATTTTATTTCAATATAACATATATATATATATATATATATATATATATATATATATATATATATATATATATATATATATATATATATATATATTTATATTATATATAGAT
>Ga0214543_1000101_pt1 | contig 109084 bp, 66 predicted proteins | sample CNSS2metaG_FD_160094 | JGI IMG/M metagenome (GOLD analysis project Ga0214543, IMG submission 160094) | Root nodule microbial communities from cowpea collected in UCLA plant growth center, Los Angeles, California, USA - CNSS2 | ecosystem: Host-associated > Plants > Roots > Nodule | place: USA...
ATAAATATATATATAAATATATATATATATATATATATATATATATATATATATATATATATATATATATATATATATATATATATATATATACTTTAACACTGTATTCCCTTTTAGATGAAATATGTAATTATATTTTGTTTTTAAAAATATGAATTGAAGTTTGCAATAATAAGTATGTAATTTTAGAAAAGGAAAATAAGCATTTTAAAAATAATTGCTTTTGACAAATTTTGTCTTCCATGAAGACAACTGGCTGCCACAGCTGCCAGACCCCCCCAATTATAGTTGATACTCATGCAAGTTGGCATATCAACTCAACAAGTTCATACTCTTTGTTTCTTTTTGACTAATCCAGCTAGTCCACACATTAGGCATAGACCAACCCAGTAATAATAATAATAATATAATAATTTACCTTTTCTCCTAAGCTTGGTGCCTCCCCTACCTTGCCTACCATCAAAATTATGCTTCTCAAGGATTAGGAAACTCTTAAATTAGAATATCTATATATTTTCTTAAATTAAATTATATATCTAATTTAATTTTATAAAACTCCTCCTTATATTATGTGAATTTTTTAATAAAAATATGTAAGAATTCCTTTAATTAGAACACTTGATTTGTTTGATTGATTTAGTTTCTATTATTTATAGTTAATTATTTCTTTGAATGTATAATTCTTTTTCAAGGATTGAAGTTGAATACACGATTTGGTTATACTTAATTCATTATTACTTTGATTTAACTTTTTGTTAATGATTACTTGTTTTAACTTGTTCTTCAGATTATTGTTTTAACATAATTATAGTAAAGTCCTTCTATATTTATATTTAGGAAGGTTTAAACTCATACATGTCACTGAAGTTGTGTTCATAATTTAAATTTATTCTTTGGTTAATAATTAAATTTTCATTACGTGATAGTAATCAATAAAAATGAATACCGGTATTAAAAAGAAAAAGCTTAATGACACATGGGAAAACAAGATTATAAGTTTTTGGCATTAGAATGGTAATTGATGAGTTTATTTTGTTAAGTTAGTTTAGTTGAGTATAGGGTTCCGTGTCTGCACAAATATGGCGAAGGATTATGATAAAAGCAATGGATGAAGATGAGATGGTGTTAAGATCTGGGGGCTTTCGTCACTCCAGACATCATAGGAGTAACATTATTAAATTGTTCCACCGCATGCTATAAATCTCAACGCTCTCCCACATCTCCTCCACAACCAAAATGGTAACTGTGTTCAGATTATGGTTTCTGACGCTGTTGTTGTTCTCCCCAGTTGCATTGTCTGAACTGTGCAACCCACAGGACAAGAAAGTGTTGCTGCAAATCAAGAAGGACTTCAACAACCCTTATCTTTTAGCTTCATGGAACCCAGACACCGATTGCTGCCAATGGTACTGCGTCGAGTGCCACCCCAAAACGCACCGCATCACCTCCCTCGTCATTTTATCCTCTGTTCCCGAAACCAATTTCTCAGGGCAAATACCACCCTCCGTCGGTGACCTTCCTTACCTGGAGACTCTCGAGTTCCACAAGCTTCCTAAACTCACCGGCCCAATCCAGCCCACCATCGCCAAGCTCACTAAACTCAAGGAGCTCTATATTAGCTGGACCAACATCTCCGGCCCAGTGCCTGATTTTCTGGCCCAACTCACCAATCTCCAGTTTCTCGACCTTTCCTTTAATAACCTCTCCGGCCCCATACCAAGCTCGCTTTCCCGGTTGCCCAACCTGTTGTCCTTGCGCCTCGACCGGAACAGGCTCACGGGCCCAATCCCGGATTCCTTTGGGTCATTCAAGAGGCCTGGCCCAAGCATTGTGCTGTCCCACAACCAACTTTCGGGGCCCATTCCGGCTTCCCTGGCCAACATAGACCCTCAGCGGATCGACTTTTCGAGGAACAAACTGGAAGGCGATGCTTCAATGCTTTTTGGGAGCAACAAAACGACGCAGATGGTTGACGTTTCGAGGAACTTGTTGGCGTTTGATTTATCCAAAGTGGAGTTTCCCAGCAGCTTGATATCGTTGGATTTGAATCACAATAAGATCACCGGAAAGATTCCAGTGGGTTTGACCGCAGTAGATTTTCTGCAGGGGTTCAACGTGAGCTATAATCGACTTTGTGGTGAGATTCCACAGGGAGGAAGACTTCAGAAGTTTGAGGTGGATTCGTATTTTCATAACAAGTGCTTGTGTGGATCACCCCTTCCTACCTGTAACTGACTTTTCTGTTCATGGTGATATTGTATTTCTAATTCTAAATCAAATAAAAATACTTGTTCAAGAAAACATTAAATAAAAAAGTATGTTTCTTTAGACATTGAAAGATAATGTCAAGCTTTGCATTGTAATGCTCATTCCCCCACAATATTTATTCAAGAAAAAAAAAATTTTTAACCATACAGATATGCCTAGGAAGATAAATAAGTAATAAAGATAATGGTTAAGGTAATGTGAAAACAGAAGTTAAAGGAAATCTGATTTATTCATCCAAACAAATTTTAAAAATGCTAATTGAAACGAAACTAAACGACAAATCCGACTGAGTTCAGAAGCTAATTTTTTTTTCTTTTGGAAAAATCGGTAACCTTTGATTGAAATTAATTCGCTCGATACAATGTCCATTAACATTTTGCCTTTATTTCGTTTTCACTTTGAAGAATATCTCAAACTAGTTCACCATTAGTATTAGGTTTGAAAAATTGCTGGAAGTAACAAGATATAATGATGATAGCTTGAGTCCAGAAAAAAGTGATTTTTAATAATTTCAAAACAACTATATAATAGTTTCTAGAATTTCTTCAGGTGACATTTCTCTGGTATTTCATCAATGTCTACAACCGTAAAACTAGATAAAACAAACCAACTCAGTCAGGTAATCAAAACTTACAAAATACAGAATAATAATGGTGAAATAACTAGGAAGCATAACAATTAAAATTTGGATCAAGATCAGGCGTCTGCAATGGTCACCTCAACCTCCACACCAGGTTCAATTGTGATCGAGGTAATCTGCTTAACAACATCTGGGGAACTGTAGAGGTCAATCACTCTCTTGTGCACACGGAGTTCAAATCTGTCCCATGTGTTGGTACCTAAAACAAGTAGCAGTGTCATGAACACAAGGGACAGTGTCACTCATTCATCAATAAACAACATTCAGAAAGTCTAAACACTGAACACAAATACATCAAAATCAAAATGACCAGGCTAAGCAACATATCGGTATCATTGTTTCAAAAACACAGAAAGCGCATGAAATCCACACAAAAAAAATTATAGTCAAGAAAGCAACACATAAAAGCTTTTATCCCCAGCAGAAATCAGTTTCGGGATGCAAAAAAATTGACCATGCTCACAAATCACACAAAATCAATTGCAAGATAAGATAACACATGACAAAACCGCGAGCCATTTGCATAGGACAGTTAATTTATCATATAGTGTAATATCACAATTTATTGAAGATCGTTCTGATTTAAGATCATAATATACTGTAGCACAATATCTTCTCTTAATTACAAAATCAAACATCGACTTCTGTTCCCTTTCCCTTCAATACCCTCCATCATCCAATCTTTTTCTTAACCCCCTTCAAACATTACAAAAGCCAGAAGGATTGACAAGTCCAAGAGCTCATAAAGGATGCCCCTTTACAGAACTAATACGTTCACCATATGGGATAATTGATACAACACGTGTACTGTATTACAACTTATATACAATTTAAAAGCTTATTCAGCATAAGCCAGTTAATTTGGGGCTCTTCATTTTTTACCAGAGGCAATACTATTAAGTCACTACTTCCATTGAATCTTCATGACTGGACAAAAGCTAAAGGGCAGTCATATTAAGAATTACAAATAGGAGCAAAACAAAATGAAAATACACAGAGGTAACCCAAATTACAGTTTAAAAATGAAAAAGCAACACTATAAGAATCACATAATAAAAGGAACAAGTGAAGCACAGAATAAAAATAATAAAAAGCAAGAAAATAGGTAAAATACCTTCTCCGCAAGGGGATTTCCTTGTAGTGATGTGAAGAACCTTAGTTGGCATCCTAACTGGTCCCTTAACCCTGAGGCGCTTGTCCTTTGCACCGCGAACTAAGTCCGCACAAACTAACAGTAACATCAAAGTTGAAACATAAGCATAAGGATTGCAACAAGCACAAAAAGGAAAAGTTGAATGAATTGACGCATACCCTTCTCGAGATTTTTGACGTGCTTGGAAGATAGGGTGATCCTAATCTTGTGAATCTGTTCCTGAGATTCCTCCAAGCCTGGCTTGGTGGGCTTCATCGCAGCGTACGCCATTGTTCACACCACAAAAAAAAATGCACTGCTTACGAAGAAGAACGCTGCGTGAAGGTGAGAGGGAAGATGGAGCAGAAAACCTAAAAATAGCGCTATGAGTTTCCTGGGCAAAATATGTGTTAAACCTAGCGGTGGTCAACCCGGCCCATCTAATCGGGCCCAATGTTGGCCCATCTTCAGTTTCATTTTGGTTAGGTGATTATATCCTTTAAAAATATGTATGTTTTATGAGTGATTACAAAATGGTCAGGGTTAGATTTGCAGCTCATTAAAATGTTGGACGAGAGAATAATTATTTCAGATAAGAAAACAAATATTAATAATTAAAATTTTAACAATTATTTATATAAAGAGGCACAAATTTTCAACTCTACTCAGTATATTATTTATTATAATATAAGATGCTGCTCACTCAATACTATATTCAAATGTCCTATTCTGTTATAATAAATAAAAATAATTCAAATAAAAGCTAATACATAAATATTAAAATTAAATTTTAACTTTGTGTTTTTGCAGTTTTAATAAAATAATTATTTTAATAGTTTTAATAAAATAATTATTTTAATTTAAAAGAACACTTATTTATTAAAAAGTAAATTTGAAGATAAAGATGTGAAAAACCAAAATAAAATATCTTTTATATATAGGTATTTATTATATTAAAATAAGAATAAATTACATTCATATAACTTCTAAAAAGGAAATTATGTTAAAAAAAAACACTAAAGAAAATAACAATATTTAGACAAATAAGATTAAAACTCTGAATTTTAAAAACTAAGAAAAAAAAATGACTTTAATTTAATGAAGAGATGATAATTGCAAACTGTAAAACTCTTTTTTTCTGCCCTAAAAATTTAAAGGGGTCTAGTCCATTGTTGAGCCTAAGTACGAGTCCATAGGGTGTCCAAAGCCCCTAAGGCAGCCTAACCCCTTTCATTTCTGCCTTTCTTGCAAAACAGTAATTTGCCTACTCTCCTTTTCTCTTTTCAGAGCTCTGCTAGGTTTGAAGTTCAATCAGATTCAAGTTTAGCTCGACCTCGTTTCTGCTCACGTAAGTGGTTCGTCAACTCATACTCTTCTTCTCTGGTTTGATTCTTCGTAATTACTGTTAGGGTTCCTTGTAGTAATCTCGTACCCCATGTGTTATGGTTTTCAGCTCTTAAATCTGCTTCGGGAACTTTCGTGCTCATTCACTTAAGTGTCAAGGTCGTTTGGCTAGCATTTTCCAGGTATGAGAAGTTAGGGTTTTGCTTGTACTTTGATTTTATGCTTGTTCTGGTATGGTTTTTGCGTGATGATAGCTTATTTGATGTTGTTAGTGCTTGGAACATGCTGAAAATTCCGTTTGGTTGTGAATGCTTGACTGTACATGCGAGAACAGTGGAGAACTCTGATATTTTCGCCCAGGCGGGCCAATCTCGCCCAAGCGAGAGCATCAGAGGTTCGTCCCTGGAGCTTACGCAAGTTGTCGTCGCTTAGGCGATGAGCTCCTGTCTTGAGCGAAAGTCATCTCGCTCAGGCGAGGAGGTCTCGCCTAAGCGAGAGAACGTAAGGCTCCATGTTCCTCTTTTCGAGCTTTCGCCTAGGCGAAAGGAGCTCGCCTAAGCGAGAGACCTTTCTGTCTAAGCGAGGGATTGGGCAAGAAGTGTGCTTGTTCTATTATTTCTCTGTTCTTGGATGTTGGCCATATGTTTGGATTGATTATACTTTTAAAGCATGAATTGGGTGATTTTGTATGAGTGAGATGATTTATGGTCTGTGATGGATAAGTTTAACATGATTTTGGCATGTTGCATGTATGAAATGATTCATGGGCTAAAAATGACGAGTTTTGGTATGGTTTTGGTATGGAATATGAATGAAGGTTGGTTATAAATGTTGGCATGAGATTTGTAAGCATAACAAGTACATACCTGGATGGTGAAACATGATTTGTATGTGGTATTTCCACGATAGTTTCGTGGTGGTGCCTCATTGGTTAGGGCGTAATTCCATGAGCTTCTAGGTGAGATCTCATGGTGGTGCCTCAATTGGTCGGGACGTAATTCCATGACCCTTGTTAGTGAGAGTTCATGGTGGTGCCTCATTTATATAATTTAGTAAGGATTCAAGGTAAAGATTGCATCTTGACACTCTAAAGAGTCAGTTGGTCTCACATAGAGCGTACTGACTCGAGTGGTGGGAGTAGCAGGAGGCCTGAAACACTTTAAGGGCTAATCTTGTGTGTGGGGAAAGAAACACTGTAACAATTAGCTCGGTAGAGCAGGAAAGGCCACCACAAGTGCAAGCATCCGCTGAATCTGACTAATTATATGTATCCAGATGAGTCGTGTCTAAGTCTTAGTGTATTGAGTGCAAGTCATAACATAATTGGTTGACATATGTTTCTTGAACTATAAAATTGTAAGTAACTATATGATAAACCATTATTCTGCTTTAGCTTACCCTTTTGTTTGTTGTATGTTCTGTTTGTGTGATTTTCTCTTTTGCTATGATCATCAATTTATTGATGTGAGCAGATGCAAAAAATACTCATGGTCAACAAGAAAATGATGATTCCACTGCTTAGCATGTCTGGATTCCATTTATTAGGACTTTTCTTTTAGGGCTACGGTCCATGTATTGTCTTGTCACTGGGTCTGTTGATCCTTTACTACTTTTGTTACTGACATCGTGATGTGCTTTAGTTTCTTCCTGTTTCCTTTGGAACAACGGTAAGGAATAATGTTATACTCAAGGACCGTACTTACTATATTATTCTATGTGACACTTCCTTTACTTAGAGTTATTAATCAAATGGGGTGTTGCACAGACAAAGAAAACGAAGATCAAAATAATATTTTAGAAAGTTAACTATTTGTAGAAGAAAGTTATGTCCACATATGTTCTAATTTATTTTCATTAAATTTAATAACAATTTTTGAAAAGTAAAATAATGGACCGTTATCTAATTACACAAGCAGAATGAATGGATATCAGAAGGTGTTATTCAGAACTCACTCAAAAGTCTTCGAAAATCCATGTTTTCTTCTTCTCATGGATGGGAAAATCCCATCATGCTGGCTCATTTTTTTATCACCTTGTTTATTCTCTTCTAACATTGCACCCAAAACACAAACAAGCCAATGAAAATGGATCACAAGTGAAAACTTTTAACAGAGATCAGAACAGTTAAATCCTATCCAACAATTGTATCAGTTTTTTCACAGAATTCTCTCCCCATCATTTTAACTTCAATGTTACAATGTACATTTTTTCTTGATGATTATTTACAACAACTCCTTCCCTCTTCATTTGGGGACGGAGATCTGAGGTCAATTATGCATGTTATTAGTTCAGGTGAAAACCAAAAGAGAGGATCAATGTATCGATAAACAATGTAAAAGGCAATTTCTTCTTGTGCAACGATCCTGTCACAACTGAGACTCTTTCCATGGTAATCTATCAAGACCATCTTTGATGGCTCTTCGAAACTCATCGTTGTGGAGAATGAAGGATGAGACATGCCCACCTGTGACCCATCTCACCTCAGAACCTGGCCAAGCTTTCTGAAGTTCCAGAACTGAGTGCTTGGGGATGTATCCATCATCCTGTAAAACAATGTTGACAATGATTAAGAACAGAAGTGTCAAATGCAGACATCTCAATAAAAAAATACTTTGTAGACACCATAGAGTCCATTCAGAGGATTTTATATACTTTTGTCGTCTCAATAACAGCCACATTCAGGAACAGAAAGAAATAAGATAGCAGAAAGTGGGTGTGTTTTCAGACAGTAGAATGTCCATGTAAAGGAACCTTATTTATCTAATAGTTCATGCACATTTAACGACATACATCTTGAAAGGGAACTAGACGGCCATACAAATGGAAAAGAAATTTAAATGAATGATTGTTAGAAGTAAATTTCTTCCAATTTTCACTAAATCACTTGGCATAAGGTGATGATGAAATCTGGGACTTACAGTGGCAGCAACAAAAATTACAGCATTGGGACTTTTGGGAACTGGAAAACGCGTGACATCTGTGAGAGAGAGAACATTTCTCATTCGTTCTCTAACATCCTCGAGAGTCATTGCAACCTTCTGAGTTGCAAGATCCTCCCTCAGTGCTTCCCAGGCAGTACCATGCTTTAAAATCCCCTCACAGAATGCCACAACAGCAGAATGTGGAGACAGAAAAGGGAGTGTTGCAACAGGTGTAGGGTGAAGTGATCCAACCATGGCAGCATGTACTCCTCCTGGAGTACATTCAAAGATTGGAAGAGTCATATCAAAGGACAAACCAAGCAATTTGAAAGGTTAAAACTCGTTTGATTTCTACGAATTTAGATTCTTTACAGGGTTTCTATGTGCTGTTATTCTATTGGACCTTCAAAATACAATAGTGGACACTGATTTTAATGTTTTAAAATGTATTAAAAAGATTTTAAAGTACTAATAAAAGTATTTTTTAATGTCTAACAGAGGACAGTACAAAAAAATCTAGTAAAGAATTTGAACTCGATTTCTGCGCAGGTTCAAACAAGCCTTACCCATGCTAAGTCCACAAATACCCATCTTGCCAAAACCTGCCTCACAGTCCAACCAGTGTAAGAGACTGCGTGCCTCTTCAATGGTTGCTCTTCCTAATAAAAGCAAGTCACTGACACACAAAAGTTTTGCACCACGCTGCAGCACAGGCCGTCTTTGACCATAAAATGGACTGCAGTTGCACAAACACAAATGCAGAGCATATATCAAACGAATGCTATAAAAAGAACAAAAAAATGATGGTCCTTTTGCTTTCAGAACAAGATCATGAAAAGTGATGTTGACCTCTCAAGTACCATGGTTGCAATGTTTTCCTTCATCAGTGGTCCACCAAGACGCAATCTTCTCTCAAATGTATGGTCTCCGGTTCCTGCATACAATGGGGATGGGTGAATATCTTTTACTTTTAAAGGAAATGGAAAGATCTCAAAGACTTGGCAGAGAGAATTTATTATTCTGGGGTTCAGTAGAAGAAGTTCTTCTAACATAATGATCTTATCAAACTTTTAATCTAAATAGTAAGACCAATCAAACTCTTATAACCTTCAATGCAAATAGTGCACGAAAGGAATTAAAGATCAAATAGTAAAACAAACAGAAAATAATTTAGTATGCCATTCTACTATGTAACTCTTGTGAGAAGTAAAATTCCAAACACCACAATCCTTTTTCCCTACTTTAATGGATGATCCAATCCATCAAATGTATTGTTCACAGAACGAGGTTCCATTCCAATTCTGGTCAAACCAAAAAAAAATCAGATCATTCCGTTGCCTGTAAACAGACAAATAATACACAATAACTTTCAACATACTATGTTAAGTGCTGACCTCAAACGAGGTCCTAAAGGAAGTCTTAATGCAAGGTCTTTGCAAGGATATGATAGGGACGAAATATGTTAAAGATCTCACAACGACTATAGATATAATCAAAGTGTGGGTTTGGACTTCACTTTACATGCCAGGATTTGTGTGACTCAGTTCATTTTCTAGAGTTTCTAGAGTTTATCCTAATGAAACGTGTTATCGGTTTGTTATCATCGAACCATCCATAAATATTTATTCCTCCTGCCCTTAAAAGTAGGTTGAGTTAGGGAGGCATACAAATAAAATGTTCAAAAGCACAACTTAATTTGACTATAGGGAATCAAATCAGACGACTAAAGATCATCACTACTATTACAAAACAACTATACATACAGTTTCATTCTAAACACTTTGTAATAACAGTAAACTGCACCGACAGATATTTGGTCAAATTTCTCTCAATACATCAGTTTTTTACTCCTACATATACCCCTTAATTATATGAAAAATATTACACTAAAACTTTTTATCCATAAAAATGAACCCTTTTAATTGCTTGAAAAACATGATAGTGTGTGTACCCTTCGTGCAAAGGTTAACACAAAATAGAGACATTGTATGTAATCTCAAGAAATCACATGGCAGAAGTGCAAGTTGCTCTCAAAATAATGGTTGCATTACTATATATAAGGTCAACCAGGCAAAAACACTTTTTTTTTATCCCATCATATTATCATAATTTAACAATAACTTAACTGTTTTCCAACCAAACCAGCAACGTCGTTTTTACCTGCAAGATGAACAACACAGGCCATTCTGTTGGGAGAGACAGACTTGGGCATGAGGAATGCAACCCTTGCAGTGTGGGACTCGGGAGGCAATGCACCTAGCAGTTGGTCATCACAAGGGGTTCTGAAAACCCCTTCTCTCAAACTCGCATTCTTCGTCTCCCAAATGGTTCTCCAAACCGGTTCAATCAACCTCGGAGGCCAATTCTGCCCCGCCACTTCAGGGAACAACTGGTTTAGCATCCTCTCCAGCATCTCAAGTTTCGTGCCACCCCACCCTCGCGAGAAGAACGGGGTGCTCATCTTAGTTCGGTGCATGAATGCTCCATAAATGTGGTCCAACACATAATGAAGCATTCCCAGATTCACCGTCACCATTGTTTTCCCGGTGAAGCAAAAGGGTGTCGTATGGTGACAGTGATACACGAAAATGAGAAGAAGGTGTTGTGCAATGTGGATTATTGGTAGAGAGAAGTCAGATCTGAAAGACCGATGTTTTTGTCAAAAAAATCATAGAGGTCTACGAAAAGAGTGATTCGTTGGTAAAATGATAAGGTTGTAGGTGTTATTGGCAGCAAGAGAAATTTTGAGGAAGAAGAAGTAAGGGAGATTGTAATTGTGTCGGGATCGAATAAAGGGAGATTCAGAGAGAAGAGATATGGATGCTCTGTGAGAGGCAGAAAAGCAAAAGCGGACCAAACAAAATTGTCTTGTTTTTGTGGAGAAAATATAAAACTGTGGGCAGAGGTGGGTTAGAACTACAACTGACTTTTTAAGATTTGTTTATAGTTATCTTGTTTAAACCTGAGAATATCTAGTTGGAATCAAATAATTGCTATATAAAAATTATATCTAATCCAATTCAATCCATATCTTAAAGAATTTGAGTTAGTATTTCTTGCAACTAGGTTTGAGACTGTTTTTTGTTCTTTGATTATATATATATATATATATATATATATATATATATATATATATATATATATATATACGAAAATGATATATATATTAGGTTTACGGTGAGTAATTTATATTTTTAATACAGTTTTCTTTTATAAAAAGTCTTAAAATTTCAACGACGACTAAAAATATTGAAAACGTTAAATTAAAAGGGATGTGAAGTTAAGAAAAATGAAGATTCTTTGCTTAAATAAAATAATTAAAAACATTATTTTTTCAGTGATAACTAAAATTGCAAATTGTCATTGTTTAATATTATATTATCTATTATATTTATTATATCTATTAATATTTTAAATTTAGTTTTTTTATTCGTGTTTATTTTATTAATAAATGTCCAAAATATTAGGTTTTTAGTGATTTGGAATTATTAATTTATTCTTTCATTTATTTTGTTGACCATATCTCTAAATATCTATTATTATATAATATAAGAAAATAAGATATTAGGAAGTTTACTTTTTAATCTATATTTAATTTACTAACAAGTCTTTAAAATGTGGGATTGTTATTATTTGAAACTATTAATTTATTTTGTTGTGACAAGTCTTTAAATATCTATTATTAGGTTTAATTATTTTTTTTACTTGTTTTTGCTCAAAAAGTGTTGAATCTGTTTTTCCAATTTTTTTTCTCAATTTCGTCATGATTTTTTTAAAATGATTCAATTTGGTCTGAACATTTTTAAAAGTGATTTGATTTGGTCTTTTTTGGTTAGTAGTGTATAAATGGTATTAAAGTTAATGTCACATGTGAATTTTTATTTTTTTTTTTTAAATGATTTTTTGTAATGTGTCACTTCACAGATGTGTCACGTGGCACAATCAATGTGACATGACAATAGCATATGACGTGAACATAATCTCAATTTGGTCCTTATATTTTGTTTTTTAAATTCAATTTAGTCCAATTTTTTTGTAAAAAATTAAGTAATATTGTCTCTCTTTAAATTGAAACAAAATTTACTTTTTGTATAAATACTTTTATGAAATATTTCTAAAATTTTGAAATTAACTTTAAAATTTATACGAAATTGAAACTAAAAAAATAATTTTTGAAAAGGATAATAATTATAAAGAAATAAAACTAAATATTTAATTTAACACAAATAAGAAGGGTGAATATATATATATATATATATATATATATATATATATATATATATATATAAAACATGTTAGCCCAAATCATTTGTGCATATTAATTTATGTAAGTTGTTATCCTTAAAACACATTTTATTTCTTTTGGAATATAGATAATTAATTGTTATTTAGTTTTTTTTTTAGACATGTTCAAAGCAGTGGTGGAGCACCATGGGAGTCCGGAGAGCCATTGCCCTCCAAATATTTTTTATCTTTTTCAAAATTATATAAATATTTAAAAATTTTGAAAATTTTAAAATTATAAATAGTATATTTTAGAAATTGATTAAAATTAAATTGTTTTTTTATTTCTTTTATAAAATACAACATGTAATGTTAATAAATAATAAAACATAAAATCAAATATAAGAAAAAATAAAAATATTTATCTTTAATTATTCTTTTGGTTTCTATTTTCATCTAAAAATATCGAATTGTGACTAAGAAATTAAAATTAAATTGAGATTAAAACATTGGAGCACCAACTTGACATTTTTGGAAACAGGAACCAAATAAGTAATTAAACCAAACATTTATTAAAATATTTTTTATTTTCTTCCGTCATTGTCTTTCTTAATTTTTTCACAACTCATCTCTCACTCTGATATGTTTTTTTTTTTTAAAAAAATGAAGTTAAACACATACTCATTATTTTTGTTTTCATTTCTCATTTGTTTTCTTCATTTCTCAAATAAAAAAATGTAACTCTCTATTCTCTCACTTGATGATGAAATATTAGTTTAATAGTTATTGAAAATATTTTTTTATCTCATGAGCATTTTATATACTCATTTTATTTGATTATAAAAGAAAAAAAAATAATGTATTATGTGTTTTTTTTTATAACCGAGTTTTAATTGTGACTTGATTATAATATATTTTTCTTCTAATAATTATGTCTATCAATCTTTTATTAGATTATGATAATTTTTTTTTAATATATTTAAAAAGAAAGTATATCGATGAAGAATAAAATAATAGATTCATTTTGTAAAAGTGATAAAAGATAAACTATACGTGAAGATGAAAACAAGATAAATTATACTTCTTCACATCTTTTAAAGCATTATACTAATGATCCGATCTAACCATCCAATTATTTTATAGAAGAGTCATTTTTTAAAGCGTCATACTAATGATCCAATAAAATAATTAAATAATTATATTATTCTGACTCCTACAAAACTCTTGGTCAAGATCTATCACGGGTTTAAAGAAGATTATCCTAATTCGTTTTACAAATCATTATATATGTGTATGATAAATTAACTCACTAATAAAAAAAAATATGTCAATCATGTTATTGAAATTTGATATAAAAAAGTACAATTACACTTTTTTGTAGCTTATTTGACTCTCTTTTTTAATTGAACAGTTTAAATTTGAAGTAAAAGTTCATATTTACCTTATTATTTTTTATTTCAATTTAGTCCTACAATTATTTTAAAAAGTTTTGTTTAATCATTTCTGTTGGGTTGACGTTAACACTGTATCCTAGGCCCTGAAAGGAGAAGAAAGGTTGGAATGCCAATAGGCGTCTATATTTTGAATTCACCCGACCCGAAAGTACACTATCCATTCTGGGAACGTCCGGTGCTAAAGTCATTGAATGGGTAAGTCGCCAATTCCTAAAACGAACTATTTAATGTACTTTATCATGCATGTCATATATAAATTCATGAAATTTTAAATTTTTTTAAATATATAAAATGTCATGTGTCAAGTTAGAGTTGTGTTACATGATAGTAATAATGATTATTTTCAATTTAATCTTCTATTTAAATTTTAATTGAATTTAGTCCCTTTATTCCTCAAAACGATCCAATTTAGTCCTATCATATTTGAAAACAAATTAGTAATTAAGGTTAATTACAATTTATCTACACATGTTAAAATATTTTTTTGGAATTTATACATTAAATCACTCAACCTAAATACTCAATTTATTTTATTTTTTTTCATTTTTACACTTATAATTTGTTACATTTGAAAATTTTAAAATTGTAAAAAATAAAATAATTTAAATATTTAGGTGGAGTAATTTGATGTATAAATTGTAAGAAAAATATTTTAACATGTATATATAAGTTGTAATTAAGCTTATTCTAATTTGTTCTAATTTGTTCTCAAATTGAAGAGAACAAACTTATATCGTTTTAGAAAACATAGATTAAATTGAATCAAAAATTTAAATAGAGGACTAAATTGAAAACAACCAATATCATTACCAAGTGACAGTTTAAATATTAAAAAAAAAACATTAACAAAAATTAAAATGCAACTGACACGTGGCAATGGAAATGACTAAATTGAATATTTTTAAATAATTGAAGAACTAAATTGAACCAAAAAAATAATAAGAAGACCAAAATGAACTAAACCAACAAAATTAGAGGATTAAATCAATAATTATACCAAATTCAAAATGTGATTTTTTTTGTGGGTTTCAATCAAGACGTGTATTTCTGTATTGGATTGTTGTTGATATAATCGTTGGTTAATATTGAAATTTTGGTTGATACATACAATTTGAATGAGTGTTAAACAAAGAGATGTGTACTTGTTCCATACTTTGATGGGTTAATTTTCTTAGTTGTCTTTTTTTTTTCTTAATTATTCTAATTATATAACTACTTTGTTTGTCATTGAATACAAGTCTCACATTTGAATATTCTATTTATTTTAATATTTTTATTTATTATATATTTTCTTTTCATGTGAAAATATTTAACATTCTCAAATGTTCAATTGCATAAATCTTTAATTTATTATGTAATATAAAAAAAGTTATCTTTTTAGTCTATTATTATTATTATTTTTTTATTTGAAGAACTATTTTGTTTCACTAAAATAATTTTTGTTATCTCTCACCATGTTGATATTTGAAAAGTTTTTTTAGATCACTAAAATATTTTTCATTTTATCACGTCCTTAATTATATATTTATTTTTCTTTGTGTGATTTCATTCAATGGTCTATGAATTTATTTATAAGATACACATTTGATAATTTTTTAATATTTTTATTTTTATAATGTAAAATACTATTTTGATATATTTTATAGAATTATATTTTAATTATTTTAACTCATTATCATATTGTGATTTTGTCATTATAATTGTATAAATAAATTTTATTTATTATAATATAAAATTTTAATATAATTTTCATAAATTTCTTTTTATCACCATCCAACATATATTGAAGTTCAAAAGATACAATGTATATGTTAACATTTATTATTTGTAGTTTAATATTTATTTTTTGTGTTATTTGAATCAAGTGATTTATTATAACTTTTAATAGTGTATAAAAAAAATATTCATTAGAATTTAAAAAATTGAAATAAGCATGCATTTAACATATATTTTAAAGTGAATATTTGTAGTTTCCTTTTATATCTTTTTAAGAAAATAAAATTTATCAACTACAATTCATTAATGTTTGCAAATTTAATATATGTTTTAGTTCTCATGAAATTTTATTTGGTATTTTAATTTGAAATGTATGTAATTATAATATAATTTTTTTTTATAAATATTTGTTATTGAAGAAACAACTCTCATCTTAATATTACATATTTGATAATATTATGTTTTCTTTGCCGTAATTTTTTATTATTTTATAAAAATTAATTAATTAATATCGAAATAGTAAGAAAGCGGATACGGGTATGAGTACAAGTATATATATGTTATCTTGGGGATGAAAATGAAACAAAAGTTTGATATTCATTGGATTTGAATATGATAATGATGATGAATTTTTTAGATGAAGATAAATATGGAATAGCAAAACTCATTCCAACTCCATGCGTTGTCATCTGTAATTGCAAGTTAAATGTTAAAAGAATAAACAATTTATTAAAAGTTGATAATTAAATTTTGAAAAGGAAAAAAATATTTGACATAATTTAACACTTATTTGACAATTTTTATAAAGACAAAATAATTTTCATAAAAGATAATTTTTATATTTTTAAAAGACAAAAAAAATGAATAATAATAACAATAAACAATGTCAAATAGTAAATAATAGTAAAATAAAGGTTTAAATACCTTTTTCGTCATCATTTTCGTAGTGTTTGTTGTGGATGGTCCTCATTTTAACAAAATGTTTAAAATGGTCATCATTTTGATCGAATGTTTAAAATGATCCTTATTTTCGCAATTCGTGTTTTATTTGATCATTTTCTGTGACGTCGTTTAAATCAGTAACGGATCAATGTACAAGTGTCATTTATTTGTATTAGCCATATGTACAGTACACTTAACATACTCTAATGCAACGTAATACAAATAGTGTCACCTGTACAATGTTCCGTTACTGATTGAAACGACGTCACAGAAAAAGACCAAATAAAATACGAATTATGAAAATAATGATCATTTTAAACATTTGTTAAAAATAAGGAGTATTTTAAACATTTTGTCAAAGTACTACGGAAACGAAGACGAAAAAGATATTTAAGCCTAAAATAAATATGATATTAAAATACTAATATTCTTTCGAAAAATATTATAATCATCAGGTTACGATTGAGTTACATGTTTTCCTAATTAATTTTGCCTGCAATGTAATTAGTTACAGCACAAAGTGGAGCTGCCTTTGGGGTATCAAACCCAGCCAAAATTTCCTTGGAATCCTCCACCAATTTCTGAGCAATCTCCTTAGACTTATCCATCCCCAAAACCTTGGGATATGTGAGTTTATCAACCACCAAGTCCTTCCCCGTCGTCTTCCCCAACTCCGCCGTCGATTTGGTAACATCCAAAATATCATTCACAATCTGACCCATCAATCCAACACACCGACCAAACATCCTTAACCTCTCAACTTCCTCGTCCGACCCACCCCCCACTATTGCTCCCAACACAACCGCACCTTCCAACAACGCCGCCGATTTCCGAAGGTGAATGAGTTCCACCCTCTCCAAACCCACCTCACTCGACAACCCTTCCGAGCTCACATCCATCACTTGTCCCCCCGCAACGCCTTCCGCGCCGGCTGATTTCGCCAACTCCACTGTCGCGCGAACCACGCGCGTGGGAGACACGCCCTTCGTCGACGCCGCCAAGTGCTCGAACGCGCACGCCAGCAGCGCATCGCCTGCGAGGATCGCCACGTTCTCGCCGAAGACCTTGTGGCACGCCGGCTTCCCTCGCCGGAGGTCATCGTTGTCAATGCTGGGCAAGTCGTCGTGGATAAGCGACATGGCGTGGACCATCTCGACCGCGCATGCGGCGGGGACGGCGGCGTTATCTATTCCTCCGACGAGCTCGCAGGCGGCGATGCATAGCACCGGGCGGATCCTCTAGCCGCTGGCGAGGAGCGTGTAGCGCATGGCTTCGTGGATCTTCTTGGGCTCCTTCAGTTCAATGGCAGCGTCCAAGGCTCGGTTCACTGTGTTAACCTTTTGCTGCATGTAAGCTTTGAAATCGAATCCAGTTTCTTCTCTTCTCACAGTGTCTAGGGGACTGAGAAGTGAACGTGTGTTCGTCTTCATCAGCATAGACCTCAGACGAGCCCATCTTCCAAGATTCGCAAAATTCATCTTTGTTGTGTGGAAAGATTGTTCTGTACTACTACTACAAATACATTCTTTAACCTCTTTTCATAATTATGGTTAATATATCATAATGTTGAAAATATTCTAAGTAAGAGCGAAAAAGTTGGTATTTTATAGATAAAATAAATACTATATAAAAATAAACAATCATAATTTTATTGTTTTAAGATTTTTGAGATAATAGTAGTATTAAATATTTTATATGTGTAAGATCAATGTCATATGTATAAAATCAAAATTTATAATCATAACCATAATCCATATGATAAAATATAAATCAGTAGTAGTATCAAAGTCGATAGTTTTAAGTGACTGACTGTATAATCATAACAAAAAAGAGTCATCGAAACTAATCGCATAATTATAACTAGAAAGGAATCATTATACACTGAGAAAAAATATACAATAAAAAAAAAATTCACCTTAAAAAAATAGTGTCAAATATTTTATCGATAAGATTAATGTTATATATATATATATATATATATATATATATATATATATATATATATATATATATAAAAGACAATAAGGTATCTTAATTTATATATGAAGTTTCTGGTTGTTATATGTTCGTATATGTATATTAGGGCCGTTAAAATTGGTAACCTGGTCCGACTCAGTTCGATTTATTACGGATTAATGATTTAGTGAGCTAATCCAACTTGACTCACTTTTTAGCAAGTCAAAAAAATTCAAATCCGACCCGGTCCACTACGGGTTTGCGGGTTAAACGGGTTAGCTCACGGGTTCATTTAATTAAAAAAAATACAATTTCTTTTTTCAGCCAAAACTAAATTGTAATTCTAATTAAAATCTAAATAAACTTTAATAGAATGCAAATACAAACCAAAATAAAAAAATACAAATTATTTATGTGTTGGATAAAAAACAAATTGCATGACCCTTTTATCTGCAGGTTTTTGAGCCAACCCGGCTTACCACGGATTCAACCCAGATGAACCGGGTCAAAAATCAACCCGTATAGAAATTTGTAAAAAAAAATTTCAACCAAATCCGACCTGAACCCATGGTGAGCCGGGTTAGCTCGTAAATTTCAACCCATTTTGACACATCTAATGTAGATGCATTTGTAGCATAAACATATTATAAGAGATTACGGTAGCTAAAAAAAATATAAATATACTTTTTGCTTATCCCAAAAATTAGGGTCCTTCTTCAAAATACAATTACAATAGCATAGTTGAGAATAACATTTTCCAATAATAACTTCTTCAAAAATACAATTGCAATAACATAGTTGAGAATCACATTCCCAATAATAACGCATTCTCAGATATCTTGTCTAATATGTGTAGTGTAAAAATTTAGTTTTAAATAAAAGAACCTTGAGAATCCATTGCTTCATTTACTCAATGACTTTCAAGAGCTGCCTTTGGCATAACCTCTCCCTGTAACTGTTTTTCTGTCTATAGAAGGAACTCTGTTTTTTGCTCTTTTTAGTAAAAAATAATTTTTAAATTATGTTTTAAATTATGCAATTCAGTGCAATTTGGGAGTGAAAATTGTTGGGAATAGTCCAAGTGTGAGTCAAAAAGTCTCACATTGGATAGAAAAGACAAAGTTAAACACTATATAAGAATAAAGACCCATAACAACATTGCCTTAAGGTTTTGGTGTAAAAGTGATGTCTAAGGTCTTATATGTGTAAGACTAATGTCATAACCATATAGAACCACAATCTCTCAATGACCATAACTATGCCATGACCATGACCATAACCGTATATGAAAAATATATATAACCTATATGGTTCGGAGTGACTGACCGCATAACCATAACCATAACCGTATATGAAAAATATATATAACCTATCAGTGGTGGTTCGGTGTGAGTCAAAAAGTCCCACATTGGATAGAAAAGACAAATTTAAACACTATATAAGAATAAAGACCCATAACAACATTGCCTTAAGGTTTTGGTGTAAAAGTGGTGTAACCATAACCGTATATGAAAAATATATATAACCTATCAGTGGTATCAGAGCGTTTTGGTGTAAAAGTGGTGTCTAAGGTCTTATATGTGTAAGACTAATGTCATATAACCATATAGAACCACAATCTCTCAATGACCATAACTATGCCATGACCATGACCATAACCGTATATGAAAAATATATATAACCTATCAAAAATTGATTTCCAAAAGTTGAAGAAAGTTATGAAAAAAAAAAAACTTTTGAATTACATAAGAAAAAACAATTGAATTACCAAAATGCGAAGTCCAGGAAAGGGATAATGCACGGAGGGAAGGCATCACGGGTGACTAAGATTCTTTACAACCAACTTAACTAGAAGACACAGATGCTGGAGAAAATTTTGGTGGCCTTTTAAAAGACAAAACCAGCATCTTTGAAAGTCCCGTTCTTGCTCAAACCAAACTATGTGACGCATAAATAAACAAATATTCTACAACTTTGTTTAATGTATAAACTAGGTCCCAACTTTATTATACAAATTCCGTTGTTTCATTCGTTAGCCAGATGTCAAGACTGAAATGCCATGTGAAGCATCAATCTTATAAGAATATTCTATGTTATACCAAATTACCATTCAAATGGTTGATGTTTACATCCCAAATTATACAAATTATAACCATAGTTTATACAGAAAGAAAAGATAAATATATAGTTGATAATAGGCTCCTTCACATTGACTTATATAGCTGCACGATCCCAAGTAAAGTACAATACAAGGTGCTAGCTTGAGAATAGAAAAATGGTGATGAGTTTATCATTTTCTTTGGTGACAGTAAAGCCTTATTCCATGAGTGTGAGCAATAAGAAAGCATGTCGTAGCCGAAGAAGATTTAGTGTTACAAGGTCAGAAATAACCGTGGCTCCCAATCCCCAACAAAGAAGGCAATTATCGAAGCAAGGATTTCCTCTAACGGATTTACACGTACAAGAGGTTGTTCACAGGCAGTCTCAAATTATTAGTCCTTGTAGCAAGCCTAAGCTACAGTTTCATTCAAATTTTCTGAATGACGCCTATGAAATGTGCAGAAATATCTGCGCCGAATACGCGAAGACCTTCTATCTAGGTATTCTTTCTGAATGACGTTTCAATCAGCATGTTTCTTGTGTGCTTTACCTGACATGATTGTAAACAGGAACCTTGCTTATGACGGAAGAAAGACAGAAAGCTATATGGGCAATTTATGGTAAGAAAATAATAACCACATAACAGTACTAGAAGATAGGAGAAAATTGAAAACAGGGAAACGGTAGCTTATTCTCTCTCTATGCAGTCTGGTGCAGGAGGACGGATGAGCTGGTTGATGGTCCTAACGCTGCGTATATGAGCTCTGCTGTTCTTGATAGATGGGAAGATAGACTGCACGACATTTTCAACGGACATCCCTATGATATGCTTGATGCCGCTCTTACTGATACCCTCTCCAAGTTTCCCTTGGATATCAAGGTCCTTAATTACTCCCTGTGTTATCATCATTAATTACTACGCATTAGTGACTAAGATCTATCTGATGAATTCTACTCTTCTGCTGCACTAATTACAGCCTTTCAGAGACATGATACAAGGAATGAGAATGGATACGAGGAAAGCTCGCTACAACAATTTCCAAGAGCTATATCTTTACTGTTACTATGTGGCGGGAACCGTTGGCTTAATGACTGTTCCAATAATGGGTATCGCACAGGAGTCGGTTGTCCCTGTACAAAGTGTATACGATGCTGCTCTATATCTGGGTATAGGAAATCAACTCACCAACATTCTTAGAGATGTCGGAGAGGAGTAAGTTTCTCGTAATTTCTATATTGTTACATGAAAAAATAAAATTGATATATTATTTCATGACCTTACTTACTCTTTTAATTATTAGTGCATTAAGAGGTAGAGTGTATCTTCCCCAAGACGAACTAGCCCAGTTTGGATTATGTGACAAGGATGTGTTTTCAAGAAATGTGAGTGAAAGATGGAGAAAGTTTATGAAACATCAAATTACGAGGGCAAGATTCTACTTCAACCGGGCAGAAGAAGGAGTTTCTCAGCTTGAAAAGGCCAGCCGTTGGCCGGTAGGTAAACCTGCATGTTATTTGTATTGGTACGCTGAAAGAATAATGCATTTTTCATCCGATATTCTGCTAAATGAATTCATGCTAATAGCATAGAAAAGCTAGGATAGATTAGGATTCCCGTACATACGAACATGCAGTTGCTCTTTATTGTTAATTAAGAACGCAAAGTCTCTAAAAATAGTTTAGACATATTGTATCAAATGCTGATTATTCTTCGTGTGTGATATGCAGGTTTGGTCCTCATTAATATTGTATCGTAAGATCCTAGATGCAATTGAAGACAACGACTACGACAATTTGACTAAACGAGCTCACGTGGGACGAGCTAAGAAATTTTTTACGTTGCCTCAAGCTTACACTAGATCTCTTTCAAATCACAAAACGAAATTTCGACCTTCATTGACAAGGCATATTTAGAAAACTGGTAGCCTGAAATTGTTTGTATGCCAAATACGTATCCAATGAAACACATTTACTTGGCTTCCTTGTACAGACAATTGGAAAGAAAGTACTGAAATCAATTCTAAATCAATATGAAAGCTTTCCTTTGCAACCGTCAACTTCCACGATGGATGCAACATTTCCACTTTTCAAATAAGTGTTTTTCTAAGCTTTTCAACTAATACGTATAGACAAAGGATTTGCCGACGTATGAAGTAATTTGTACAACGTTTTACCAAAATGTTGATGCCTGGAGCTACTTTAGAATGTCTGAAGCAAAGGGCAATGACATGCCAAATTGTCAATGGGCGTTGTGGTAAGTTGACCAGCTAGCCTGTGTTCAGAATTACCACGACCACCTACTCCAAAGCATGAAAGGCAGAACAACAATCATCTATTTCAGGCGTAACACTTGTATATCATTTAGACTGTATTGTACCCAGGAAGTTTAAAGGAAATTATCTTACCTATAATATCTCTTGACTTGTGAGCGTCCTTAATGCGTAACTTGAGCGCATATAAACAAGTATATGTAATTTTGCGTAGTTGTCAACGTATCAACTTTCTACCTTAATGGAAAAGTTTTTTTGACACCTTACTTTTTGTATGTGGGTATCCATCAATAACACGATTCCATGACACTACACGGGAGCATGCATCTGACTAAACACAGAAAAATCAAATTAGCAATAATTAATAAAAACATTCCAAGAAACTAAGCTCCTCTGCGACATTTGGTAGGACACCTTAGCGGCTTCAACTAAAAGACCCCAACTTAAGTACATCTGCAATAGCCCATTTTGAAGGACGACAGAGGAGAGGAGACAATTGTGAGAGTGGAGTTGTTGCAAAAGTTGGGATTTAGAAGGATGTTTGAGAAGAAGAGAGAACAAGTGTTGTGGGTTTTTAGGTTTGGAAGAGGACGAAGGAGGTGCGTTAATGGACGCAGAAAACGGTGATAGATGGTGGTGGGTGTACATGGTAATGGCTGCTACAATTACAAAACTTGAAAGTGAAAGAAGGTCTTTAGTTTCAAGAAAGGCATGACCAAAACAAAAACCATGGTAACGACTGCATTCCGCAGAGAAATGGTCGTTGGCTTGGCAGGGAATAAAATAAATGTAAAATAAATTCATTTTAAATACTGTAGATTATTAATTATATAAGTTGAGACAAATAAAATAAATAAATTGACAAACTTTTTCTTACAAAATCTAACAATGTTTGGTTTTTAAGATATATCAAACCTTTTTTTATTTTTTTAAATTACATCAAATATTTTTTTTATCTATTAAATGCGTGCATAATCAAAAAATTGTTAAAAAAATCTTTTAATAAATAAATAAATCTAACTTACGAAAGGAATTTAATTCATTTTACTTTTTTTATAAATGATTGTGAATTATTTTTAAGATAATGATATTTTGAAGATTTTTTTATTCACTTCTAATTTATCATTCTAATTATCTTTTAATTATTTATTTTGATTTTCTTTTTAATATGATATAATAATTTAAGAGTAATTAAATAAATGAATAAAAAAATTGTTAAAATATGAATTATCTTTGATACATGAACAACGAATCAAATGCAAATGATGTGTGAGGCCTGGTTAGTCTTTCAGTGAGGCCTTGTTGGTCTTTATAGGTAAGCAACAAAGATAGATATATTCCATATCCCATACATAAGAAAACAAAACAAAACCAAGAAGTAGTAAGCATAGGTTGATCGAAGATGTGCACGGTGTCAGGCTCTATCTTTCTGCTTCTGTGCTGTCCTTCATCTTCTTCTTCTTCAATATCACTTGTTTGTTGTTATTCCAATACCATAGCCAAAAGGAGGGTTGGCAATGGCATAAGCCATTTAAGTGCAGCCACCGCCACTTGTGCTATGGCTAAAGATGTGTGGAGCCGAACATGTGGATCTTCATCTTCCTCTCCTATTCCCAGGGAAAGTGGTAGCAGAAGGCAACAACAAGGTACGTGCTTGGACCGCAGTGTGGACATGGAAGAGCTATTAGCGGCAATTGGGGAGACCCAGAACGAGGATGAACTGTATGCGGTGATGTCCCCCTACAGCGGGAGGCAGCTGTCTATGCGCTTCATGGTTTCCCTGCTCTCCCGCGAGCCCGATTGGCAACGCACCCTTGCCCTTCTCGATTGGATAAACGAAAAGGCCCTCTATTCCCCCTCCCTATTCGCCTACAACGTCGTCCTCCGTAACGTCCTTCGGGCCAAGCAGTGGCTCCTCGCCCACGGCCTGTTCGACGAAATGCGCCACAAGGGCCTTTCCCCCGATAGGTACACCTACTCCACCCTCATCACTTCTTTCGCCAAACACGGCTTGTTTGATTCTTCTCTCTTTTGGCTCCAGCAGATGGAGCAAGACAACGTTTCCGGCGACCTTGTCCTCTACAGTAATTTGATCGACCTTGCCCGCAAGTTGTGCGATTACTCCAAGGCCATTTCCATCTTCACCAGATTGAAAGCCTCCACCATTACCCCCGACCTCATTGCCTATAACTCCATGATCAATGTATTTGGAAAAGCCAAGCTCTTCCGCGAGGCCCGCCTTCTTCTCCAAGAGATGGCCGACAATGGTGTTCAACCCGACACCGTCAGCTATTCCACGCTTCTTGCCATCTACGTTGACAATCAAAAGTTTGTTGAAGCGCTTTCTCTGTTCTCTCAAATGAATGAATCCAAATGCCCGCTTGATCTCACCACCTGTAACATCATGATTGATGTTTATGGCCAGCTTCACATGCCCAAGGAAGCGGATCGCCTCTTCTGGAGCATGAGGAAAATGGGGATTCAACCCAATGTGGTTAGCTACAATACGCTCTTGAGGGTTTATGGAGAGGCTGAGCTATTTGGGGAAGCCATCCATCTGTTTCGCTTGATGCAGAGTAAAGATGTACCGCAGAATGTTGTCACTTACAACACTATGATTCATATCTATGGCAAGACCCTTGAGCACGAGAAAGCTACCAATCTCGTTCAAGAAATGAAGAAAAGGGGTATAGAACCGAATGCCATCACTTACTCCACCATAATATCCATTTGGGAAAAGGCAGGCAAACTGGACCGCGCAGCTATCTTGTTTCAAAAATTAAGGAGTTCAGGGGTACGAATTGACGAGGTTCTTTACCAGACAATGATTGTGGCCTACGAGAGGGCAGGTTTAGTTGCTCATGCCAAGCGTCTGCTGCATGAGCTGAAGAGACCGGACAACATTCCGAGGGAGACTGCAATTGCAATTCTTGCCAGAGCTGGTAGAATTGAAGAGGCTACCTGGGTTTTTCGTCAGGCTTTTGATACTGGAGAAGTCAAAGATATATCTGTATTTGGGTGCATGATTAATCTTTTCTCTAAGAACAAAAAGTATAGCAATGTCGTTGAAGTGTTTGAGAAGATGAGACAGGTTGGATATTTTCCTGATTCTGATGTTATTGCTCTCGTGCTGAATGCTTTTGGAAAGCTGCGTGAATTTGATAAAGCAGATGCTTTATATAGACAGATGCACCAGGAAGGGTGTGTTTTTCCAGACGAAGTTCATTTCCAGATGCTGAGTCTATATGGTGCAAGAAAGGATTTCATGATGGTAGAGTCATTGTTTGAGAAGCTAGATTCGAATCCTAATGTCAATAAGAAGGAGTTGCATCTCGTTGTTGCTAGCATTTTTGAGCGAGCAGATAGACTAAATGATGCTTCCCGAGTCATGAATAGGATGAACCAAAGAGCAATCAGAAGTCACGATCCTACTTAGTAGGGTGTATCCGCCTTCCCCTCTGTAACTTGTTGATGAACATTCTTTTAGCCCTATAATAATCACAAAACCTCTCATATTCCCTACCAAGTGTCATGTATATATGTGATATTCACCAAGACGCATATTCGGAATAGCGGCATCCTGAGAATTAATCATTACAACTCTGGCTTATTTGCAATCTTCATTTTTTAATGTGTCCTTTTGGATTGTCTTTTAAAATGTTCTTGACTTGATGCCTCTTCTTTACTGAAAGAGGAGCCGCTCTTTCTGCAAAAGTATGACTGTGTTTCTTATAAATCCGTTGAGAATTTCAATTGCAGATGTAACTAAACAACAATGCATTGTTTTCTTTCTCTGCGGAAATCATGGCTGTGCTTAGGAAGACGCTACAAAGTTTTTGTGCTGGAATTTTGGTTTTGTTAGTCAGACAGAACATCTACGATAATTTTTATTAATTGAGCATGGGGAGTTATTTTCTTTTTCCTCGATTACATGCTTATAGGTGATGATATGTTGCCGCAACTTTATTTATTTTTACAAAACAACATTCTGCTGTTATAGAATTACTATTTGTCGAAGAATAGTTAACAGAATTTTAGAATTAAATTGTCTATATGACGAGTAAATTTTCAATACTTTAATTGTAGTTATAACAGAGATCAGATTTCACTGAAAAACTAACTTATAAGTTGATTACTAGACTATGACTAGCTTTCCATGCTAGTTTATTATTGATTAAGGAATAAATCATTACATTGGTCTATTTTCGTAGGAAAATCTTAAACATGTCCCTATTTTTTCTTAATTAGGTTTTTATTTTACAAAATTTGTTGCAATTAAATATTTTCTGTTAATAGTACTCTAATGAACTTATGTGTCAAATGTTAACTCGGAGTTTCTTTAATTTTTTTATTTTTATTCTTTTTTATAATTTGAAAAAAAATTGTCATATTTCAATATAATGATGTGTCACGTGATAAAGGCAGTGTGAGGTGGTAGTAACAGTACCACGTGTCACTATTGAATGTAACCAATGGTTAAGAATTCAAGTGTGAATCTAAGTTCCATATTGATCAGAAATGAGAAAGTAAAACACTATATAAGAATAAAAAACCCATAAACCCATTGTCTTAAGGTTTTGGGTTGAGAGTGGTGTCAATATTTTATGTGGTTGAGCTCAGGTCTCATTGGTGTTGTTTCTCCTAGTGAAACCCCCTCTGTAATCCTAACAAGTGGTATCAAAGTCGATAGTTAAAACCGGTTCAGACGAGTGCAGGTCCTTGTATCAAAAGTCTTCCTAACAGTGTGGGATGGGTTGAGAGTGGTGTCAATACCTTATGTGGTTGGGCTCAGGTCTCATTGGTGTTTGTTCTCCCCAGTGAAACCCCCTCCTTAAAACCTAACAACAATTTTCAATTTAGTCCCTATATTTGTTATTTTGTCTTAATTTTATCACATTTTGTTTAAACTGAAGTAATTTCATCCATGTTCAACTTGAAACAAAATTTAACTATCATATAAATGTCACAATATATTTTTAACAAGATTAAGTTTCTATTTTACATTAAACTTTATTTAAATATTGTTTCAAATATTTATATATCAATAATTTCTAGACAAATGTTAGAATTGGTTTAAAAATAATAACTTTATAAATTGAATTAAAAAAATTAAATAAATATATTTATTTAAATTGTTATAAAATTGTTTTTTAATTTTATATTTAAATGTATAAAGTTGTTATTTTTAAAACAAGTCTGACATTTATCTATAAAATTGTGAAGGTGTAACTATCAAAGTTGAGTTGTCTAAACCAAAACCGGTAGGAGAATCCATTCTACCATTCTTCATGGGTGAAAATAATTGATTTTGGTCAATTTGATTTAAGCAAAATCAATTATACTATTGTATAACGGTGAAGATAATCGATTCTCATACTTTTATATTTTGTCAGCATAATCAATTTTTGTGTCTGTGTTTTCCAGAATCAATTGTTACTTGTAAATCTCTTTTGACAAATTTGAACGGATAAATAATACTAAACTTTAACCTAATAAAATTATTGTTGTTGCTCGTTTATAGGAAGGAAAATAGTTTTGCATTCTTGATAATGAACATGATAATGTGAACGGTCTCCAGGAATTGAGATTTGATGAAATAAGTATGCTTAATTTTGATTTTATTAAAGATTTTCTTTCTATGCTTGTTTTATTAGCTAAGTTGAATATGGGGATGGGATGGGATGTATATATTCCTGTCATAATACACGTCTCCGTTGTATTTCCATCATTGTTGAAATTATTAAAATATTCACAATTAATTAAGTAATCATGTATGTATATATTCTTTTTTATTTTTTATTTATTCTAATTATTTAGTTTGTCATGAAACTCATTCGCATTTCCAATACATTTTTTATCTTATCATAACTTTTATGTAATTATGTTAAAATGATGTATGTCAATTAAAAAAAATTATATTTAACATTTGAATATTTCTATTATTTTTTTAATATTTTTATTTATTGTATATTTTCCTTTCACATGAGAATGTTTAATACTCTCAAATTAAGTGTTTAATAGCATAAATCTTTCATTTACTAGGTAATATAAAAAAAATTATTTACTTATTATTATTAATTTTTGTTTCATTTGAAGAATTTTTTTGTTTCGCTAAAACAATTTTTGTTATTTCTTAACCATTGAGTATATATATATTGATATTTGAAAAGTTTTCTTAGATCTCTAAAATATTTTTTATCTTATCATACCCTTAATTATAAAATTATTTTCCTTTGTGCGATTCCTTTCAATAGTCTTCAAATTGTTTACAAAACACACATTTGTTAATTTTTTAATTTGTTAATATTTTTTTTTTATTTTCCATGTAGAATACTATTTCGATAAAGTTTATCAAATTAATTTTTATTTTCTAACTCATTACAATCCTACTTTAATTTTTTCACTATAATTGTATAAATATTTTTTATTTACTACAATATAAAAATTTAATGTAATTGTCATGAATTTTTTTATAAGATTCAACATATATTGGAGTTCAAAAGATACAAGATCTATGTTAAAATTTTATTATTATATTTATTATTTGTTCTTTGCGTCATTTTGATCAAGTGATGTGTTATAATTTTATTAGTATATAAAAAAGAGATTCATTATAATTTAAAAATTGGAGTAAACAAACATTTAAAATATATTTTAATTTGAATATTTTTTTTTCTTTTATAATTTTTAGAAATAATTTTAAATTTTATCAACTATGTTTTATTAATGTTTGCAAATTTAATAAATGTTTTGATTTTCATGAAATTTTATTTTGTATTCTAATATAAAATGTAAACAATTATAATTTATTTCAAAGTATTTGATATCAAAGAAACAACCATCCTCGTAATATTGAATATTTTATAATTTTATGTTTCTTTTATCATAATTTTTTATTATTTTATAAAAATTAATTAAAATTAATATAAAGTAGTAAGAAAATAGGTACGGGTATGAGTACGAGATTATATCTGTTAACCGGTGAGGATGAAGATGAGACAAAAGTTTGATACTCGTTGAATTTGGGTATGGAAATCAGAGATGAATTTTTGTACGAAGATGTGTATAAGATAACGAAACTCGTCCCCACCTTGTTGTCATTCCTACTACTAATATATTATTATACATATTTAAAAGTGTTTATGCAAATAGTAATAATAATAATAATTTCAAATTAGTTACCTTAAATTCCTTTTATTAAAATATTTTTTAACCTTCACATTAATCAAATCATATAATTTTATATATTTTTTATTTTTCTTTTAATTCAAACAACTTACCTTTATTTTAAATCATTATTTTTCACTTCCTCAAGTTTATCCTATACCGAAAGTATTGAGAAATGAATCCAAGGTGAGAAAATTTAAAATTAAAAAAATGTTTGTTGTTAACTAAAATGACCGTAAAAAACAAGAGTGAAAAAGAAAGGAGATTAGTGAAGAAGAGAGAAGAGAGAAAAGGGTTAGGGTTAGGGGGATTAGCATAGTTTAGACAGTAAAGAATTTAGTGCTAATATGGGTGTCTGGAAGACAACTAAGAATAGAATGGAATCGTGAGTTGAGATTTTCAGGAGCCGCAGACGCAAAGCAGCGTATCGCATCTCATCAGGTAGGGTTGAAAGCCTTGATTTGAACTTGGAAGCTGAAACAGAAAGAGCCTTTTATTTACATTCATACATTATAAATAAAAAATAAAAATGGAAAAAGAAAATAAAAAGAAAAGAAAATGAAGTGAAATAAGGGAGAGAGAGAGAGAAGGCGCATTCTTAGGCAGAAAAGATATTTTTGTATCTATCGCATCCAAGTTTGAAGGCGTGTTGTGTGTGGCGTTTAGGGTTTCTTCATCTTCGTCAACGATCGTCTACACTTGAGGGTTTTAGTCTTCCCAATACAGACAGGTAGGTAGGTAGGTTGTTTCTCTTCTCTATGCTCTTCTGTCTCACTCATTCATCCTTTTGATCATTCACCTCCTCTCTCTGCACCATTGTTATGTAATGTGATTGTTTGAATTGCAGGGTGAGGGCGTGAATCGTGATCCTTTGGAAGGAAGCACACAACACAGGGCAAGCATGCCAACATCGTGGGCTGATTTGGCTGCGAATTCCGCCTCTGAAAATGCGGGAACATCCAACTCCACAGCTCCGACGCGGCCCGTTTATGTGCCTCCGCATCTGAGGAACCGTGCAGCATCAGCATCAACAGAATCCACCCCTGCTCCGCCACCACCCAATGCGAATGCTAATAATAATGCCGGATCACGGTGGGGTGCGCCCAGAAACGGGTGGGGGAGCAGAAGCGGTGGTTGGGATCGGCGGGAAGTGAACCCCTTCGGAGATCAGGAGGATGCAGCTGAAGAGGGAGCAACAGCTTTTGGCGAGGAGCAGGAAAACACGGGAATTAATTTTGATGCTTACGAGGACATTCCCGTTGAGACGAGCGGTGAAAACGTGCCCCCACCTGTGAATACTTTTGCGGAGATTGACTTGGGCGAGGCTCTTAATCAGAACATTAGACGCTGCAAATATGTTAAACCAACGCCGGTCCAGCGGCATGCCATACCTATATCCCTTGGCGGACGGGATTTGATGGCTTGTGCACAGACTGGTTCCGGAAAGACTGCGGCATTCTGTTTCCCTATCATCAGTGGCATTATGAGAGGTCAAGGGCAGCCCCCCCAGCGGCCCCCTCGCGGTGCCCGTACAGTCTATCCACTTGCCCTTGTTCTGTCGCCGACTAGGGAGTTATCCGTGCAAGTTAGTACTTTCTCATTACATGCACTCTACATATCACATGCTTCCTCTCTTTTTGATTCCCTCCACTGCTCTGCACATCTATATGAAATATATCTTCTTTTCGTTCCTTTCAGATACTTGAAGAGGCTAGGAAGTTTTCATATCAGACAGGGGTCAGGGTCGTTGTTGCCTATGGTGGAGCTCCTATAAACCAGCAGGTCTTCAGTCCTTGTTCTTTCCACAATTGAATATTAATATGTCGTTTACATTTGGCATAGGTCCTAACTAAATAAATTTTCCAGCTACGGGAACTTGAGAGAGGGGTGGATATTCTTGTTGCAACTCCAGGAAGATTGGTAGATTTGCTGGAGAGAGCTAGAGTTTCATTGCAGATGATCAAATATTTGGCCTTAGATGAGGCAGATAGGATGCTGGACATGGGTTTTGAACCACAAATAAGGAAGATTGTAGAACAAATGGACATGCCTCCACCAGGTGCCAGACAGACTATGTTGTTCAGTGCCACATTTCCAAGAGAGATACAGGTTTAATATTCTCTATGCTGGGCGGGAGGATGTGCCTAACCTTACGATTTTAGTTGTAAATTGTAATTAATCTAAGATGCTCGTTCCTCATGTTTATGTGCACCACATATTTGCATTTAGCTTTTTTTTATCCTTAATAATTCCTTCATCTTTACTCGTGGAAAGATCAGCACTATTACAATTAAATAATTGCTATTTCAAATTTTAATTGGGATATAAGTGGCAGACATCCTAGTAATGCAAATCAATATTATTTATTGAATGTATAGCTTCCTCATATCATCGTTTAATTTTGTTGTGATTTACTGTTAATATGCAGAGACTAGCCTCTGATTTCCTTTCAAATTATATTTTTCTGGCCGTTGGAAGAGTGGGCTCAAGTACCGATTTGATTGTCCAAAGAGTTGAGTACGTTCAAGAGTCTGACAAGAGAAGTCACCTCATGGATCTTCTTCATGCGCAGAGGGCAAATGGTGTACAAGGAAAGGTATTCTCAGTTCACAGAAAGTGTATTTTACTAGTATAAAACTTAATGTGTTTTTTGCAATTAAATGTAAAGAAATTCTTGTTTCCGAGAGCTTATTCAAATTGTTTTGGACTCAAATCAGCGTTTGAAGGCTGATCCATGCATGTATTTGTCTTGGGAAAATGTTCCAGAGCAATGAAATGGGGATTATGCTATGAACGCATAGTTTTCCTGAGTTGATTGATTATGGTTGTAAGTTATTTTTTTCTTTAACTATCAGCTTCTCATGTACAGTATACTGGCAGACTGAAGAAGCTTTTACTGTAAACATCATGATTATTATTGTCAGACACTCTTTGGACCTAATTTTGATGGGTTTTTTCTGGACTATGTTTGATCGATCAATCCAGTATACCTGTTTTGCATGATAATATTTAGGTCAATGCACGATACATGTATTCTGTTGTCTAAAACTTGGAATTTCTACTCCTTTTCTGTTTGTCCAAGAAGTACCAGGTGTTTCTTACTTCTTGACAGTTGCTTGTATATATTTTTGTTTGTGGTAAATTATAGCATAGATGTTGTCTTTTCCCATTGTATGGACATGTTTCTTTTCTCAAGGCAAATGCTATTACTTAATTATGTAAGACCTAGTTCATGGATGATTTTATTTTCTGCAGCAAGCCTTGACTTTAGTTTTTGTGGAGACAAAGAAGGGAGCTGATGCTCTCGAGCATTGGTTGTGTCGTAATGGTTTTCCAGCAACTACTATTCACGGTGACAGGTCACAACAGGTTAGTCTGTTGTACAATTATATCTGCTTTTGCATCTGTGTGTAGATCCAGACTAATACTTTGATTTATATTTGTTGTTTGATTTATATTTGATGGACAAGGCCCATACTCCAGCTATTCTCTTCTTTTTTTCTGCCTTAATAATGTTTGGTGCTTTGAGAAAGCAGAGTTGGACGCTTATGATTATATATGTCTGGTTCATAGAGTTAATGTTGTGGAAAGTGGGGGGATGACATCTGACTTTCCTTGGTTTTTCTGTGTAAGGGCCTTGCATAAGACATTTTAAAAGATGGTTGAGTTAATGTCTTGGAAAGTTGGGGGAGGACATCTGACTTCCCTAGGTTTATCTGTGTTAGGACCTTTGTAAAGGCTGTTTAAAAAGCCAGTTGTAAGTCACTCGTAATAGAATAAAAGGAGAGAATAAGGAGTCAACCTGAACAATTCGATTGAAAAGAGGTAGACAGTTAGGGGTCATTTTTGTGTGTTGTATAGATTATTTATTTTGCATTATAATATTTAAGCTCACTTGTACTTTTGGTCCCCTTGTTATCATTTCTCAAATTTGGTTCTCATTTTTTGTAATTTTGGCCCCTCTGTTATTTTAGTTGTGCAATTTTGGTTCATTCATTAACTAGACATCTAATATTTGATTGAAAGGCTTGCATGATGGTACTGTTGTTGTGGATGTGCATTAAAGTGATATGCCTGCATTTATATTAAATTTTGGATGTGAAGTCAGTGGGTAGATCAAAACAATACATTTAAAATAATCGGGTTGGTGGGACACCAAATTCAAGAAATGGCAATAGTAGGGAGATTCAGCTGTCAATTGCCTGCTATCATACCGTGATTGCTGATAGGCGGGTGGAGTGGCCGCTCCCATTCGAGGATGTCTGAGCGGCTTACAGTAGGAGTGGCAGCCCAGCGAATCACAGGCAGAAGTGGGTTTTGCAGCCACTTGACTGTTTGGGCTGTTGAGTATGTGCTGTTGCAGGGGAGTTTGATGGAGGACTTGTAGAATCATGCCTATTAAAGTCATTGCCTTTCTGTTCTTAAATCTCGTCTTATCCTGCCTATTGAGAGTACTGTGGCTTACTAAGATTATAATTAATATTAGTATAATAATAATAATAATAAAATGTGGAAAAAATAATAAAAGAATTAAGGCATATTATACATTATAATAAATTAAAAATGATAGCAAAAAAATAGAATAAACTAAATAATAGAATTAAATAATACTATAATAAGAATACTAAACAATATATATTGTTATATAATACATGAAACTATATGTACTTAAAAATGTAAAAAAAAAAAAAGAAAACTTATATAAAAGTGGCAATGAAGCCTCTATTCAGAATAGCTGTCATCTTCCCACCATCTTGCTTTAGCATTTTTAGGCGCTCTGCCCTGTTATCCATTATTGACATATGAGAAGACTAAAAGTGGCAATGAAGCCTCTATATAAAATTATTACCATCCAACTTCTCATAATGGCAACTTTAGAGTTTGCTGCTGTGCACTGCAATTTTAGATTGATTACTAGGGTGTTATCATCGTTATTAATCAGGAGTTTTAACTTGTTTACTGAGATGAGACTGTCTTCTTTCCTATCAAGAACAAGTTAGAACGCTTGCAAACTCAGATATGAACTCATCTAAACTTGCATGTCCATAGGCAAGTTCTTGAGTCCTTCTGTTTTTCTGAAAACTGAGTCAACCATAATCCTTGAAATCCATAGGCATTTCTCATATTAATTAATAGGTATTTCTATCGTGGGCAATGGTGGTTAGTGGCCTAAAAATGACTATTATGCACATTTGTCCTTGGCAATGAATTATTTTTGAAGCTGTTAAAACTGACTATTACTTACTCTGTTTGAAGCTGAAACTTGCAAATATCATACTGTCTCAAGGTCAAATGTTGTTGCAATGATTTTGCAATTATATTTTTTGAAATATTTTTACGTTTGTGTATCTATATAGGCTTATTATTTTACCATGCTTGCAGGAAAGAGAATTGGCATTAAGATCATTTAAAACTGGCAACACCCCCATATTGGTTGCAACTGATGTGGCTGCACGCGGGCTTGACATTCCTCATGTTGCCCATGTGGTTAACTTTGACCTTCCTAATGATATTGATGATTATGTACACCGTATTGGAAGAACAGGGCGAGCAGGAAAGAAAGGCCTTGCAACTGCGTTCTTTAATGACAACAATGCATCACTAGCTAGGCCTTTAGCAGATCTGATGCAAGAAGCGAATCAAGAAGTACCTGATTGGCTCTCACGGTATGCTGCTCGCTCTTCTATTGGTGGTGGGCGGAACCGTCGAACAGGAGGAAACCGATTTGGTGGCCGTGACTTTCGAAGAGAAGGTTCTTTTAGTAGGGGTGGTGGTTCTGATTACTACAGTACAGGAAACAACAGTGGTGGATATGGCAATTCTGGTGGTTATGGTGGAGGATATGGTCCTGGGGTAACTAGTGCTTGGGACTGATTTTCAACCCCTAATAGCATTATACAGTGTCTTAGGTATTAGGTGCAGACTTACACCTATAGGGTGATTTTCTCCCTTTTTTGTCTTTTAAAGTTCATGTTCTTCAATTTACTTTTTCCTTCCCGGTGTGTCAATCCAACATCATTTTGTACGGTTTATAACTCTAATGACCAAGAGAGGTGTGGGCGTGTGCGGCATCATTACCAGAGCAGTAGAGGTCGTGCAGTGTCAGTAGGTGTTGGCAATGGCGATTACTAACATGTTACTAGGATTCGTTTTTACAACTATCTGTACCCTTTCATTTTGGGTGGTTATTTTGCTGAGAGAAAGGTTGTAGAATTAAGGTGGGAGAGGTGCAGGCTTTTATTTACAGTTGTGGCTATTTATCTCTTGATCATCTTGTGTTTCTTCACAATATATGTTGTCATTTCGAGTTTCCCCATTTTTTGATGGGCTAAGGTTTTGTAATATTTTAGTTGTGACTAAAATGAATGAAAATTATTCTTTCCGGATCTTTGTATTTGACATTATGTGGAAATGTTTGTTCATGGTTTTTCTTACACGAATGCATTAATTTCTTTTCAAACAAGTGTTAAGAGAAACACCTATATCTTGATAGTATGTTTTGAAGTAATTAAAATAATATTGTTTTATAAAAAAAGAGAGAAAATTAAAATTTTGTGACTAGTCACTTTTTTATGTATGCATATATATTGAAAAAATTAAAAAATTAAATATTATTTAAAGATTTAAATTTGATTAAATTTTTTTTATAAAATTTAATTTTAAAATTATATAATATGAAATAAAATTAAATGCTTTTAAAGTAAAATGTTATCTTAAGTAGAGAAATTCGACTATTTTGTCTCAATAAAAAAACTAAAATATAAAATTCAAAATATTTTGAAGATGAAAGTTTACGAAAGAACATTTCAATATATATATTTTTCAATTGTTTAGAATAATAAAAAAAAATCAAATTTTAGATCTAAATATGTGAAAAAATAGACTAGATTTTCATTTTAAATCTATATCTAAATAGTTAGATCAATTTGTAAATTCATATTTAAATATTTGAATAAGATTGAAAATCCAAATTCATTTCTAAATCTATTTCTAACGAAACATTTTTTATTTATAAATCCAATTTTAATTTTAAATTTAATTTTAAAAATAAAATAAAGGTCTTGCTAATTAATATTCTAAGGGTACCGATTAACAAGAACTAATAATATTAAATTTTACAAAAGTTAATACTTAATTGTGATATTAAATAAATTATGATCTAGTAATTATTAATATATTTTTACAAGACAAAAATGTTTATAAGTTTTGAATAACTTTGTTTAATAATTTATTTGATGCACAATAGTTAAAAAATAATAAAATAACTATATTTTAATATTACTAAAAATTAAAATATAATTAAACATAAAAAATGTAAATTAATAAAAAATAAAAATAATATTAAACATCTAAAAAATTTACATTTCATCGAGAGATTCTTCAAGTCTTAAAGAGATTTTTCCTTGTTTTTTAATAAAGACTTTAAAAATTTTAAAATATTTATTTTTTGTGAGAGATATCTTATTTAAAAATTTCAAATACATTTTTATTTTTATAAAATCTGTTATATGAATTTATAATATAATCAATTAATAAAGTTAATTATTCAAGTTTTCAATATAAAAATGATAAAATAAAAAATCATTAATTATACTTTAACTAATATGCTTTAAGAACATTGATTAACATTCTCCATTCATAAATATATAAGAAAGGTTAGATAATAATATTTAATTTAGTCCCAATTTTTGTTTAAAATTGACCAATTTTGTCCCTATAAAAAATGTGACCAAATTTAATTTTTATATTTTATTCCTCTTCTCATATATTGGGGTCATTCTATTGCTGATTTAGAGTACCATTTGGGATTTGTTATTCACCTCCTTGTTGGTGAATAGAATAGTAGTATTTTAATCCTTGAAATCTCCAAGTCCAAGAGAACTTGTGTGATGTACCCACTAATTATTATTAGTGGAAGATTTTACCAGACTAGGTCTCGTGAATTTTTCCTCCCTAAGTTAAAAATTTTGTTGTGTGTTGATAACTCTCTTCTATGTTTTATGCATTTTATTATTTACATATTATTTATTTATGAAAGATTTGATCTGAATTTGACTTTTTTACCTGATAATTTTATAGATCATCCCGACACAAATTTCATATGAACCGTAAAGAATTAGAAAACCAATTATAAATTAACTATAAATTGTATCTAACAAAATGGATTAACCATTTCACAATAAACAAAAGAAAAGTTAAAAAAAAAAATATCATAACAGAAATAAAATGTCCATATAACGAATGAAATGTCATATTCTATAACATCTATTCACTTACTTGATTAGAATTTTTTTAGTTAATCATGACTCTTCTTTAAAATTATAAGTATTATCAACATAATAAAATATTTAAAAATATTATTAAACAAATTTTTCTATTTGCAAATAGTGGTAATGAATACAAATTTAAAAGAAAAAAGGTTAGAAGTCATATTTACCCATCATAACTTCTATTTGAAGTAGAACACCATAAGTCATGTTTTCCGTGTATAAAAAAATTACAATTATTGTAACTACTACACACAATATTAACACCATTATGAGAAAAATTAATTAAATCAAAGTCCTACACGTTAAATACGATTTAGCAACGAAGATAAGAATAATTAAAAATTGTTTATGCTAAGTAAGCTAAGCAGAACTTCTTCGAGATTGAAAAATAAAAGTTGAACTCATGCTTTTTCAATTAAAAATTAACTATTCATATAATAAAAATAAAATGTGCGAAGGGTTTATGTTATGCAAAGAGGAACTACTTGATGCTTGAAGTCACGACTAAGTATATTGAAAGTGGTCCCTCCTTTTCTTGATAGATAGAGAGAATGAGAAAGAACATGAAGGATTGATGATTACTACTACCCAAAGTAACTGGTATTAATAGATGGATATAGAATGATTTTATTTCAGATTTGCACAGAAAAATATAGAGTGATGAGAAACAGAGGCGTGAAGGAAGTAGCAGCAGCAGTAGTAGTAGTAGTAGTAGGGGAGTGCTGATGTTGCTTCACTTCAAACAAGAAGGAAGAGAAGTGGTAAGATCGAGGAAAGCAGGTGTGGCACCGGCCACCTCTTTGTAGACACACCACTGTTTTCCTCAGCACTTGAGCTTGATCCACTGGAAACTGGGGTGGAACCGTTTGTTTTGGCAGATTTTTGCAATCCCTCAAACACCTTAGCATCAGGAGAGTTAGGTGCTAAATGCAGAAGATCTGAAAAGCATGATATGATACATCAAATGGAGTGAAAATGAAAATATTGAGAAAAACAGAGTGAGATGATATGAGTAGGTACCTACACAGTGAGAGATATTAGCAGGTGCGTGGCAAGCAGAGGGTAGTTGAATGGCGAGAGTGGCATTGATTTTGATGCCAAGATTGGGGTCATCACGATCTTTGATGAGGATGCAGATGCACTTCTTGCTCTTCTCCAGGACCACTTTCAGGCCACTGCAGCAGTCTATGGTTGGGGTTTTCGCCTCACCACCAACGTAAGGAACACAACTAGCCAGCCCCATGAGTTTCTCTGCACACTCTTCTCTGTCTTTGCTTAAATCTGAGTTACCAAACCCAACTAACAGTAAAACCAAGATGAAGGAGAAGAGTGTTGCATCCCTCACCCTTTTACTTTTCGAAACCATTCCAATTAAGAGAATTTGATCTCATACAATGCTATGCTATGTTATTTGCTTCGCTTGTGACTTGTGTATGTATGACTTTACCACTTTATTTTACGAGACATGGTGCTCTGGCCTGTGCATGTGGGGTCTACATCTCTATCACACATGTGAACCCATTTTTGTCTATAGGCCTTCCATAATTCTCATTGTTTCTTTTATCGTCAAAAAAAAAAAAAACTAAACCATTTGTGAAATAAGGTTCCCATTTACTTTTTCCCATATCATTTTCCCCATATCAATTCATATGAAATCAGATAGCACACAGAAATAAAGATAAAGAATATCCAAAGCAAGCCACAGGAAACGCTAGACTAATACCAGCTTCACTGTTGAATACCAACAAACACGTCTTGTGCAACCCATTGTATGTTCAAGGAATTTAAATAAGGAAGGCGAATGTACCTTTGAAAAGTGCTGAAGCAGAAAATTGGAAAAAGAAAAAGCGGTCAAATTGCAATTTCATGCTCTGCATACACTCCAAAGTGATTAAGTGAAAATCTGGTGAAGCCTTCTTTTATTATTCTTTCACCAACTTAGGAGGCTGAAGTGGGAGAAACCAAATCTCCCAAGAAATTGCATACAAAAGTTAAAAGGTTGAGTAAATTTACAATAATTTCTTCTGAATAAACACAAAAATTCTACATTTGAAGTTGAAAATCGATTGACACAAATGGAGGTCAACAATGATGATAAAAGAAACTCAAATCGTTACTGTAATTGAAGGGACTTAGCTGTTGTTGTAAGTGTGCTTCTCGTTAAATCATTTAAATGGACATTCAATTAAAAGTTAATATAATAGTATTTTTTTAAAAAGATTTTACGATTTGCTGAAATAGCTCAACTTAATTATATAAGCATTTTGATTAACACGAGAATCGTTCTGCCTTTTTTAATATATAAAAATTTGATAGTAAGAAATTAGAAATTGATATTTTATTTTAGTTGAAGATACATAAGATGAACCCGTGACAAATCGAAAAGTTCTTAAGGCTAACCCGTGATTATTTTGGATCTATCTGTAATTATCTCTGAACACGTGCAGTTGATTAGAGATGATGGATTATAACACATATTTGAAATCAATTTCGAGTGTCTTTATTGAAAATACTGCATCTGGGATTTTAGGCCGTTACCCCTTTATGTCTTTGTATGCTGAAGCAACAAAGTAGATAGCAGCCGGCACCGCAACAATTTATCTATCCACTTTCAAAAATTTCAAAGATGTTATTTTTTTTTTTTAAAGTGACTTTTGGATTATATTCCGAAATTTTGAAACAGAAATTCTGAAATGTATATAATATCTTTCGGAATGAGATTTCTGGAACATCACACATGAAATGTGCTCTGGAACAATGAAGAATATTTTGTTAGTATGGGGTGCATTTAATAATTGTGGGGTGCAGGAAGCAATATCCTTACCCCAAGCGAGATACACAGGCCCAATTTTATGAGTAATCTGTTCAGCCAGCTTCTTTCTATACTTTCCTATATTCCTTCCTCAACTTCTATAGAATTTTTTTTCCTTTTGAATTGTACAATTCTGATGTTAAATAACTTCTGGATTGTGCAATCTAGATTATGAAATTCAGAAACTAAATAACTTTTGGACTGTAGGATCTAATACCTAGTCGTGTTTGCTTTCGAATTGTACAATACAATCCAAAAGTTACTTTTGACTTCTAAATTGCACAATTAAAATATGGAAAAATGGACTTTATAAAAAATATTAACTTTCACAGTTCCAGGGATATATATGTTAAACTATATTTAATTATTTCAAAAACATTATTATCTAATAAAAAATTATGGACTAAATCTAAAATAGTTAAAACTTATTTCAAATTATACATTTTAAATATAACTTAAAACTAACAGGCGCAACCGCAGTAGTTACGAAATCCAAATGCAAATGAAATGAAGTGGCTTACATAGTGGAGGGATTACCATATTTCTGAAAAGATTGGCTGCACTCAATTCCCAATAAAACATCGGTAATGGGCACTCAGAAGAAAGGCCCAAAAACAACTATGACAATATGTCCTCTCAACTAAAACTTGTAATAAGAAACCATCTATACAATTAGTATCTCGCCTGCTTGCCTAAAACTGCAGTCATAACTCAAGGTTTCACTGTCAGCAACCGTATCTGTGGCCACATCAAATTCCCTCATTGTCCAGGATTACCTTTTTGTTGTGGAGGTGCAGAAGTGGGTGAAAAGGGGTCATAAATTTGGTCCGCAGAATATGGTAGCTTCCCAGAAGCCATGAGGGTATTGTTGACAAACTTGTGATTCAGGGGCATTGGGATATCTGGCCGTGTCATCTGAACAGCGTAGCTTTGTCGGATAGGCATGCCTCTTTGGGCAACAGCACCGGTCAAGTTTGGCCTTTGCGGAGCAGGAATGAAGTTATTCATACCCATTTGTGGGACTGGAGATCTAGGTGCAGGTTGACCACCATATGGAAACGCAGTATGTCTTGGGGTTGGAATTGAGTTTGATCTTCCCCCGAAGGAAATGGTTTGATCCACTTGAGCAGTGAATTGTGTCCTAGGAAAGTTTTGAAGAGGCTGATCAGGCACGCCAAACCCAAATGGCGGAGGCCGTGGACCAGAAGGTGGCTCCTGTGTAGCACCTGCTTGACTGTAGTCTGCATTGGGGGCATGTGATCGAAAAGTAAAATTTCCAGATTTTGATGGCACCAAGACAGATGGTTTTAAATGGGTGTGGAAAGGAGCAATTCCAGAAGCAGAATTGGGTATTCCTGCTTGCTGAGGCAATGGAAAAGAAGGGGATATTCCTGACGAAGGAAATGAAACAGGTCCTGCTAAATGGTTTACAGATGAATGTTTAGGTGCAGGTATTGGTACAGACATAGGTCTCAAAGAAGATAATGGCCCGGGGGATATTCCTACTTGATGTGGAGGAAAGGAAGCAGATCGTGGTGTCATTGACATATTTGACTGTGGTGGCATAAATGCAACTTCCGGTTGCTGATGTAGAGAGGCAGGTCTTCCAGGTGGAACCATTGACCCCATATTGCTGGGACCAATGGATGTTTTAACAGCGACAAGGGGTTCATTCTGGCCAGAAGGGACCCCAAGATGGGTGATGGGCTGGTTAGCTATGGGCAATGGTGATACACCAGATATGGGTAGAGGAAATGAAGACACTGATGTCTGCAGTTGTCCTATTGGCGTTGATTGGCTTAAAGTAACAGGAAATGAATGTGAAGCATTTGTTGGAGTTGACAGATTCTGTACAGATATTATAGAAGCATTTCTTGGGGGGCCAACGTGACCCAAAGGAGTCGCTTGAGTCAGATGTGGATAGTGTAAAATCTGTCTTGGTGGTGGTGCTTGCACGGAAACATGTTGATTTGGAATAATTGGTTGAAATCCAGGTTGAGAACCAAAAGTAGGAACCGTATTTGAAGTTTGTGATGGAAAATGGGGAGTTCTACCAAGGCCTAATGGGTTTAGGGGGGCTACAGTGCCAGATGAAGCAAAAATGGGGGTATTAGAAGGAACCACCGAAAACCATGGTGTAGAGTATTGGAAGTTATCTTCATGCTTTTGGGTAACAGCTACTGGTTGCAGAACAGCCTGGTTTTCCAGAGAAACAGAATCTGCATGAGAAGGCTGGCCTTCTTGGCTTTGACCCAGAATATCAGTGCTGTCCCTAGAAACTGATATAGAGGGTGTAGAGCCAGCGGCTAAATTCCCCTGAATAAGCAATTATTACAAGGCACGAACAAAATTACATAAGGAATGGCATCATTATAAAACTATTAGTAATAAAATGTATTTTATAACATAACCATAAATTATACAAACTTGTATCATTTGAAATGACAAGACTCACAGTTACAGAGGTAATCAGCAGTTCAATTATTGACATTGCTGCATCCACTTTTTCAAAACTATCAGCTGATATGTTAACACACATCTCCTTGTAACTGGAATGGATATCAGTTCCAGGCTTAATTTCACCCTGAAAATGTAAAGCAGCCAATGAAAATAAAACATAAAACAAATGCAAACAATTACAATTCTTTCCTCCCAAAATCAAGTTAAAATATTTCAGAGTTATATGTGCAGTGGATAATAGCCACATTATGTTATCAACAAAGTGAAGGAACTTACTTTCTCTCCTGTGTCTGCTTTGGTTCCATGAATTTTTATCTTGGCAGCAGTTTCCTGGTATATGCATATATCAGAGATCAATTAAAAAATGAAGAAATTAATTTCATGAACTAAATCAGTATATATACATACAGCTTAGTGACTGTAAAGCACTAGATGGAGATTAGATATCAACCCAAAAATCTTACCTTTTCTAGTTGTTTCTGATTATCACCTTCAGGCCCATATATTAGACCAACAAAATTGTACCCAGGATATTCTTGAACCTGTGTATGGTATTACATGTAAGACTTATCATTGTATTATAGAGAACATCAAGTTTAGTTAACTTAAAGACATTTTAATTTGAAAAAGTCACAGATCATTCTTAACATTAAATTTACAACAAAGGACTGCCAAACTTTGGCGTAAACAGACATGAGCAGCAAAAGCAGTTGACTCATTTTGCTTAGTTACCCTACGTAGCAATCAGTATTGAGTATACTTGTAATATATGGCAAACTAGGCTGGGGTATTAGTGCCACTAAATTCTGAAGCTCAATTCAAAGGTACATCATGTACTGCAAGTTATTCTTCAACTTTCTCTCAAGACTGAGGGGCGAGCTTCTCCAACAACGTCAACCATCAGGAAATTATTCCAAGAAAATGAATGAGAAGACCGGTTTGGAAAAGAATGTATGGAAATGAGTTGTCTGTTTCTGGTCAGTTAATTAACACTTTCCACATGCTCAGGTCAAACACACGGACCTTCAAGTGAAACTCGAAGAAATAATATAAGGTCTTATCACCTAAAAATTGCCACAATCTTACAACATTAAGAAATATTATAAGGCCCACAAAATGTCAACCATACTAGAGTTTTGACCAGACATGAAACTATTAAATATATCAACACTAGTGAATAGTAGAGGATAAGTTTCCACACAACGGTAACGATACTAGCTTGTGACCTACAAGCCATGGGTTCAAATCCTAGAAAACTTCCTTGGTTGTAGGGATATGACTGAATACATCTACACTCTCCAGACCATTTTAAGTGGGAGACTAGTGCACTGAATTGCCCTTCTTTTTTTATCAATGTTCATTCACAGTAAGGAAAAAGAACTGAACAAAACATGGTGAATGAATTCTGGTTGCAAAATGATCCATATATCCATAATCCAACCAAAGTTAAATCCAACGCAATCAATTCATTTCAGTAAATATTAAATTATTGGAAGTTGGATTCATTAATCAATACTTACAGGCAAAGGAATGCTGGCTTCTTTTAACAATGGTTTAAAACCACGTGGAGGTTTGTAACTGGGATCTAATTTTAGTATTTCGCCTGGAAATGATTAAGATCACGATTATAATGGAATAAACAGTATGTATGAATTAAAAGGGAGTTGAGGAGGCATAAAAAGTATAGGTACTTCAAGAAAAACAAACCTATGGCTTCGCGCTTTTCAAGTTCGAGCATTTCTGACTTCTTAGATCCATAAATCAACATCAGAAGTTGATTTAATAATAATAATAATAATAATAATAATAATAATAATAAATGCACAACATTGAGAAAATAATAAGTGACAAAAATTAAAAAGGACAGTGTCAATTGTCGTTAACCTTGATGTTCATTTGAGAGCCAGATTTGCTTTTATCCGTGTTCTCAGCTCCCAATGGCAAGTTCTGAGTGTCCCCAACTTCCAGTTTTTCTGATTCCAACTGCTTTGTGATTTGATCCACTCGAATCTACAAATGGTGTGCAACAAAAGTATGAGTTGTAGATACCGCGGAAGCAAGAACCTGGGCAAAATATTAGCAGAAGCACACACTACGCCACCCAACATGTAAGGAAATTTGAATAGCTTCCAGATATAAATCACATTCCCTGCCAAAGTCCAACAAAAATACCTCTTTACTAATGTCAATATCATGGTTTTCATGTAAGTAAATATTTGTCTTTCAACATGCAGTATTGGGGATTTAAAACGGACAAAGAAGCATTGTGAGGAGGGGTATCAGGAACAAATATTAAGGTTGCATCCAAAGCATGTGAACCAAGGAGGTTAAGCTTTTGAGATGGTGGTCAATAAAATCAAGAAAAAACTAGCTAGGTGGAATGGTAAGTTCTTATCTTTTGCAGGAAGAACTTGTCTAATTAAATATGTGTTTACAACAACCCCATTGTATTTTTTTTCCTTCTTCAAAACACCAGCTAAGGTATGCAATGTCATTACCAAGATACAAAGAGACTTCCTATGGGGTTGGGAGGCAACACGTAGGAAGATAGCATGGATAAAGTGGGCCAATATATGCAAACCTAAGGAACAAGGAGGGTTGGGTATTAAGGACATTAGGCTATTTAATATTGCTTTATTAGCCAAGTGGAAATGGAGGTTGGCTACAGTAGATAAGGGTTTATAGAAAGAAATTTTAGAAACCAAATATGAATCTTGAAGAAACTTGAATGATAGTGGTAATTCTACCAAAGAATCAAGGTGGTGGAGTGATTTGAGCACTGTGTGGGAATGGTGCAGATGGGAAGTGCTTTGATGAGAATGTGGAATGGAAATTAGGGACACTTTCCAAAAACTAATCTTAGAATGTGGGGAATAGGGCACACTTTTCATACCCTGAGTGGTATCTCTGTCCATTTATCTGTATAAGATCATTAGGGTAGTAAAAAGTTGAATAGTGGACGATGGTGTGAACTGGGAACTTAGGTTTGGTTAGCTTTTGGAAAACCTCTTCTCTAGTTTGCTCGTACGGATCTTTTACACAAACAAGGTAATCATGGATAAAATTGTAGAATATGTTGGCAAGGGACTAACTTGGTGAAGAATCTTACCCGGTCGCTACTTGGACGGACCGATTATATCTCTGCACACCAACATCAGGAATTCAAAGTTGCTTTGCAATTATGGATAACTTCTGAGGGTCACACATACCCTTATAACTAATATTTCTCCCGTCTCTTTTGTGACTTTTTTGGTTCAAATTGAGGGGTATCTTCAGTTTTTAGTTCACAATGAATCCTTTTTTCATGCGAAGGTTTTTTTATGTATTTTGTACTATGAGCTTTGTATTGTATCTAGAGTTCTAGCTCTGAATGTACTCTACTAGCATGCACTTGTTTTTGCAAGTTTTGTATAAGGGTTAGGGCACCCCAAAACACTCTAGGTGTCCTGTTCTATTTAATTAATTCTTTTTTGCTGATCCAAAAAAATGTGAAGAACATTCTAAAACTAAAATTTAAAAAAAAAAAAAAAGGAATAGGGAGTAATAAAAAATAAACATTTTAACCAAAACTTGTAAAGAAATGTAAATATGACCTTAGAATTGAATGCTTTAAAGGAAATGAAAATGGAAGAATGAGAGAAAAAAATACATAGCAATACAAATGTTAGTGGAGTGTTGTTTGAAAAGATTCCAGGAAACACCTGCAATGCTAGAGCTTTTCCCCTCCTGACAGTTGCATCCTGTGTAAGATCAGGTCCCCATTTTGATTTCCTCTCAGTTTGTTTTGAACTTTCTTCATTGATGGCTCCAGTGACCCCGTGTTTTTTAGCCCCTCGGAAAATAGGGACCAGTGACCCCGACAATTTGTTTTTAGGGATGACAAACCCTGATTTGGCAGCAAATATAGACAGCTTTTGGCCACTAGTGGTTGTTACTGATGAAGTTCCAGACATTTTATGAGGTTCAGGAGCAGAAGTTGAATCAATCTCTGCACTCATTCTCTTATCCAGTCACGTTGCAGACACACGGCTAACGTGATATAACTTCCGACGAGAAGATCGGAGTCAATCTGCAAATAACACATTATTTTGTGAACAGCCATCAGTACATAAAGAACTAATTCCATTTTATAACTTAATTTGCGATAGAGTCAGATGAGCACTCATCCTATTGAATTTCTCACAGCTTGATTTTCAGTTACAATTTTGTGAATTGAGTTACCTAGGCGCGTGTAGAACTAGATTCCTCCACTTTCTTACTAAAATGTCTAGGGTAGCATGACTGTAATTCCGTTTTGGCCTTCAGCAGTTACATAAATTAAATTAAGAACAAAAGGTACGAGAATGCAGATTGCAGCATAAATTGCAACGAAGCGAAAGGAACTAAGAGGAACAGTGAGAATTAACATAGTGAGAGAGAGAGAGAGAAAGAGCAACAGCAATGCACACAGCAATAGAAAAACGAATGGAACCTGTGGATGTGGGATGAATCTGAAATCAGAATTGAATTGCCTTTGCCACACTCCTCATAGTCGCGTCATAACATAGAGATAACTCATTCCTTCTTCTTTTTTCCTTTCTTCCAATCTCGAGTTGAAGCGCTTTATTTATTTATTATTACAAAGAAAATCGAAACAATTGATCTGCAAAACCCTTTCCCTCTCCTCCGCGTTCCTCCACCACCACTACCACTACCCTTATTTAATATATTCAAATCCTTGCATTATTATCCCCCAGTTATAAAAAAGTTTACATCTTTATATATAACAAATATATCTATTAATTTCTTTTTACGTATTTATAAATTCTTCTTTAACCTTACAGTTTTTGTGTAAAAATATGCATAACAATGTACCAGCATTGTCTCACAGTTATAGATTAACCTATAGTTTGTAATAAAAATATTAAAGATATACCTATAGTTCAAAATTCGAATAATAACAAATTTTAATGTAAACCTACAATTTTAAGGTTCGTGAAAAGAGGAATCACATTAAAAATATATGTTTTATTAACTAATGATTATAAGTATCAATTGTTAGTCTTTTTAATATGATATGACTCAAATTCAAATAAATTGTATTTTTAATAAAATCAATTTGAATTAAACTAAATTATTTTTTTCCAAAAAAAAAATTAATCAATCAAGCTTACCCATAATTGTAATAATTGAGATAAATTATTTTAAAAGGTGAAATCTATCATTTAAAATTTGAAAGTAATTTTCATTTGAAATTTTATCATCTCATTGTCTAATAGTGATAATTCTTATTATTAACTTTAATGAATCACATTTCCATTTTTTTTTCGTTTATTCATTACTTATCAATAATTCATAACTGTTTAATAAAAAATATTTACTAATTTGATTATTTAAATATATTTACAAAATTAATATTGACCTCGGGAGAATTGTTTATGACAAGTTTCCTTACTTTGTATATATTAATATTTTGTATAAATGTTTAAAAATAAAATAATCCAAAAAAAAACTATCTGAAAATATTAACAACCAATTAAAATTGATTTTTTTTTTAATTTGCGTGTAAAGAACAATTTGGTTTGGTTATCAAATTAAAAGATACATTAGACATTTACTTAAATTCACATTCATTTAAGTTTGTATTTCGTCTAAATTCACATTTAGAAATGAAGGATTCTCGGATCAATAATTGTGACTTTATTTTAAGAAAAAAAATGTAAAGTTATTTGATGACTATTTTTGGTCTATTCATATTTAATTGTCGATTGATCATTTTTGTAAAATGCGACAAAGGATGAATAACGCACCTTGAGCTTGCTCGATCTCTTATAAGGTTTATTGTATGAGTCACTATTAAAAATATTTACTTCATATATTTTTTATTTAAATTCGTTTTTAGAAAATATTTATGTTTTTTAAAATATTTTTCAATTTTATAAAGTAGTTATTATTATTTTAGAATTAGGAAATCAATATTAAGATATATAAATATTTTATATTTTGTATTATGTTATAGTTTGTTAAACAAAAATGTTTCTCCATATAAGATATCTTTTATATTTATCATATTCATACATATATCTCATATTTTCATAATTCTTACAAATTTTCAACATGTATAATATTTATAAGTTTTAAAATTTCGTAAGTTTGCATGAGACAGTATAAAGTATTTTTTTATGTTTGTAATCGTACACTAATTTTATTTTTGTGTTCTGCTTAAATATATATTCTTTTGACATTTTGTAAACATACTTTTTAATAGTTAAAAAAATCTAAACAATATATGTTCATTAGATGAATTGTAATAATGTTAAAAACACATTAATTTTAAATAATTTTATGAAATCAAACGTGTTTAAAAGAATATGACAATGAAACCAAAAAGATAGATAAAAGTTGAGAAAAAACAAAATATTTATTGGTGAAGAAGAATGTTATATTGAAGTTGAATCAGGGACACTTGGGTGTTCCATTTTTGGTTTTCCAATTGTTATAACATGGACATTCTTCCTTGTTACCGTAGGTTCCAGATGGAACACATAAACATTTATCACAACACAAGTTACAGTAATAGAGACACGCCTTCTTAACCCGGGTCGCAGAACAACGATAGTCGCATTTTGCTGGACATTCTGAAATCATTCATGTAACACATCTCAATTCATAGTATTAAATTAAAATATTGATTTATTATCTTTCAAAAACTTCACAAAAACAAAATACCTTCTGGTGTAAGAGATCCTTCGCCACCACCCTGTACATGCATAAAGAGAACAAAATTGTAAGCAAAACTTTCATACGTTATACCAACAATCTTAAAACACCTAACAATATAGGTATAGAAAGAAATATAAAAAACATGACTCACATAAGTGAGTTGAGTAACAAAAGCCACGACAAAAAGAAGAAGAAAGGCACACACAAATTTAGTCATTAAGCTTGATCAAGAGTTATTTCTTAGAAACTAAACAAATTTCAAGTGAGTTAAAAGCTATGAAAGTGGAAGAGTTATATAGACAAAGACTCTCTCTAATTCATTTTGATATTGATATTTTTTGTGCGTTTTTTTTATTAATTATGATTTTTGTCTCTATCATATTCACATTAATATATTTTTGTCACATCTTTTAAGTCAAATTAATAAATAATTAAGTAAATATTTAATGCTTTACCTTTTTTTATTAAGAGTATACCTATTTATTTTGTGTCCTATTTACAACTTTTAATCTAAGTCAATGATCTTATAACGCAAACACCTAAATTAATATTTTATTTAGTTGCTCGTATAAATACATGTTTTCAAGATAATATTTTTTTTAAAGATCTAATATTTTTAATTTTTCTCATATGTTAATATCATTGAAAAATACTATAATATTCTAAGTCTTCAATGATGTTGTTTACTATTCTACGGTATATATATATATATATATATATATATATATATTAAATTATATTCATTGCAAAAAGTCATATGATCATATGCTATCATAAATTATAGATCCCATTACGTGATATTAAAGTAATTTTTATAATATCATTTATAAGATCTCACTGTAAAATTTTATATCGGAAAATTTTAGAAAATAATTAATCCATAATGATGATTTGTTATTGGTTACACTAATTAATATATATATATATATATATATATATATATATATATATATATATATATAAGTAAATATATGTGTTATGTATACTTTGTTCACATTTTTTTATGATAGCAACAAATAATAAAATTATTATTATAATTGCAAAAGTAAATGTTATGTGAAGACTTGAATACTCTAAATTAGACAATAAATAAATAATTAATAATCTAATTTAAAGATAACATTGCTTTAAACCAAAAAATATCAAAATTAGAGAATAAATAAATAATTAATAATGTAATTAAAAGATAACATTGCTCTAAACTAGAAAATATCAACTCCTAAGTCTTTGAATTGCATAGTCTCCGGCGCTTTACATCACATGTCTCTAAATCCAACATATTGTAACTATAAAAAAGTATAATAACTATAATATACAAATTCTTAAATCATAAAAAACTCTTAATAAAATAAAAACCTTCTAAGAGGCTTGGGCCTGATTTATAGGTCCAATAACTTTCTTATATGTTCAAAACTCTCCGATAAATCCAAAGTATCATTATCCAATGTAGATATTTTAAGATCATCTTCATTGCAAAAAGTAAAGTGATATCTTAGATTATAAATCCCATTATGTGGTATCATATTTAAGATTTCATTGTAACTTATATAATATCATTTATAAGATTTCATTGTAATTTTTTATTCCAAAGAATCTTAGAAAAATATTAATTCATACACTCAAATTCCAAAATAGTGACCAATAATTTATATATTTATTTACAAAACAAAAAAGTAATTTGTTACTAAAATATTTACTTTTATGAATAAAAATTATAATTGACTATTAAATGATATGATAAGAATAATAACCATTGATTTCATTGTATTTATCTGCATTTTTTTTATATTTTTGAGGTCCTATAAATTTCAATATTTGAAAAAAAGACAAAAAACGTTTTTCATCTTATTACTTTTATATAGGTTAGTAAGTCAACTTACCAATTCGTGGTAGATTAAATTCAATTGTAAATTTTTTGATTCATTAAAAAGTAAATCGGGTTGAACTCACTAATTTTTAATATAATCCGTATAAATTGTATTGACTCACTTTAATCTTCCTACGACCAATTAATGTAGCACGATCCATTATTGTTACGTTCACAATTTTGATATGTTAATTTAATTCTTTTTACAATGTCAATAGATTAGTCTATTATGAAAAATAATAAAAATAAAATTGTAAAATTTAAAAAAATAAAAAATAAATAAGATGTATCAAATATAAATCTATCGTATATAATTATGGTGTACCCTTATATAAAATGTCAACTTTATGAATAAAAAAAATCGTATGAAATATTTTGAAAAATTAAGGGTGTTAAATATTTTCTAAGAAAAAAAATTAACCAGGAAGTCACACAAATTACATGGTGGTCTGATTGATCAGCAAAACCATTTATAGTTCAACTTGGAATAATTAGGAGATTTATTATAAAAAGAAATAACTAAAAAAATATTAATATGAAATTGAAAAGGCATATTTTTGTGAAGTGAATGTTAATATGAAAAATCGAGCCCTCCTGTGTAAAACTGTATCGGTCCATCCCTCGCTGGTTATTTATTTCCCTCTTTCTGGTGCTTGTGTAGTGCATTTTGTGCAGTGTGCGATTGAAGTGTGTTGATCCTTTACTTCTTAAGTAGTAACGCAACGGGAATGGGAATGTTGGTGGCAGTGACTGTTACAGTTACAGTTACGGCAATGGTAATGGAGATGGTGGGAGGAGGGAGTTGGTGCGTGGCAAAGATTGGAGTGAGCGAGGAAGTACTGCAGAGAGCATTGGACTCTGCATGTGGAGGAGATGGCGGAGCCGATTGCGCTCCCATTCAGCCCAACGGCCTTTGCTTCTCTCCCAACACCCTTCAAGCTCACGCTTCCTACGCCTTCAACAGCTTTTACCAGCGAAACGGAAGAGCTTCTAACGCCTGCCTCTTCGAGGGCGCCTCCACCATCGCCCAAACAGATCCCAGTGCGTGCTCGCTCTTCTTCACTATTCCATGCCGTTTGTAAAGTTCTTTTCCGATTTCTCACTCGCTGTTTATGTTTACACAGGCTATGGATCTTGCGTCTACCCGTCCTCCTCCGCAATCGCAACTCCAACCGCCAGGTATGTCATCTTAATTAATCCTTAATTAAGTAATTAGTCACATTGACAAACTAACTAGCTTAATTAATCAAGAGTAATAAATAATTATGGATAAGATTGAAAGTGAAAATTGGATGATGGTGGGAAAGAAGCGGGAATGGTCTGAATTCACGTGCAGGCGGGGAGAGAGTGTGTGAGAACCGAGACGCATGCGTGACTGAGGTGAGGTCAGATGTCTCTGTGACTGTACGTTGTGTTCTCTCGTGCTTCTCAACTAATTTGTCTCATTTATTCCACGCAATCCAACGGTTCATTTTCATCTTCTTCCAGCAAATACAGTGATCAGGGGCGTAGCCAAAAAACCCTCCAATTAAAAATTAATCTCTTAATTCAATCTCCGTATCAGTATCATGCATTTTGTTCAAAATAAATGGGTGAGAGTTATCTTTCTGTTTAATTTTTTTATCTAATTATTTATAATAAATACAGAATAATTTGGTATTAAATAATATAAAATCGATTTGAATTTGGCTAAATTTTTTGCTTCAATAATATTTTAAAAACTTAGCGTCAATTTAATTATCTAAGCAGACATCCTTAATGTGTATATAAAGCTGTCTATAAGTTTTGATACAAGTTAATGAGTTGTTACTCGTTGACTCATTAACATATAATAAAGAATCATACAGATATTTTTTATTATGTTAGACTTTAGGTTGGATTCAGTGTTAAATAATAATAGTATTTTGTTAGTTTGGTTTATATTTAAAGTTTAATATTATTTTGAATTGTGTTGAAATTTATTTAAATTTTAGTTAAAATTATAATTTAGTTTTTTATGTGACAAAAAAAATATTTTTTTAATTAGTTGAATCAGTGAACACACTTGTTTAACCCATCGATTTATGATGGATCGAGTTAAATTTGAATTTTTTTGACTTACAAACAAGGGAATCGGTTCACTGAGTGTGTATCATTGATGTACCAGATAATTATCTGTCTTGACAACAGTTCTGTGTATAGAATGTCGTATGTCTAGAAAGTGAATCCATACAACACATTGCCGTTGCCTTTTTTAGAAAGCTATTTTTAAGAAAAAAAAAAACCAAAACGATGGCAATGCGCCTCTTAAACTGAAATTTTTTTATATAAGTAACTTTTGAAGAAAATAAATTTTATTTGTAAAATGAAAAAATATAAGTTACTATCAATAATAAATTTATTAGTATATTAGCCTTAATAAAATATTTGTTTTAGTTTAATTAATTATTTTTATTAACTTATGCAAGTATACATGTGTGTAGTCACATTGATGACCTGTTAATAATAATTTTTTTATGATAAAAAGAAATGGACCCAAATACATTTAAAGGTGAAACTGCAGGGAGGGCTCTTTCTTTTACACCCCAAACCTCATAGTTTCTTCTACGCTTCCATGGGTAATGAAAAATGTCATAAGTATCACTGTATAGGTTTTATTAGGAAAACTCTTGAATTGGAGAGTTTTCAAGAGAAAATAGTGCGAGCTGCATATCTTTTTTCTTGAAATTGAAAAGAGAGGTGATTATTTAACGCATGTGATTATTTGATGTAGAATGCTTCATAATTGCTTACTCACTCGATTTCATATCTTATAATTAATAATGTCTAGTACCGCTGAAGTTACAAATACAACAGTGCCAACACCTTCCTCAACAAGAACTACTCCGATCCAAGGCGGGGATGATGCAGGAGTGAACCCTCAAATCCCTCAAAATTCTACTCCAACTTCAAACACAATACCCTCATCTTGTTTACTCTTTCTTCTCGCTCTGTTCCTAGGAGACACTTTTTTTGTAGTGTAGTGGTGCAACTACATATATATTGTGTTAGTCATATCCATTGTTTTCATTTTCATGTGGGAAGTTAGAAGACCCAGTCTTGTATTGAGATTGAATATATCATTTCTAGAGCTTTAATTTAAGTCAATCGCCCATTTTGGTGGCTGCCGTGGGCATACTTTGTTTCTCAGACAATCATTACCGTTTAAACGTGCTTTCTTAGGATGACTCCTTACTTGTTAGATAACAAATCGAGAGTAAAGCATTTCAAGGGTTACTTGTCTTAAAGAAGGATTGAACATCGTAAATCAATACATTACGTCATGTAGCTGGTTTGAACGGTGGGCAGTTTTGAGGTTGCCTAACAATGTAAATCTCATCTCCAGCACTACCATAAAAGTCTTGATTGCGATGCCAGATCCACAGTGCATGGGTTTCATTTTTCACCTGCATATATGGACGTTACAAGTTAGTTTGAAGCCCTACTCAATTCATGTTTTCTGTTGGCATGTTGCTCTAATATGAATGCAATAACTATTGAACTTATAGCAGGAAGGAATCAACACTGTTTTAACAATTTTCAAATCGATAAAAAAAGTGTGAAGAGCAGTGAAAGAAATATGAGGGTATACCTCCAAAATGCCATGACCAAAGCTACTTTCTCTGAAAGCGCTGTAATCAGGCTGTCGATCCCAGCAGAAGTTACCTGCAGCTGGGCCGGATGTAAAATTAAAGGCGCAGAAGCCACCCATAAAGGGATCTGGTGTAGTTGATGGTTCTGGACACTCTCCAGGTTCATCAGCATGTTTGATCGCCATCTTTTCCCTGTTACCACCATCACCAACAGTGATATAAACAGGACCACAAGGATCCAATGTGTAGTTGTATACCCGGTTTGATCTCTCATACGCATGAACCTGTCAAGAATTTTGCAAGCACAGGCCATAACTTAACAAAAATGCAATTGTTTATGCGTTTATTAAACTTCACCTCTTAATTTATCCATATGGTACGACAATGATAGGCCAAGCAACAAGTATCCTTTCACGCAAAGTTCTTAATTTAGCAATGTTTATTTCATCCGTAGAGGTCAGGAATAAAAATACACTTACATGTCCATTGAAGACAATGTCAACGCCATATTTATATAGCAAGTCTTCCATCTCTACCCTCATGCACTCTGCTTCTCTATAATGTGCCTTGTAGGTGCTGTACCAAGGTGCATGCCATGTAGCTACCAACCACGGAGTTACTTCCCTGTCAACAGAAGCCAAGTCCCTCTCCAGCCACATGTACTGGTCCCCTGCAATAACAGAGCGGATGACACGAATGCAAGTAAACAGCAATGCTTTGTGAAGTCAAAACCATGCTAGTAACACGAAGAATGCGGATCATGTGGAAGATAGTACAGGAAAAGGATGAAGCAAGAGTTTACCTGATTTGTCATACAATGCGTAGGAGCCGAGCATTATAAAATGTATCCCTCCTGCATTGAAAGAATAATATAAAGTGGATGATGATCCACTCTCTTCTGATGGGAAAGCAAATCGAGAACTATAAGCAACAAATGTCTGGTTTTCAGCTTGTAGTTCTATGTCATGATTCCCTTCTATTACCATTATAGGGACACTGGAAATCAGAGGCTGCATGTACCTGAATGAACAAGGAAGTTGAGTTGTAACGAAAATGAAGATAAGGTAGTTCAAGTGGAAGACAAGAAGAATGATGAGAAAGAAGTTGGTAAAGAAGAAAGTGAATGTGACCTTCCCCAGTAATCCCAACGAGGTTGATAGGTTTCATGGATGGGAGTGTCAGGAAAGGCGGAAGAATAGCTGTCTGCCCCAGTACCATTAGTTAGATATAGATTGGCATAAGTAACATCTCCAACCAACAAAATAAGATCGGGATGGTTACTGATAATGTGGTCAACAGTGGATGTGGTATTGTATGTAAGACCCAAGTCTCCAACCACTGCTATTCTGTTAGGGTAGCTCTTGGGGCTAGAAACTGGCATAGTCCTGAAGTAATGAACATCACTCATTGCTGACAAAGAAGGATCTCCGCATTGATATTGATAGAGTGTGTTGGGTCTCAGACCTGCAGAAAATACAACGCAATCCTAAACTCTTCATTTCATTCATTTAGAAGGGAAGCTTGCAGAAGCTGTTGTACCTGTGAGACGAACGTGATGTATGATTCCAGAGGTATAGTTCTGAAGGCCTTCAAAAGGATAAAGTTGACTGTAAACGAGGGAATAACCCGTAGCTCGGTGACTCATGGACCTTCGGAACCTTCCATATCGAACTAAGCTCGCAACACTTTTAGGATCTAAGGGTTCTATGTTGTCCCCAATTTGGAATTCCCCTGACAACAAAGTTTTTGTTAATAGGAGAGAGTGAGTGTGGTTGGTGTAGCAACAAGGGGGAATTGCAGGGCACAATTGTTGTATACAATAAAAGGAAGAGAAAAACATAATTGAAATAAAAATAGAAGGGTCACCGTAAGGAAGGGAGGAAAAAAACAAGAAAAGTAACAGCTGGATTGATATGAATTCATTGGGGAGTGGTACCTGTAATCCAAGAGATGGAAACAGAGTGATGAGAAGAGGAGAGGGAGAGAGATATTTGTTGTGGTTGGAAGCCTTGAGCGGTTGTTTGAAGCAGAGGATCGGTGTGTGGCAAATCCATGGCGTTTCCTCGGAAGGTCTGGTCAAGAGGAACGGTGACAGGCTTGAAGGGTCCATCCAGAGTGCTTGGGATGGGAACTTCATAGTCACCATTGTCAGCATCAACAATCACTGAACTTAGTGAGAAGTACAACACTGACAAACACAATCTCACCCAACAACCCATTTCAGTACTCATGTAAGTGCAATCTCACTACATGTACAATGCTTTAATAAATACTCAGAAAAACAACGCTCCCACTTAAACATTTCACGCCGCCTTGTGTAGGAACACAACACTTCTATGTATTGCCCGTTACAAGATAGGGAACGTTTTTAATGCACCAAATAAACTACTTTTCTTAATTTAATTAATTTAGTTCTCTTTTTGTTCTTCTAAAACTTCTAAAGTTTGAATCAATGTTCCTTACGAAGAAAAAAAAAAGTTCAGCTTTCATGCACATATACACTTTTATTTCATTCTATCAAAATATCAATGTAATATTCACACAAGTAGATTCTTACAAAAGAAGGCAGATATACAATAATATTAGAAGAAGAAAAAAATATTAAAAAAATATTTTATTATTCATTTATTTTGGTGATAAAATCTAAAATTTAATTTTTTAGTCATTTTACATTATTAATTTATTTTTTATTTATATTTATTTTATTATCAAAATATGAAAAAAAAATATGAAGTCTATATATCATTATATAAAAGAGACTCTTTCTTTTTGTGCACATTTTTCTTTTTTAATTTTATTTTTTATAGGTAATATTTTTTTAACTAAAATAACTATTTTGCTAATTAATTATTTTCGTAAACTAAAATAATTTTATAATAAAAAATTACTTACAAAATAAATTAAAAAAATTAAAAAAATTATTCATTATTTTTTTATTTTTGTTGTCATATAAAAAAAGTAATACACATAGCTCGTGTATTTTCATCAGTTATTAATAATGAGAATCTTACTATTATTACTTTTATAAATAATATATATTTTTCATGGAAATTTTGTGACAGGGGTGACAAAAAAGTTATTTCAATTTATTTTGATTAGACTCGGTGTTGACCAAAAAAAGTGTCATTATTATAAATAAACTTAATTTTGTTTAGTCATTTTACATTGTTAATTTATTTTTTTGTTTATATTTATTTTGTTATTAAATATGAAAAAAATAAAGTCTACATTTGTTATCTAACTAAAAATATATAAAATATAATTTGGTTCTTATTTGTTATTTTACTATATGTATTTTAACAAAAAAGTTAACCCAACTTATCTAATTTGAACAAACCAACCCAATTTTTGGCTAGAACCCACATTATCTATTGGATGTCAGAACTTGAATGATATTGACTCAGCTTGAATTAGCATTACATGACCCAAGCCTGACCCAATAACGATTTAATGTGATCCAACTCAACTTGATCCAATGACGATTTGACTGAACTCAATTCAATGTGGATACTACTTGACTCAATTAATGATCCATTCGACTAGATTTAATTCAATTTAGCTATAAATAAGCCAAATTGACTCAATTTTATGTGATTCCAACTAGACTCAGCCCAACATTAGCTTGAGCATTTCAAATCTGACGTAATCTACTTGGTTTAACATGAACACAACTTTACTTTTTTCAAAGTGGATCTGACTCGACTAGCCTAAAGGTGGATTCAACTCAATTGAATCCGACCTAACTCGATTCAACCTAAAATAAGTCTCAAATTTACTTGATAATTGATTTTTTGTTCGTAATTAAAAATTATAATCATCATGTTTAGTGTAAAACTTGCATGATGATATTTTTTCATAGTTGAGTCTTAGATTCACTTGATATCTGCAATTTTAATCAAATCAAAGTTTTTCTAAATAGTTTTTTTTTAAAAGAAGTACATAACTCATCTTAGACCAAGATATGTAGGTGTAATGTTTGTCGGTTTTATTTGATTTTTGAAAAAAAATAAATATTTGAAAATTTTATTATTTCTATTATTTTTTCACACTGAATTAAAGGAGATTGTACACTGGAGTGTCAATACCTTCTTCACATGTGATCGACACCCAAATTTAAAGTAATTTTCGAGAGTATTTGTTTTTGATTTTAGATTTTCCATAATTTTTCTTAGCACGTTCTTTTTAAAATTTATTATTTTTTAAAATTGATTAATTTTGATTGCCGTTTCAAGGCTGCAATAGCATCAAGTTGTTCAAAACATTCTCCAGGTGGTAGCTTTACTGAAACTGAGGACCCAGATTTTTCACAGCAAAACTGAATTCTTTTAACGGAAAAGACATTGCTTTCAAACAAGATCTTGAATTACTTAAGTTTGTGTTGTTAGAACGGACTTTAGGGGGTTTGAACAATTTGCTAGTTAAATGATCTTGTTGTCTCCTATTAAATATGAAGGAAGTAAATAACTTGTAGGCGTTTTTGTTTAAAACAAACTCTTATCATAGTAAATTGTACAAATGACTTTAATGCAATGAAGTAAAGAATTTTTATGATAATTACAAAGGATTTTTCATTAAAATGTATAGCATGGAATATTTGGTGTTATTTTAATTATGTGTAGGTTACCAATTAAATAAGTTATTAAGAATTGAGATTATAAGTGTGGAATTTGGTGAATAATTTGTAGTTAATAATAGCTATGTTTGGGAGCGTTGATGAAGTGTTTTAATCCAAAAGGCGATTTAGAAGAAAATGGAGAAATTGTTACAGTAAGGCATGAAGAGAATTGGCATTTGGTGTAGAGGTAGAGGGTGTCAAATTGGGGAGGTGTTGTGTTTGTGTTATGTGGTGGCGTAGTGTAGCGGGGCCATGTGTATAGATAGAATACAAGGAGAGAAGAGCAGAGGAAGAGGTGTAAATGCAAAATTGCGAATGCATGCCTCAATGTTGGATGCTGTTGAGTTCAATATTTTCTCCTCCAATTCCAAATTCCAATTCCAATTCCAATCTCAATTTCAATTTCTTCTTATGCAGTGTAAGCAAATCTAATCTATTTTAGTCCTCTTCCTGAGCGAAAAAACCCTAGATAGAAAGTAAAACACGGACAATGATGAAGAAGAAGAAACAGGTACCGGAGTGGATGAACAGTTCTCTGTGGTCCTCCCCCTCTGACCACCACCGCTTTAGTCCGCCCTCTCCTCCTCCTCCGCCTCCGCCTCCTCCTCCTCCGCCTCCCCCCGTCTCTGTCAGAGAAGATCCTCCAACTAATCACAATGCCTCTCCTTCTTCTTCGTCCGTCGACTCTTCCGCTTCTGCATCCTCTGCCGCCGATGACATCTCCTCTCAGACTCAGCTGTTGACCGAGGTTAGCTTTCCCAATCATTTATCCATGGACTAATTGTTTGTTTTAGGTTTGTTTGGTTGCTAAGTTAGTTTGTGATTAGTTATCTAGGAAGATGATAGACATGCGCGAGTTGAGGAGAGTCGCTTCTCAAGGTATTCCTCGTGCTGCCGCCCCTGCTTTACGCCCTACGCTCTGGAAGGTACCTACCCTCTACGAATTTAATGTCATTTCACACACACAGACACAATCGCAATCACAATTTATGTTGTTTTTCAATCTTCCCAGCTTTTGCTTGGATATCTTCCGTCCGATCGTGCCCTTTGGTCCTCTGAATTAACCAAGAAGAGGTCCCAGTACAGACATTTCAAAGACGACCTCCTCATGAATCCTGTAAGTTCGTTACTTACATCAATTATTTCATTTTATAGAGTCCCAACCACACTTCTGAATGTTTCTGTGCCTAGTCAGTCAGAAATCACGAGGAGGATCTACAACTCTGCTGCTCATGACATCGATGATGCAAAATCTGAGACTCGTATCTTGCTTTCTAGATCACAAATCACTCATGAGGATCACCCTTTGAGTCTAGGCAAGACCAGCATATGGAATCAATTCTTCCAGGTACTAATCTAATATCTATGCAATCTTTTCTCCCTAAATCTAAATATACATCTTATTTACACATAAATATCACCTACTTTACGGTTAAGAAATTACAAAGCCATTTACTGAAATTCTTCCCGTTACTTTCTACACTTAGAGTTACAGTAATCTCAATTGCATGCTAAGTTTCTTGCTTGCTTCTATATGTATATACAATCTGACAGTCATACCTTATCTGTGCAACCATTACCACTGTGTCTGTGGGGGGAATTAGTTTAACACAGCGCAACACTGCTAATGATCTTTCTGTTATCAATATTTTAATCTTTTATGAACTTCTATGCTACTTCCTGTGTCATGACTACTATTACTCAAAACTTAATATAATCTCCTGTACTCCTCTTTTTCTTTTTTCATTTTCCTAGGACACAGAGCTCATAGAGCAGATTGATCGTGATGTAAAACGTACTCATCCGGATATACACTTCTTCTCCGGTGATTCTCAATTGGCAAAATCTAATCAGGTTGTTCCTCTATTTATTTTGAAATTCATATAGACAAATTCAGTAACTCAATCCTTTTTCTTGACTTTCAACTTTTGGGGAATTTTCAGGATGCTTTAAAGAGCATATTAATTATTTTTGCAAAGTTGAACCCAGGTATAAGATATGTTCAAGGGATGAATGAAGTATTGGCCCCTCTCTTCTATGTGTTCAAAAATGACCCCGATGAGGAAAATGCTGTGAGTACATCCTGGCAAACTTAGAAAATGTAGAAATGCTTACTTAGGGAATTGGGACAATAAATATTACCATCTGTACAATGTTTCCTTGTACATAAAACAAAATGAGAAAAGGTGAAATAATTGATATAGCTTTTGGGATTTCTATGTGTAAGGCTATTAATTTTCATGTTTTTCTTATATGTAGAGAAGGAAATAAATATGATGACAGACTTGGTAATTCGGGTTTGGATTCCAGGGTAGAGTTTGCTTGGTATGGTAGGTTGCCCACTTGTTTTACTTAGGACTTTTAGGAACCGGTATGGGCTATCAGGTTTTCCTGATTGCTGCATGGGTTTGGTGTTGACCCCAATGGTTGGTTGTAATATTTTGTATCTTTTCTTTTTCTCTTTAATGCATGTTGCTCTTGAAGCACATGATTGTTGAAGCTTTGGAGTGCCAATGTATTTCAAAGCTTCAGAATGATGATTTCTTGAGTGAAACCTTTTTATAAAAAAATTATGGCCATGGGGATGTTGATAAGAGGTTTTTGTTTCCTAAAAGTTGCTCAGATAGCAGTGATTGATTAATGTAGTTTTATTTTACTCGTGATTTTGAATTTTCCCAGCTGTTTCAAATAACTAAATGCAGGCCTTTGCTGAAGCAGACACATTCTTTTGTTTTGTTGAGCTATTGAGTGGGTTCCAAGATAATTTTTGTCAACAACTTGATAATAGTATTGTTGGAATCCGTTCCACTATTACAAGATTGTCCCAGCTTTTAAAAGAACACGATGAAGAACTGTGGCGTCATCTTGAGGTCACTACTGAGGTAAGAGGCCATTTAAGTACGTGCTCTATCTAAAAGTAAAACTCTTTTAACAATTTGAGAACAGAAGGGTTATATGGGGGAGAAATTTTCCTTAGAACAATGGTGGCCAACTCATTTTGTTTGGCAAATGCATACAAGGGCGAGGAATGAAGACATTGTCCTATCATCTCTTCTCTGTTTTATTAAATTTGTTCTAAAAAGATTTTCATTTCTCCAATATTTTATTCGTAAAATAAATAATAAATAATAAAAGCTCTAGTAAGTGGTTCCTACCTGCTTCATTGATTCAGTGAAGCGTTCTATGTTGCACCTGTCCTTTTTGGACCTTTTTTTTCTTCTGTTTGACTGTTTTTGTGTTCATCTACTAGTTAAGTGTCACTTTTTGTCTTTAATTAATTAGTCGGTACAATGTTTTTAGTTTCAATTTGTCAGATGATTCAAGTACGTGTTTGATTTGGTTATTGAGCTGTTGATCAGAAAAATGACAAATCCCACATTTAAAATTTCAGGTCAATCCCCAATTCTATGCATTTAGGTGGATTACTCTCCTCTTGACTCAGGAATTTAATTTTTCTGACATCCTCCATATTTGGGACGTCATTTTAAGTGATCCAGAGGGTCCACAGGTACAGTTTTGCTCCTATTTTCCTTATACTATATTGGCTTCCCTAAACTTTTCCTTCAATAAAATTAATGGACTGATATTTAACCTCATGGTCCGCCACACTTATCGATTCAATGGTAAGAGATGATATTGGATTTTAAGTTTAGGGTTACTTTAATAATGCTGAAAAGGATAAACAATGATAAAAAGAATCAGGAGTTAGTTTTAAGTTACCCTCCAAGCGAAGTCACATTGTTCAAGGAAAATAAAACAAAACCCCCATAAGAAGCCACAGAAACACATTTGACAGAGAAAACAGTACAAGGAAACACCGCAACTGCCCCAAAACCCTCCTAGGAAATTCCATTCACTAAAGACTGGCAACAAGAGGAGGAACTAGTTTTCTGTTTTAGGTTGTTTATCTTGTTAGCTTTTAGCTATGGTTTGTTTTGCTTGTCAGTTTTAAGTTTTGGAATTCTTAAAACCTAAAACTAGTTTTCAGTTTAATAAATTAGTTCTCAATTTATTGTAGTTTTCATTTTTCAAATTTAAACTGAAATCACGTCAGTCGCAATACTTCTCGAATCACTCTCTCCCTGACAGCAAAAGCTCTCACCATTTCATCATTCCTCAATTAGTCAACTACTCCTTATGTTTTATGAAATACATTAAGACTCGCTGCTCTTTAATGATTATTATGAATATTTCATGAAATTTGAGTTTTTTTTAGCATTATGCATGTAATTTTGTACACCTTACTATATACAAAAATTATTACTCAAATCACTCTCTCCCTGAAAGAAAAAGCTCTTTCCAATTCATCATTCCTCTCAACTAGTCAACTATTCCTTATGTTTTATCCAATACAGTAAGACTTCCGGCTCTTTATTGATTATTATGAATATTTCATGAAATTTAAGCTTTTTTAGCATTATATATGTAATTATGTACACCTTATTACATACAAAAATCATTAAATAGCAGCCATCCTTCTTTCTGCCATTTGGCTATAGCATGTTTGTGGTTGGCCACTGCCTTCCGCTATCTGCAACTGATAAACTCTCCTTCCTCACACCAACCAATGGGTATTGCATGCAATTTTAGTTTTGGATGGTAATGTCCCCAGCAAGCTGCGGCAGGCCTTCATGACGTGCTTTTGAATGTTGGTTGTCTTTTAGCCAAGCAATGCATATTTTCATGTCTCAAATTCAGCTGAGTTCTTTTTTTCTATATGACATCTGTATTCATGACAACAACAGTGTGTTTTGAAACACATTGTGCATCATCATTTTTTACACTGGATCCTGCTACCCATTACAGCCATGTTATTGCCAGCATCATAACATGTATGCTCTTATTGAGGAGTAATTTCGGTTGCGTTTGGTAAATGGATTTGATTGGCATTTGCCATCTATTGTCCAGTGGAAGGAGCTGAGATGCTACTGCCCCCGAGATATGGTATTGGAAAAGGTTTGAATGATCTGTTCTTATAATTAACAATTTGTAAATCAAAACTCATTTTTGTTTTAAAAATGTTTTAAGTGTTTCAAAATTAAGTTAAAAATTAAACTAGCTTTATTTTATTTGAATATATGTTTGGTTAAACTATTTATTTGGTCCTTATAATTTTTTTCTAATTTTAGTCCCTAAATGAGCAAACTAGAAGTTTAGTCCCTAAATAGGAAAACTAGAAGTTTTAGTCCTTATACATGTGTACATGTTAAGTTGTGCTCCCTGGTGAGAACTCTGCAGAAAACCTTTCGACTACGTACAACCTGTATACCAGTTAAGTTGCGGTCCCTGTTGAAGACTCTGCAGAAAACTTTTTGTCTTATATAAAACCGCCATGAAAACTTTCCAAAGATGATAAACTGCCAAACAAAAACTGTATGGGAACTATAACTTACTATTTTTCTTGTATAGGAACTGATTACGGCCTAAGTAAATAGTTCCACGGATGTTTTGCAATATATATTGGAAAACTAAACCGAAAACCTGCAACTATCCAGAAGATGTCCTAATTAAAAACTTATTAAGCATCATTAAGAACAGTTGTCTAAAGTATAACGCTTGCTCTATTGACCTCGACGTGCAAGTGTAATCTGCAGTTTATAGGATCTTTTCTTAAAGGAAAGATGATTAGAACAAGGTCGAAGCTACTTCGTTGTGTTTCGCTTGAGAGAACTAGGGTATGCTACAGCTTACAGGTCATGTGCTTTCCTTGATTGTAGTATTGGAACAATAAATTCCTTTTGTTTATCTTATTGTTGCATAGAACTGGTAATGGTTGGTGAGGACGTCTGAGGAGCTTGTTTTGCAAAATATCTAGTAATTATTTTTTCATTGAGTGAAAATAGAATAAGGAGGAAAATTAACTCTTGCGATACTGTGTAGGAAACACTTCTTAGAATATGCTGCGCAATGCTAATTCTCGTCCGTAGGCGCCTCCTAGCGGGTGATTTCACTTCTAACCTCAAGTTGCTGCAAAGTTATCCCTCTACAAACATTAGTCATTTGCTCCATGTGGCAAACAAGTTACGTGTACAGTCAGGCTAATGAAAGTCACCGTGATTATTTTGCTTTGTTTTTTTTCTCTAACATAGAGTTTTCGATTTTATAATTGTACATTACACTGTAATTATAAATGTTGGTTCGGAGCAGCAACGGGTATTTTTTCGTACTCTGGTTTTGTTATTTTATTTTTAGTTGTAAGTCGAGTTACTATGATCTTGGTGAAATTGGTCTCTATTTTCAGTTATTCACCTCCCGTGCACCCTCAAAAGAATAATAAATTGTTGAAGCTTTAAAACGGGTGATTAGCCCTTGTGGCTTTTAATGGTTATGGTTGTATCCCCACTCACTCGGTTGTTTACTCTCTTCTCGCAAAAAAGTTTACGATGGGTGTTAGCAGAGTCGATGAATGGAGTAGGGAATGTGAGAATTAGAGAAAACGTTTGGTTTTCATGAGCAAGTAAAGTTGGGGATTACAGAAATATAGAAGTTCTATGTATTGACTTGTAATACGTATTTTAAAAGGGAAAGAAAAATAATTTATGATGTCGTTTTATTGTTTTATTGTTCAGTCGTCGAGTCTCATTGGATAACTTCATAAATTATAGACATGCTGCAAAACTACGGCTGTCAAAAGCGTGAAAAAAATAAATAAATTTGAGCTTCACCAAGATTACGTGTTTACTTGAAGTTGATTATTTTTAGAACTTCTGATTTGTCATTACTTTTTTTACCTTTCTCTATCAGTGCCTGGATTACTGTTTCTCAAAATTCTAAGTGCATTTATACGATTTATACCATTGAAACCTATAAAATATTTTTCATGTGCTTCCGCATTGGTGTAAACCTTTTGTTCTATATCATTATTAAGGAATATTGTTTTCAGATTCATCTGATTTACTTTAAAAATAGTGAGCTATTAATGTCATGATTAGTCTTAAAGAACCTTTGGTTAAAAAAAAAATCTCCTTATATTTTTGAAAATGATATTGATATTTTGATCCATTTTTTTTACTCATTTTTAATTCATAATTCAATCATCCTTCAATTATCTATTATCCGATGATGATTAGAGTGATGGGTTAAAAATAGGTAGAAAAGAGTGAGTTAAAATATCGTTATTCTTTAGAAAATTCTAATCATGAGTTAATAATTTACCTTATACATGTCGATATTGTCGATATTCTCGATGTTAGAAAAATTCAAGTAAGTCTAAATTTAAGTCCTACGAGTAAAATTAAGAAAGTTGAACATTATAAAAGAATAAATATCCACAAAATTTATTATTTTAAAATGTTTTGGATTAAAAGTGATGTCAAAACTAATGATTTGTTTTGATGATTGGTTTATTCAATGATCAAATATAAACTCTTATATCTAAATTTATTTTGAGAGAACCTACTTATTAAAAAATTCAAACGAGTTTTAAGTTACATTATACTACAAAAATATGAAAAAACTCTAAATTCTAAATAAAATGTTTACTATTTATAAGTATTACATAAATATGATTAGATTTCTCTCACTTTACATAAAGATACATTTTGAAATTTTGGTTTTAATAATAACAAAAAATTCGTCCTTCTTAAACATCTTTCAATTAAAGAAAAAAAAATATATAATTTTCATTACACTTTGAAATTAAAATCATATTTCATTAATGAAAACATGTCTTAATTTATGAATATAGTAATATAAATTTTTTTCATAAATTAAAGTCTCAAAGAAATTAATTTTATAATCTTTATTACGAAGTTATAAAAACATAAGGTCCATTTTGAATTCCTATTAGTATTTCATCCTAATTAACAGTTAAAACATAATAAAATTTAAGTGGGTAAATTTTATTATATTATATACAAATAATTATAATTAATTTTTCAAATATGGTTATAAAATTTAATATATACTTTTCTTATTAAGTATAGGAATATTATCTAGTTGATAAAAGTTATATTAAAATTAAAGTCTTTAACAAATGAATATTTGCATTAACAATAACATCAATAAACAAATAATAATGTTCTAATAAATTTGCACATATTACATATTACATTGTTCAAAAAGAGATTGAATTTGGTCCTCATGTTCCGACCTTAGCTCAGTTGGTAGAGCGGAGGACTGTAGTTGGATGATGTCTGCAGACAATCCTTAGGTCGCTGGTTCGAATCCGGCAGGTCGGATTTTTTTTATATTTTAATTATGTAATAATGTTATATTTTTTTAGATGTAACAAAAAAAATTATTATTTAAATTAAATCACTTATCACAAATCCAGAAAATGCCTGGGCATTTTATATAATAAAAATAATGGATCTCTAAAAATGATTCATCAAGACAAAAACAAAATCACACGTTACTGTTTTGATTTCTTTCATAATTTAGAAAAAAAAGATACCTGACGAAATTACTATCTTTTAACAGGATCTTATGATTTTTTTTATTAAAGAAAAACAATATTTTGAAACTTCTTTAAAAAAGAAAAGTTACACTCATTTCACAACTCTCTAATAATATAATAATGTATATTTAAAATTTAAAATAACAAATAAATATAAATATAGCTAAAATATTATTGTGTTGAACAGTTAAATTAGTACTTTTTGTTATTTGAACTCTAATTTGTTATCCTTTATTATAAGACACACAGAAGAGATTGGGTAATCTTAATCATTGAAATGACATGTATCTACATATATAATAAATTTGGAAACATTATTCAGTTATATTTGTCTAATTATAATAGACAGTTAAAATTAGTTAGGAGATTACAACTGTGCGAAGATGTAAGGTGTAAATATAGTTATATGGTTCCTTTACAGCTGTGATGATGAGGATGAGAAACTAATTACTTATGAAAAGAAAAAGATTTGTTGAGACCTCAAAGATTAATACTCCCACTTGACAACTGTGGGCAACCATTGCATAACCTGTATCATCAGATAATCATGGGTATATATATGTGATATACCTGCTCTTTCAAGCTCCACAGATCAATTATTGATTCAGTAAATTTTCATTGTTGGTCTCAAATATTGATATTCATTAACTGGTGCGAAAAATGGCGATAAATGCAAGTGAAACGATGTTCCTGTCAATCACGCAAGTGGATGAAAGGAGACAAAAGTACGAGGTGTGTCTTGATGCTCCACCCCACATTGTTTCAGATGGGTTATGGCGTAGCAGCCCACAAAATACAAGAACTCCAATGAGATCTTTTCTCCCCTTGTTTGAGTTACAAGTCCTTCTAATATTTGCCATCACCCAAATCTGTCGACTCATCCTCATGCCCTTCAAAGTTCCTCTCTTTATTTCCCAGATGATGGTATGTCTCAATCAACACTTGTTTTTTCTGCAATTAATTGTATGTATTCATGAAATGATGAATTTGTTTGTATACACAGGCTGGGCTAATTCTGCAAGCTCTTTTTGTGGGGGAACCAGTGGGGTCGTACATGAGGGTGCTGTTTCCGTATGGAACTCACGACACCATCACAACAATAACGTCGATCGGTTTTGTGCTTTTCATTTTCATAAACGGTGTGCAGATGGATTTTAGCTTGATAACAAGAATGGGGAAGAAGGCATGGACCATTGCCATTACAGGATTGGTAGTGCCGATACTCACCGCAGTTGCATTCGTGTCCGTACTCAAATATCCACTGCTTGAAGTCGTCGATCGTAACTACCACAGTTTCCTTGTTGCATTGGTCTCCCACACTATCATTTCATTTGCCGTCATTGCTTCCCTTCTCAATGAACTTCAAATCCAAAACTCCGAACTTGGCAAATTGGCATTGTCTGCCGCATTGGTCAGTGACATATTGTGCACGTGCGCTACCACCATCGGCACTGTTTTTATGTTTAGTGAGGGTCATAGTTCCAAAGAGATTATTACAAACCTCGTTGGTTTGTTTGCAATGGCTGTCTCTGTTCCATTGGTGTGTCGCCCAGCAATGTTTTGGATCGTCAGACACACCCCAGAAGGAAGACCTGTGAAAGATGGTTACCTCTACGTCATCATCGTACTGCTCTTTGTCTTAGGTTGGGTTTCGGTTAAAATAAACCAGGAATTCGTGCTCGGAGCTTTCATTCTGGGATTGGCCGTGCCGGAGGGACCTCCACTTGGATCTGCATTGGTCAAGAAGCTTAACTTCTTCGGTACCACCTTCCTTCTGCCGATCTTCATCACCATCTGCATGCTGAAAGCTGATTTTTCCTCCACTTATTCCTCCACATCGGTTTTCGCTGTCTCTCTCGTCATCATGCTCACCCACCTGGTCAAAATTATATCCTGCATTCTACCCGCCCTCTTCTGCAACATGCCCTTCCGTGATGCTCTCTCCCTCTCACTCATTTTAAACTCCAAAGGCGTTGTGGAAATCGGACTCTACTGCTTCTTATACGACTACAAGGTCGTCATCTATCTCATCTTATTCTATACCATTATGCCTAATCCAGATTTTCCAATATAGATTGAAACAAAAAAACAAAACTTTTGCAGATAATCGATGGGCTGACGTACGGAATAATGATTCTGAGCATAATCGTGGTAGCGTGCATAGTGCAATGGTCTGTGAGGTTTTTGTACGACCCTTCAAGAAAATACGCCGGGTACCAAAAGAGGAACATCATGAGCTTAAGAGCTTGGTCGGAGCTGAGGATACTGGTGTGCATTCACAAGCCAAGCCACATATCGTCGATGATAGACATGATTGACCTGTGTTGTCCAACGGCAGAAAGTCCAATCATAGTGGATGCATTGCATCTGATAGAGCTGGTGGGACGCGCCTTGCCAATTTTCATCCCCCATCGCATTCAAAGGCAGGAATCGGGGGTTCAACACAGGTCGTACTCAGATGACGTAATTCTTGCTTTCGACGTTTACGAGCACGAGAACCCTCACGTGGTGACGGCGTACCCTTGCACCGCAGTGTCTCCGCCGAGCCTGATGTACGAAGACGTTTGCAACCTTGCCTTTGACAAGGTGGCGTCCATCATAATTCTTCCGTTTCATCTGAGATGGTCGACGGACGGGGAAGTGGAATCGGAGGAGAAGAGCATAAGGGCACTGAATATTAGGGTGCTAGAAAAAGCTCCATGCTCGGTTGGGATCCTGGTGTCGCGAGGTTCGCAGAGGATGAGGGAGGAGGAGTCGATTCGAGTGGGGTTGATTTACGTGGGGGGAGAGGACGACGAGGAGGCGCTGTGCATAGCGAAGAGAGCGATGATGAAGAGAGGGATGAAGCTGGTGGTGTACCACCTGGTGTACGAGGCAGAGAAGGAGTGGGATGAAAGGGAAGCCATGGAAGAGATGAAACACAACATAAGGTACCAACAGATAGTGGCGAAGGAAGGGTCTGAGACAGCAGCGTTTCTGAGTGAGGTGGCGAAAGAGCATGACTTCTTCATCGTGGGAAGGAGGCATGGGATTGAGTCCCCTCAGACTCAGGGACTCACAAACTGGAGCGAATTCCCGGAGTTAGGTGTGATCGGAGACTTTCTGGCCTCACCGGATTTGGAGAGCCGCGCATCAATTTTGGTGGTGCAGCAACAAGTCGCACTCAAGCCTCGCAAAGGCTGGTTATTTTAGTTCTCTTCTCTCCCCTCCTCTCTCTCATGTCCTCTCACCTTAATTTCTGTCATCTTTTTATAACATTTCCATTTTCTTTCTTCCTTCTGCCTTCTAATCCTGTTCCTTCTCATTTATAATATTTTATTCGCAATTTTCTTTTTCTAACCTATTCTTACCAATAGTAACTTAAAAGAAACGGGTAAAAGACTAAAATAAAATAAAGTGACAAAAGAAATATTTACAAACACGAGGGCAAAATGATATCTTTGACACCAAATATCTCGGGAAAAAGTTATTTTGACACGGTTTGACATTAATTTTTTTTAATAAAATATTATTATTTAAATAAAATATTAATTTATATAAGTGTCAAATAGTAATATAAACGTAAAACTACCATCCTCTCAGATTTTATTACTCCCGACGAGAGATTTAACATTTTTTAAAAGCGTTTCACTATTTTGAAATTCGGTTAACTTTTACATTTTATATTTATTATTTTATTTTATTAATATAATAATTTACTTTTTTTATAAGGTATAATTACTCTTATAGTACCCAGTTTGGAGTTAGAGTGTCAAATAGATACCCGATTTAAAAAAGTGTCAATTGCATTCCAACTTTTGAAAAAGTGCTTCAATTATGTTCCTTTCGGAGAGTTGACCAACGCCGTTAGTCAACGTGCCATGTGTTAGTTTGTGGTTTTTTTTTTATTTTTTTAAAAAATTTTAAATTTTTTTTAAATTTTTGAAAAAAAAAATAAAAATGCCACATGTCGAGTCCCTGTGTGTAACATGTGGCATTGTGAGTGCCACGTGACATTGCAATGTCACGTGTCAGTGTCACTATCATATGTCATTGTGTTGATTTCAATTTAGTTCTCATATATGTCTTTTTGTTTCAATTTAGTACCTAAGTACGTGTATGTGATTCAATTTTGTCCCAATTTTTTTTAATAATTAAAATATTTTTGTAATCCATTTTTTATAAGATTAAAAATAATTAAGTATAAATATTTTTACAAAATTAAGTATTAATATTTATATTGTTCCTCTCAATTTCATACCAAATTTATTATTTATATAAATGTTATACTAATATTTTTTATTAAAAATGACTTTTTAACATATTACTTTATTAATTACTTTTTTATTAAGTACTCATGTTTTGTTAATTTTTGTTTTAAATAGAACAATATAATCTCTTACTAATTTTAAACAAAAATTTCTATTTGTTTGAATGTTATACTAATTTTTTTTAATTAAAAATGACTTAATAAATTGACTTTTACCACTAAATTTTAATATAAATATCAAATACTTAATTTTTGTTAAACTTTTATACTTAAATACTTTTAATTTTATGAAAAAATGAATTTTAATTATTAAAAAAACTGGACAAAATTGAATCAGATACACATACTTAGGTATTAAATTGAAACAAAAAAACATATATGGGAACTAATTCGAAATCAATACAATGACATCTGATAACGATACTGACACGTGACACCCACAATGACACGTGTCATACCTAGATACTTGACATGTGGCATTTTTATTTTTTTTTCAAAATATTTTTTAAAAAATTTTAAAAAATTTTAAAAAATCACAGATCGACACGTGACATGTTGAATAATAACATTAGTCAACTTTGTATGAAAGAGACCTAATTGAAACAGTTTCTCAAAAGTTGAGATACAATTGATACTTTCTTTAAACCGGATATCTATTTGACACCTTATCCCAAACTGGATACTATATGTTAAAAATCAATTTTCTTTTAAAAAATTTGGTGCGCTGAGTGTCGTTTGACAGAGAAGGGCAATAAGGTAATTATGATGAGTGCTTTCGAATTTGAATTTGGATCATCTTTTGGGTTTCAGTCAGGTTCAATTTTGCATCCCCGCCCTTGCTTTTACTCTCACTTTCATTTTGTCTGCCATGCATTTTCTGAGTTTCTTTTAGGTTTCCGAAGTTGTTTTGAGTATCAGTTTCTTTGTAAACCATTTATATTTGGGTCTCCCCTTCTCCATTGATGCTTGTACCAACTATCGTGCTACTGGGTCAGTGAGAGGAATAGATGCTCTGTCATCACTAAGTTCTTTTGTTAAGGTTTCTGTTTTCTTTGCGCTTGTGTTTTCTGCGTTTGCCAAATGGAGATTATAATGCCTTAAACGAGTCCGCAATAGTTGTGCTGGATTTTGAGAGAAAGATGGCTAAAGAACAACCTAACGACCTCCGCAGGTATTGGTTCATTTACCGTCTTCTCATTCTAATTACCCTCTCTCTCTCTCTCTCTCTCTCTCTCTCTCTCTTACGATTGTTGTATGTTTGTTTCAGTCGAATCGCGCAGATTCAGAAGCTTTACGACGTTGACCGCGATTTCAACCCTTTGGAATTGGATACCCCCAGTCACTGCGCTCTTCATCTTGAGGTTAGATTAGGTTACCCGTTCTCATTCGTGGCTGTTCACAATTCCCAACGGCTTCCTATCTATTCACTTTCAATTTTCAATACTACAGAATACACTGCAGCACATTGTATCCGACTTCCCTTCTTTCGAAACTGAAGGTTCTTTTCTGTTACTCCCTTCTCTCTACTCATTTCATCTCATTTTGTGTGAGAATTGAGTCTTAACTTTTGTTGCCCCACTCCAGATGCTTACATAAACCAGTTGCAAGAGGAGCTTCGCACTGTCCACCTTCAATCTGCCCAAATGGCTGACCAGATTGGCCTTCTTACCAAAATTCACAACGATGGTCTCTCCCTCACCCACTCACACTCGCACTCGCCAGCACCTACCATCTATTAATCCCATTCATGTTATCTGTCTTCTCTATTAGTATTACTATTTAGTCACCATCGTTAATCATTCCACATTTTGCTTCTTACTCCGCTCTCTCCAGATTCTGCAATATTGCTGGCCAAACTTGAAGAATTGGACTTTTCTTTACATTATATTCAGTCAAAGGTTGCTGCTTCCTACTTGGTTCTCTTGTAAATTAAGAACATGTTTGTGTTTTATATTGTTTGTGGCTAATTCCTTTGCTCGCTCTGATGAGCAGCTGTTGTGAATTTCGTTAGTTATTACTATATCCACTTCATTAACCATCCCTTTGGCAAAGGCGGAGTTGTAGTGGGGTTCATATTTTGATGTTAGCTTTTAATAACTACAGGATCAGAAGAACATATCTGAGGCTACTGAAGGCATTGATTCCCCAATTCTGAGAGATGATTGTTCAAATTTAGCCGCTGAAAATCTGGACAAAAATTTAGAGGTGTTGTTCACACTGAGAAACCATGCTACTTTCTTGGAGATTGAATTGAATATAATTAGTTTCAAAGACATGCAGACTATATGACATCTATAAAGAGTAATTTTTTTGTTCATATGTTGCAGCTATTTCAACTTGAAAATAAGATTGATGAAATGAAGTTGATTGTAAAGTCTCTGCAGAATCTTCAGTTCACAGTCAAGTGGCGAGTCAGCTTTCACTTACACTTCAAATGTTTATCTGTGATTCTGTGTCACAGCTTACTCATCTTGTTCCCTTATTCAGGTTTGAAGTTGTAGAGCAGATTGAGGATGCGCTCACGGGTCTAAAAGTGCTTGCATTTGATGAGAATTGCATTAGGTTGTCATTGCAGACTTACATGCCATCATCTGAGGGCATTTCTTATCAGCTGAGTGTTCAAGAAGATGCCGTTGATGAGCTGAATCATGAGTTGTTAATTGAGGTTTTTGAGGGGACTATGAAGTTAAAGAATGTCCAGGTATGAAAATAGGTCTTCAAGAAACAATTACTTTTGGTTTAAGTTAGTGATCTTTATTATACTATTCCAGTGGCTTTATAATTATCATTAATATCATTAATTCATTAGTATCTTGCTAAGTTCAGATAATGACTGATCTGTTAGTGTTTTAAACTTTTATACTTTATGATGCATCTTTTCATATCACAGGGGAAGGGGACAGGTATCATTCTCAGAAATTTCTGGATATATCATTTCATATCACAGTGGTTCCTACGCCATTTATTGTTATATGTAGTTTAGTTCTTTTATTGTTGGTGATAAATGTTCAGTAACTAGAAACATTGGAGAATAAGTTTAGAAGTTTCAACAGTCGTGGAGCTTGTAGAGATTGTGGGTCTTGGATATAGAGGTGAAAGAGAGATAAACGAGGCTAAAAAACTGAATTAATATTACCAACTATATGTTACAATGTGATCACATGTTTGATAAACTTTTTCCTTATATTATGTTGATATGAAAGATTTTATCACCCTCACAATATGCAATACATTTTTTAAGATACCAGTCGTAATTTGATGGAAGGTTTTACTTATTTTTCACTTTCCCAAATTGTGTACCCTAACTTTTCTTGTATACCTACTATCAGATTTCGCTTTGAACTTAGATTTCACATACATGATTTGAGAGGGAGAATTTATCAGATTAAGTGCTCTAGGAATTTATATCAATTCATTAGTACTGTTGTTTCATACTTTTATTGAATCTTGGCAGAACACAACAATGCAGTGCTCTAGGAATTTATATATATTCATTAGTACTGTTGTTTCATACTTTTAATGAGATCCTGCCAGAACACAACAATGCATTTACTTTTTTCTTTCCTAATCTCCTTTGAGTATGTAGTGTAGGATGTTTTGATATGATACCATTTATTTATGCCGCAAGGACATGTGAAAAGCTTAAACTTGTGAATTTAATTTTCCATTTTTGTAATTCTTGTTTTCTTCAGATGATTTAATAAATTTCTTGGATTTACTATTTAGGTTTCTCCAAATGATATATATTTGAGCGACATTGTTGATTATGCAAAGTCTGTCAGGTTTGCCATATCCTCATTTTTCTCTTAATCATGGTTCCCAGATTTCTTGTGGCCACCACTCATGCCTTGACATTCATTTACCATGCAGCAATTTCTCGTTGCAGTGGTTTATACAGAAAGTGCAAGATAGAATTTTACAAAGCACACTTAGGAGTCTTGTAATAAAGGATGCTAATAAATCAAGGTGAGACTGTTTGGCTTTGATGCTCTTAAATTGGGATATCTTCAGTATCTCTTTACATTTTTTGGGTCAATGCAGATATTCACTTGAATACTTGGACAAAGATGAGACTATTGTGGCTCATATGGCAGGAGGAACTGATGCGTACATAAAGTTGTCGCATGGCTGGCCCATATTTGGTTCTCCATTGAAGCTTATATGCATAAAGGGATCAGATGATTTGAAGAGAGCTTCTCTGAGTTTTCATTGCAAAGTTGAGGTGCGGGAATTTCAGTCTATATTAGCTACAAAACTTCTGCCTTCATTTTTCCTTGTGGTTTATGGATATTTCCGTAGAGTATCAATGTGGTATCAGGGTTTTAAGCTCAAACTGTTCTTACTTAATTGTTTGCTGAACCTATTGAAATCTCATATTAGCTTAGTCCTAGATGTATTTTTAGTTTCTTTTGACAACTAGAAAACTAATATAGTGGCTCAGCTAGTTCTAGTCTAAATGCAGTAATATAATATGTCTCCTAAAGTGTTCGTATAATTGCAGTTTGAGACCAGGGTTGTGATGGAGGTTATTAAATGTTAAAGGGGTTCAAGCTTGAACATAAATATAACCCACTTACATTTAAATCCACTTTTTGAAACTACGTCAACTTTCAATGTAAATTTGGAAAAAGGAAATAATATAAGTTTATGAAGCAGTAAATCCTCCCATTTTTGTTCATTTATCTTTTTCTGATTGATCAACCGAATTGAATGGTGTTGTGATCGTGTAGTTGACCTCACATACTAGTATAAGATTTTGTTGTAGTATTCATTTTAACCACACCATATTGGTGGATTTATACTTGACATGTTGACCATGCTTTCGATTTTCAGAAGTTGGTCAATTCTTTAGATACTCATGTTCGTCAAAATATATCAAGCTTCGTAGATGCTATTGAAAAAATACTCATAGAACAGCTGCAGCTTGATCTTCGGGTCAGTGATACTTCAGGCTAAGGATACTGTCAGTTCATCATCTATCATACTAATTGTATATATCTCCACAACTATAACCTTTATTTGGGGTTGAAATGCTGCATCACGTCATGAATCTTGTTTTCTATTTCATGAAACAGATTGTTAAAATGTCTTGTAAAGGTTATTTTCTACAAGTTAAACTTGAAACTGTCATGCCAAATTGGCTTTTGTGACATCTGAATAGTCTGTAACAGATAATATATTTGCCAATGTACTGGAATTGAAAATTTTGACAGTTTTCCTCTTGATCGTAATATGACATCCATTTGTTCTGTTGCTTTAGTCAAATTGGTTTTGAGTTGTTGTAAAACGGAGTTGGAAATGCTTCTTAGTGTCGCACACAATTTTACTTGACAGTAGAAAAAAATGTTCTTTTATAGGTATGTTTGAGTTTTTGGTTCTTTATGTGAAAACGTAAAATATTTTTTTTAAGTTAAATCGTTATATATATATATATATAGTTTAAATATGATTTTCTAGAGAAGTTAATTTATGATTTTTAGAATTTATGTAAATGAAAATGAAGTTTTTTTTTTAGACGTGAATAGATCTTCCTTCTCTCAATTTGATTTGGTCTTCTCAACTGTTTAGTTTAGACAAAAACAAAAACAAAAGTTATTCAATATGTGTAAGTACTTTTTGCATCATAAATCAACAAAAAAGTTATTCATTATATAATTTGTAAAATAGTTATTACTAAAATTTTAAAACTTTGTAATTGGATTATAATATAAAATGTTAGATTATGCACTCATACACATAGATAACAAATAAGCAATTAAACCCTTTTAAATTGAACAATCCCTAATACCTCATAAAACGGTAAGCAGAAACATAACTGGATTTGCCAAAGGTATTTAATCTTCCAAATATGAAGCACACTTTAGGTTCTTCTTGATTTTTTTTTTTTTTTCTGATGGGATGAAGAGAGAGGAACAACAATAGGTTTCAAAGTTGAATACAAAAAGAAGTTTCAACTCTTTTATAGATGCTATAGGTAAATTTGATATTTTTGTTTATTTTTTTTAATTTCTATTTCTATTGTTAACTTCCTCTTATATCATCAAAGTAGTATATTTTGAATAATTATAAAAAAAATTATTTGTTAGAATTATAATTATAATAAAAGATTATAAATTTATTAGATTAAAAATAAAAATAAAAGAATATTAAATTAATTGATAATTAAAAACAAAAATAATATATTTAACAAAAACAAAAATAATATATTATTGAAAAATAATATATTATTGAAAAAATAATATTAAAAAGCAACATATTTAACAAGGAGAAAAATAAAAAGAAATAACATATTTATTATTTTACTAAAATTAATTGATAATTATTGCCTATTTTAAATGATTTGTACGGAGTATAATAATTTATTTAAAATTTGTTAAAGGTTTAATCATGTTTTAAATTTTGTATAAATTTAAAAAACCTTCAATTTGACTCTCTATTAAATTTTTGGTGATCTATTAAGTTTTCACAAATTTATTTTTTTTTTAAGTAAGTATAGTTAGATTTTAATGTTAACTGTAGTTACCTTATAATATTATATTAAATATCATCGCATAATATTTTATTATAAGAGATTTTAATAATAAAAATCTCTTTTCTCTTTCAAAACCTTACTGTATTTAACAAGATTATTCTTAAAGCAAATTAAAATTATAAAATATAAAATTAAAAGATAAAAGATAAAAAATATATTAAATTATTAAATATAAAATAAACAATATAATTTATCTTCATAATTTTTAAAAAATTTTAATTATCTAATTTTACCATTAATATTTTTATATTCTATAATTAAGCCATTAATATTCTATAAATTTTTATTTTACTTTAATTTTTTTTTTTTAAATACAGTAAACCTCTGAGAAAGATCATCATCGTTAAAGTTGTATGTATTATACGTTAACATTTAAGCACCATTTTAGCATAGTTAAAATCTAATGATAGAAACTCAATTTAGATGTTATAATATTTTGAGCATTCATTCAATATGTCACATTAATTTATCAAGAGTTCAACCGAAAGTTTTCAAATTTAACATAGATTTAACATAATTAAATCTTTGAAAGATTGATCATTTTCTAACCTTATTTACTATTATTTTCATCTTATTCAATTGTAATACTATTTACTATTATAAAAGAAATTTACAATAATTAATTAAATATGAATTTGTTCCTAAACAATTGTTTAAAATTATCAATCTTTATTATTGTCAATTTGTAATTGTTGGACACAAAATTTTTATGATGGATCCAAAAATTTTGTAAAGTAGATGAAGTTAGAAACAAATATTATGGTTTAAAATGAACTTCTTATAATTAAATCTAGGTATAACATCAAACCCATTATTCTTATTCTGTTTTGTGAAAAGGAAATAATTTTGTCCGATATATTCATTATTTATGAATATAAAAGAAAAAATAATGTACATGTATTTTTTTATAATAATTTTTAATTGTAACTTGATTGATATAGATTAGTAATGAGTTTAATAAGTAAATAATTATTTTTGTGTATGATGTATTTTTTATAATTAGTTTTTAATCCTCACTTGATTATCATAGATATAGATTAGTGGAGCGATGAATAATTGTTTTTGAGTTCTTGATTTTGTTCGGTGTATTCAGTGAATCTAAAAATGTTGTGTATCTCCTCTATTGTACATAAAGCTTTTTTTTAAGCAACTTTCGTACCCTATGAATTTTTTATTAGGTTATGCTAAATTTTTTTTAATCTTAAGTTTCTTTAAAAGAATACATATTGAAGAAGAATAACAATTATATTTATTTTTTAAAAGTGATAAAAAAAGTTACCATAAAATAATTTTTAGATATATATGATTTCTTATATAAGTACATTTATATTTAATTATGTATTACCTTTTATTATATTAATGAACTAAATAATATATTAACTTTTATTATATTAATAACCATAATTAAATATATATAAATTTTAAATATATTAGAATTATTGGTCAAGTCACGGTCAAAAAACATCCTCATATATGTTTTCAAGACTTTAGTTTCACACCATCTCTTGTTGAAACAAGAGATGGGGGTAAATCAAAACAGAAATGCTTCTAATTATAAATAAATAAAAGAATAACATTCCGTTGTGCCCTATCAAACATATGTGCCTCCTTTAATCTTGGAAATGGTAGTGTTGGTACATGTACATAATTTACGTATGTTGTTGTTTCAAATTTCGCCGCTGGTTTGAGGTGGTGTCTTAGTATTATTATCAGAATAATGTATTGGATCGGGACTTGAATGAACGGTGGCTTCGGAGGGTCTATTTCCCATATCCTTAGTTCTGTGAAGGAGGAAGGTCCCTGATAAAATTGTCACAAACCCACACAACTCCGTCGCAATCTGCGATGCATCTTGCTTCGCCCATTCCTGTTTATTATACATTACTATCGTCAATCATTTCTCAAAACACTCATCATCGTATCATTAAATCACAAACAAAACACTCATCACCGTATCATTAAATCACAAACAACTCACCTTAAACATGATAACACTCGCGATTATTGTAAATGATGTGAACATCACGTAGTAAACCGGCGACACCACAGCAGTGTTAAAGGTGTCCAAAGCCTGCAAACAAGTTTTCCAAACCATGATGCAAAGTCCATTAATTTTAGACATAACACCAAATTAGATTAAACTACACACATATATATGTACCTTGTTCAAGTAGTTAATCTGTGTAAGGCAACATCCTATGACAACCACTGTAAATAGCCAGGTTTCAAAGAACATAAACTGATTCAACCCTTCGAATGTCAGCTTCAAAGCAATTCCGACTGCTTTCACTCCCATAACCTATACATGCATGGAGACAATTATTTAAACAAAGCTTATGCTGATCAATCGTGTATATATATATTGTCATAAATAAGCATCCAGCATTAGAGTAATATACCGTAATGGAACCGGTGAGCGAACATATTCCAATATATACCATCATATTTTTCTGCCCATGGCTTTTCACAAAACGGAAAATAAGAACGAAAACTGCTGCCGCAACAACGCCAATGTACACCAGAAAACCTGTGTCACGGCAAATGAATTAAAAACCTCATCGATTACTTAATTATATACACATAATTAGCAGAGAGAAAGAATGACATGGCATTGGCTTAATTACCTGGTTCTGTAGCAAGTTCCCACACTTCCTTCACAGAATGAATGTCTTTTTCATGAGGTGCATGCAAAACAATTGTCGTAGATCCCACCACACACAGGGCACACCCAAGCACGCCAAAAATGTGCAATCTCTCTTTCAATATGAAGTGAGCTAGCACTGAACTGCATAACGTATACGTTTTTTATAAATATATATACATATATGGGCCACCTACGTTTGTTGCACGAACATGATCCACCTAGGTTTTCTTACCTGAAAATGATGCTTAAAGCTCCCAAAGGAGTTACAAGGATGGCCGGAGCGAAAGCATAAGCTGCAAAATTGGCTATTTCCCCGCCGATCACTACAAAATGCAGGGTTGATTGATTTGATGATAAGTGTTTGATTAATTATTAATTTAGGTTTGATGGCAATATAAGTTGATTGGAAGACTCACTTGAAATCATTCCGAGCCACCAAAAGGGTTCGTAGAGATAAGAATGGCCTCCGGTGGCTGATTAATTGCAGATGCGTTAGCAAAGAAAAGAAAAATTAGAATAGATTTGAAGAAAAGTTTGATCGAACCTGCTCTTTTGCCATTGCTGGCTGCTTTTATAAGGCCCATTTTCTTAACTATGAAGCTGGAGCCAATGAAGACGCTGGAAGAGACAGCCAGTACGAGGCCAACGACGTTGTCGTGTGTGGTCCCCATCATCAACTAATTATTTAGAATTCTCGACCAAACGTTGCGACAGGGCCAAGATATGTGTCCGATCCGAAACGTGGCTACCTGGCATGAGGAAGATGAAGAAGATTGGAAAGAAAATGATTGATTAATAATTAGGTTAATTAAGGATATATATACCTTGTCTTGGCAGCCTGCAATGGGGAGCTAAAGCCCCATGGTGATGAATTGAAACGGAGGTGATGATGATGATGATGAAGAATGATAGGAATGGGTGTTGTGCGTTCTGTGGTGGTGGAGGAAGGAGAAACGGGGAGTTGAAACGCAATAGGTAACGGTAGTTTCGTTACCTACGCGCATGCATCCCAAGGCCAAATGAGAAGCACAATCCCTATTTATTTACTTCCACCATCCATAATAAGCAAACCACCATTTCATCCACTTTAACCTACTTCTCTTATTTCTCTTCCATTTTTAAACATTTTTAAATTATTTTATACCGTTAAATTTATCTTCTTTTTTTTTTTTCTTTCAAAACTATCTTCGCAATATTAATCTCAGAAAAATCCACAATCACCAAGGTTAATGACACAACCCAATGTCCTTCACGGAAGAGGCCGTTTCAAATAAAAATCGGATCAGCAAAACTAAAATTTCAAATCTTGTGGAGTGCAGGTAGAAATTTGGACGTGCAAGAAGCAAGCGCCTACAAATCTCTCCTTAGAAAAGGACAATTTTTTCCTACACCTCCGTAAATTTTCCTCTGCACCTCATATAAAAAAATTATTTTTTATCTTTCCTCTTCACATACACCTGTCCCTAACAGACCACACTCACTCAACAAAACTCGTCACGTTTCTGTTTTTTCCCAAGGCAAACGGCACCAACACAAAAGAAGAGACAGAGGACCTGTTCACAATCTCCATCCACTCTTCCTTTTCGTTTTGGGGCCCTCATTCATGCGAAATTGATTGAATCGTTGAAGTTCTTCATCTCTTTGAGCTGGTGTTTGTGCCTGATATTGTTTTGGGGTCTGGTTCGTGTGGTAGAACTTGCCCACCGTTCTATCATTTTTATCAGGTTCGATTGCGTATTTGAGCTAGTGTAATTGTCGTGTTTGTTTTCTTTATTCTTTGATTTTGAGTGTTGGTTTATGATGGTTGCATTCACGTTTAAAGCTTATAGATTCTTTGGACTCTCTGTTGTGTGTTTGAATTTACTTTGTTTTAAGTATTTTATACGAGTAATGTTACAATGTTGCAGGTTTGATGGGGAGTTGAATTCTGAAATTTTGGGGAATAATTGGGTTTAGTTTAAACTGAGTTCTGATGTTTCTCTGTTTGGTTCTGGGATGGTATTTATGAGGTTGTGTAATTTGTTCAAATATTTTGATAATTTGATGAGGCGGTTTCAAGATTAGTTGTAAAGTTCCAAGTAGAAATTGATAGTGGTGGAAGCACTAGAGATGTGTTCGAATAAATTGATAATTAATTTTATTTTGTTGAAGGAAGCTTGGGTCTCTAATGTATTCATCTCAGTAGAAACCGAACAGGTAAATTAACCATTTTTTCTCCGATTGTTTATTTAACTGCATCACAGAATATGAATGCTTCAGTTTCAAGGTTTTAATGATTTGAGTTTTAGGTTTTCGCCACCTTCCTTTCATTCTTCACTCTTATTACGTTCTCATTAGTTAGCGACAGTGTTCCAATAAAAATAAAATTAGAATCGCAAAATAGACACTTCTGAGTGTACAAACCACTCCTCTGATTTTTTGGTTCATGGTTTGCAAAATTATGCTCGTTTACATTACCAGGTTAGTTATGAATGGAATAAGTTGTCTAAGTATGAATTACATTTCTTGAATATTTGTAGCATATTCTGTAAAAGTGCTTCTGCAAGCTATTTGTGAGAAGCTAATATTTATGATAGTGAAATCTGGGCCAGAGCCTTTACGTCTGTTTTGTTTGTTGTTTGTTTAAACGTATCACGAGTGTTAGATTGTGTAAATAGTTAAGTTTTTATGTTTTAACTATGTATCATCCTATCTCCTTCTCAGCACTATGTGGGAAAAGAAAAGCGATTACTACATTTTCATTTATTTATTTTCATATGAAAAACAAAACATTTTTCTAAGATTCCTTTGACTAACCTTTTGAGTGTAGTTGTAGTACACTAGTGCTGACTTTGATCGCTGATTATTTTTTTCCATTCTAAACCATATGTTTCATGACCTGTTGTATGATATTAAATGAAGTGGAGATTCTTGGAGGAACAAATCAGATATGGTTCTTCTCAAAGATATTGTGCCTGCAGCTCAGAACAACATAGAGAGTAAGTTTATAGTTTTGGAGAAAGGCAGCACAACACTAGAAGGGAAGAATAGGATATGCTTGACTCTTGTAGCTGATGAGACAGCTGCAGTTCATCTTCAGCTTTGGGGAGATGAATGCGATGCTTTTGATTCCGGCGATATAATTCGTTTGACCAAAGGAATTTTTTCCTACCAGCATGGTAATCTTATACTCAGGGCAGGCAAGAGAGGGAAGCTGGAGAAGACTGGAGAGTTTGTGATGTCCTATGTTGAGGTACCAAACATGAGTGAGATTCATTGGATCCCTGACCCAAGTAATTCTAAAAATTATATCCAGGACTATGTAATATCTCCCCACTCACGCATCTTCCCTCCAATTCTATAGAGGGATGTGCTCTTTTATACTTGCCACAATTTCTTTCAGATTAAGATTTTCAACATATTGTAGATAAAAAGAAATTTAGCTTTTATTTAAGTACTTCTGTTTATTATGGTTGGAGGATAGCCTTATTATTTCTATTTATTTTATCATTTGGCGGTTGTTGTGATGGAAGACATTTTTTAGATGAAAAATTGCTGACAATCGCATCAGAAAGAATACTTTCAAGTGTTTTTTCCTACAGGTGAACCTGATCTGCTCCAAAGAGCAGTTTCTTGTGTTTTCAATTTCAGCCAGTATCAAAGTGACTAAGGTCTTCTCACACATCAACTAAATAAAATTAAGGGGTAAATACCTGGAGTAGTACCGAATTCCAGCTTCTATGTGTCTGTGAGAGTGTTTTTGTGTTATATTTTATAATTATGATTTTGAAGATCCTTTCTAAAAGCCTTTTTATGACGAGATTCAGATTTCTCCCTCTGATAAAGTCAGAAGAAAATAACTACTTTTAAAATAAAAGAACATCTTACGAAACCAAATTATTTTGCATAAAATTATACTGTGGTTCACTTCTTATGAATTGGGATTTTACCCCAATTGATATGAATTGTGAAAAGGAAAACTTGTTAGATTCCAAGAACTGTTGCTCATCCTCTGTCAATCTTTATCAAAGTAATCCAGTTTTATATTTTCTGAGAAAATAAATGAATTTTGAATCTTGTATGTGCATGATGTATTACTTTTGAGTCATTCTGGCGTTCATTAATTGGAAATTAAAATATAAAATACCTTTTTAATTTATTAAAATATGTAACTTTATCACGTTAGTCTATGAAAGTAATAAAATTTCCTGAAAATATAATCCATCAATAACATATGTTCAGAATTTAAATATAATTCCAAAAAAAAAAAAAAAATTGTACAAATGTTCCTAATCCTTGCGAGAAGTGGATATAAGTTACAGCACCACATATTTTTACTACAAATTGCAAATAGTTACATTCTTGTTATTTTGACCGTAGAAATTTTACCAAGCACTTGAGGCATGGCATGCAACAAATCAAACATAATCATCCTTGCGAGTTGAGATTTTTTTTCCGATATTTTCAAAATGCCTACAGGCAGGGCAGAGTTGAGTTTCGGTGCAGGACAGTGTTTGGAAAAGGTTGGATAGTGTGAACTTGCTAACTTTTCAGTCATTAAGTTAAATTGCTGTGACCATACTAATCTCTCTGTTCTGCTTTTCATGTTAGCACATGACGGTCTGGAATGGTCTCATACATTCTGATTGAGAGGAACTGTCGGTTCAGAAACAGGATCTTGGTTACCTTCACTCTCAGATGGTTGAGATTCATGTTTTGCGGCAGCCTGCAACACCCGATTCTGAACATCTAATGAGGAAGGTGATGTAGGTAATCCTAAGCCATTTGATTCTAATTTTCCAGCAGCCCATGAAAATGCTTTAGCTCCAAGTCTAACAGGAGAAAGCAACAACCTTTGAAGAAGAAAACAAAACAATGAGATCAAATTTAATAACAGATGAAAAAGTAAAAATGCAAAGGGATACAGAAACTACTCTTTTTGCTAGCGGCTATTTCCATGTATAAATACAAATACATTTTTTTATCATTTCACATGTATAAAATCATTGACTTTTTTGTCCGAGAAATGACAAATTAAGTTAACATGATTCACCATATATACCAAATAGTTCAGAACAGAACATAAAGAATTTTTGACAGACCTTCGACTTAATATTAAGGTAACTTGAAACAAACAGAAAATATATGTCGTGGTCATAATATAATGTTTAAATTAGTTAAACACTCTTTTCATGATTCTATGACCAAATATCCATCATTAAGTATACTTACCTCACATCTTGATTTAGATCTTCAGCGTTTTCATATGAAGAAACCCGCAAATAGATGGTCTGGTGAATATACAGTAAACCATTTGTGAGGAAATGGAAAATCATTGATTGACCAAGTGACTATAAAATATGATAGAATATAAGAATTTCCCAGTACACACGTTATGTGTCCACCGTATGATTTCCAACATAAGTGAAACTTCTAAAAGAAACAATTTGATTGAAAAGCACTAGCTGAAAGAAAATGAACATACCAAACCGAGACCAAATGCACCAATTAACTGTAATGTCTTCTCCCACTCTGTGACAATATGATGTTCTTTGTCAGATCAGGATAACTAAGAAAAACCTCATCCCGCACGAGGATGATGAACAATAAAGTGATAGAAGTTTTTCATAAAAAGATCATAGACGTGAAATTACTTGTGCATGATGTATTTAACTTCAGTTTAAGCTATTAAAACAAAAATGAATTTGCATAAACAACATAACCTCTTAAAACATAGTGCAAGAAAATTTTGATTAATCACTAATAAGCTTCACAAAAACCTATGTTTGTAGTATATATATATATATATATATATATATATATATATATATATATATATATGCAGAGGTACATATTAAAAGGAAATCTACAACCTTGATGCAACCCAAAATTTAAAATTTAAAATTCTCAGCAAATTGATAGTTTGTGAAAGAACATGCACGCACCTAATAATGCATACGGCCCTGCAACAAGTGCCTGAACCAAAAGTTGTTGCATTTATTAGCAGATAATAAAATTGAATACAATCATGTAATCAATCATTTCCAAATCAAATAAAGATATGGAAGAAAATATTCCTTATTGGTATTAAGGAAGTAGACAATATTCAAGATTACTGTCTATTACTTAGGAATATTCAGTTAGATACATACTCAAGCAGCAATAGGTAGAATTCTGAAAATGTTATAGTGACAGAAAAAATAAATAACTAGAAACTGCTATCAATTGTTTTTCCCGCAAATACTGTTTTCTACCATTAGGGGGTGTTCTATATATCATTTTACAAAAGAAAATGAACCTCATAATACATTGACTGATACTTAACTTAAGAAAGCCAGCCAGATTGACAAATAACAGTTGGAAAATCACACAGATGTCATTAAAGAAATTGCCACTTACCGTACCATAACCTAATAGTTGCCAAGGAGAAGGACTAACTTCCTCCAGAATTGCTTCTGCTTCCTGTAAATGTACCAAAAGGCACGGGCATCAATAACAACCCAGCATATATGATCAAGCTAAAGTTTCTCTTTTAAACTTTTACATGCCTTCACAATGAAATCATAAACACGGAACATATATGGAGCCCAGGACAACACAAAGCAGTAAGAGTAGTTACCTAATTAGGTCATAATGAGAAGTGAAAGAATATGTTAGTTAGCTAGCTTGGACAGTAGGAGGGGTAAAAGAGGATTCCTTCTAAATTGGCAATATTGGAGAAACCAGCACTAGCTGAAAGGGAAAACCTTTATTGAAGGGGAAACCCTTGAAAGGAGTATTATTTTTTTTTTTGTCATTTGATCTCTCATCACATATGCATTCTTTCACTTCCTCTCAGTCTTCTAACCTTTCTTAAATTTCAGGTTCTATTTATGGCTTTGTAGCCGGCACACACACAAGATGAAGTTTTATGAGAATAAATTGAAAAAATGCTGGAAAAAATCTTAATTGATTGATACAAGATCAGAAATAAGCAATTACAGGATTAGAAATATATAGGTTTCACTTCATTTGTCCTAAAGCAAGATTTATAAAGAAACTGCAATCTTGATAAACTTCCAAAAAATATGCCATGACTCCATGAGACTACTTTAAAGTTTACTAAAATGATGTGCAAAATCATAGATTGTTGCACATTCTGTATTAACATTCAGAAGACAATGGAACTGGAAGATGAATAACTAAAGGTAGCTAACCAATCGCTTGCTTTAGAAATCATTTCGGTGATTTTAGGCCTTTAGGCAAATATTAATTTACAACAAGGAGCATAAACTCCTAGCTCAAGCACCTAAATAGCAGCACCATCACCTAATCCGGTAGAGTTTTCATCCCATTATTTTTGGTTACTTACGGTAATAAAATAATAGTAGTTTGGTGAATACCTCATTGAGTATGGAAAGTGCAGTCTCAGGTTTGAGTTCTTTGATGCGGAGACCTTCTTTCATCCAAGACTGAAAGCCGCCTTGAACCAAGAACGTATTCTGTAATATCATACAAAGGTTGTTAATTTTATGATACTCCACTGTATGTTTGATATCAAAGTTGGTGCTTAAATGGACTGTGCAGAATATATCTGTTAGTCAACCTGGGCAACACAAACCACCACACTAAAGCACAGATACTTGAATCAAAAGCTGTCTCTGTCTATTATTTCTGACAATTGACATTTGTGTTGACAAGGAAGGACGAACTATTAGTTTGAACATACAAATCAGGGCAACTTGAATTCAATCAAATTCATTTTTCTTTCCATTTACAGTTTCAAGCAATCAAAACCTCGTGTCATCTACTGGAGTATCATGAACTAGGTCATAAATCATCACATTTTAACTTCACAATATGATTTCAATCCATTTTCATCCAAAACTATCATGTTATATTTGATATTATCGATAAAGATACCGCTAATGTTGAAATCAAGCATACACAAACAAAGACTTAAGTTATGTGGAATAGTAGGAGTACATTTGCTGGAATTTTTCTCTACTATTATCTTACTTTTTCCCCCATGATGAGAAAACTCTTCAACCCCAACCTTTAAATACAAATGCCAAATTGAAGGATTCTATGTCAGATAAGGAAGCAGAGTAAACTGATATTCCCAACCTAGATGCCACAACTCGCAGTACAAAGTTAAACTCAGCCAAGAATTTTATGTAACATATCAGTAGTTTTGCAGCAATATCTCAGCAGGTATAAAAGACTTGCCTTGACCCCAATCTTCTTCAAGGATCTTGCAATGCCTTTAGAACGAGTACCATCAGCATCCAACACTATAACCTTGGAACTGTCCTATAGGCCAGAGAAAATAAGATTTGAAGACATAATTTTTCATGCCGACTTCTAATCACGTGTGAAAAGTATACGTTCACCTCATTAAATAGAGAGAGAAATAGAAGGGTGGGTATAATATACCATTTTGCAAAGAATGTCAAGTAGAAGAAATCCAAAAGAGGAATATTTTTCTAGGGTTATCCCATGGACTTTCTACTAATTTTATTCAGAACTATAGATCTTATTCCAAGATACAAAGATAAACACCTTAACAGTCTTCAAATTTCGAATAATAACAGCAATCAAGGAATCTTCAAGGTCTCTACCACTCTTCAACAACTTGCGTATGGAACCATCAACCTGACAATTGCATAATGTCATGTAGCAGTAGAAAGATTATAAATTAGTTGCTAATCTATCTAACAAGAGACCAATATTCTGAATTTGTTCCCTTTAAAAAAGATAAGGTGTACCACAACAATTCCAATCACATTTTTTAAACATTACTGTGCTTTAAACCAACCTCAAGAGGAGTTACACTTGCATAACGAAACCGAGCAGCTCGTCGGAGATCAGGAATGCCATCTTTTTCTCGCAATTCCTGAGGAAAAAAGGAGCAGTGACTTCATCGGTCAAACTTGGAATCAAAATAGCTAGCCAAACTAATTCAAGGAAAACATTCAAAATATGAGGAAACCATTGTTCAAATTAGGAAGAAGTGTTGACCAAAATTGGAATGGGCATCAAAACGCAAGGTGGTTCATGAATTATACAACTTTTTTTCCTGCTACGAATAAAAGCCAGAAAAGTTAATCGTAACTTGCCTCAGAGCGGACATCAATAAGTGCAGCCTTTGCATCCTCAGACAAAAGCTCCAAAGCTGATTTAGGGGACAAATCTCCTGAATACCCTCCATATTTCCACAACCAATAAAAGGCCCTGCATATCTATGAAATCTATTACCGATAGCGTTTCTTTACGGAAATGTTATTATCCAATACGTAAACAACAAAATTTACTTTTGAGGAAGGAAAATTCACATACCATAATGTGGCTGAAGAGCCTACAAGAACAAAAAATGGAATAATTGGGTCATTTGGATCCAAGCCAAAAGTCTTCTCCAATGAGTAGACACCCGTGTATATCTACGGATGGAGCATAAATTGTTCAATGCATAAATAGACTAGAAACATTCATCAAAGTTAAAATGTTTGTGAAACGAAACAGCATGTTGAGAACTTGGATTCAAAATATTTCAACCACCAGTAAGAGCAAATAACTTCTGTAGTAAAGTGAAGACTATGAATCAGGTAAAGTTGAGAGTAAAGGATCTTATCGAATCTTCTGTTATTCAGTAAAATTACCCTTTGTGTTGCAGAGCCAACAGGCCTCAAGATTTCTGTTGCTTTAACTTCATATACATTGACTGTGTCCCTAATCTCTGCTGGAAGGAGATCCTTGGCTGACCCATATAGGTAGACAACATACGAAGCCCCGCTTGTCAGGGAACTCTCTACTACCACAATTGCGCGGCGCAACACATCAATAACCACAGCAGGTGCTTTATTTGTGATTCCACTCAACCCACTTGAAAAGCTAGTGAGTTTATTGTTTGCTATGTCTCCTGTTTGATCAACAGCAGAAAATGCCTTACCAAAAGCATTATCAACAGATTTAGTAGCAGTTTTACCAACAGAATCTGCAAAAGAAGTGACTGTATCTAGTGAGCTTCGTAAAGCATTTTCTCCCTGATTGACTGAGGCCTTGAATGAGTCACTGATTCCAGCAAAAAAGTCCCCAACACTTGCTTTTGTACTGGCTAATGATTCATTGTCCACATTAATTGAACTAGGCCTTGGGGCAAAATTCTCTGGTATTATATCAGTAATTGATAGTGTTTCTGGTTGTGGTGGTGTCACTAATGTAGTAGATCCCTCAGTGGACTGTTCTTCTGCAATGGCCACTAATCCCTCTGGCACAGTGGATAAATGATAACTTTCCATGTGCCTCAGTGAATGATGTCCGTCGGTTATCAGTGGTGAATAACCCCGTGTGCTTGTAAGGTATCGCCCCGGTTCACTTGTAGAAGAAAGACCATCCAAGACCGTCTTTGAAGCAGCACGCACTGCAAATGAATTTCTGAGTGAATAAGCTCCATTTTGCGAAGCCAGATGCACGCCTTCTTCAACCACAAGTCTGCTTTCGGGATCTTTCCGATTGGGAAGCAATCCCCCAAACAAGGGAATCTGCAAGAACGAGGTTACGTGTTTCAAGTAAACAAAAACTAAAACCACAGAGATAACAGAAGTGACAAATTATTCCTGAAACACCCAGATAAATAAAAGTAGAGTATTTCATAAAAACATGGTTCCCATGGCTGAATTGAGAATTTTGATCGATGGGTACGTAAGAATGGTGAAGTAAGAAGAACGAAAATTAGTGGGTAGGAATTGACCTGGGAAGACGTGGAATAACTCGGGGTGGCTGAGCAAACAGGCAACATTCTCATACTGGCGATCGATCACGAAATACATAAATCAAACATTAGCCGCAATCATCCTACACAAGCAGTGAATCCAGATTAACACGCGTCTCTGATTCCATCAAATGTGTGTGTGTTTAGTTATAAATTATGAATTAATTAATGAATCAATTAATGCGTAACAGAGTGAGGCTCACCTCAGTCCTTTGCTCAGTCCTTTTGTTAATTTATTTTGATCGAGGTTCTGGTTTATTTATTTATTTGAAAAATAAAGGTTGATAAGAAATTTTTGTGGAATGTTTATGGCAGATTATCCGAATGGAATAGAAGGAGGATATGGTGGAACACCACTGGCTCATCCTATTTTCTTCCTTTTTGTCTCTTATGCAGCAGTGTCACCACACAAACTTGTATCGCACATGGATCACTCGTTCCTTCTAATGCCAAATAAATTCACACACACACACTCGGATCAGATGCATGGCTCCTACGAAGAACATGACTTGATAAATCAGTCCAGACTAATCAAAATCAATTATTTGATTCTTCCTTATCTATTAAAGATTTTGGCAAGTCTGTTGTAAAATGAATTTTTAAGTTAAGCATTCAATTCTAAAAGATTAGGACATAGTAGTAGATTAATTATTGGTCTTGATACATGATCGATTAATTCAAATATTTTGTTCATGCTCATCTAGAAAATAATTTTGATAGATAAAATAATATATTCAAAATTTATTATGGAATAATTTCGAGTGGTAAAATTATATATATATATATATATATATATATATATATTAAAATAAAAAGAAATATATTATATAATAAAATTAAATGGAATTTTTGTTAGAAAGACTTTCGATATTAGACATTGATATTAATGAGATCTGAGTTCAATCACATCAAACATTGACACTACTCTCAATCCAACATATTAAGATAATGAGTTTATGGATCTTTATACTAATATAGTGCTCTACTCTACTAATGTAAGACTTAAACTCACACTTGAATTCTTAACAACATGAAAATACTATTCAATAATGATAACACAATTTTAGGGCCGCCACTAATTTGTGTACATTGTTTAAATCTTTACACCCATTCAATTATTATAATAAGATCGTAGAAATTCAACTAAATATTAAAGTTAAAAGTGTGACTTAAGCTTTATTACTAATAGACCATAAAAATCAAAACAGTAAAATATAAATAAATAAATAAAGATGTATTTCCTAATTTAAGAAAATGAGAAAAAAAATCACATTAAGTTCACTAAACTTTCGAACAATTCTTCCACCTTATATAAGCACTAGAAAAAACAAAACATAAAATATGATCAATCTCATAGTAACGTGATTACACTGTTGAATGATATACTCAAGCATGGTTCAAATATCATGAGACTCAAAATAATCATAATAAACACTACCAAAACTTATGTATAAGAATAATTTGTAACAAAGTTATGGAAAAAACATTTAATCATAACAAAATATTGATTAAGTTTAAGTGATATTTTTATGTACAAGTCGAATCAAACGCATACATATTTTTATATGTTTGACTTAAGTGTATTTTGAACTAAAATTCAAACCCACCAATTAAAACCGTGAACATTCAATCAAATGCTACATAACCACTAAAAATAATACATAATCTGAAATGCATTTTAAAAAATACATTTTGAATTTTACATTCTATGAGCTACTTATAAATTTACAAATATTGATGTCAAAAGGAAAATAAATTAACAAAAGATAATAAATAAATTCAAGATATTTTTGAAAGAGTTTTGTTTACAGAAACAATATTTACACTGGGTAGCTTCATTAAAGAGTGACACACCTCCTTTATAATACCACAAAAAGATTTCTATCATGACAAAGGATCCTACTTATAAACTAGGTTAAAATGTAATATAAGAACTTTCTAAGTTTAATAATTCTTCCTATGAGTGTAGTAGAATTAGACTCACTATCAATGTCCTCAGTATTTGGTTGTGATTGTTCAAACTCTAAGTGGTTGTTGGTTTTTGTGCAACTGGATTTTGGGCTAGGCTAAGATTTGGATCATAATTCTGTGTAGTTCGGCTCATGACAATTACTTTTGCACCCCCATCAAATTTTTTCTCTCATCTCATAAACATTTGTGTTTTCAATATTAAATAAAAAATTAAATTTTATGCCAAAATTCGAAAAAAAAACTACTAAAATGGTTCATATTGTCAATTAGTAATAAATAGAAAAAATAACAATAAATTATTTAATTATTTTCGATATTAATTTGTAAATTTAATTATTTATTATAGAAAACAATCTTGACTTTACTTTATACGTGTACTTTATTAAATTTGTATATTAACCGATATTAATAAGAACACTTTTTTATGAAAAATAAATTAAACAACAAAATTTGATATTAATTTAACAAATACAATTTCTATTACTGATACTAATTATTTAACAAACAGATCATTTGAAAAAGAAAAAAAAAACTACAATTTTCTTTTGTTTTTAAGTATAAAAATCTGGCAACAGATTTGGCCATTTTTTTGCTAACGGCTAAATTATTTGGTACTGTGCTGGTTCAGAAAAATAAAAAGCTGGATCCCAAAGTAAAGGCGATGAAAGTGAAGGAAGAAAAAGAAAAGAAATGAAATGAAAGTAGAGTAATAGAAGCGGTTGTAGTTTTTAAAAAGTAGAGTTAGATGCAGAGGATTGATTCTGGACTGTACTACCCTTCACTCAGTTTATAAAGAAGGAGATATTTTCATAGCCACCACTCTGATATTTCATCTTAAACCCTAGCCAGCCGCATTGCTCTTCCCTCTTCCATTCGGTATTTTTCTTCTTCATTCTTCGTCTATTTTAACCTTAAACCCTATTATTTTTATGCATTTATCCCCCTCACTTCTATGTTCTTTTCTCATTTCCCTAATTTTTGTTCATTCGTGTTGATCGTTTCCTTGGAGTTTTGGGTGGGTTCACGGGTTTTTCATTCGTTTTTCGGATTTCCCACTGCCGTTCAGGTGCCAGTATGCTTATTTGAATTTTAGGTTGATGCTTTTAGCAACTATCATGTTACTTGGTCACTGAGAAGAATAGATGCTCTGTCATCACTATGTTCTTTTTTTAAGGTTTCTGATTTCTTTGCGTTTGAGTTTTCTGCGTTTGGCATATGGAGATTATAATGCCTTAAACGAGACCACAAAAGTTGTGTTGGATTTTGAAAAGTGAGGTCTATATAACATTTTAGAGTTCTGTTAATCGGTTGTTGTGTTGTGATTACCATGATCATGTATTTTTATACTAGCGATCGTCACCTTACTGGTCTTATTTTTGGTTTCAGGAACTCAGGCAACAATCATAATGGCCTTCTGTAATAGGGTTGGAAATGTCTTGAGGCAGGGTGCTGCTGGCAGCACACAAGCACCTGTTGCATCCATGCTTAATTATATTCGCTGCATGTCTTCAAGCAAGCTTTTCATTGGAGGTATTGACATCTGTTGCAAAGATTGTGATGAATACAAACTACGTAGTTGATGCTAATTTTTGTATGTTTCTATTGGTTTGGTCTTTTGATAATTCAGGCCTTTCGTACGGAGTTGATGACCAGTCTCTTAGGGACGCATTTGCTAGTTTTGGAGACGTGGTTGAGGGTGAGTTCGGCTTCTTTCGTTGTTGTTATCTGGTGGTTCCATTTTAGTAACAGAGTCACCTGTTAGCGTGGGTTTACTATATGTTATCTAGTTTTAGTCGGTTTCATTATAACATGCATAGTTCTTAGTAGCAGCCGGTATAGCACAATGGTATGGATGAAGTCCTCTCCAATCTGTTATCCTGACTCCATTGTGGTCCAACTTCCACTAAGACGCCATATGGCAGAAGCAGAGTTTCGGCCTTTTGCCATTTTTTCTATCTTTTATTGACAATTGATGCACCATTAGATTTTTGGAGTATGTTGCAGAATGCCATATTGTGGTGACGGTTTTTAAGAGAAAATTTACTGGTTTACTGGTTTGGTTATTTGCGAAATTGGAATAAAACATTAGAAAAGTCGAGTTTGCCAGCACTGAAAAATGTGAGCCTGGTCCCTACTTTTGGTTCTGGCTTACTTACACTTGCTGTCTGTTTCACAGCAAGGGTTATAACTGATAGAGACACTGGTAGATCGAGGGGATTTGGATTTGTCAACTTCTCCAGTGATGAGTCTGCAAGTTCGGCACTGTCTGCAATGGACGGGCAGGTAAGAATGCTTTTCTGTTTATATTTAACTTTGTTGTCATAGTCATTGCTAGTTGACTGACTTGCTATGGTGGTTCTTTAGGATCTAAATGGGCGAAGCATCAGGGTATCTTACGCAAATGATAAACCTTCTGGACCTCGATCTGGCGGCGGTGGTGGTTATGGCGGTGGTGGTTATGCTTCTCGTAACGGCGGTGGAGGTGGAGGTGGTTATGGTGGTGGCGGTGGCGGTGGCGGTTGGTGATCCAATTTTTTTTTTCTGGGGATCGTGCTTAGTTTTGAGATTTAATGTTTATGCCAAGAACTTCGATTTAGCTAGTATAATCAGTGGAATGCCGTGTTTTCTTCGGTAACATTTCTTATTAGTTTCGTTATTCTAACTACCTTTATGTTACCTTTATGTGATGTCTGTTTCGATCAATCAAGGGGTTGGATTTCTCATTAGTTTTCAATTATGGGTTGATTTATTTGGGCCTTAAAAATCACCGAGCCCACTCAAGGGCATTAAAATCTTCAGGATCGTTACTGTCCAAACACTATCATTATTATTTGTGTGGCGAACATGGATGTATCAATAGATGTTTTTCTTTTCTTAATCACTGTTCATATAATAAAATGGTGTTCTTGTAAGTTAATAGAACAGAATTATTATTTTAACTAGTGGAAATATAATGGATGTGTTCTTGTGCATTTTGAGAATTTGGTGTACATGGGATTAACATTAGACTCTTGGTAAGGTAGTATCTACTGCTAAAAACCTAAATGACATGGAGTGAGTGGTTATTTTGTATAATATGAAATAAAATTGGAAGTATGAGTATTGTAGATTTGATTGGTTGTGGAAGGATAATGGTAATACTTATAATATTAATAAGGATAGAACGACGAAAACAAGTATGTGAAATAGGGATATTTTCAACATAAATTTATTTATATGTATGTATGTATGGCATGTTTTACTTGTATAACTGAGTTTATCAATTTTATGTTGGGGATGGATACTGGAATATGAGGAAATAGAAGTAGAGAGAATAGGTATGCTTTGAATAATATTAAAATTTTAGTTTTTATCTGTGAACACTGAAACGCAAATAATAGTATATTAGCAAACATTTTCTTATGATTTTACTATGATGTTTTGTGACATGGTGACTTAGTTTTCTACGTTTTGAAGACAAATGCCCATTAATTACCAAAGTTTATTGAAGAAATTATTTTTCCAACTCTAATTGATTTATTAACACCCATTCTTACCAAAGCTTATTGAAGAAATAATTTCTTCAACCCTAATTGATTTATTAACACCCATTTTCCAAGAAAATGTTAATATAACTCCCTTGAACAAAAATTATTAGAAAATTCATTCAAAAAACTGAAAGTAATTTTTAATGAGTTTTTAGTTCACAATTTGTACGAAGTTGAACAAAGTTTCTACGAAGATCTTTTTAAATATGGTAATAAAATAATTTTCGTGGATGGAATGTCCGGTGAGTGTCGGTGACCCTAAGGTGGGGGGCATGTGCTTATGTCCCTATTGTTATTGTTGTGTTATGCGTTAACGAAAGATATGGATCACGTCAATTTTTTCACTGAAATAGCACTTGCACAACATTGATGGTGGAGTGTCTTTCTCCCTCTCAATTGAAAAATTTGTCCTCTTGTATCAACATCACATCACAACCATACAAACCCAACACTATTTTTTTTTTTCTCTGTTTGCTTAAACTCTGCAATTCAACACACACTCTTCATCCCTTCCCAGTGCACACAGCTTTTGTCTTAGGCTGTGTGACAGTAGCAAATGATTTCACAATACAGCATTTTTTTTAATTTATAATTTAAAAATAAGAAGGGAGTTGTTTTTGTAGTAACAGTTATTCTTTTAAATCTAATCAAAACCAAATTCGCGAGTTTTGTTTTATGCAGTGATTATATTCATAAAAAATATAATAGTGTACATATATCATGCATGCATTATGCAACCAAGTTCGGTATCTTAGCAAATTTTCAAACTTATATTTTATGAAGGTAAACTATTCCTGACTTTTCTGTTAATTGGTCCCCTTATACTTACACATTAAAATAACAGAAAGAGGAAACATTCCATTGACATTAACTGCATAGACGACCATTTCTCTGTCCCTCTACTTCTACCTTCTGGTAGGATCCATGCCACCCTTTTCCTTTTAATTTCAGAATTAAATAAAAATAACAAAATCATGTTTTTCCCTTCAATAAAATCAATTTTAACTATCACCATGGTGGATCATGAGAAATCCTTAATCCCAAATTTTGATACAGATTTATTTTAATGATGTACCAGGCATGGACTGTCGGTGTACAAATTTCACACTTTAAACAAATAAAAAACATTACTAGTTTAATGAGATTTTGAAGACTCCGGTGGTCAACTTTGTTAGATACAGTACCAAAGACACAATGTGTAATCCCTAACTCTTTTGATTTATTCGGAAAAAAAGTTCCAAGCTTTCTAAATGTATATCATATTATATTTAACTGAACACAATTTGAAGACATGGGTTGTTGTGAACTAGATCAGATCTAATACAAAGAGACACAAATTCTTGACTCCTTCATTGGTTGGACTATCTTTCTCGGTTGATCCTTCCCTAACTTGAAGCTCACCAACTCCACTTTAGCTGAATTATTAGGTATGTGATGTTCAATCTAACAATGGAAGAATGCAGGGATTAATCAGTTAAGTTAGCATTACAAGGGATGAAATGATGACACGTGAGAAATGAGTTGGCAATGGCAGTAACAGAGGAAGAATATTAAACCAGGTTGCAGTCTACGCGTATTGGCCTCGTCTACCATTCAAATTATCCCATTTCCACCCAAAAATCTTTTCTTTTTCCATTTGGTCAAACATTGCATACATATCATTGTTCCATTTCTCAAGAGGCAATCGCCGTGTGAAGTGAATGCATACACCATCCAATTTACAGCTCTACAAGACAAGAAGCTTGTGACACACTCACACACACACACAAGTTTTTAGTGTGCTGCAACTAGCTAATGAAGGAAATTTCTACATGTGAATTGTTCACTTTTGGGTTTTTTAGGTTTAGGGTTAAAGCTACACCAACTTCACTCTCATAAGCCCTAAACAGTTTACTATAATAGCATTAATGTAGATGAAAATAATGAGTAGTAGTAAATAAGTAGCAAACATAGAATTAAAGGGCAGAGGGAATCGTAATTATTTAATTGGATTCTCAAAATCTTGACTTAGTGGCCAACGACGACCAAAAGGCCTTCAGAGCTTGCAATAATTATGCTTTTTTTTGAAGCCGCAAGTCTTTAACTTGTAACACAACTAAACGCGTTCTCTTATGAAAGTTGCACCTAAATTACGGTATTTGTTCATAAACAGTAAATTCCAAAATTGTATTCGTATTGTCATGGAGAAATAAAGAAAGAAGTGAAATGTCCATGGTGCCCACAATGCCTCTTTGGATTGGGACCTGGGAATAAAGAACTTTAAAACTTTACAACTTGAGAATGACAATGGTACTTATATTAAGAAATGTTGTTGTTTTTTACGAAATACTTGGTTATAACCAGAAACAAACTACAATAATGTGACACAGTCACAGTTACTTCTTAACTAAAATTTAAATCAGAAGAAGAGATGTTTAACTACTTGGACAAGGAAGCATGTTAGTGTTGAATTTGAATAAGATGTATGCAGAAAGAAGAAAAAGCAGTTGAATAAAAAGAAAAGAAGAAAGAGGTAATTGAATGAAAGGTGTGAAATGAAAATATATTGATAAAGAAGGGGAGAGATCTGCAACCTTTGTGGCAGAGCCCACCAGCCATTATTACAAGCCTGATTCTCTTTGGTTTAGGTTTGGATACAGATCTACACAATACATACATACAGTGAGACACTTGCTATTGTGTTCCTTTCCTTCACATTTATGTCCTTCATCTATACCATCAGATATTTATATATGTATAGTTGCCACAGCAACATTTGGGTCCACGGAAAATAATTAACAAAAAAGAATGACAGCAATAATTAAGGAAGATGAAGATGAAGATGAAGATGGAGATGATGATGATGACGTGGCGAAGGCATCAGTTGTCAAGACGAGATTCCCTTTTGGGCCTGAGTTGGGGTCCGTAATAACCGACGTACCATTTCACGAACTTGCGGAGGCCGGTGGGGAGGTCGGTGGTGGGTTTGTAAGAGAAATCGCGGAAGGCCAGGCTCACATTGGCGTGTGTGTAGGGGACGTCGCCGTTCGAGGGCATCTTGATCACGTGCTTTTTCGCTTTCGTGTTCAGCAACCCTTCCAGAATGGAGACCAGGTTCCCCACCGGGACCGGTGAGGTGTTGCCCAGATTGTAAATCCTCAACTGGGCCGGCCCACGTTTCTTCCCACCGCTCCCGGTGCTCTTCTCGGCGGTGTCCAGAGCCCCCAGGCACCCCTTCACGATGTCGTCGATGTAGGTGAAGTCACGCGCCACCTGCTTCCCGTCCTGGGTCTCGTACACGTCGATGGTCTTCCCCTGGAGGATGTCTTTGGTGAAGAAAAAGTAGGCCATGTCGGGTCTCCCCCAGGGGCCGTACACCGTGAAGAAGCGGAGGCCGGTGAGGGAGAGGCCGTAAATGTGGTTGTAGGTGTGGGCGATTTCCTCCCCGGCTTTCTTGGTGGCGGCGTAGAGGCTGGCGGGTTGGTCGGTCCGGTGGAGCTCCGAGAAGGGATTCTGGGTGTTGAGGCCGTAGACGGAGCTGGAGGAAGCCCAGACGATGGAGGGTTGGGGGTTGGCGGATTTGGCAACTTCGAGAAGGTTGACGAAGCCTGCAATGTTGGCGGTGATGTAGGACTGGGGGTTCTGCATGGCGTAGCGGACGCCGGCCTGGGCGGCGAGGTGGAGGACGTGGGTGAAGGCGACGACGTCGAAGAGCTTCCGGAGCAAGGGCGTGTCGTTGAGGTCCCCTTCCACGATGAACACCTGGTGCTTGGCCAGCATTGCTTGGCGGGCGCGCTTCAGCGAGGGGTCGTAGTAGGAGTTGAAGTTGTCCAGACCCAGCACCCCGTCCCCCCGTCTTTTGAGGGCGAGGGAGCAGTGGCTGCCGACGAAGCCCGCAGCCCCGGTGACGAGGACGGTGAGGCCGTTGGGGCGGCGCGGGGTGGAGGAGTGGCGCACCTGCTTCTCCCAGGCGCCGAATGCGGAGGAGAGGAAGTGGGAGTGGGCGTGGAGATGGCGGTGGGTGGTGTCGGCGAGGGGGGGGTAGTTGAAGGTGAAGAGGAATACGAGGATCAGGGCGACGAGAAGGGTGGCGCGGAAGAGGAGCTTGGAAGAGGCGTTTAGCAGCTTGGTGCTGTTCACTCTCCTTATGTAGCTGTTGTATCTCTCCAGCTTTATGCTCTTGCTGGTGTCCGGCGGAGAAACCATTCGATCCATTGATAAGATAAGAGAGAAAGAAAGAGGTAACTCCGAATGCTGCTTATGTGTTTGTGTTTGTGTCTGACTGAGAGCTGATGCGAGGTGAGCCCTGAAGCTTCAAGGTAACGAAAAAGGGTTGATATAAAGGATCCGAGAGAGAGAGAGAGAGAAAAAAATACAGGTTGGTGTTGGTTGGATAGCACCACTTCCTTTCTTCTTACTTACTATCACACACACATAGTCTCTTGAAAACTATTCTATTCTCCTACGTAGCCCTCTTCACATTTGTCAGTGATGGATGAGCAAATACCCCCCACCATGTGCTCTCCACGTGCTAACATGTCAACTCTTCTTCTCCTCTTTTTTCACCAATCCATAGAGGTTAGGCCATTTACCATGCTCATTTTAAATCTTATCATCTTCTAAACACCCATTTCTCTTCTTTAACACCACACTCTCTCAACATTATTGAGCCCACATTAATTAGGCACCGACACTGTTAGACCACTACCGCTTTCGTATTCATATTTATTTGTCCTTATACACTTACTATTTAATACTCTATTAATGAAAACTCACTCATTTAACCCTTTTCTTAGTTTCAGACATGGCGTTAAATGGTGTAATTAAAGAAAAAGTTGACGATAATAAATTTCTCCCTTAATCTGACTCGGAATTTGATGTAAATTAAGGAAGAGAAGGGCCTTGGTCGGCTGTGTAAGTAAAAAATATTGGGTTCTTCGATTCTTCCATCCATTAGGCGCAAAAGGATTCTGATTCCATGCACCAGGACCATGTCTAATTAATTGCCTATGGAGCACCACTTGCATTAAACAAACATGTTTTTTTGCTGTTAAAACTATTTTTTCATTCATTTTTGTACTGCCTTTCACATTTAATACCAACAACACTCTTTCTTCTTCCTCTGTAATTTGCAACACTTTTTTTCTGCTTTTTCAAGTTTACCCACAATCAAATAATTATGTCAGAAAAAAAGTTCAGCGATAATAATTGGTACAGAGCAACCGAGGTATTTCATAAACCGGTTCTAGTAGCTTTTCTGGTGGGCCCCAGTGTGTTTAATACACATGGAATCCCATGAACAAGACTAATAAACAAAGGGAACAGTTATAAATCTAATTTGTTAAAAAAGATTATTTTGAACTAGAGATGTGATAATTCATAGCTGCTGGACAAATTACGTGGTTTTGACACATGACAACTACCTCCGGCCCAACGTTTAGTTTGACAGATTGGACTTGAAATGTGTGTGCATCGTGTGTTTTCTTACTCTTGTCATTGTTAACTTAAGCCTCCATCCAAGTGTTTGATGAAGACGATTATTTTTTGTGTTGGTGTAACCTCCTATTTACTTTAACATTCTCCATACAATATCTTAATTGCACCAATTCAAATTTTATGATTTTATATAATATTTTTTCTTTAAATTCCATGTATAATCCTGACATTATCAAGAAACAAAGCCATTTTGACTTTAGATAGCTATTAATATTGACTGAGAAAGTCCACTTTATTTTTGTTATTATGTTACCTAACTTTTTATCGAAATAAGTTTTAACTAAAATAAACTCTTGTAACTTGGGTTTTCTATCCGTGTCACTTGCATGGATTACTTTTACTTCATCTCTTCAAGCAAATCTAATTAAATGTAATTTTATTTTATTATTAATTATATATAAGATTAACTATAAAAGAACAATGAAGAAAACTCGAACTTTCTATCTTACAATTTTAAAATTCTAAGTTAGAGATTTCATTAGAAAAATAATTAACCATGAAGCATGATATATTTAACACTAAAAAAGGTGTAAGATAACATTACAAAATTAAACAACATTATAATTTCAAGGATATATACTGTTTAATTATTTTTTTAAACTTACGTTTTGTCAATTGAATTTTGATATAGCCCCATAAACACAACTTTGACATGGTGAAAGAAACATATCAGATCAGATTGAGAAGACAGAATAAATACGTAACCGAACATACTTTAAATAAGTAGTCAGAAAATTTGAAAGTGTTCATTTAAGGATTATTTTAACCTTTTTTTACGACACACACAGGTGTTTGTTAATGAATAGAATACGAAAACAGCTTATTTATTGTATAGAAAGATCGTAAAACAAAATCATAGCTAGAATATGGCATGCGATAAAATCATTAACCCTTATGATAATTACACTGAAAATACTTGCTTGATAAGATGTTTGGGTTGGGACATGGTTTATGTTTTTGTGTTTGGCCAATATTGTGAATATTTCTCTCTCAAATTTGTATCATAGTAATAATTATGGAGGCAACTTTTTTCAGATCCCAACAAACTCCACGAGAAAGATCGAACAATTTTGTCAATTATTGAGCAAGATGTAAAGGAATTTATTGTACTTATAAAATTTAAAGGAAAAATGTATACTTAGTACTCTACACTTGTTTTGAGGGAGAAAAAAATACAGCATAGATATGGAGAAAGTCAAAAATACAAATATGAAAACGTTATGAAAAAAGCAAGCAGCACAAAATTTGGAAGTACACGTATTATGCATGAATGACGGTGGAGTGAGTCATTCTCCAAGAAACCCAATCTTAGAATATGTACGACAAAACTATAATACCCTAATCTAACTGTGAATTCAATGCTGTTAACATTATTCAAATTTATAAAAAAATTGTAACATTTTCTTCGTATTCACAAAAAATCAGGTTTCATGTCTTGTTAAAAAAAAAATGAAATGTGTTAGGAGATGAAGTGGTTAACGCGGAAAGTAGAAGAAGATGATGAAAGAGTGTGGGGTCTTAATTTGATGGACCCAACACAGCAGAAAGAAAGGAAAGGAAATGCAGAAGAAGGTTCCTAAGTCATAAAATGGAGCATTTCTCTTCTTTATTCTTTGACACCTATATCTATATATTCTCCCTGTCACATGCCAATACCAATACTTATGTACGTATTAATTGCGTACCTCTTCCAAAAACATCATAACACTTCATTTACCGACACACATCTTCATTTAAAAAAAAAAAAACATTACACTGTTTCATTGTTTAACTGAGAGGAAAAAAGAGGTTTATGTTACGTGATTACTTACTTATTGTTAGATTTAGTTACAACAATGGCACATGAGATTTGTTCAAACAAAATGTAAACAAAACAAGTAGAAAGTAAGGCTTAAAACATATATCTCACTAAAAAATATATGGTAGAATAATAGAGAAAATAATAGTTACCCACAAAACACGCAACCAGAGATAAAGGTCATGGGATATGCTAAAAAATTTAAAGATAAGGACTTCTTTTACGTTTGAAATGATACAACTTTTTTTAAAGATCAGAAAATGTAAATATTTTATAGTTAAATGAGGAGTGCAACTTTATATGAAGTCACAAAAACTAGTTTTATGTAAAACTTGAATCATCTTTCACCAGCAATGCAATGCAACATGCAACAGAACACGGGAGAAAAAAGAACAGGTTTATCAGTTGAATTGAACGGCACGACCATTAGTAAATTAATTGATGAGTGTAAAATGGATCTTGTGTTGCTGATGATTGTTTTTATACATCAAAACGGCATCAGCAACGATGAATGAATGCGCTGTCGTTTTGTGTGTTTGTTAATTATACTTCACTCATCAATCACACCATATCTTTCCACTGTCGGCAGCTCACCCTCAACCTCAACCTTTTTTATCAATCAGACCTTTATTTATTATAATATTCAAATTCTGCCTATGTAATCTAATTAATCTCTTTCACCACATACTTTTTCTTAATTATTTATTCACAAAAACGTCACGCTCAATACCATTTTGCCATTAGTTTATGAAAGAAAAAAATGAAATAAAATTTCTCCTTCTGCCAAACACATCCTTGATTATTGTTATAATTATTAAAGGCCCCTGGTAATCTGAAAGCGAGGGCACGTGTTATAGAAAAGAAGGGAGGTGCTGAATGGAATGCATGAGGTTCACATTGAGTCACCAATGGGGACACTTGGGTTGGGGCCATGCCATCACCTTCAAAGTTAGTTAACACTTTATCAAGGATAAACCTTTCTTAGCTTCTGTTAAATGCGAAACATTTTATCAATATTCAACATTTTATCGTGCAATTAACTGCTTATAGTAATTCAAACTGTTTGTAGCAAAAAAAATACAAATACTCTTTGTAATTAGACATGTAATGATATTAATTTAAGAAAATTGGATTCGAAACATACCTGTTTCGATAAAAGTTTTCGAGTCAAAGATGGAAAGAAAGATCCATCACACCTTTCACAGATATTTTATAATCTTTAAAACCTTCATAGCGTCACCATCGAACTTTGTATTAATACTTACAATAATTGATTAGTTAACGTACACAAAACAAAAAACATGAACAAAAATCCAGCTTAACAGAAATAGCGACCTTCAGAACTGAGGGATCTTCAAGCAAAAGCTCTAAATTTCGAGGGATTCCAGAACGAATTAGATAAAGAACATGACAATGACTATTGTCACCACATAACTGCATCACTGCTACCTTTCCGGGTGGAACACCTATGAAAGTTTTATACGATAATATGAGTCAGTAATTTAAGTTGTTCAAAATTTTCTTAGAAATTCCTCTCTATCAGTAGATGAACAAATCATTTGGAGAAAAGCTAATCAATAAACTATGAGGAGTAAGGAGCCAAACAATCATTTGAACAAAGTCATCATCTTCTGATCAAATAAAAAACAAAAAAAAAACCTAAGTCGACATAAGTCTCAATCTAATTATTTATATTTTCTAGTAATATTCTATTCTGGTAGCGATTGTTTAGTTATAGGATAGACTGGTCTTTTGAGTTTAACAAGTAGAATAATTAATATCATATGTGACTTTGTATCATAAGTTTAAGAAGTATTGATACACCTCAATAACTTTCATTTTACTCATTATAAAAACCAGTTTTATTTTGAAGTTTTTTTCTGGTCATGTTTGGCCCATTTTTTTAACTTTTTAAATCAAAACCTTATTCAATAAAATTAGTTCTTCTAGTTTTAATCATTGCTTCCTTCATCCGCACCAAATTACTGCCTACACCCCCATAATGACAGAAAAAAGACTCAAATTTCATTATCATTGCTGTTGTAGATTGTAGAGGAAGAAAAAATAAATTCGCTTAAAAAAGTTCTTTCCCAAAATCATGTTATATGTTTCGAAAAGCTCTTTCTGAAACACTATTCTGGAAAACCCAGTTCTGAAATACATTATATACATTTCAATTTGACAAACAGCCAAGATGGATTAAAAACTCCAATCCAGCCAACATTTGGTAGCTTAAGCCCCTTTGACATCCTTAATAAACACCACATTTCTACACAGCTGACATACCCTGCATCTTTTCTTTTCTTTTCTCATCATATCCTGTCTATTTTTTATTTTAACTGCTAAAGGGTACACCTTCCAATGGCTATCCGAGAAGGAAAATAAAATATTGCAATACAACAAATATTTCGTGCAGATAAGTAATTATCACTTGTTAGTTAATATTTAATATAAGCTAAATTTAATACACACAACGAAGATGTAGTCAGTCCTGCAGTAGACCATCATCCAGTGTTAACAATATCGGATAACAGGAAATAACAGCCAGTGCTATCAATTATTAGAATCTTGAGTTGATTCTAAAATCTTTTGAATGCCATCGGCCACTTATCAGTAGATATAGTCTATATAGCTAAAATCGATTTCTGCCACGGCGGCGCCACCATGGCCGAAATTTAGTAACACAACCATCAACTTTGCGACTTTTGTCCGTGACTTGGGCGTCCGGCAGATCTTTAATTGCCTGCAAAAGAATAAACCAATTCCTAAAATCAAGTATCAATAAAATGGAAGATAAGACAAAGAACGTTAATAATTTGAATTTCAAATCAAAATAAGGCTAACAATTAGCTATTGGGGGTGGTATTTACTATTTAGTTCAATATGAAAAGAAATTAAGAGGTAAAATAAGTTAAACTTTAAATCAAATTATTCCCGTTAATATATTCTATGCTTTTAAAAAACAGAGGTATATAAGTTGATTTCATATTACGAGAGAAATTTAACTTGTTTTACTTTTTTCTCAAATAAGAAATTCTGTAAAAGTTTATTCAAGAATAGCATGTACCTGATAAAGATACCAAGAAGCAAAAGCATCGGTTGCAGCGTACTCTAGTTGCTCCTTTGACAAAACAGGAGTCTCCCAATTTCCCAGTGTTATTTTCTTGGGCTTTTTCAGCTGTAAAAATAACAAGCTTCGTAAATATCCTACACAGATAGTTCTCTTCACCTTTTTATTTGGTAAGGCGGGTGAAACATCTCACTGACCCATTCACATCCCCCTCTCCATG